>Ga0123353_10007450_pt1 | contig 14783 bp, 15 predicted proteins | sample TergutLab28metaG_3_FD_92763 | JGI IMG/M metagenome (GOLD analysis project Ga0123353, IMG submission 92763) | Labiotermes labralis P3 segment gut microbial communities from Petit-Saut dam, French Guiana - Lab288 P3 | ecosystem: Host-associated > Arthropoda: Insects > Digestive system > Gut ... | reverse complement strand
TTAAAATATTCGGTACCTATATTTGTTGAATAAATATATAAAATGCAACTTTAGAGGTTAGCGGTGCGGTACGTCAACTATAGTTGACATTAGGCGTCTAAAGGTTAATCCTGTCTTTACCCCCTCATTCCAGTATCTTTGAAATCATTTTAATATTATCTTTGCATACACGGGTAGATATTACAGGAAATATCTCGTCCTCTCAGGTTTCCTTGACAAAATTATGTAACTTTTTACCTCTTGCACTTTCGCTACATTCCCCTGAAATATTCTCCTTGATAGGTTATCCTAAGAATATCAATAATGCAGAAAATTATTTATAGTAATCAGCCTATAAACATGTGAAAATACGTAGCAGATTGTTGCAACAAATTTTAAGAATTTATTATTTCAGAAAACTGACTTGCAAGAAGCAAATCATTTTGACGATGCATTATGTGTACTAACACTATGTAAATAGCTGGCTGATGAACATGGGAATTACAGTCCCTAACAGCAAATCCTAATGGAAAGTAATTGTTCTATACTCTCCTAAATAAAGACGCTTTGCTTTCGCAGCTCATGTATAGGATGCCAGAACATAATTCAATATTCAGAAAGGTAGCAACCACGGCTGTAGATACTATCCAACCTGATGCTTCTCTAAGGCCGTTAAGACTGTGTTATGAACGGACTAGGCCTACTGTGACTTACTTGGCGACTGCTCTCTTCATGTATATAACAACAGTTTCCTTGTTCTAAGGACAGTGTAGCCTGTTACACAGTGCTCATGTGACAAACAAGGCTATTAAGAAAACTGTAAAATAGTCATACAGCTGGTGCAGAACTGTCCTGCCTTTTACGAAGCCCGAACTAAAGACACTGTACCAAACTGTCTGCTACTGCATTCCATTCTGAGCCATGCTGATTCAATCTGTGCCCTCGTATCTTACTCTTTTCGACGGTCATCTAATCCTAGACTTCATTTAAAGTTTAATGCTAAAATTACATATATATTTGTGACTCACTTTTCTCTGGTTAAGTTCCTGAACGAGCCACTCCAAAGGGTTCGAAAATAGGTTTCAGAGTTTTGACTAATAATGAAATTTACAGAACGCAAGATAAACCTACCACGAGGCTCTGTCTCCATTATTCGTTATCAATCGAAATTATACACATATGTTTTCGGACTCCGAACTGAGGAGCAAGTTTGGAAGATCGAGACGTCTAGAAGTTCATGAGGGGAAAGAGAAATGACTGGAACAAAACAAAGGCAAGCGCTACTCTTTGTGAAGAGCACGACACTTAAGAAGAATCATATGCCAGACTTAACGATGACATAACCGTATCAGGAGAGTTCAGGAAGAACCAGTCGGATTTCCACCAGGCTTCCTGCTAGAAAGCGGGGTTCTAGGACTTCATTGCAAAGAATAAAACGCAGATTCTTAAACAGGAGATATGGCTGCGGACGAACTAAAAAATGATTAAGACGACCGGGTTGTTGGTGGCGCGAGGAATTCTGCTACAAAACTATACATGCTCTGCTATGCACACTTATACATCTTTAAAATAAGCTACGTCACTTGTTAGCGTACTTGGCCAGCCAGAATGTCTGGCACCCGATCAACACTACTTCATGACACCTGACAGAACACCTGTAAAAATGCAAGAACTGTAACGGAAACCATTTACTGTGAGACAAGATGCAGACTGGTCCCAGACACGCGGCCGACTCAATCATTTGTAAGCACAGATAAAAAGGAAGTGTTGTGTGCATATATAACTTAAGTGTGTGTCCGGTAATTTATATCTACATCACAACACTCTTAGTTCTGTCAGTGGTACAAATTATGACACAGCCGTGTTTGTGGTTGCCTTACATTCCGATCTTAGAGTGCGAAGGAAAGAATAATCTGCCGATAAAAAGAATTTGTACTACTGAGGTAATAAATCTAAGTTTAAAAAACACTGTGCCGAGAGAAATAACCAGCAACTAACACACGATCCCTCGATAAGTGGGTCCCTGTCACCAAGACATGGCGTCTTCTCAGGTTGCGGATGGAGAAACGCCCTCCGGTATGGAGAGTAGCTGCGAATATACGTAATAAGCAGTCGCGGACAGCCGCTAAGGTGTGGTCTTCCAGTTTGGGAATTAGGTGAGGTGCTAACAACTCACTATAAAAATTGGCCTTGTTACGAAGCAGATGATTTTGTCTTAGGCCTGGACTGATCCTTTGGTACCACCTAAGCAATGGAAAAGGGACATGAGATTTGGCACAGAGAATGTAATGGCATGTATAGGTCAGGGTTACTTATGACAGTTAGTGAGAATTAACGAGGCATAAATTAGGTTTAATGGGTTACAGGAGGGTAGGTGGGACAAAGGGGGCACTGTAAGACCAGGGGATTATATTTTCCTCTATGGAAAAGGAAATTAAAATCAAGTGAGAACAGGATGTTTATACACTACTGAATAGTATCAGCTGTTTAGAGAGGAGAGTTTGTTAGTGATACGATGTTATATATAGTTCGGAGAGGTAGTTGTGTATTATCAGTGTTTTTTTTGCATACACTAAGTGACGAGAAAAGTGATGATTCAATAGACAGTTTTTACGGGAAGTAGATCACGTTTTCGATCATTTTCCTAAGTACCATATGAAAATTATGTTAGGGGATTATGATGCAAAATTGGAGAGACAGGATATTTTCAAACCGACATTTGGGAATGATAGCCTACATCAGGATAGTAATGATACTGATGTCTGAATAGCAAGTTTTGCCACAGCAAAAAATCTAGTCGTAAAGATCATGATGTTCCCGCACGGAAACATTCAACAATACACCTGGACCTCTTCGGATGGACTCACAAGCAGATAGTCACATATTGATAGATAATAGAAGGCTTTCGATTGTACTCGATATGCCATTTTTCAGGGGGGCTGACTCTGACACTGACCACAATCTGGTGGTTGCAAAAGTTAGGGAAAGATTTGCAGTAAGTAAACAAAGAGCACAGAATTTTAATGTGGAGAGATTTAATCGCTGTAGGCTAAGTGAGCTGGAATTTAGGAAATAGTATCAGATTAAGATCTCAAACAGGGTTTTCAGCTTTGGAGAACTTAAATGATAGTGAGAACATAAATAGTAATTGGGGAAACATTACAGAGAATATCACATCAGCTACAGAGGGTCAAGGTCTGTGCGAATTGAAATATCATAAACCATGGTTTGGTAAAGAATGTTTAGAATCTTAATATCAGAGGAAGCAGATTAAAATTAAATGGTTACAGGATCGAAAATAAAGCCATTCAGATACTCTAAACACGGTAAGACACGAAGATAGTAGATATTTGAGGAAAAAAGGAATATCTGAAAATTAAAATTAATTAACTTGAACCTAACAATAAGACCGAGAATATCAGACACTTGCACAGGAGCATCAGTTAGGGTGACTTGGTTACAGAACCCTCACAGAATTTTGCTAGGTGGAGGGATTATTTCTCTCAGCTATTGAATGCACATGGGGTTAATGATGTTGGGCAGAAAGAAATACACACAGCAAAGCCACTAGTGACTGAGCCGAGTGCCTCTGAAGTAGAGTTGGCTATTGAATAGCTAAAAGGCACAAATCGCAAGGTACTGATGAAATCCCAGTGAAATTGATTAAAGCAGGCTGTGGGACAATGCGCTTTGAGATTCGTAAACGTATTAAATTTATTTGGAATAAAGAAGAATTGCCTAAGAACTGGCAGGACGAGAATCATACGACCTCCATCTCCAGGGTTCAGCCCTCCGAAAAGTTGGTAACCACTTACCACACGACACGGCGTCAAAACTATTAGGGACACAGTTCCAATAACCACTGCCGTAAGAAACTCGTGACTCGTGAATATTATTTCGAATATTTGGAGCCGAGACAGCTCAGTCTGTGAGCAGTCAATATGACTAGGTTACGGATTTTGACGATCGAGGAATTCTTTTTTTTTTCGATTACAGGCAAGAACAAGAGAATTTTCTCTGATCAAAAGCTTCCATCCCAGCTGTGGACCCCACTCAGCTTCCTATTTAATGCTTATCAGAGGTTTCTTCCCCGTGGTCAATTAACCGGAACGTGAAGCTGACCAATCGCCTGCAGTTAGCGCTGAGGCTGACAATGAGCAGAAATAAACCCCTACTACCCGCAGAATGTTTTAATGGGGTACACAGGGACATCTTTACTGTAGGCAGGGGAATGAAATGCATGTGTGTACTGAGGGTCAGGAACGACTACTCGTCTACCGCCGCCTTTGATGGTAAAGTCAGATCCGCCTATGCTCCAGCTGGCTTCCTCCTGTTCCTGTGTACGGGAGGATGGGTTAAATGCAGGAATGGGTTACCAGTTAGTACTAATCTCCTCACTAACGAATGCTAAAGTTTTTTTTTTTTGTTTATTCCATATAGTACGTATAGTTCCGCCCAATATATGAACATCGTCACCATGAACTAGACGCTGATGTGTAACATTTAGTTTCAAACCCTCCTGGCTTACCTGAACTCGTGTTCGTGAAACACCGATACATGCTCAACACGTGTTCAATACATTGCGTGAATGCGGTACGCTTCCCAGTGCTCATGTTTCATCTGAAGGGGCACGTAAACAAAACATGGAGGAACAGGAAAACATTCTTGATATGGTACAGCGTAGCCCTACTACTAGCTCGCGAAGACTTGCAGCACGTGTCGGTGTTTCACGAACACGTGTATGGCGAACATTGCATGAAGACGGCTTGTACCCATTTCACCCATAGCCTATGCAAAATCTACACCCAGGGAACAGTGCTATGCTTCTAGAATTTTGTCATTGGTTACATACTAATCGCCAATTGCTTCCATTTTAACCTTTTGGAGCCGGAATTATTTTTTTAATTTTAGCGCACTCTGTATATAAAATTTGAATAATACAGGAACCAAATATGGTAGAATTATGAAACAAACTGCATTTTGAAGAGAAAAAAAACGGAGAGTATATACTATGTTTAAAATATTCGGTACCTATATTTTTAAAATAAATATATTAAATGGTACTTTAGAGGTAAGCGGTGCGGTACGACCACTATAGTTGACATTAGGCGTCAAAAGGTTAATACTACTCACTGATGAAGCTACTTTCACCCGTAACGGAATCAACAACACACGTAACTTGCATTGATGGTCTCACGAAATTCCACATGGTACTGTGGAAACAAATCAATGTGTGGTGCGGTATGATCGGTAACATGTTGATTGGTCCCTTTATTTTAGACGACCATATGACAGGTCAAAATCACCTAGAATTTCTGCAAAATTGATTACCAAAACAACTAGAGGATGTTCCTTTGGCTACGCGGATTGTTATGTACTTTTAGCATGACGGAGCACCTTCTCATTATACCCGACGACATGTGATGCAACATCGCAATGACACTTTCCCTAATAGGTGGATCGGTCGTGGCAGTACCATTAACTGGCCACCAAGACCTCCAGACTTAACTCCGTTAGATTTTTGTTTATGGGGTTGGATGAAGAGTGAATTGTGCAGAAAAAAAGTGGATACACGAAACGAACTGCTCGTTAACATACTGGATGTTATCGCCTGCATAAAGGAACGTCAAGACGCACTCAGACGAACAACACGCCATGTCTTCACACGATTTGCAAAGTGCATTGATGTTGACGGTGGAATTTTCAAACATGTATTATAAACTGTACCAACTCTGTCACTTTAACAATAAATACCGGTATTAGAAACAGTACGTACACGTAATATCTCTTTCTTATCAACAATTTTGCAGTTGTACATTCAAATAGCTCTATAGATCAGCTGTAGAGTTCATAGATTATCATTAGCTTTTTTTCCAATTCTTGAAACAGGTTTTTTTATACTGGCTATGGTACATCGCACGCGCCATACAACTTTCTTCTTGCGGAACAGGAACAGCTAGGGGCAGAACGCTGGTGATCGGTTTAAGCCCTCCTCCGCTAATTGCAAAAGAATAGTTCATCTCCGTCCTGAGTACTAATTGGTAACCCATTCCTGCATTTAACCCATCCTCCCGTACACAGAAACAGGAGGAAGCCAGCTGGAGCACAGGCGGAGCTGACTATATCATCAAAGGCGGCGGTAGACGAGTAGTCGTTCCTGACCCTCAGTACGCACATGAATTTCATTCTCCTGCCTACAGTAAAGATGTCCCTGTGCACCACATTAAAACATACTGGGGGAGTAGGGGTTTATTTTCGCTCATTTTCAGCTTCAGCACTAACTGCAGACGATTGGTCAGCTTCACGTTCCGGTTAATTGACCACGGGGAAGAAACCTCTGATAAGCATTAAATAGGAAGCTGAGTGGGGTCCACAGCCGGGATGGAAGCTTTTGATCAGAGAAAATTCTTGTTCTTGCCTGTAATCGGAAAAAAAAATTCTTCGATCTTCAAAATCCGTAACTTAGTCATATTGACTGCTCACAGACTGAGCTGTCCCGGCTCCAAATATTCGAAATAATATTCACGAGTCACGAGTTTCTTACGGCAGTGGTTATTGGAACTGCGTCCCTAATAGTTTTCACGCCGTTTCGTCCGGTAAATGGTAACCAACTTTCCGGAGGGCTGAACCCTGGAGATGGAGGTCGTACGATTCTCGAAAATCTAGTAATCATTCACCAGGTTGCACGACGTCACATCCAAGAAGAATGCGTTTATAATAATATCTGGTGAGTCATACACGTCGATACAAAGATTACAGCCACCCCTCTAACTTGTAGTCAATTTCTACGGCAGAAGTTTCAACGTTTTCAGAATGGTATCGAAGTTAGTTTTAACTGAATTAGTTTTTTTATTCTGATTCATCCCATTGTGTTTTATTGTACTGAATACTAATGAAATACTGCAGTCAAACACAACACTTTTATGTTTGCCATCCAATGCTACATTTTTTGTTAAAAGAACCACCACCACACATTATATTACAGAAATTCAGAAAACATAAATACGCTTGCATTATGCATTATCGGTTAGTGAGGTCTCACTAGTTTCCTGCAGATTTTAAGCATAACGTAAGTGCATCAAAACCTCAGCCGTTCTACGTAGTCCATTGCGCACGTCTGCTTCCTATGTACTGTATCCTCCACTGGGTTCAATGTATATACAGCAATGCTCAAGCGTTGTGTACACATCTGTGCCAACTACTGCCACAGCAGCAACAATATCATGTTATGTATACATACATCCTACTACATATACAGTGTATATCATCATCAGTCACTACAAATTAATAGACACAGTTAATTGCCAAAGTCATCTATCACTTGGTTCATTTGGGCACCTGAGTTTCAGAAACGTTCCAAGGTAAACAGGCCTGGAATTGCTCCACATTATCGTCTACTCCCCTCTCTCCACCTGAGACATACTGATTGCACGCGTCCGATTTGTCTCTTCGCCAACTGTAATGCAACTAAACTTACGTAAGTACAGTAATGCATCACCGTTCGTGTTACATGCACCATTTATCATCTACCGCTTCAGAAAGCCAATCTGTAACGCAACGTTTAATCATCTTCTTCAGCGAAGATGAATTAATATTTACTATTACAGGACCAGATGGGGACCGCGGTAGCACAGTGGTTAAGGTACTGTGCCACAAATTGGAAGGTCGCTGGTTCGATTCAGCCTACAACGAGGAGGCAAGCAGAAAGGCTGTCGGTGCGTGTTGTAATGTTTACGTTGCGGGGTGCCGTGAAAGTTGTAGCTGAGTCTGTGGAGTGTTTACAAGTGTGGCAGGCAAGTTCGTAATATCGATCATGACAGAACGACAGCATACAATGGTATGTATTTTTGACCCTACTAGTCCGCGTATTTTAGCTTATGAATTACATGAATAATTCATGAAGAGCTACAGGTATCAGAACAATCGCTAACTGTGATACAGATTGATGGGATAAAAAGACACTTATTTATGAAGTTCGTTAATGACACATGCATACAGAACATTCTGCAATCTACGAATGGGAGTGTTGAATATAGCCACACTACAGGGGAAACATCAATAGTACGTCTAGAGGTGGCCGGTATGGGAATGCGGCGTATCCGATTAACCAACCTGCCCCCCGAAGAAACTGAAAGAAACATTCGAGCCGCATTGGCATCGTATGGAGAAACTGTCTTGATCCAGGATGAAATGTGGTCTAAGGCGTACCGCTACAAGGCAGCTAACGGGGGTTAAAGTAATCATGATGAAACTGGCCAAACACCTTCCGTCCCAAATGAATATTGCAGGGCAGAGAACATTCCCGTCTTTTGACGGCCAGCCAGTTACATGTTACGGGAGTGGGGACAGAGGACACATAAATCAGGTATGCCCCAAAAGGCGTGCAGGAGGTGTGGTAACAACAGATTCGATCCCAATACATGGGCTCATGTTGCCGCTAAAGGCGTACAAAACCAACACGGCAATGACGACACTCGAATTGAGGTGATCCCCCAGAGAGAACCGTATGAACAGGCATCGGGATGTTCCCCTTCTGTCGACGATCTGATGACCACAGACACCCCGCTAGATATTGGTGGGGAAAAGCAGGACCCCAGTCACCAACGAAGGCATGATCTGTCGCCGCAGGACGAGGACCCCCCACCTGCCTACATCACAACCTGTACTGTCCCCCAAGAAGTGATATCCGTGGACGCGGAAATGACGGCAGTTGACGATAGGCCTACCAGATATACTGTGCGACCCCTGCATGCAAACACGCAAGGAGAGTTTCCAGAGAATGGGAGGGAAATGATGCTGCCCCCAGTGATGGGGTAACACAAATGGCCCCCTCCAATTAAGCCCAAAGCGCAACAAAAAACTGAAGACGGACAGGGAGACGCCCTTATCAAGAGAAAGGTCGCGTAGTAAAACGCGCTACAAAACCGTTCAGAGTCAATAAGCTTTGCAGTCCCTGTGCCCCCCCCCCCCACCCTCATTATCCCAATTATATTCCAAACATTTAAGATAGCAACACTGAACATTAATGCGATATAATCAAACACGCGTCTACAAATGCTCGAGGATTTCCTATGGCGACATGACATAGACTTCGCTTTACTGCAGGAAGTGTCGCACACAACTAAACACGATTCGTAGATACACTGTCCATATGAATATAGGTAGGGACAGGTGTGGGACTGCAGTTCTGGCTAAGGATGGTCTAGCCCTCTCAAACATCCAGTGCCCCCCATCGCAACGAGGATTGTCTGCATCTTTCCGCGCCATATTTATAGTAAATATATTTATGCCCCCTCCGGCGCAGAGAAGAGGCAGGAAAGGGAAGCCTTTTATAACACCGAAGTCATACACCTGATAACCTTCTTCCAGCACGGCGATGATACTCGCTGGTGATTTTAATTGTGTTATAACAAACGACGACTCTACAGGACAGCGGAACTGCAGCACAGCGCTTGCGAGACTCATACAGGGACTAGACCTCATAGACGTATAGGAGGCGATTCCGATACGAACTGACATACACACGTTACACTGCTACTGGCGCTTCCAGGATTGACAGAGTTTACGTTACTGATGACATAAGGAGGAGTCAAAAAGGTGCTGAGACGGTGGCCGCTGCCTTCACGGACCATTTTGCAATAATCCTGCGCTTGACCATGGATGTACCATGCTCCCCTCGTGGGAAAGTTTATTGACGAATGAATATATCGTTCCTGGGTGACCCATCCTTCCTACAAACAACGAAGGAGAACTGGGAAAAATGGCGGACACATATGAAATATTATCTAAACAGAGTAATGTGGCGGTGCCGATACGTGAAGAGAATGATAGGCCAGCTGTTGGGCCGTGAAGGAGCCGACTGCCGCCCCGACCGCATAGAAATGAAGAATTTCTACTCTAGCGCGATTTACAGTGCACTACAAGACACGACAGCCCAGACAACTCAAGCAGTCGCACTGAAAAAACTGAAGGCAAAGATAATAAGACTATTTGAGATGAAAGTATGACCATATACAAGTAAACGAAGGGAGAATGAGGCACATGACGAACTGTGGATTAAAGACAATACCATCAGCTGCGAACACAGCACTGGAGGAATCCATAATCATGGAGGAACTTTTTCAAGCGGTAAAACAGGGCAAGCCGAATAAGGCCCCTGGTCAAGACGGAATATGCATAGAGGTCATCAAGAGAACTTGGGAGGGGACAAAATAGACCTACTGGAAGTAAAGAACAACATGTACAGAGACGGGATAATATCAGACCAACAGAATCATGGAATACTAGTCTGCCTGCCGAAAAAGCCGGACCCTACGAGAATAGAAAACTACAGACCCCTAACACCAATGAACACAGACTGTAAACTGTTCACCAGAATCATTGCCAACCGCCTGCGGCCGTGGCTGGCCGGCTTATTGCAGCCGAGCCAGCACTGTGGACTACCAGGAAACACGGTATTTGATGCCGTCGCGACGGTACGAGACGCCGTAGCTTAGGCAGAGGCGACCGGAATTCCTTTGTGTGTACTGACCATTGACTTTAAAGAAGCCTTCGATAAAATCTCTAACTCGTACTTATACGCATTACTAAGACAATATGGCTTCAGTGATCGCTTTCAGCAGAGAATTCGGAACATGTATGACAATGCAATAGCATCAATACAGATAAACGGACACAGGTACAGTCCGATACCGATCCGAAGCTCCGCCCGCCAGGGGTGCTCGATAAGCATGCAGCTGTTTGCAATGTGCCTGATTCCCTTACTCTGCACACTTGAGAACAACCTCGCTGGCATACAGATTGGGCGGCGTCGCATCAAAACAACCGTTGTAGCCTACGCGGACGATGTGAAGATTTTTGTAACGTCACGAACAGACATTCCTAAAATACAAGAGGCACTGTATTGTTTCGAACAGGCGTCAGGGGCAAAGTAAACATCGAAAATCAAGGGCACTAGCGATCGGTTCATGGGACACGTCAGTACGGATTATGGACATATCATATCACGGATTATGGACATATCATATCACAGTGAGGCAAAAAGTTTGGGCTTCCACATAACAAGTGAGGTGCAGGAGTCTGCCCACAAGAGCTGGACTATAACCACGGCACGAATACACGCACAGACTCAGGATGCGTACTACAGGGATTTGAGTTTAGACAAAAGGATACAATACGTACATGATTACCTGATGGCAAGGGTATGGTATGTCGCGCAAATATACCCCCCACCAGATGACTGCGTGAGACAGCTGAATACCACGATTTCATTGTACGTGTGGAGAGGGGAAATATTCCGCGTGCCCTTGTCCAACCTGCAAAGGAGAAAAGGTGAAGGAGGATAGGACCTTACACACATAACTGCCAAGAGTTGTGCATTATTTCTATACCGTCTGCGTCTGCAAGGACTACCATCAGGAACACTAACAGCTGAATGGTTGCGTTCATGGGGCCTGATAGCACAGAAAAAGAATCCGCCTTACAGAGACCGGATACCCGCAACGCTTGAGTATCTACGTCGGTATGCGGTGGACGTGGCGTTATGTGACACAACAAGGGAGTACAGTATCGCAATGAACTTATAAGAGACCACTGTACGACACTATGCACTACATGTGTCGGGCGGCAGCAGAATCCAAGGAGATGCGGATCACCAACTTGTGGCCACAAACAGCCAGGCCTACAGTATGGAAAAACCTGGGGGAAGCACCTGTTCCTGGGGTCACTAAAGCGGCATGGTATAAGGTAATTCACGATATCCTTCCCACAATACTAAGAATCTTCAGGATACGCATGGTGCCCACAGATGCGTGCAGAAAATGTGATAGGACGGACACGCTTAGTCACCGTCTCATTGAGTGTGGGGAAGGGGAACAAATATGGACATGGACAAAACAGCGTCTAGCTTGGATACTACGGACAATCCCGGAGCGGATGCCCAGCGGTGGCTTCTGCGTCTTCATTTCACACTGTGGCCCCCCAAGACGACGACGTGCAGTGTTGTGGGTGTTGGCCAATCTAGTCATATTTCGAACCCAACAGCAACAGGAACTGATGTTACAAGACTTCGACTTCATGAAGCGGTCGAAGTGGAAGCTGTATCAGTCGCATAAAAGGGAAGCGAGTGTGGGAAACTACCTATCCGTCATAGAAACGGGAATGTGACGAGCCCTTCATGAGCATGTAATAGGACCGGGTGGAGGACACGACATGCAGAGGCCCGCTTCCCGAAACCACGGGCAACAATTAGGATATGGGAATGTCGGACAGCCACATCACAGATGGAACCAGGAAGAGTGGAGTTCCAAGAGGCTACACAGTGACCTAACGAGCACACATCAGAACACAACAGAGAGTAGGACATCACTAAGAGATTTCTTGTTTCCAATTATATCACGAGTGCATACTGCCATAGAACACTGAATAAAAAGTCATATCGAACAAAAAAAATCCTGATGGTGTCCTTGGAATTTTTCACTGACATATTCCTTCCGATCGCACTATGGCCCTGGGGTCGGCTCAGCCTCTAACAGAAATGAGTGCCAGGTGCCGGTGCGTAAGGCTGACAACCTTACCACCATCCTGGGCCATTGTCACGTAATCTGGGAACCTTAACTTCCTGGAACCCTCTGGACACCTCGGGCCTGTAATGGGACTGATTATTTACAGGAGCAGATAAATCTCCGAACGCGTGATTGTTTAGGGAAAAGTACAGAGCCAAATAGTCGTATGAGAGTTTCCTTCTTACATCTGAAGAAAGACAAACAGAATATAATTACAAAATAATATAGTTTCACTTGATATTACCTCGTACTATTGACAGAGATACGTCATGACAATATTTTACTCCCCTGTCAGTTAAATTATTTATTACTAGTATCACATGTTAGAATCAGTTCTGGGTATATTTATGTGACCCGGTGAAGGTAAGTACTTGGCGGCTAAATGTGTATAGAAATTACAGCTTCGGACTTGTTAAACGGAAAAAAGCAAAAATATCTGTAAAAGGTTAAAAAAAATCAGGACTTTTTCTAACCCTATAAAATCGATGTGATGAAAATTCGATTTTTTGTAGGTATTTCTGGTACTAGAGTCGCAAATTTGGACCTTTACAGAAGTTTGTATACGTGACAGATTGGAATTTATTTGCCGTGTTCTAAATTCTTGTAAAATGTTTACATATATATATTTTTTCCACAAAATAAAACTTATTCTTCTCAACCTAAAAGGGAGGCTTGATATTTGAAGAATGAAAGCTGGCATTTCTGGGGTAATTATTTCAGCTGCATTAATGTTGGATTTTGACAGATGATAAATTTTAATGTAACCAGTAACACTCTAGTTTAGCCAGTCTTCTCCTCTGCTAAAATTCGTAACCGAAAGCTACAAACTTTATATGCGGGGTATGAACAGTATTCTAAAATTCATGATCACATATTTCCAAACAACTTAAGAAATTTAAGGCATTGGTTCATAAGGTTATCAAATGAAACCTGAGAATTTCAGTGAAGACACTGACACATGTTTAACAATGTCAGCAATACAGTATAGAAAAAGAACTGAGGTGGTTCAACAGGATTTGTTTGGCTCGTTTTGGGGGCAACTAGCATCATGTGAACACAACAATGTCCTTCGGACAATATAAAGTAAGTAAAGGTAAAGTTCACCCTAGAACAGGCCACAAAGGCGCAGAGTGGGAGTACAGGTATAGCTATACTCTTTCTTTAATCTCGGCGCTAGATGGGGTGGCTGGTCAACATCACGTCCCGGCCGCTTCACCCCTGGGAAAGAGATCCGGTACTTAATTTCTAGTAACTGGGTGGGCCCCAGGGCCGGTCTGGACGGGTGCGGAAAATCTCGTCCTCACCGAGATTCGATCCCCGGACCGTCCAGCCCGTAACGAATCTCTATACCGACTGTACTATCCCGGCCCGGCCTCGGATAATAAGAGCGGCTTAAATTCTCCAGTAGTTTAGCGAATATTAGCATCTAAAGAAACATTTTATTCCATAGTGTTAGTTACGTCTAAGGGTACGATACGCAAAACCGTGCACGTAATATGTACACTGAACATTTAAGGCACGAAGTTAATCTAAACATTGAACTTCATAGGAAGCAATTTCCTTCTCCACCTGAAAGGCAAATCGATTACAGAAATAAAGGCCTTTATCCTGAACATCATTAGGAAAACAGAAATACACTGTATAGCAAATTTTAGAGATTCTAAGCATTAAATGAAGCTGTACATATAGAAACTACTATTATATATTGTTTTAAATGTATCAAATATTCATATGTAAATCAACTGCAAGTTTGTGGTTATTAACAGGCTCTTTGTAAAAGACGTATCAATATGTAATGCTTCCGAACGTACTTAGAAACATCATATAATGGTAAGCTTCTCATTTTTTTTGCCCCAGCGATTTTGGTGTGCTTAACGTTGGACAAATGAGAACAGTCGGGCTTAAGCACCCGCGATAAATACGAAACGCATGCAGTAATTTCGATTTAGGGACTTCAAGGCACGCGGATACCGTAGGCATATGTAAAGCCGTAATTAGTTCAGATATCACAGAAGTTGTGAAATGGAGAATGATTTAAAGTTTGTAAGGGCAGGTTGTACTCTACAAATTGTTTGAATTATTGTATGTTGATTCATTATTTGTATCCATCAGCAACCGGGAATTTCGCTAATAACTATCAAGTATGTAATTACATTTCACGAGGGTGAGTCAAATGAAAACCTTAAATGTTTTTTATCTCATAATTTATTGAACACAAAAGGTACACAATGACTTCACTTT
>Ga0123353_10007449_pt1 | contig 14783 bp, 7 predicted proteins | sample TergutLab28metaG_3_FD_92763 | JGI IMG/M metagenome (GOLD analysis project Ga0123353, IMG submission 92763) | Labiotermes labralis P3 segment gut microbial communities from Petit-Saut dam, French Guiana - Lab288 P3 | ecosystem: Host-associated > Arthropoda: Insects > Digestive system > Gut ... | reverse complement strand
GTCAGGCGCTCGGTCAGGCTGACGATGCGGCGGTTGTTATCTACAATATCGTAGACATAGATGCCCTCCTCGCAGCCGCAGTCCTCCTCCCGGATGATGACGTCCTGGGAGACGTCCACCAGGCGGCGGGTCAGGTAGCCGGAGTCCGCGGTCCGCAGCGCCGTGTCCGCCAGACCTTTGCGCGCGCCGCGGGAGGAAATGAAATATTCCAGAATGTTCAGGCCCTCGCGGTAGTTGGAGCGGATGGGCACCTCAATGGTTCTCCCCGCCGTATTGGCAATCAGGCCGCGCATACCGGCCAGCTGACGCAGCTGGCTCTCGTTGCCGCGGGCGCCGGAATCCAGCATCATGTTGATGGGGTTGAAGGCGTCGAAGTTTTCTTTTAAGTCCGAGGCGACCTGCTTGGTGCAGTCCTCCCAGGTCTCTATGACGTTGTCGGCTCGTTCGCTGTCGGTAATCAGGCCGCGCTCAAAGTTGCGGGTGATCTTCTCAATCTTGGCCTCCGCCTTGGCAATCAGTTCCGCCTTGCGCGGCGGGATGGTCGCGTCACTGACGGCGACGGTGATGCCGCTGCGGGTGGAGTAGTGGAAGCCCTGGCTCTTGATTTTGTCCAGCAATTCGGCGGAAACGGTGGTGCCGTGCACCTTGACGCACTTATCGATGATGTCGCCCAGCTTCTTGTTGTTGACCAGGAAGTCAATTTCCAGCTGGAAGGCGTTTTCGGGATCCTTCCGGTCCACAAAACCCAAGTCCTGGGGAATCGGCTCGTTGAAAATGACCCGGCCCAGGGTGGTCTCTATCAGGCGGGACTGCATTTGCCCGTTGATCTCCTTCTTAAGCCGAATTTTAATTCTGGAATGCAGACTGATGATGCCCTCGTCGTAGGCCATGGTCGCCTCGGCCACGTCGCGGAACACCTTGCCCTCCCCCGGCTCGCCGGGTTTCATGAGGGTCAGGTAGTAGGAACCCAACACCATGTCCTGGGTGGGCACGGTGACGGGGCGGCCGTCGGAGGGCTTCAACAGGTTGTTGGCCGCCAGCATCAGGAAGCGGGCCTCCGCCTGGGCCTCCGCGGAGAGCGGCACGTGCACGGCCATCTGGTCGCCGTCGAAGTCGGCGTTGAAAGCCGTACAGACCAGCGGATGCAGCTTGATGGCGCGGCCCTCCACCAGAACGGGCTCGAAGGCCTGGATGCCGAGCCGGTGCAGCGTCGGCGCGCGGTTGAGCATGACCGGATGGTCCTTGATGACGATTTCCAGCGCGTCCCACACGACGGGGTTGGTCCGCTCCACCATCTTGCGGGCCGTCTTGACGTTGCCCGCCACGTCGGTCTCCACCAGGCGCTTCATCACGAAGGGCTTGAACAGCTCCAGCGCCATCTCCTTGGGCAGGCCGCACTGGTAGAGCTTGAGCTCCGGGCCCACCACAATGACCGAGCGGCCGGAGTAGTCCACGCGCTTGCCCAGCAGGTTCTGGCGGAAGCGGCCCTGTTTGCCCTTGAGCATATCCGAAAGGGATTTCAGGGCCCGGTTGTTCGGCCCGGTGACCGGGCGGCCCCGGCGGCCGTTGTCGATCAACGCGTCCACGGCCTCCTGGAGCATACGCTTCTCGTTGCGCACAATGATTTCCGGCGCGCCCAACTCCAGGAGCTTGCGCAGGCGGTTGTTTCTATTGATGACTCTGCGGTACAGGTCGTTCAGGTCGCTGGTGGCGAAACGGCCGCCGTCCAGCTGCACCATGGGGCGGATCTCCGGCGGGATGACGGGAATGACGTCCAGGATCATCCATTCCGGCCGGTTTCCGGAGAGGCGGAAGGCCTCCACGACCTCCAGCCGCTTCAGGGCTTTCGCCTTCTTCTGGCCCGAGGCGGTCTGCATCTCCTCCCGGAGCTTCGCGGAGAGCGCCTCCAAGTCGATTTCCGCCAGCAATTCCTGAATGGCCTCCGCGCCCATGCCGGCCCGGAAGTCGTCCTCGTAACGCAGTTTGTATTCCTTGTAGTCCTTCTCTTCCAGGGTCTGGTATTTTTGCAGCGGCGTGTTGCCGGGGTCGATGACAATGTGCATCGCGAAATACAGCACTTTATCCAGGCTGCGGGGCGAAATATCTAAAATCAGGCCCATCCGGGAAGGGATGCCCTTGAAGTACCAGATGTGGGACACCGGCGCGGCGAGCTCGATGTGGCCCATACGCTCCCGGCGCACCTTCTGCCGGGTCACTTCCACGCCGCAGCGCTCACAGATTTTCCCTTTGGAGCGCATGCGCTTATATTTTCCGCAGTGGCATTCCCAATCCTTGGTGGGGCCAAAAATCTTTTCGCAGAACAGACCGTCCCGCTCCGGTTTCAGTGTCCTGTAGTTGATGGTTTCCGGCTTTTGCACCTCGCCGTGGGACCAGGCCCGGATTGCGTCCGGAGAGGCCAGACCGATTCGAATGGAGTCAAAGACCATATTTTCCATATATATAAACTATCCTTTCCTGCTTAATGTCAGACATTGGATCTTCTAAAGATAGCGGTTAGAACTCTTCCTCCACGTCTTCGTCCTCATAGGGTTCTTCTTCAAAATCCTCGTCCTCGTCTTCCCCCTCCAGATCCTCCTCGTCCTCTTCGTCTTCGTCCATGCGGAAGATGTCCCCCTCGCTGTTTTCGATGCCGAAGCCGCCGGAGCCCTCTGCGTCGTTGACGTTGGAGAAGGCCTTTTCGTCCGATACCAGGCCGATGTCCTCGTTGTCAAAGCTCTGCTTGAGGTCAATTTCCTGGTCGAGCCTGTCGAGCACCTTGACGTCCAAGCCAAGGGACTGCAGTTCTTTAATGAGCACCTTGAAGGATTCCGGGATGCCGGGTTTCGGCACGTTTTTGCCCTTGACGATGGCCTCGTAGGTCTTGACACGGCCCACCACGTCGTCGGACTTGACCGTCAGAATCTCCTGCAGGGTGTAGGCCGCACCATAGGCCTCCAGCGCCCAGACTTCCATCTCACCGAAGCGCTGGCCGCCGAACTGAGCCTTGCCGCCCAAGGGCTGCTGGGTCACCAGCGAGTAGGGGCCCGTGGAGCGGGCATGAATTTTATCGTCCACCAGGTGGAGCAGTTTCATGAAGTACATGATGCCCACCGTAATGGGATTGTCAAAGGGGCGGCCGGTGCGCCCGTCCGTGAGCAGAACCTTGCCGTCCTCGGCCAGACCCGCCTCCCGGAGCGCTTCCCGGATATCGTTTTCCTGGGCGCCGTCAAAGACGGGTGTCATAATCTTGTAACCGAGCTGCTTTGCCGCGAAGCCAAGGTGCACTTCCAACACCTGGCCGATGTTCATACGGGAGGGTACGCCCAGAGGATTGAGTACGATGTCCAGCGGGGTACCATCCGGCAGGAAGGGCATATCCTCCTGGGGCAGGATGCGGGAGACCACGCCCTTGTTGCCGTGGCGGCCCGCCATTTTGTCGCCCACGGAAAGCTTGCGCTTCTGGGCGATATAGACCCGCACGACTTTGTTGACGCCGGGCGACAGTTCGTCGCTGTTTTCCCGGGTGAAGACCTCCACGTTGACGATGATACCGTATTCCCCATGGGGAACCTTCAGGGAGGTGTCGCGGACTTCCTTTGCCTTTTCGCCGAATATGGCGCGCAGGAGCCGCTCCTCCGCGGTCAGTTCCGTTTCGCCCTTGGGCGTCACCTTGCCGACTAAGATATCGCCGGAATACACCTCCGCACCGATGCGGATGATGCCACGCTCGTCCAGGTCGCTCAGGGCGTCCTCGCCCACATTTGGGATATCCCGCGTGATTTCTTCGGGGCCAAGCTTGGTGTCCCGGGCCTCAATTTCGTGCTCCTCGATGTGGATGGAGGTGTAGGCGTCTTCCCGCACGAGCTTTTCATTGACTAATACCGCGTCTTCGTAGTTGTAGCCCTCCCAGGTCATGAAGCCGATCAGCACATTTTTTCCCAGACTGATTTCGCCGTCGCTGGTGGCGGGGCCATCCGCTATGACGTCGTCCGCCTCTACCCTGTCACCCACGGTGACAATCGGGCGCTGGTTCAGGCAGGTTCCCTGGTTGGAGCGTAAAAATTTGATCAGTTCATAGCGGTTCGTTTCGCCGCTGTCGTTGACGACTTCGATCCTGTCCGCGTTGACGCGGGTCACCGTGCCGGGCTGCTTTGCCAGCACCGTGACGCCGGAATCCACCGCCGCCTTGTATTCCATGCCGGTGCCCACAATGGGGGACTCCGTCTTCAACAGGGGCACGGCCTGCCGCTGCATGTTGGAACCCATCAGGGCACGGTTGGCGTCGTCGTTTTCTAAGAAGGGGATCATGGCCGTCGCGACGGAGACCACCATCTTGGGGGAGACGTCCATGTAGTCCGCCTGGGCCTTGTTCACTTCCAGAAATTCATCCCGGTAGCGGGCAATGATGCGCTGGTCCGCAAAGCGGTTTTGCTCGTCCAAAGGCTCGTTCGCCTGGGCGATGATGAATTCATCCTCCACGTCGGCGGTCATATACTCCACTGCGTCCAGCACCACGCCCGTGTCCGTATCCACCCTGCGGAAGGGCGCCTCGATGAAGCCGTATTCATTGATGCGCGCGAAGGTCGCGAGGTAAGAAATCAGGCCGATGTTGGGACCTTCCGGCGTCTCAATCGGGCACATTCTGCCGTAGTGAGAGTAGTGGACGTCTCGAACTTCAAAGCCCGCGCGCTCCCGCGAGAGGCCGCCGGGGCCCAAGGCCGAAAGGCGTCGCTTGTGGGTCAGCTCGTCGAGGGGGTTGGTCTGCCCCATGAACTGGGACAGCGGGGAGGAACCGAAAAACTCCTTGACCGCCATCATCACCGGGCGGATATTGATGAGGGTCTGAGGCGTGATTTTCTCCTCCTCATCCTGGGCCTGGAGGGTCATGCGCTCCCGCACAACGCGCTCCATGCGCGCGAGGCCGATGCGGAACTGGTTTTGCAGCAGCTCGCCCACCGAACGGATACGGCGGTTGCCCAGATGGTCGATGTCGTCCGTCATCCCGACGTGGCGGGCAATGCAGTTGACATAGTTGATGGAGGCATAAATATCTTCCACGGTGATGTGTTTCGGGATCAGATCGTCGCAGTTCAGGCGCAGGGCCTCCAGAATTTCGGCCTTGTCCTCCCCCACGCTCTCCAAAATCCGCGTCAGGACGCCGTAGCGCACCTTTTCGTTGATGCCGTTTTCTTTCAGTTCTTTTTCCGTAATCGTGCCGGGCAGATAGGGCGCGGGGTCTACCATAGCGTTGGAGATAATCTTGACCTCATGCCCGTCCACATCCACAAAGGCGGTGCGGACACCGGTCTGCTCCAACTCGAGGGCCTTCGTTTTGTCGATGATTTCCCCTACCTCGGCCAGCACCTCGCCCGTGGCGGGGTCCGCGATTGGCCGGGAAAGGGTACAGCCCGCCAGCCGACCGCTCAGGGCCAGCTTTTTGTTGTATTTATAGCGGCCGACCCGGGAAATGTCGTAGCGGCGCGGGTCAAAAAACAGGTTGACCAGGTGCTGACGCGCGGTTTCCAGGGTCACGGGCTCGCCCGGCCGCAGCCGCTTGAAGACCTCCATGATGGCCTCTTCGCAGTTTTTCGTCTCGTCCTTTTCCAGCGTGGCCATGATGCGGTCGTCGTCCTCGCCGAAAAACTCGATGATATCCGTATTGGAGCTCAGTATGAACTCCCCGTCTACCAGCCCCTCCTCCTCCAATGCGCCCAGGGCGCGGAGGAAGGTGGTAATAAAAATCTTTCTGTTTTTATCGATACGGACATAGTAGACCTCGTTGGCGTCCGTCTCGTATTCCAGCCAGGCGCCCCGGTTGGGGTTGATGGTGCTGGAATACAATTCCGTCCCTGTCTTGTCGTGGGTCATATCGTAATAGACCCCCGGGGAACGCACGAGCTGGGAGACAATGACGCGCTCGGCGCCGTTGATGACAAAGGTACCGCTCTCTGTCATAATGGGAAAGTCGCCCATGAAGACTTCGGATTCCTTGATGGCGCCGGTCTCCTTGTTGAGCAGGCGGACCGTCACCCGCATCGGCGCGGCGTAGGTGGCGTCGCGCTCCTTGCACTCACTCACGGTGTATTTCGGCTTATCGTCCATGCGGTAATCAATGAAGCTGAGAACCCAATTTCCCGTGTAATCCGTAATTTCATCGATATCACGGAACACCTCACGCAGACCGACTTCCAAAAACCAGCTGTAGGAATCCTTCTGCACCTCAATCAGGTTGGGGATATCCATGACTTCTTTCAGCCGCCCGAAACTCATGCGGGTGTTTCGTCCGCGTTTCACGGGTTTCACATTCAGCATAGGCCTAACCACTCCGTTTCTTCATAAATCCTTTTTCCGTCTTTATCACAATATAGTAGGGTAAAGACGATGCCGACAGGTGCCGATAAATGTGTGTGGGCGTCCCACTTTTTTAGCGAAAATTTATGCTTGTATTTTCGCGAAACCATGGTATAATTCCCATAGGAAAACTCCCAGGCGCACACAACTCCATTATAATAATGCAGTTTTCTATTATATACCAGGCTCCATTTTATGTCAATGGGGTAACGGTAATTTTTTTATTTTTCTAAAAATACGGGGGTTATATGAAAATTTATTTATTACGGCACGGAGAAACGGATTTGAATCAAGACAGGCGGCTCTCCTGCGGCGATCAGGCCAGACTAAATGAAACAGGTATTCAGCAGGCGAAGGCGGCGGCGGAATTTCTGGAAGATGTTCCCTATGATTTTGTGTTGTCGTCCCCCTATAGCAGAGCCAGAGGAACCGCCGAAATCGCCAATAGAGACAGGGCGCCTATCCTTACGGACGACAGGCTCGTGGAAAGAGACGCGGGCGTATTGGACGGCAGGCGTTTCGAGGAAATAGACCTCAGCGGGTTTTTCAACTATTATAAGAATATAGAATATGAAGGCGCGGAGAATCTGCAGGACTTCTGCAAACGAGTCTGGGGATTCTTAGACGAGATAAAAGAAACGCGCAGAGATAAAAGCATATTATTAGTAACGCATAATATCGTAATACGGGCGATAAAGGCCTATATCCTGGGCATCCCGGAAGACGGCGATATCGGCACCTATGGAATCAAAAATGGAGACATCGAGGCCTACACGCTGGAGTGATTCGAAAAAATCCAATTTGTTGCGGTTTTCCCTTGCTTTTCTTCTATACCCATGCTATAATCCTACACAGTATACGAAAACGCAGGAAGCGAAATCGCTTTAACGGGAAACTACGGCTGCCACCCCCGCGCAGAGAGCCGGCGCCTTGCTGAAAGTCGGCCCGGGGTACAGCCCTTCCACTTCCCGCAGGATTGTCGAAGCGCAAATTCTATTGAATTACGGAACGTAATCCCAATGAATTGCTTGCAATTCTATGTGGCCGGCGAAGAGCCGGAAGGCCGGTACCCTATAGCGTACCGCAAGAGCGGCCGTTCGATGTTATATCGACGGCAATTTGGGTGGCAACGCGGAATCTTTCGTCCCATAGGTGGCGGGGGGTTCTTTTATTTTATTTTATAGTAATATATTGAAGGGGAGAAATAGACCATGATCGACATTCGTTTGCTCCGCAGCGACCCGGAGCGGGTCAGGGAAAACATGAAGAAGAAGTTCCAGGAGGAAAAACTCGGCCTGGTGGACGAGGTGCTGGAGTTGGACAACCGGCTGCGCGCCGCCATCGCGGAGGCGGACAGCCTGCGCAACCGGCGCAACGTGGTCAGCAAGGAGATCGGCGGCCTGATGGCCGCGGGCAAGCGAGAGGAGGCGGATGCTACCAAGCAGACCGTCGCGGAAATCGCGCCGCGGCTGGAGGCCCTCAAGGAGCAGGAGGATTCGTTCTCCGCGCAAATCCGGGAGCGGATGCTACGTATCCCGAACTTCATTGACGATTCCGTTCCCCTCGGCAGGGACGACACGGAAAACGTGGAGGTGGAGCGCTTCGGCGAGCCCCTCGTACCGGATTTTGAAATCCCCTACCATGTGGACATCATGGAACGCCTGAAGGGCATTGACCTGGACAGTGCCCGTAAAACCAGCGGCAACGGCTTCTACTACCTGCTGGGGGACGTGGCCCGCCTGCACTCGGCAATCATCAGCTACGCGCGGGATTTCATGATTGACAGAGGCTTCACGTACTGCGTGCCGCCCTTTATGATCCGCGGCCACGTGGTTACGGGCGTGATGAGCTTCGCTGAAATGGAAAACATGATGTATAAAATCGAAGGCGAAGATTTGTACTTGATAGGCACCAGCGAGCACTCCATGATCGGCCGCTACAGCAACGCAATTTTGCAGCCGGAGGCCCTGCCCCAGGCGATGACGAGCTACTCCCCCTGCTTCCGCAAGGAGGTGGGCGCCCACGGGATTGAGGAGCGCGGCGTCTACCGCATCCACCAGTTTGAGAAGCAGGAGATGGTGGTGGTCTGCGAGCCGGAGGACAGCATGGACTGGTTCCGCAAGCTTTGGAGCTATACGGTGGAATTCTTCCGCTCGCTGGATATCCCCGTGCGCACGCTGGAATGCTGCTCGGGCGATTTGGCGGACCTGAAGGTCAAGAGCGTGGACGTGGAGGCCTGGTCGCCGCGGCAGCAGAAGTATTTCGAGGTCGGCAGCTGCTCCACTTTGGGCGATGCCCAGGCGAGGCGGCTCGGCATCCGCGTCAAGGGCAAAGAGGGCAACTACTTCGCCCACACACTGAACAACACGGTCGTAGCCCCGCCGCGCATGCTGATCGCCTTCTTGGAAAACAATCTCCGGGCGGACGGCTCAGTGGTGATCCCGGAACCGCTCCGGATGTATATGGGCGGGAAGGATCGCATTGCAAAATAGACTGCAACGGGCGCACGGTGTGCGCCCCTACAGGCATTTTGGGAGGTGACTAACTATGACAATTGATCCCACCACAGTGGGCCAAGTCCAATTCACATCCTTCGATTCTATTTTACAGGCGGGCTTTGCCTGGGCAAAGGAACAGGCCCTGGCCTACGCGCACCACGGAGAGGACCCCGTCGGCCCCTGGTACGAGGCCGCGTTGCCCGGCAGGGACGCCTTCTGCATCCGGGACGTCTCCCACCAGAGCCTGGGCGCGGCGGTGCTGGGTCTCGGAGCCCATACCAAAAATATGCTGCGGAAATTTGCGGCGAGCCTCAGCCCGGAGCGGGACTACTGCATGTACTGGGAAATCACCAAGGGGGGCAAACCGGCTGCCGTGGACTACAAAAACGACGCGGACTTCTGGTACAACCTGCCCGCGAACTTCGACATGCTGCAGGCCTGCTGGGAAAGTTACCTCTGGAGCGGAGACGGGGCCTACTTGCGGGAGCCGGAGTTCCGGCGCTTTTACGCGCTGACCTGCAACGAATATATAGAGCGCTGGGATAAAAACGGGGACGGTTTCCCCGAATATTACCCCGCTTACGGCCGCAGGGGCCTGGCCTCCTACAACGAGCAGAAATTCCGGCCCTTCCTGGCGGGGGATTTATTGGGCTCTATGTACGCCGCCTACCGCGCTTACGCCGCTATTTTGCAGACGTTGGGACAGGATGCGGATGCCGCAGTCTGGGCGGAAAAGGCCTCGCAAATACAGCAGACCTATTTGAACAAGTGGTACGACCCCAAACGCCAATGCTTTTTCGGCGCGTTGAGGCGGGAGGGCAAATTCTACCCCAAGTACTACAAAGAGGGCAACTTTTTACCCCTGTTCTTCCGTCTGCTGGACAATCAGCCCCTGCGGGAGACCGCAGTGCGGCAGGTCTTAAAACAAGGCCCCTCGAACGTGGAGGCCAAGACCTATTTCCCGCAGCTCTACTACGACAGGGGCCTGGACGCGGAGGGCTACCGGGAGCTCTGCGCGCTCTGCCACCCGAAGTTGAAACGGCGCAGTTACCCGGAGGTCTCCTTCAGCGTCGCGGGGACCGTCGCGCGGCAGTACATGGGCGTAACGCCCGCCGTTGGGCAAAAAATCCGGACCCTGCCGAAGCTCGCCCGGGAAACCGACTGGGCACAGTTGGAATCCCTGCCGATTCTGGGAAACGCCATCGATATCCGCCACGAGGGGAACCGGCAGAGTCGCCTTTCTAACCACGGGCCGGAAGCCGTCAACTGGAAAGCCTGCTTTTTGGGCGATTACCCGGAGCTGGTTGTGGACGGCATAAAACAACCGGCAGCGCGGGAAATTGATGCTGCCGGGAGAGAGATCAGTTATGTGGAGGTTGCTCTTGCCGCCGGGGAAAACAGATCTGTGCAGGCGGAATAGTCCTCTTATGAAACATATAGCGCAAGTTATAGATTATTTTTGTAGGGGACACAGTCCTCTGCGTCCCACCCATTCAATTATTGCTAACGGGACGCAGAGGACTGTGTCCCCTACTTTTATTCTATTTCGGAATATGGTGGGCCGCCCCGACCCTCTCCCACTTCTGGCTTGTGAAAAAGACGTCAATGCCGTCCTCTTTGAACTGCAGGGCCGTTCCGATGAACCCGGATTGGGGCAACTCGCTGTTTTCCCCCTCGTCGCCCGCGACCCGTTTCGACCCGATAACCACGGGAAAATCGCGCGGATAGTCGTCTTCCGCGCCCGCCGGCGCCGCTTCCATAAAAATCGTATCGTGGGCATGGCCGCAGAGGTGCAGGTCTATGCCCATTTCGTTCGCCAGCGCCGTCCAGCGCGCAGGCAAATCCCCATAAACTTCCTGTGTGTTGTTGACGCGGATGTGACTGACCAGCAGGCGGTGGGTGATACCCGGGGCCTCGTAGGCCTTCTCCGCGGCCACACGCTCCACAAAGGCCGCTTCCCGCGCACGGTACTGCCCATAATCCGCGAGGCCGCTGTACTCCACGTGGCCGTCCTCCTTGTCCTCCCCGAAATCCAGCACCAGAATCCAGAGATTGCCCAGGCGGGTCGTGTAGTAGTAGTCCCCCTCGTTCACGCAGCCCACATAGCGGCCGAAACGTTCCGTGCAGGCCCCTCGGGTCTCGTGATTGCCGCGGGCATACAGCACGGGCACTTGCCCCCGCGTGATTTTGGAGGCCAGTTCCAGCACAAACAGCGGGTCCTGCTCCAGGGCCACGTCCGAGCTGATGTCCCCGTTGAGAATCAGCAGGTCCAGCCCATCCTCCCAGTACAGCGCTGCCATGGCGGAGGCTTTGCCGTTGCTGTGGGTATCGGCCAGGTGGTAGACCTTCAGGCCGTCCGAGGCATCCACCGGGCGGAACGTAAACGATTCGGACAGCGCTTTCCCCTTCAGGGCGAAATAGGCGCCCCGGTAGAAGAGTTTCTGCGAATAGACCACATATTCTCGCGCCGTGTCCAACTCTGCCATCGGCACGACTACTTTGTGTATGGTTTCCGATGAGCGAACCGCTCCGCCGACGCTGTCGTAGTGGCGTGTCCCGTCAATTTCCACCCAGGCGGCCGATTTCCCGCTGGTGTGCCAGACGATTTGATAGCTGTCCTCCACCGCGTACACCACGGGTGCGTAGGAACGCCTGTTCGGGAGCAGCTGCGAGACCGGCAGCAGGGCCAGCACTCCGCAGAGCCCAATTGCTATGACTTTCAGCAGTCTGTTTTTGTGCAGCTTTGTGCGCGGATACAGACTGAACAGCAGGCACCCGGCAGTCAGGCCCAGTATCAGACGCAGCAGGATGAACCAAATCGCCTGTTCTTCCACGTGGTGAAGAATCATATAGGAGATGTACAGCAGATTGACCGCTGCCGCCAACAGCAGAAAGCGCGGGGCGACGGCGGCCACCCGCCCTTGGAGGAAAATCGCGCGGAGACTGAGCCCCAGGAGGAACAGGAGAATTACTAAGTAAAAATACAGCGTTATTTTCGAGGGATGAAATTCCAAAAAGCCGGCACGGAAATCGACGGCACCGGGGATTTTCAGAAAGAACAACAGCAGGTTTACCAGCTGCAATAAAAATGTGGCAATCGTATAAAAGAGGTTCTCTCGTTTTTTCATGTAAATATTTCTCCTGATTGCGTTTTTCGAGTTTTGTGTTACAGTTTCGGGACGCTGGGGACAGCGTCCCCTACACCATGTCCCTGCCCTTCTGCGTCTAACGTCTGATGTCTAACATTTAATATCTGATATCCCAAACAGCCTGCAGGTATTTTCTTCTGTAATATTCAATATTGTCTGCGCGTCCGTACCCCGCAGCGCCGCAATCGCCTCCGCCGTGTAGGGGATCCAGGCGGAACTGTTGCGCTTCCCGCGAAACGGAACGGGCGTCATGTAGGGGCAGTCCGTTTCGAGTAATAAACGGTCCTGCGGCACCCAGGCGGCCACTGTGCGGGGTTTCTTCGCATTGGGGAAGGTCACCGCGCCGCCCAAACCCAGGTACATCCCGAAGGCAATCAGTTCCTCCGCCATTTCGACACTGCCCGAATAGCAGTGCATCACCCCTTTGGGGCGGTACAACTTCAGCAGGCGCAGGCAGTCCGCGTGGGCCTCGCGGTCGTGGACAACGACCGGCATATCCAGCTCCAGAGCCAGGCGCAGCTGCCTCTCAAACAGATCGAGCTGTGCCTCCCGCGGAGAAAAATCATAGTGGTAGTCCAGGCCGATTTCGCCGACGGCCACACAGCGCTCTTCCCGTAAAAAACCGCGCAGCTGCCCCTCAAACACACACCAGTCCGTATTCTCCGCGTTGTGGGGGTGTACGCCGCAGGCCGCGTAGATATAGGAGTAGCGCCCGGCAAGCTCTAACGTCTTCAGGCAGCTCTCATGGGAATCCGCGCAGTTGAGCACCCCGCAGACGCCCTGGGCGGGCAACGCCGTTAAAACGCTGTCCCGGTCCGAATCAAAGGCCGCGTCGTCGTAGTGGGCGTGGCTGTCAAAAATAGCAGTATACATAACGTTTAGTCCGCTTCCAGGGCCGCGTAGAGCTCCGCCAGCTTCTTCTCCTTGTCGATGCGCTCAAACAGCGGGACTCCCTCCCCCACCGCCGCGCCGGCCGGAAGCGCGCCGAAAGTAGCCAGACTTTCGTAGCCCGCAATGTCCGTATTGAGCTGCGCCAGGATCTTCTCCGCCGTGTCCGGCAGGAAGGGCTTCAGCTGCACCGCGATAAAGCGGATGCTCTCTATTAAGTTATAGAGCACGGTTCCAAGCCTGCCCTGCTTCTCCGGCTCCTTCGCGAGCGCCCATGGCATGGTCTCGTCGATGTATTTGTTGCTCCTGTGGGCAAGTTCAAAAATGACGCGCAGCGCGTCGCTGGCGTGGTATTCGTCCATCAGCGCCGCGACCTTGTCCACGGATTCCAGTGCCAGCGATTTGAGGGATTCGTCTATGGGCTCCGGTGTTTCCGGCGCCTGCAGGATACCCTGAAAATATTTTTTCTGCATGGCGACCGTCCGGTTGACCAGGTTGCCCAGCGTATTCGCCAAATCGGAGTTGTAGCGCTCAATGATGGTCTCATAGGTGATGGAGCCGTCCGTGGCGTAGGGCATTTCGGAAAGCAGGTAGTAGCGCAGCGCGTCCCTGCCGAACTCCCGCACCAGGTCGTCCGCGTAGACGACGTTACCCCAGGACTTCGACATTTTGTCCTCGCCGGAGAGCAGCCAGGGGTGGCCGAACACCTGCTTCGGCAGGGGCTCGCCCAGCGCCAGAAGCATGATGGGCCAGTAGACCGTGTGGAAGCGTAAAATATCTTTTCCGATGACGTGCACGTCCGCCGGCCAATATTTGTGGTAGCGCTCGCCGCTGCCGTCCGGGTCGTAACCCAGGGCGGTGATATAATTTGACAGCGCGTCTATCCACACATAGACCACGTGCCCGGGGTCGAAATCCACGGGGATGCCCCAGGTAAAAGTCGTGCGGGAAACGCATAAATCCTGAATCCCGGGCTTGATGAAATTATTGACCATCTCCCGCTTGCGGCTTTCCGGGCAGATGAAATCCGGGTTTTCCTCCAGATAGTTTTCCAGCATCTGTTGGTAGCGGGAGAGGCGCAGGAAATAGGCCTCCTCGCTGCCCCTCACCACGTCCCGCCCGCAGTCCGGGCACTTGCCGTCTTCCAGCTGGGACTCCGTAAAAAAGCTCTCGCAGGGTACGCAGTACAGACCCTCGTACTTGCTTTTATAGATGTCGCCCTGGTCGTAGAGCTTCTTGAATATCTTCTGAATCACGCGCTCGTGATCCGCGTCCGTGGTGCGAATGAACTTGTCGTAGGAGATGTTGAGCAGGCCGTAGATGTCCAGAATCTCGCCGGTGATTTTATCCACATAGGCCTTCGGGCTCAGGCCCGCCTCCTTCGCGCAGACCTCGTTCTTCTGGCCGTGCTCGTCCGTGCCGGTCAGGAAGAACACGTCGCGGCCCTCCAGGCGCTTCTGCCGTGCGATGGCGTCGCACAGCACGATTTCGTAGGAGTTGCCGACATGCGGCTTTTTCGAGGTGTAGACAATCGCGGTGGTGATATAAAATTTTTGTTTTTCCATAGAGTTGACCAACCTTCCCCTGGTTCCATAAATGTGGCGTTCGATTTCATTTCCATATATTATATCAGATTTTTTGGTAAATACAAGCAGGTTTTGAACCCGGCCAAATTACCAAAAAGGATTTTGCCGCGTTCATCAAAAACACGGTTTTAAATTTATTCATTTTTTATTCACATTTTTTTATTCCCGCCCGAGTTTGCCACTTGGGCTATAGCACAGACGGCGTTTTCACGCAAGTGTTTTTTTATTAATTTTTCTTTAGCAATTTCTTGCGACTACGATTGACCGAATTATCAACAAAACGCTTCCCCTGTTGCGACCAGCAGTCCCAG
>Ga0123353_10007448_pt1 | contig 14784 bp, 7 predicted proteins | sample TergutLab28metaG_3_FD_92763 | JGI IMG/M metagenome (GOLD analysis project Ga0123353, IMG submission 92763) | Labiotermes labralis P3 segment gut microbial communities from Petit-Saut dam, French Guiana - Lab288 P3 | ecosystem: Host-associated > Arthropoda: Insects > Digestive system > Gut ... | reverse complement strand
CCCTGAATAGAATTTTGATTTGTTAAGGTTGTTCCCAGGTATTTGAACTCTTTCTCCCTTTCTTTGGAGCTATTATCAATCTTTATATTGTGACTTTGTCCGGCATTCTGATCTCGAGACGTAACTGAGTACTCGGTTTTATCAGCATTCACTTCTAGACCAATCTCCTTACTAGCAACTACTACCAAAGCTTCTGTGTTTTTCTCTACAGTATGTACACTTCCGCCCAGTATATTAACATAATGAGCATAAACCAAAAGCTGATGTGTACCATTTAATTTCAAGCCATCCTGTTATACCTGAACCCTCCTAATGGCATTTCTAAGCAAAGTTCAAAGCAGTGGTGATAAAGCATATCCTTGTTTCAAACCAGTTCTAATAGGAAACATGTCACACAAATGCTTTCCTACCCAGACTCTTCTATAGGCTATGTTTACACACATTTAATTAGCCTTACCAGTTTCATGGGGATACCAAACTCAATGGGAATATTGTACAAAGCCTCCCTCCTAACTGAATCATAAGTTTTTTTGAAGTCTTATAAATAGCTGATTCACTGTTTCATTGCATTCCCATTTTTTTCTCAAGTATTTGACAAATACAGAATATATGATCAGTAGTTGATGTATTGTGTCAAAATCTATACTGATGATCCCACATAATTTCCTCTACATGTGGAGTTAACCTTGACAGCAGGATGTTGGATAAAGTTTTACACATAGTTGGCAAAAGTTATATGCCTCTATAATTACTACAATCTATTTTATCACCCTTCTTGTAGATAGGTACAATGATTGACTCCTTCCACTTCTCAGACAACTCCTCCTTATTCAAGATAGAATTAATAAGTTTATGGATCTCAGAGCAAATTGTTCTACCCCCTGCTTTATTCAATTCTGCGGGGATTTTATCAGTACCCGGCGACTTGTATCTTTTAGCTTTTCAACAGTTATCACAATCTCAAAGGCTTTGTCTCAGGTACTAGTGGTTCTGCTCTTTGTATTTCTTTCTTCCTAACATCATTAACTCCATCTACATTAAACAGCTGAGAGAAAGGGTTTCTCCACCTAGCCAAAATACTGTGGGAGTCTGTATCCAAATCACCCTTCTCACTCTTCTCATCCTTTATTATATTAGTTCTAGGCTGGTAACCCTTCTTAAAATCATTGATGCCCTTATACAGGATAAAATTAAATTACTTTTTTAAGACACAAAAATTTTGTGTCCAGGTCAGAGATAAAGCTGCTAAATTAGAAACTGAGTATGTGATAGTTGGTTGCCTGGTCACAGCTGTGCACAACTTAGTGGAGTTTATGCTTGAGTGTGGAACAGTGATGGAATGGTGACTAGCAGTGGAAAATCAGAAAATTATAGAAGACCTTCCCCTTTACCATTATATAGCATAAATATCACACAAATTCAGCTGGTATTGAACTTCAGGTCCTATGGTGAGAAGGCAGCTTCTAACTCTCAGTGCTGTTGAATGACCCTTGTTGGATATTTATAGCACTGAAGTGGGACATGTTTTTCTTAAGTATCAAACTTGTAGTTCAAAGCTTTTGTCAAAAGAGTATTATTGTATGATAATATGATGATATGCAACTTGAATTATATTTTTTTTTTTTACCTGATTTCATTACATGTTCCTTGCATTGAAAATTGTCTGTTTTGGCTGACAAATGTTTTGTCGTAACCCATGATGGGAAGTGTGAACTTGAAAGGGTTAAATATTCTGATGTTTTTAATATGCTGTGAAACTGTGCCTTAATGGTAAACCTTCCTTTGTATGAGCATTTAAATGGCATACTGATGTGCATAGTATTGCCATTTAAATCTGATTTGAGGCCCTATGGACTAGCCAGTGTTGTGGAGATGAGGGGATAATAACACAAAGAAATTTATTTATTAACAAAAAAACGGGTATTTCAGGATAATTAAATGATAGAGAAAGGTTTTATCTGTGTGAAAATAAAAATAAATTGCCTGATGTAATCAACAAATTAAAGGTGAGATATGCTAGTTTCAAATATTATTTGTTGTGTGTCTCACTTGTTATTCACACATGAGGGGTTGATGAGAAATCTAGTCATTACAGGGCAGATTGCCTGTGAGGGTTTGTATATCACTTCTATGAATAACGTTGCTGTTTGTCAAAGGTGTTATTTGTATCTCATATTATTCTCACTTTCTTACAGTTGATGTCTCAGAGAGGAGGATATGGAGGTAGAACACAGCCACAAAATGAGGCTGCTCATGGCCAGAATGTGAGAGACAATCAGTTCAAATGTACAACATGTGGGAAGAATTACATACATCGAAGTAGCTTAGCACGACATCAGAGTCTAGAATGTGGCAAAGAGCCACAGTTCCAGTGTCCATACTGCCCTAAAAAGTCAAAATTGAAAAGCAATTTGAAGCAGCACATTATTTTAAAGCATGAAGGTCCTATTTCAAGAATGTAATAGGCATGAATGCTAGATATAGTGACATTTGTAACTTAGCATGCAGCAGTCTCAAATGGCAGTTACTCTAAATAAATGTGTGAAATCCTGCTTAATTGTTATTTTTGTACTGTTATGAGTCATAAAGGAAAGCTGTGTAAATGTATGTGAAACAATTTATAAGATGGAAAGAACGATCATATATGTAATGGTCTTAGTCTGTATGTGTAAAGGATGTAGTCTACGTAATGTAGTTGATGTAGTGACTAGGCTATGGGCTAGTCAGCTGTGGAATTTTGGTTTGTTTCCATGTAGATGAAGGGGGTTTATTTTGAATGAGATTTCAGATTTCTCTCTCCTGTAAAATGTCCTGACCATCACTGAGGTCCACCCGGCATTCTGTCAGTCACGGTTGGAGGCTTTTTCTCCATTAGTGAAATGGCTGGGGAATGAAGCTGACCACACCTCCACCTAGTGTTGTGGTTAAGAATGAGTGGAGCTATACCACTCTCCCCCACATGCTTTAAAGTCATGTATGGGTACAATTTTAGAGGTGTAAGGGTTGGTTTGCAATGTAAAGTTTTTTTTTTCCTTCCCCTAGTTTTGGGGTTTTCAAAGTGGTGTATAATGAACATTTGTATCTTCTGGATGTTTTGCTTCTTTCCTGATGAAATTGTTTGCAACTTTGCATAGGAACATGTGACCTTCTGCTGTCTGTGCCTCTTATCAACTTTTTCTCCATTCTCCCATTCTGAATCCACTATCTGCCCTTTGGAACACCACTCAAAGGTCATCTCTATATCACACATCCAATTACTGCCCTTTTCACAGCCTCACATATTGTACATCTGCTCCCTTCTGATGTTTAGTTATTGGCTTGCTGTCTTTTCTGCTCAGCAGCCACTGGTCAGACCTTGCCTATTTATCCCCACTACTTGACTCCAATTGGTGTTCTTTGTGGACCTTGAACCCTTGAAGATTAGGTGACATATTCCTTTGAAATGTTGGGACATACTTGTTTGGTAAAACAGTGTCACATCCCAGAAGGCTGGAATCCCTCTTTCTTTTTATATCATTTCATGTCCCATCTTCATACTGTTCACTCTGTGAAACACACAGGACTGTGACAGATGGGTGCCAACAGGGTAACTGTTATGTTTGTATCCTAAAGCTGTCATTACATGACTAGAAGACTGATTCTGAGTAAGGCCATTGCATCTGTTGTGAAGGAAATACCATTGCCATGTTTGGGTTAATGAGGGTTTAAACACAGGAGTTTATTTAATTATTTGGTGAGCAGAATGTTGCTCGTAACTATAGAAGTTGAGAGTCAGTTCAAAACCCATCAATAATCCATTCTAACTTTATTACTGTTTTGGGTTTGAAGTTTTTGTAGTGAATGAATGCACAAGACTTTTCTCAGATGATTGAACGCACCAGACTGAGAAACCTGCTTCCTCTCCTGATTGTGGAAACAGAAGAGGTCTTTGAAACAATGGTTTTGTCTGAACTTTGACATAGCTGATTTTCCAAGAATGATTTTGTGTATTTGTTATCATCCGTGATATATTCTCATTCCTCTTTATGGGGCATGTAATATGAGAATGAATTGTAACAGCTGTTCATTGTAAGTGATATTGCTACAGAGATGTTTGTTTTCTGTTTTGAACGTGTGAAATTTTATTTGTAATTGGAAATTTTGTGTTCTTTATTACATGTATATGAAGTTAAGTCCTTTCAGCTCATTGGCCACATTAGTTTTGAATGAAACACATTACTATCTCTCCATTATTGAGGGTTGATGCAATGGTTAACACATATTGCTTGGTGTGAATGTGTGTACATATGTGTTCTCAATGCTAGGCCAAGAGAGGGTAGTGGACACAAGACAAAGACAGTCTGAAAATTGTTGGGTTTTATCTTGCATGACATGGCTGACCAGTTGAGAAAGGTGTTTAAATTGCTGTGTAGATTTCAGATGTTACATTACAAATCTGCCCGAAAATTAAAATGTCAGTATTCTGTGTGGGTACTTTACTCCTTGTACATATAGCATAGTGTATTAAGCTTGTACTTAAAGTTTCATCAGGTACCATAGAAATGTAAAGTTTGATGTTCTGTTGGCAATGGTGCTGAAGACTCTTATCTTTTGGGATGTTACACTGTGCTGCTGGGTAAACAGAACTTTTAGTGTGACTCTCCAGAAGATGTAATATTCTGTGTCAAATGTTTTTATATGCTTTCAATGAAATGAAATTTACGCTGTGGCAAATAATGTTTTCTTCATTACACCCCATAAATTTATAAGCTGGTGCAGTACAGATACAGGCGCATATTCTGTGTGTATTATAACAGAGCGCAAAAAATCTTAATGGTAACATGTACAAAATAGCTGTTTTTGGCTAAATCAAGTATGCTGATTCCAAATAACAGAGTATTGTAATACACACAATTCTTTTGTGTGCAGCACATGAATGCACATACTACTAACTGTTAAATTAGAAACATTGAGATTATATAAGTAGAATGAAGCTTGCTGGCAGTAAGAAAGTGTAATTTGCTCACAGTATGGTTGACAAAAATTAAAAGAACACGTGGATAAAATTGTGATGTGATGCAAAATTTTTTGTAGATTTTGAAATCAGTGCATCACAATGTATGAGTTCAGGGTTTAGGTCTTCTAGGATGTGATGCTGTGCTGCTGGGTGAGTGGTTAGACTGCTTGACCCTTGAAGATGGGAGCACCATGATCCATCTAAACACTGGGAACCATGCATCCAGTGATGCAACATTATGTCTGAGAAGACCTGAATCCTGGAATCAAAATGAATTTAAAGTGTTTCCTTTCATTGTCTTACCAAACTGTTATCAACTTGTGTGATTCTTGGTTTGTGTACTTGTTGCAATAAATATGTCACTCCTTTACATGGTTTGAAATTCACTGCATGTTTATATATGATATGTTGCTAATAACAGATTCTGAGTCATAGCACAATGATTAGTTCTTTACATTGCTTCGACTGGACACAAGCTTACGTGATGGAGTTTTCCTGTGGTTTCTCCACTGACCCTGACAGCTATAGAATGGTAAGCTAAAGAAGACAAGAACATTTCCTGTCTTTCACATATGCTTTATGATGATTGATAACTTATGGTATTAACAAATTATCAGTAAAGGAGGCTAGAAAAAAACAATTTACCAACTAACATGTTTAAATGGTTATCACTCTTCCATGTTAAGGAAGTCCTGGGTCTAAATCCAAACTGAATATTTTAATTGCTTTCTCCAGTCTTTCAAAGCACTAGCCAAATGGCCTGAAATTAGGCCGTGGCCATATTTTTTTGTGCTTCCTAATTTGCCAGTATTCTGTGTTGTATAACATAATGTACAACACAACACAATATGGCATGACATGACATGACGCAGCACAACACAACACACTACAACTGAACACAACACCATATAACACTAGAACGTTATGAGTCAAAGAACAGCATAAAACATACAGTAACTAAATATGACGCACTTATTTTTAGCTAATGTTTATTAATTATTTTATTTCCAGATGTGACACAGTTGTTGAGCCCTCAAAGATTGTTAAATCTTGAAGATTGTTACGCTGTTGAGGACCGAGGAAGAATACCTAGTATTCTTCAACAGGTGTTTACAGACATCAGCAGCACCTCTTGTAGTGCTGATCTGCATGCCGTGGGTACAGAGGGACATGGATCGCAGCAGACTGACAGCAGAAATTATGCATCAGTGGGTGGAAATGGATTTCGATGCACCCGGTGTGGGAAGGTGTACGTGAGGAAAGGGACTCTCACAAGACATCTCAAGTTTGAATGTGGGAAGGAACCGCAGTTTCATTGCCCTCACTGTTCCCTTCGGACAAAACACAAGAGCAGTTTGTTGACCCACATGTACTGCAAGCATCGTGGGTGGAATGCAGCTTATGAGCCACAATGAACAGCTCAAATACAGTTGTAGGGTCTCATAATAATCTTGTTTCAATCCTTACAACATTTTCCAGTTTGACATATTTATCATACAAGGTTTTGCCATTATATGTGGTGATACATTTGGAACTGTATTGTCATGGACAACATTATGTACTATATATAAGTGAATGATCTCTGAAGTATATGAATCCTTTAGTGTGTAGTTCTATGCCCTACTTCATTGTCACGGAAGACAGTGTTCTGCTGGTTGAGACAAAATCTCCAAGTTTCTTCCTGAATTCCATGTGGTAATTTGGAAAAGCTCTGATTTCAGCAGGTTGATTGGGTTACTTGACTCAGATTTTTTTGAGATTTACTTCAGTCTGACCAGGACAGATGCCCAGTTCCAGTGCATCATATACAATTAACTCACCATAGTTCATTCACCACTTCATAACCTTAGCAGTTGGTGAAGAATCCTAAATAAGTACACAAACAATAGCGTCTTTCCCACCTCAGCAGTTGATATGTACAAACAGGACAACTCAGTTAAAAGAGATGCCTGTTTTATTGAAGGAGATATTGGTTTAGGAAAAGAAGTTGTCAGAGTCAGTCTTATGTGTTTAGTTCATGTTAATAATTTCAGCTAACGCTAGATAATTTTTTTATTGCAGATGTGACACAGTGGATGGACCCTCGAAAATTATTCAGTCCAGAAGGTCATTACTATTCTGAGGACAGAGGCAGAATGCCTATTGTACTTCAGCAAGTGTTTGCTGACATCAGCAACACATGTTCTAGCATTGAGCTGCAAAGTGAAATTCATGTTGTGGATACTGATGAACATGGATTGCAACAGACTGATGGTGGACATCCTGTAACAGAGGGACGAAATGTATTTCGATGCACCCAATGCGGAAAGGTGTACATGAGCAAGGGAAATCTGACAAGACATCTCAAGTTTGAATGTGGGAAGGAGCCCCAGTTTCAGTGCCCACACTGTCCTGTTCGAACTAAACACAAGAGCAGTTTGTTGGCACACATTTATTGCAAGCATGGTGGAACTTAACTTCTGAGCTACCATGAGCAGTTAGTTGAAAGTTGCCCATTCTGTGCATTATTTTAGATCGATGCCCCCTAAAGGTGGTAAACCTATAGTGAAACATGTTGGAGATACGTCTTTAATATTTATGTATGATTGCTCCCTGAAGATGGTATACTTGTATCAGTACATGTTGGAGATATGTCTTTAATATTTCTTTATAATTATTACTGTGCATTTGGTTGGTGCAATAAACTGAGTACATCAATGCAGTGAGCAGACGAAATACTCTTTGTAGTGTCTATTTCCATATTCATTTTAATCCATTCCCTGCTATCTGGTTTGCTTATCTTTATTTTAACATGTTCTTCCCACCATCCCAATTATACTTTATATGTCTCAAAGTATAGTTGCTAAAGCTGTGATTATTCATTTGTGTTTCATACTATAATTTTACAAGAACACTCTTGGTTTTTAGCAGGCTTCTGCTACATGTCACCCAGGAGAACAGTGGTTATGCTGATGGAAGTTTTCACAGACTGTGTTGAAGGGACTGAGGGTACCAAAGTCCTTGTACCTAACTATTTCTGACTTTTTTGTCCTTCTGTTTTCAATAAAGTATTTTCCAAAAGGATGCTGTAAGCTGACAATACCAAAAAGCATTTTCAGTTATCAGATTATTTTTGTATTGCCTGAACTTATTGTGTTTGGTTTTATGTGGACATCTGTAGAAGAAAATATGTTCTTGAGCTTCAGCAGAGCAAGCAGTGGAATGCTGAAATTACCACCACACTGCAAACAGCCTCCTTCCACTGATATACACAACATCCCTAGCACAAGGAAAGCTAGGAGACTGTATATCAGAAGGAAAAACATTTAAAATTGTAAATTTTACATGATAAGTGGATTAACTCTTCTTGATCCCAGTTTGTAATTATAGAGTGCTTTAAATCTTAACTGTACAAGATTTGAGATTTTTGGAGCAGTGTTGTTCAGGATTAAGCTGTGCTGGGATGTGGAACTGTCACTAGGTGAGTGTTCCCTCAGGTTTTGAGGGATCACAATGACTTCATCTTATGGGTCAAGCAATCCAAGAAAGCTACTTACCCAGTGACATAGCATCACATTGCAGGCATCTTGAATATGCGATATTAACTGTAGTTATTTATGAAGGTATGGCACTTTGAAACTAAGTCTTACTGGAAAAGTACCTAGGCCTGATGTGAGGTTTGAGGTTATACACAGCCTTGAATATAAAAAATTTGGTCTACTAGCCTGTGACAATGTAGCTAGTGGGTGGGTACAAAGCTGCATGGTTCCATGTCTCAGAAGACCATAATCTTGATATCTAACTTGGTGTGGGTTTTGTTGGAAGGGTAGTAATGAAAGAAAATATAGGTTGTGTGGAGAATAATGACTTTATTTTAAAAGTCCACTGTGAAAGCCAGCAAAGCTGCAAGAGTACAGTTTTCACCATGTAAAGTAGGAACTTGGGCAGAGTTATTTATGCCATGTGCTCTTTGCCACCATAGGGGTGGGCATATGCACCAAAATTAGCAACATAAGAGAGATTGTTTCAGCCATACACTCCACACACAGCTTTTTGTTGGTCAGAGCAGCTGCCACTGATACATGTGCTTCCACATGCATTCTTTGTACAACATGGCATAAATTAACATTTTAAAAATTTTCTTTTCATGTGGTGAAAACCTCAGTCTTTAAGCTTTATTGGTTTCTGTAATATATTGTTTTAAAACACTGTTCTTCCCCTGACACTATATCGGCATTTTTGCAGCATGTATTCACAGTGATACCACATGTGTCAGTTGTTCCGACATAAGTCATTTCAAACCAACACTTAAAAGGAGATGAACCACAAGAAAATATGATGTAGAATATAATTGAACACATGCAAATAAGTATCTAATGTTGCTGAATGAACCTGTTGCGTGACATCAGGTGTCTGAGCAGATTGTTTTCTGTTGTATCATATATCCTTTACTTGCTGTTGTTAATGGAGTTTTTGATGATGTGCTTGGTCACTGATATGTATAAATTTGTGCTTTTATTGTAGAAATTTAACATTGATATACTGAGATAATTGGTGCTGCTGGAATAAATATACACATAAGCTTGGTTGTTTGTCACATACGGGGATGAATTCCTGTCCTAGTATCCTAAATGATGAACTGAAACAACATGCACTCTTGTGTAATCATATTTAGAGAGATAGTGATATGTAATACTGTTTATAAATGAACGATATTCCTTCTTTAAAATCTAATAGACACCTCATCAGGGAATATCCCCTGTTTTGTGGACTATGAAGGTTCACTGCTATTTAAAGAAGTTTCTACCATTGGACGTATTCCTGGATCACATAAATGTAGCTCATATTTCATACCCTGTTTCAAAAGTATCTATCCAAATATTATGGTCACATTTGCATCTTTGTCTTCTGAGATACTTCCCTCAGATTTTCCAGGTAATGTTCTGTGTCTGTTGTATCTTCAAATATAAAGTTTTTTTTTTGGTCCAACATGAAATTTGACATATAATTATAGCTAGCTGTAGTTAGATTCTTAGACTGAACATTTTGAGGATCCTGAAAGTAAGATCTTACATCTTGAATCAGTCTTGTATATGGAGGTTCTTTTTTAATTACAAAATGTATAGTTTCTCAAGTACAGATTCTCACAAATAAAGTGTGCAGTACAAGTGTGATTATGTTAAAACATACACATTATCAGTATTGCAGTGTAACACACTGTCTTTTCTGTCGGTTTCATTCGGTACTGTGAGTGTTACAGGGAAATTCCTTCCAAATGCATTTTTAAATGTGTACGTTCATTTGTAATTACCCTGTACTAAGTTTTTGCAATTAAAATGAAGCTAATGTTGATAAATGATTTTGTTTCCAGACATGAGACAGTGGAAGGTTCTTCAAGGATTGCTGAATTTGGATGACACTAAACACCAAATGCCTAATGCATTTCAGCAAGTATTTCCAAATACCAGGGGCATCCCTCCTAATAGTGACTTACAAAGAGAAGTTCCTGTTCAGAATGTTGAAAGGCATGGGCTACATTTGGTTTCGCCACCAAAGTCTGACAGTAGGCGTGTTGTAACAGAGGGAGGACATGTATTTCGATGTGACCAGTGTGGGAAGGTGTATATGAGCAAGGGAAGCCTCACAAGGCATATGAAATTTATGTGTAGGAAAGAGCCGCAGCTTCAGTGCCCACACTGTCTTCTGAGAACACAGTGTGAAACCAGTCTCTTGACCCATATTTACTGCAAACATCCTGAGACATTAAATTAACTTGAACAACTCAAATGTTGTTATGCAGTGCTTTCCAAAAAACTGTTTTAAGGCTTTTGACTGCCATGTTATTTCTCATTCACACATCTTTCTAACTACATTAGAATTCCTCTAATCTGGATGTCAACATTCCTGAAATCCTGACTTTTGGCAGTTGGGCAGGGTGTTGTATAAGCGGCATTTCAAAGGAAACCCCTTGAATGGGCCTATAATAATTGAAAAAAGCTGAATATTTTTATGATGAAATGAAAATAAGTGATGAGTGTGTATGCTCTGATGGCAGGCTATAATGTGCTGAAAAATTGTGTGTAAGAAATGTGGTCATTATGCATACCGTTTGGTAATGTGGAATATTTTATAATCTGGCACCTGTCCACTCCCACTGGTGCTGGATTAATGGAATTATACTCTGTATATAAATAGTATTTTTAAATACACCAGATCTCAGGAAAATCTGTGTTAAAATGTGGAAACAATTATAGTCGCTAATTTATGCTGTTTGTTGAGTTGCTCTTTAATTTTACTTATGAATATGACTTTATTGAGATATCTTTATGCATTCAGTGCCTTGAAATGGGAATTGGTACTCTTATGCATGTGGTCTGTGTAGCCAAGCAGTGCTTCAACAGTTGATACAGTAGGCTACAGACAGCAACATACTTTGCTGTAAACCTGTTATTTAAAAACTGTTTGGAGTTGAATTGAAATGGCACCAAGTACAGATTACTGCTTTGACAGGATTATGTGTATACATGCATGTGCATGTGTGTGTATGTGCATATGTGGGAAGTTGTTAAGCTGTTATTACAAATCCATGCTTTACCAATGTTAAGACACTGTTGTGGCTTATGTTTGCATTTAAACGTTTATCATAATCTTTTACCACATGTTGGTTTCTAAAATGTCATGGTGAATGGCCTGGCATGCTGTATGTTGGTCTCAGTCTGTAGCGATTTAAATCTCCACATTAGGCTGGAGAAACTCAGGCTGTCACAAAGTACAGTTGTCATTGAAACCTGTCTCTTAAAGTTTAAGTAGGCCATATATGCACTTCCATATTAATATTCAAGTACCATTGCTCCATACTTGTATTTCATGCCACTTATGAAGCCACTGTAGGTGTAATTATAATACAATGAGATAGGTGTGTCAGCTATGTGACTGACTATTGGTATAATGTCATGGGTTAAATTCTGTGTGGTCTCCTTGCCACTATGTTGAGAATAGATCTGGCTCTACTGTGGTATGTATTCTTAACGTGATGTTGCATAATTACATACCAGACACATGCCACCTTTAAGGTTCATATTTTCTTTGTATTGTACATTTACAGTATAGTATTTAGTTGTGCCGTTGACAGTTCTGAATGAGTTATTAATATATTACTTCACAGTATAAGATGTGTGAAGTTTTATGGCATATGTGGCTATGTAAAGTAACTGTCTGTTGGCTGGATGACCAGAGTTCAGGTCAGGACAATGACCCTGATTTCCTCCCACCATGACCAGACAACTTTAGAATTAGCATTGCCTTCTATTTGTTTATCTTGGGCACTCTTGATGGGGTAAAGCAAACAGATTATGAAGCTGACCACTTACATATGAGCAGTATCAAGGTTAGAAACTCATGGAGCTCTACTTCCATGCCATTCTTATGCATTCATGGCACAGAGACATTACGTACAGTTTATAGATCAGTCAATAAAACATTTAATTTCAGTGTGATGTCACTGTAGGCCTTCCTTTAATGTAATATGACTGTATGTGTATTAGCATTTGGATTTGTTTAATGTTTTGAATTAGTGTTGTACATATTGTTTCTGCATAACATATGTGCAGATGCTGAGGATTCAGTTTAGAAGGCTTTGTATGCACAGCACTTAATTTCTTAACCTTTTCGTTTGCTTTGTAACTCTTTTAACCCAGAAATGTGTCCCTGTAACCCTGCACTGTGAGAAAATAAAGAATATAAATTACGCTACGTTTATTGTCTTCTGGGATGTGACACTGTATGATTTGGTAGGTGGGTACCAGCATTTTGAAGGAAAATGGTAGCATATGAGATATTTGCTGTTATGGGATATGTGCGTTTTAAATTGGTAGTTAGTCACTGAAGTTTTGGGACAACCTTTCAGTCTCATCTTTAAGGGTCTTCTTGTACTGCTTTACCCTTGAAGATGGGATGGATAGGTTGTCTCGAAATGTCGATAACTAACTATCTATCTGTGCTGTGTAACATCCAAGAATAGTGAAGATCTCATTTACAGCATGGCAGAAGCCTGAAATCATGAATGGTACCAGATTCCTCTTGCCTTTTTCTACTGGTGTACCAACAGTTGTGTGATATATTAGATACTGCATTGCAGGCCAATATGTCTGGTATTTGCTGTGTGCATCCTTAACTCCGGTTATTTTAGAAATTAAGTTTGTGTGGTCCTGACTGTTCTGTTGTGGGAAGTGGTGCAGTGTAATATGGCAGATGTTTGCCACCTTTCAGAGGAATCTATTGCCTGCATCTTCAGGGTAGAAGGATGACAGCAGAAGGTTTCTCTGACATTTTAATAAATTTTCACCAGTCTACATAGTATCATACTGCAGACAGTATTTTACATTTTCATGTATAAGTTGTTTTTATGGAGTAATGTCAAATTACATACATTGTGTTGTTGAATTCATGTGATCTTGTGTTCAGTTCTGCTGACCAGGTTCATGCTCTGGACTTGACTGAGGAGGTGCTCAGTTCAAGCCTTGGCTGGAATACTTGGTTTTCTTCTCTTCAGGCAAATGCTGGGATTGTACTTTGATTAGATAATGACTGCTTTCTGCCTAATTCTTGTTACTTCAGCAGCCACAAGTAATTATACTGTACAGATCTGTATAGTTTAGATACTGAAATTGTTGTGAAATAGGTCACAGAAGTAAAAAATAGATAAATAAATAAGAAAATAAATAAAATAACACACACACACACATAACAGTGACCATAACTGGAAGCATGAGAACTGGCACAAAACCTTGGGTGGGTGGATGTAGATTGATACTACACACACATACTTAGGTTTGTCCAGCTACTATGGAGCCTGCTACAGGCCGCAGCGAATTGTGCTGTGATTTCACCTATGCTTTGAGATATTCTGAACTACCTTATCTGTGTGTTTCCATTAAAATCCCATAGTTGGCATTTAATCATCAAATTATATATATATATATCACATAAAATGATGCATTTGTCTACAGTTAAATTATTTCACATTTATGACTATTGGATGCTTTTTGTGCATTTATAATGTGACATTGTTCATGTGATTTCTAAATATTGACATTTCTGGGAAATTAAATGCTTACTAATCTTAAAAAGAATTTTATTATTTTACAGCTATGACAGATACATGGGTAATTCAACAAGACGAATTAATCTTCAAAGAAATCTTCTTATCAGGTACCAGCAACACAATGGCTACCTCACAGCACCAGACAGTGTCAGAAGATAACGTTGCACCTAATAGTGCTGATGCACAAATATATGTTCCTGACATAACGCTGACAGATAACATTCAGATGCAGTTACCTCGCCTGCGTTCACGTCAAAATGGAAATAAGGCTGTTTTGTGTCCACAGTGTGGCAAGGGATATTCAAATAATGGGAATCTAATGAGACATCTCAAATTTGAATGTGGGAAAGAGCCTCAGTTTCAGTGTCCACATTGTCCACTTCGTACAAGGCACAAGAGCAACCTTCTCTCACATATGTACTGCAAACATATTGAATCATATCAAAAGATGTAAGGACTTTGGATAATGATGTAAATAAGCTCTGTGGTCTGTCCATCCAGGGTGGTCTTTGGCATTGTTTGCTAATAAAACAGAAATTCCTTGCAAGAAATTCAAGTCTGCTTGTTGTATTTGGAGCCCTCTTTGTGTGTGTGTGTGTGTGTGTGTGTGTGTGTGTGTGTGTGTGTGTGTGGGCGCACGTGTTTGTGTGCTATGAGAATGCCTGACATGGGTAGAGGGGATGGTTGTCTCTTGCCACATTTCTTT
>Ga0123353_10007447_pt1 | contig 14784 bp, 10 predicted proteins | sample TergutLab28metaG_3_FD_92763 | JGI IMG/M metagenome (GOLD analysis project Ga0123353, IMG submission 92763) | Labiotermes labralis P3 segment gut microbial communities from Petit-Saut dam, French Guiana - Lab288 P3 | ecosystem: Host-associated > Arthropoda: Insects > Digestive system > Gut ... | reverse complement strand
AAAGCAAACATTTTTTGCATTAAGTTGATTAATCACTGAGATAAGTATTTGAGAAGTTTGGGTGCTTTAATACATTTAAAAAATTTAATAAATTATTTAAAAAATCAAGGATTGCTGTGTGTAATAGACGTTTTTATAGTCTAAGACAAATATTTAAGTCTAGAGCCATGAGCAAAGCAGTTAAAATTAATATATACAAAACGATGGCCGAACCAGTTGCAGTGCAGGGAGGGAAAAAAAGGGCTGTTAGTGAGATGGACATTACGAGATTGGGTAAATGGGAGAGGAAAATGTTAAGAAGGATACATAAAGCAAGGAATATGGAGAGTGAGAACTGATCAGGAATTGAGGGAGCTATAAAAAGAGCTAAGCATAGTAACAAATAACAAAAAGAAGAGATTGGATTGCACTGTACACGTAGAAAGAATGGATCAGGGAAGGGGAGTTAAGAAAATATTTGAGAGTAAACTGGAGGTAAGTAGAAAGGGGGAAGACCTACATTCAGACGGCTGGAAGACGCAGGAAGATCGACGGGAGTTGAAGGTTAAGAGATGGAGACAGAAGGCAGTAGATAGTGAAGAATAAGCATCGTAATTAGGGAAGCCAAGGCTCTGAGAGGGCCGTAGGGCCAAGGAGTAAGTAAGTCAGTCAATCAGTCAGTCAGTATTTATTGCAGGCTACGTCCTAATTTATAGCTCTAACAGCACAACGAATGAAATGTCATTTGCAGAAACAATGATGGGAACTGCGAGATTTCAGGCTCTCACCGCGATATCACTGAAAGTTTAGGTGTTAAGGGAAGTGAGGTCTTGGTGACTGGTAAATATTTACTGATGTCTCGAAGGATCGCAGTGAGAATGTCCCCAGGGTGCAGAATTCCAAGAAAGGCACACTATTTTTGGGCTACTTGATCCTGAAGATGAGGATATTACGCACCTCCGAAACGTCGGTAATATTCACCAGTTCACATGGCGTAACATCCAAGAAGATGTTATTCTTAAGAGATAAAAATAAAAATGTTGCTTTTTCGTGTGTGTGTGTGTGTGTTTGTGCTTGTCAGTTTGTGTGTTTGTGTGTGTCCTTATAAAACCTGACGTATCTAGCTCCCTTGGTCTGTCAACTTTTAGACTTGCAGGAATTTTATTGCACAACAGCAGCCGTTGGATCGCCAGAGTTAACAGCACCGACAGAAGTAACACAACCTATGCATCATCCTAACAGACTCCACCCCAAGAAATGTCGGGAAGGTCAGATAACGCCGAAGATTTGTTAGTACATCTGGTAAGGTCTGATATTTGATAACATGTATCATAAGGCACAACAAAATTAACAAAAGAGAACACAAATTTCATGGTTTCCAACAAACGCGTTTTGCACGTATTCAAACTGTTCTTCCCTGCAGCATGATATTCTAATCTAATTAAGTTACGTCCCTAATGTGAGTAAACGATTGGTTTGTGGAGGTTTAAGCTGTTTTAGTTTGAATGTGTCTTCTAACCAGTCACGAAATGGAAGCGGCGTTAATATTCAGCAGTCTCACTGTGGAGATAACTTCACTGCCATTTCAGACTTTCTATATCTCTCAAACACATCCCTGAACTGGAATGATCAAGAAACTACCGTACGTGAAATTTATCAGCTAAGTTCATGAATTGTCCACTGTCGCTGTACCTCGTATTTAACATGAGGGTGACACCAACATGACATAACAGGAGATAACAAGTTCACAATTTTCACTTTTAATCAGGGATTTAGAATAGGCACTAACTCATCTTGTTGGGTCCACTTTACAAGCTGGAGAGAATAAATTAGGAATATTCGTTTATAAATGGGGGCACAAGCGTCCATTTTCTGTAGGATGTAAAATTATCTGCCAGAAGTAGAAGCTTTCTTATAAGTATTTATAATTAAAGAGTGTACTTCACAAATATCACAGTTTTTGTTTTAAGCATAGGCTACTGTCATTTCCACTCGTAGTTCTTCAGGTAACGGAACAACGTGAACGTGGCACGAACATCATATAATTGAAAGCATGCCTCTTTTTAATGCCTATAAAAGCAGAAAGAATCTGATTTTCTAAGATAGAAGCAAGAATGGTACATTTAATGTAGCAATAGCAAATTAATGTTGAACTTCAGGTTGCAGACAACATTAAAAAAGTAAGAAAGCCAGTGTAATTCCATTCCACTCTAAAGGGAAAGAACATCTCGCAATTCGTAGCTTTTATTTGGTTCATTGTAACATCACGAATCTTAGAGTTTATGTCAGATAGTTTTCAAGTACTGGAAATTTACAGTGATGGTGAAATGTAAAGATTCCTCTGTGCATTACATGAAAGCGTATGCATAGTCGAGATAGAGCTTCGCTGATTTTTGACCTCAGAACAGACAAAGACCAACGATCAGCTATAAGCATCGGCCGTTTTGTGACTGGGAAATCACCCCCACACCCCTTTACCTATTTAATATGATGTTCAGTGGGCACCAGAAGCGGTCTGGGCGCTCTGGAGGGGAGAAAAAGAATTTTACCCTTGCCGGAAATAGAACCAAAATTCCTTAGTCGTCCAGCCCGTAGCCAGATTAATTACCGACCACATATTGCTAAGACGGACACCTGTTTAAATTATTTCCAATTTCCTTTGGTTCATCAAAGAAAGAGTGCAAGGAACTTGTCGTTCTGCATGTTTATATTTTTGATATAATATTTTTACGCACGAAAAAGAACTGTTTTTGTCCAGCTGTCAAGAAAGATGCAGTAGCTCTTTCGAGAAAAGGCTCCCTGTACTTCTCTTAAGGGACGCCCGGTCTATCGAATTTTGTCAGGTAATTTACGACTGTAAGTTCACAAAACGATGTAAAGGCACCATGAAACATACATCATGTACTCAAACATACTGCGTCACAATCTTTATTAAAACTTTACGGACTTACTTTCGTGTAAGTTATACATAAAATTTCAGTTCCCAGGCTACAGAGAGCGCACTGCACATCAAGTGGACAGACGAGCAATTTAATGCAGTGTAGGGAGGTTACCGGTGATTATTTGAAGATTCTGGTAACAACAATATGATCACAGTACTTATGAATCTAAAACGTGTAATGTATTATAAACATTGGTCCGAAAATAGAGTTCATAATGCAAGTCTTCATTACCCCGACACTGACCCAACACTCTACAAAGAGTAAGAGATGCAGTAAATCACACTACATCATGTTTCGTTAAGCCTCACTTTTATTTTACTTGGACGACGATTCAGGGCATCTGCATGTCTTCAAAGTTTATTAAAAGTTTATTATGTTCTTTCCCCTCAATTACGCAGTGTAAATGTTGAATGTCTTCCACAAAGTAATCAAGATTGTTCCTTCCCCTCCATGCCTACTGTACAAACTACAGACTCGTTATGCAATCAGCCGCAGCAAATAAATACGATCTAAGGTGAGGCTCAGAGTACCGTCTACGTGAATTTCTTGAATTAAGGTGAAGCTTGACTCCTCAGTTGACATAGCAACTCTCGTGTGCTTACAAGAAAAGGCGAAATTATAAATGCTAACCTATTCACAACCCACTTGGAGCAGTATTTTGTACAGTCTTCTGCAGTTTATGAATTTTAATGTCGACGTAATTATTATTCTGCTACTTTTAATAAGACATGACAAATGTTACAAAAGTAATGAGAAGTCGTGGAGTTGCAGGCGTTTAGGAAGGAAGATAAATGTGATGATACACAAGCTGGTCATATACCATGACGGCATAACATAAAAAGTTAAAAAAAATGAACGACACGGAACAGAATCCTTCTTGCGAATCTGACACTACTCAGCACATCAAGAAATTATCCATCTTAGGCTACAGCCTATGGAATCTGAAGATTTGTCACCGTGTTCACAGTAACTCACAAATGCAACGTATTCTGAACCAACAGAATCCAGTCCATAACATCAAGTTCGTTTCGTTTAAAAACCACTTGAATAATATTCTTCAAACTAACCTAGGTCCCGCAAATGACTTCTTCAGTGTTTCCAACAAAAAGTGTCCGTAAATAAAGTGTATATAAAATACTTACACAAACTTCAAGGATGTTACCTTAATTTTACCTTAAAATACCAACTAATTGCACACAATTTTAATACACTTTGTAAAACACACGTAAAATACGTAGGTCTAATCCGTTAAAATTTATATCACTCCTACATGTTTCAATCCTAAAGGATCATCATCAGGGAGTAAATGTTCCTATTTATGAAGTTATTGAATGTTTCTTATTTTTGTTGATATTATTGGCATGGTGGCGGCATGCATGTAGATGTGTAGGTTATGTTATGAGTTTTTTTTAAGTACTTTATGTACATCCTGTATATCTCATCCTTTCTATTTTTGCTACATCTCTGTGAACTTCACCCTCTTTCACTGTAATGAAACTTAGTGAATATTATAAATTACTGGGCTCTTTACAGGGAAAAAATCCGTGTTTTAAATCTAGTAGGTAGCAGAATGATTACGGTACATGCGACTGGAGGACGCTCGATGTAATGCAATTTTTAGCAGGTTCTGTGAGCTTTATCAAGCAATGTGTAGAAGAAAAGACACGACACTTTACGGATATAGACAACTTTCATTCAAGATATTCTTCTCGAACATACTCACGAATGTAATGAAGCCTGGAATTAGAGTAAAATTGACATCACGTAAAAGTGACGTAACAAAAGTTGTGTACGTAAAAATCTCACCAGATTAAAAAAAAACTACGACTTTCTAAACGCTAATTTATTCTTCCAAGAGAGTAACACTTAAAACAAATCTATTTAAACCAAAGGAAAGGAATCCGAAACATGTAAACTTTAACTTCGATCTTTTCAAATTATCTGACAAATATCACATCGAGTCCCCTTTACAATTGTTACGTATGTTTTGGCGTCGTTACTTGCGGAAAGTTGGAAACAAATGGCGATAATAATAGAAATAAGAATGGATCTGAGGACGTCATCCTCCCTGGATAGATGCGTAATTACAATAGAACATCATTTGCAAAAGCAGGAAAAAATTAAACGGTTTCCACGATTATTTTAAAATAGACTGATATTAATTCATTCTACGTAAAAACGAATAAGTCATGCTCTAACCTAGACTTCTCCGAGATCCGATCCATGCACTGGAAGTTTTCATTGAATCTCGTTAATCGTACATGAGAACGCGTCGATCAATTCAATATACAGTACAAGTCTAATCAAATTTCCGTTTTGGAGCGTGTTCCCCGCTTAAGCGAGGGTCCATCCCACTCTTTTGTGAGCTAGATTCAGCACATCGCCATTTGCAGAAAGGAAATTGGGATACCTGTCTTCTTGTTGGTTTACGTGCTGTATGTTCCATTTTCTAATCAATAAAAGTCTGGTAAACTGCATATATTTTAACAGTGAATGTAACTGAGTTGTATAGTTGTATGCATTGTGTTACTACCAACAATCCCAAGCATATTTACTGTAGTTTTAGATCAGCAGTTCTCAAACGGTGTGCCACAACACACTGTATCGTAAGCGTGTGCTACCCGTGCGTCAGTTAAGAGATGCGAACAAACAGGACAGGCAACGTGCGTATAACGTAATATTGAGGCGCGTTCTTGCAACCATTGTTGAGGTGGAAAAGCAATTGGTATTACATATTCCAAGTGTATGTCTGTAGCCTTAGGTACACAGCATGTAATGTCCATGCACCATATTGTGATCAGTGGACTGTCCGGCTCTACAATATTTTTCCAAGTTATCTCACAAAGGGCACGATCTTCGGGGAAAAAAGTTATTGAAGGTAAAACGTGTGTTTTGATTTTCTCTACAACTTTTTCTAAAGCATTTTTCATTCTACGAATTAAGTGAGCAATAATAAGAAATGTATATTGGACTTCACGTAAAGTGCCTGTTATTCTTGCCCGAGTTTCATGAATCTTGAACTGTCTCTACATATTTTCGAAAAATACTCAAATACCATATTTCATTAAAACCCTTCGAGTGGGACCTGTGTTGTTCCATGCGGACGGATAGACGGTTGGAGGGTGGACGGACGGACAGAGAGATATGACGAAATAGTTGCTTAACGCAAATTTTCAAATGCGTTCAGAAAGTAGTGCAAGTGTTTCTTACACACACGCTCGCGCGCGCACACACATACACACACACACGCACACACACGCACACGCACACACATACACACAAAGTTCAGAAAGTGAGAGGAGGTTCGATGAAGTCTTGTCTGAGCTCAGCAGGTACCATTTCTGGAAAATGTATTTACATAAATTTTTTAAATTGATACATGTGTCAAAATTACTTAATCGTGTAGAATAAATTACGTTTTTTAACGAATGTACTATTATTATCAAGTTTAGTTTTCTGTTATTAGTCTACTGTGCCGCGAAATATAAACGAAAACCCAAGCGTTATCTCAGCACTGTGTAATCAAACACCCTTAAAACTTTGAAGGCCAAAATTATTATACAAATTCAGTTATTACTTCCAGGAGAATAGAAGAAGGTATGCTTTCATTACAAAGAACAATCGATACATGCTGTGTAGGGAAAAGGTGGCTGTTTATTGTGAGAATCACAAGGAAGAACAAAAATACTTTTTGGTAACAATTTTATTGTTTGTTGAGCTGTGAATTGTCAGACTCACATTATGTAGGGCGGTCGGTTTGGTGTCGAACCCCTCCTAGGGCTCATGGTAAGATATTTAAACTTATCAGCGACACCGTTCCCAAGGGCAGGGACAGGGTGAGCGCGGGAAAGGCCCGATGGGAGGGTGGTCGCGCTGCGGTGGCTGGGATGGGAACACTGGCAGCAGTGCCTCTAACCAATTGTTGCCTGTCGTTAATATACATAATATAAATACTCAGTGCGGACTTCACGGAGAATACAACGTGCTTTTATTAGAAAAGACACTCAGTTACTGCTGTATGGTGAAGTAATGGCTACGTATTGTGAGAATCATAAAAAAATTAGGCAGGCAATGTACTATAAGGTAAAACTAAGGCGCATTCGCGTAACCATTGTTGCCGTGGGAAAACAAAAGGCATTACATACTCTGAGTGTCTGCCTCTATCCTTAGTTATCCAGCATGCAAAGTGCATGCGCCGTATTAACTTGTCACTTACACATTAACAGATAAATGGCAAGATTTAAAAAAAAAAGAGTTGTTGACCAGATAATGTGTTTTTTTTTAATTTTCTCTACAAGTCTTGTCTAAAATATTTCTCATTCTAAGAGGAAGTGAGCGATATATGATTAAAAATTTATATTGGTCTTCATGTAAAGTACCCGTTATTCTTGTCCGATTTTAATGAATCTTGAATTTTCTTAACAGATGTGCGAAAAATTCTCAAATATCAAATGTCACGAGAATCCGTCTAATAGTAACTGATTGTTTCATGCGGACAGATGGACGGACAGCCAGACATGACAAAACTCATAGTCGCTTTTCGCAGTTTTCCGAACGCGCCTAAAAATTTGAGAACCGCTTGTTTAGGTGATAAGTGAATTCAAACACCACTCACGCGGCTTCATCAACTCATCAAAAAATAGGAATCAGGGCAGTAGATTTCAATAACGAATCATCACCAAATAGAAATACACACATCACAACCCCTTCTGAGTTGCTTTGGAATGCACCGTAGTTACAGAATTTTCCATTTACTAAATAACGAATGTGGGTCACAGACCAGACCGCAGGTTGTGTTTAAAATTTCTGTTACCGCAGTCATCGTCTTGACGAATAAATCAAGGCTCAACAAACAGCTAGAAGTACTATTGCAAACACAGCACAACGTCGACTCCGCAGAATCTTAGGAGCATATAACACTGCAAGTCGTAAGAGAGCGTATTCAGTGATTAAACTATTTCATGTCTCGATTTTATTAGCGGTATGTTCAAAGGCAACTTTCAGCCTAAGACTTTGGCTGAAGAAGCTCAGATGTTAAATCTAAAATCAAAGTCCACGGCAAGCCGTACTCTAGATATCTGAGCATTCGCGCGTCTTCTCACCTGCCATGGAGGTAAGCCTTGCCCTGTACGTGGAATCATTTAGGCAGGCTAGACCAATTAATTATTAAGAAGATAACTATAGTAGATAAGCTTTAAGTGACCTTGATACATTGAGTAGTAGGCAGTAATTGCTACAACAGGCTAGAAGTTGAGCTAGCCAGCTGAGTCAAGTTCTTTAATTACATTTTATGATCACCCCAATTACACACGAATTCTCAGATCCACCACTTCAATATTATCTCCCACTGACACTTACAGGTAGGTCACAGGTCGTCTCATTCCTTCAGGTGTTCAGAAAAACTTCCTATATGAATTCATTTTTCCTGTCCGTTTTAAACTTCCGGACCTCTACATCCTGATCTCGAACTGCTTTACAGGAATAGAACCTCCCATTAAATATCGCCTTTTCGCGTAAGGCCTTTCTACTTTTCACCTCCGACTGTCACTACAGTTCTGATTCTCTTCAGCAGTATTTTATCGGTCTATGTGCTTCCCTTACAGTGAAATCAGTGCCTTATAATGAAGAAGAGACGAGCTACATTTTTTGGAAACAGTTCTAGCGTGCAATCAAGATACAGACCTAACCGTTTTCGTGGTATTTGGCATAATACAGCCACTAGGCTTACTAGGAAAGTCATCTTCAATTTCCTATAATATCCACGGCATTTTACATGAAGTGGGGTCTTTGAGAAATTTGTCTCTCAGTTGGTCAACCGATTAATATGTCTTTCACAAAATCCAAAGTTTCGTAGCCTTTCTACCGGAAGCCCGCAATGAAACCTTTCAAATCAATGAGGATGAGAGGGGCAACAAACGTAGAAAAAGTGAGGGAAATGATTAATGTGTACAAATTTGTCAGGAAAATTTAACAGCATACACCAGTAAGGATATCCAGGCTTAGCCTAGGACATTGAAATGGACCTTAAAGAAAGAGGGAAGGAGGGCGTGATATGGATTAAAATTCTCGGAACGCAATTTAGTAGCAGGTGCTTGTCAAATCAGTAAAGGATATTCGGGTTACACAACAGCGGATAGTTTCTTGGCTATACGAGAATCTACCAGCCCGATTATAAGGACTATGGTCAGCCCTCATTAATTGTCGTCCCCAATCTATGCAGTTAACATAAAAATACAATTAATGAGCTCCGAGAACGAATACGCTGGTTACAGCCGTCGGAGTGAAGAGTCAATATTACACCTGTACTGTAGGCAGAACAGAACAGTCTAAAGACACACAGGAATATACGGACAAATAGACAGGAGACACAGAATGACAATGAAACCGCTCTCAAGACAGAAGACATATTGCCGTGTTTATGTGTGAGTTGCGGGAGTGTGGGGATTGAATGGCAGGTCTCGGAGAGGGATGTTTCAAGAGAGATGAGTGGGTTACACAAAATAGTAGACTCCATGCTTCTACTGTTCGAGAGGGTAGTTCTGTCTGGGAGGGGAAGTGAAGGTCCATCAAAGCATGCCCTGTAAACACTAATCCAATTATGTAAATATTGTTGTGTAGGCTATTGTACCACGCCATTGGTACGCTAGAACTGCTTCATCCATTAACAGATTTCTCTTGGCTATACAGAATGGGATGAGGGTGAATAGGATGGGAGCACACCACTATTGCCCTACCCTGAGGGAAGGGTGTGCCTCGTTTTGAATTACCCCTTCTACTCCAGAAGGTTGTTATTTTTGGGGGACGAGAGGTTGAAATTTTTTATGTTATCCATTATTCTCTATTCTCTTGTAATCAACGCTATGAAATACGCAGTTGATTAAGCAGCTGTTTTTATGCAACATATAGATGTACTACGTGGGCGGATTGCAATCGATACAAAAGCAGGGAGAAGGGAGAGGTGTTTTTCTGTTCAGGAAGAACTATATACTGTTTTGTAGGAACACACAAATGTGTTATTAACAAACACACTGAGTGACCAAAAAAAAACACTTTTCCAACAGATGTTCTGTTAACTTACTATCGATAGCTAGTGTAATTAACTTATTTTTGTAATGCGAAATCGACAAATTTTATAGAGGTGACGACGCGTTTTTATCTCGAAACTGTGAACTGTCACGTCGCAACTAATCGTCCCTATATATCATGTTTTCTCCAACGGATATCACCACAAAATTACAATATCCATACAAAGGAACTGGCAGCGGTATAAACCCTTTAAAACACACTGTTCACTATATTCTTCCGCGTGGTGCGTTTAGAAACTATGTACTCTCTGACAGCAGGTATTTATTTGTTTCATTTGATGCTCACAATAAACAAGCGAATATTTCCTTAAATGATATTGGCTGGTTTATCTTTATAATGCACATGCAGTCTGCTTTCTGTGATTTAGAAACGTTTTTATATATAATTCGATTGAATACCACAATCCTAATGGTTAAGAAAATGGAACTACATACAACGCAAAATTCTCGGGAATTTGATATCCTTAAATCCGTGCCTATGAAGATAAGGGTCTTCTGGAATTTGGATCTTCCTCTCTGACGATGGAGGCGGCAGATTCTTCCGAAACTTTCCTAGCTACCGACGACTCTACGGCTACACATCTCAAAGGTGCAATACAAACCCAGTGAATTTCTACGTGCATTCCGTACATGCATTATACAGCAGACACAGTTTGCTGGTGTGAAAAGCTTGGGTGCCTAAGGGCATCAGTGGAGTTGCATTTAGTTTTACAACAAATCGTAACTTGAAGATCAAATACGGAACCACTAATTAAAGAGAAACTCTGCCCTTTACCCAGACCCATGCCATAAAACTGTACGGATCTGTGGAGGCACAGTTCCACACACAGAAAACGTGGCACTCAATAGCAGTATGAGAAGGGGGGAATAAAGAAACAGAGAAATGTGATTTTATTACTGATAAAAAGAAGAAATAAGAAATAAACATAGGATAACGGAAATGAAGAAAATAAGTTATGGAAGAACAGACGCATAGAAAAGAACTGGTTTTTTTTAACAATCTAATCAACCGACGGCATAAAAGTCACAATCAGGCAGCACAGTATCCTCCGATTCCTTCGTGGTTTATCCCTGAATACCGAAAAAAAAACCCGAGAAACGCAATACAATACACGTACACGTCGCGGTCGCTACATTCCGCATACCTCATTAATATAATATAGCTTTTTAATGTTTAACCTTCGATATATTTACTCTGATAGAACATCGTACCTAATTAATTGATTCGAAGCAGCACTATCTTTCTTCAGAAACTAGTAAGTCCTCAGCTAGACAAGATTTTTCCCACATTTTCATTACGATTTTCACAAGACAGAGACACTGGTTCATATCCAGAGCCAGATAAATCCGGTTCACATGCTCCCATCCTATTTCTTTATCCGAAACTTCATATTCCCCTTCCCAACTATGCTTGGGTCTTCAGGTAGTCTCGTTCCTTCTTATTTTCAAACCCAAATCCTGTGTTAATTTCTATTTTCTTCATTGCGTGCCACATGATCCGCCAGTCCTTTATCCTACTCTTGATCAGCCCAACAATAAGGTTTAATTGGAATGTTTCCATCCCGTTGTGTACATGTAACAACACTTTTTGTATTATATCTTTTTTAGTCAAGAGTAAATAATTTTAAAAAATACATAAAGACCAATGTAAACCATGGGATCCCATCGGTATAGCGAACGAATGTACCTTAATTAACACCATCTTTTTCGTAAGCCTGATGATGGCCGAAAAAGGCCGAAACATGTTGCTTAATTAATCAGTTGTAGATCTGCAACTGTTATTTGCATGTTGTGTAAAGACGGTTCAATTTAATAAATTTCTAACAATAAGGATTATGAAGCTCCTCCTTACGCGGTATTTTCTGGCTTCTTCCTAAGCCCGGATAAATTTTTCAGCTCTCTATTCTCAAACACCCTTAGATCTTGCTTAGCCTTGATGGGAGAGACCAAGTTTCACGTCCATATAGTAACACAGCATGCGAAATTATTTTGTTTATTTTAATCCGTATGATTTAGACAGAAAACGCGAATACAAAAGATTCTGAACCCAATGATAAGTAAGATTTCCATAATTACAGAAGCAAGTGTGGGTCCACGTTTTGTTTGCCTAGAGGTTCCATTGGCGCAAGCGCTGAATGGTCACGTCGCTAACTAAAATTCACTTTTGTGTTGGCGTTTAAAACCATGTTAATATGAAACCGTATTTAATCTGTAAGCGAAAATGATAGGGTTTATATAATGGGTGATGGTACTATCCTTTGAATTTTGAATGGGCATTAAATGAAGTTTCATAATGTTGGCATATACGTCAAGGCACTGTCTTTGATCGTGGTCTTGAGACATACATGCAATTATCTATGTGTATACTACAGAAATTTCTGCCTCGTTTCGTAATAAGCTGTGACATTATGTGGCCATTATGTGCACGTGTCCTCGTGAAGTCTTTGAGTCAGTAATTCTACCTGACCCTCATTCTCGTCATATCAAAATAAGTTCTCGTAAGCCTTCTTGATATTCCTCCTTCATCGAAACTTTAAGGATTTATAATTCAATGCCATCTCCTTTGAGACGACTTTTATAACCCTTTCTGCCTAATACAATGTAGTGTGTATACTCGGAACTCGTTAAAAGTAATTCCGTAAAATTTAACTGCCAGGTCAGAATGAATAACACTGTAATCATTCATCTTTCCAATTGTCAGGAAACACATACTCGTGTGTGTGTGTGTTTATATATATATTCAGAAGAGAGTCATAACAAATAGGCAATTTTACATTTACGTCGTATTGTTGTCCAAGTTCCCGGGGTTCGAATCCGATAGCCTTTAATATCGAAAATTGAGCATAATTGCACAATTTGATGTGTTTTCCAACGAATCTCATTCATATTACACCATTCGTATGATCCAGTTTGTAAACACTTCACTATTTATATCCACTGTTGTAGTCCTCTAATATAACTGAGTATCTGTTCTGTTCCTTACGTAACATGTCAAAATATTTTTGTCCTGTAATGTACAGGGGAATGTGTCAAACTACTGACGAATCCTGTAAGACTGCGATTCTCTGAAGGCTTGTGACTATGTGTGATTAACTGTACAGCTATTATATCCACTGTCATCAATAATTTGACAAATGCAGACGACGTGGTGGGAATTATATCTGCTCCCATTTACCAGTTACTCTTTACTATTAAAATAAAATATCTTTTTCACTTTTCTTTCAAAAACAGAGGCGTCCGCTGGAACAGAACTCGGGACGTTAGGCGAGTACCACCTATCAGCTGTCGTTCCGGATTTGACACCTGGTACCCCAACACAACTTATACATTATTTCAGCGCTACATCATGCGTGCTGCAGAGGTACCATGGGCTTTGGACAAAACGGTGACTTTGCTCCTAATGCCTGGTCAATATATCCAACAGCAAGTGTTGGGACAGGCATTGGAGCGAAATGCGATCCTCATAGTTGTGTCATTACCAGCAGGTTGATGGTAGTGGTGATAGGGGGACATCTTAATCAAGGTTTGCACGTGTAATTTAACCCACGTTTACATTGGTCCCTCAATGTTTGATCGTGATTAATGAGAAACGAGACTAACATGAGTACATCAAGTTATCGGGATTAAATTGTGTTTAAACCACGGCTTGCCTGCACCGAATAGAACCAACCGAGGGATTATTTTGTGGAACTGAGTAACTAACTGGAGTAATATCATTGTGCTTGGCGGTGTATTTGTTGGGGGCAGAGGGAGAACTATGCAGTGGTTTCTTCTCCCACTCTGCATTACAACCCTCTAGTCATCCCCCTGCAAGAATTTTCACGTTTCAGTAAACATCTATGCCTCTCTACCGGAACTAAGATCAGTCCACCTCCAAATTACCTTATCTAATGGTATTTCCTTCCCCTAAAATCACAACATTTCTAGTTCCGTTAGCAAACACAGGTTGCTTATAACCGTTTCTAGGATCTGTTGTTTGTTCGCATAATTGTAGACGACGTCTTCGATGTTCATACACAGAGTATGAGAAATAGATTATTGAAGTCACATGTAAAATTGCAATTTAAATATAGTGGATAATTCTTACATACCCTACTTGTTCTATAGTAATGTGTGGACTATTATAATTCGATTATAAATTCCATAAATATCGAAAATGGGGTAATATTGAAACTATTTTCTTTAAGCTGTTGGGATGAGAGTGAAATGTTCGTCCAGAACGTAAATTAGCCCATTACGCTAAACAGAGATTTAAGATATTGTTCGTGTACAGGATACATTGGTAAGTATTTAAACAAGAGTCGTCAATACAGCAGAAAGTACAGACCTAGTAGTTGCCGAATAAGTGTTACTCATTACTTACTTTTAACATAAGATATAATACAGACGAAATTATATGTAAAATCGAAAATACATAGCTGTTTTTTTAAATTAAAAATAAAAAAGCAGTACCTCAAATAAGTTGTTTCCGTGCATTATAAATTTCAGGTGTAATTAATGTAATTAGTAAATACGACGATAGTGTGAAAGAAGAGTCCGGGTTGAAAAATTGGGTACAAAGAAATAAATAGTATTAAAACACAGGGTTATTCAAAATGATTGTCGGGGTTTTAACAACTTGTCATACACAATACACTTGAGATAGCAGTATATGTGTTTTTTTATTTAATATAACAACACTCCAAATTTTTGTTACATACCTTACAGGTGCCCTATATGTGCACCCTTTGTGATTCTACAAACATCAACACGATAATCGAGTTCGTTCCGAATCGTTT
>Ga0123353_10007446_pt1 | contig 14784 bp, 11 predicted proteins | sample TergutLab28metaG_3_FD_92763 | JGI IMG/M metagenome (GOLD analysis project Ga0123353, IMG submission 92763) | Labiotermes labralis P3 segment gut microbial communities from Petit-Saut dam, French Guiana - Lab288 P3 | ecosystem: Host-associated > Arthropoda: Insects > Digestive system > Gut ... | reverse complement strand
GTCACGGTTGTGATGAGGGAGGAAAGAGACGCAATGTCGCTTGCTTCAAGGATCGATGTGAACGCGCTTGCACTCCAGCCGACAAACACAACGGATGTGCTCACGCCTTTGTACATCTCATTCGCATGTGTCGGAATAGTTGCCGTGTTCAGCGTGTGAAGAGCACCGTCGGGGATATTCGTATCGTCTGTCGGGCCGTCAGCGTTGCCGCCGTTGACGTCGTATTCTACCTTGTACTGCACGGCCTTGACATCAGGAACACCCAAACCGACTGTGTCGTAACCCCAAACAGCGTAGACGATTTCGTCAGCGCCGGCAATCGTCACGGTTGTGATGAGAGCGGAAAGAGACGCAGTGTCGCTTGCTTCGAGGATTGAGGTGATTGCAGAAGCACTCCAGCCGACGAGCACAACAGGTGTACTCACGCCTTTGTACATCTCATTCGCATGTGTCGGAATGGTTGTTGTATTCAAATTATAAGTAACGCTGTCGAGCAGGTTCTCATCATCAGCTGGGCCGCTGCCGGTGATACCGCCGTTCACATCATATTCGATCTTGTATTGCGGATCTGTAACATCAGGTGTCATCGTGCCAGTGGTATCGTAACCCCAAACAGCGTAAACAATTTCGTTGCTTGTACCGATTGTGACGGTTGTTATCAAGGCACTCAGCTGGGAAACATCGTCCTTTGTCAGGATTGACATCGCAGAAGTACTCCAACCGACGAAAAAAACGTCAAAACCGTTATCTTGAACGTGCGTCGGGATGATTATGTTGTTCAGGTGGTAAGTAACGCCGCTGAGCAGATGCTCATCATCCAACGGACCGCTGCCTATATCGCCGCCGTTCAGATCATATTCAATCTTGTATTGCGTGTCACTGACATCAGGCGTGGTCGTGCCGGTGGTGTCATAACCCCAAACAGCGTAAACGACTTCATTGGCACCGTTAATCGTCACGAATGTGATGATATTGGAGAGAGACGCCGTGTCTTTCGCTTCAAGGATTGTAGTAATTGCAGAAGCGCTCCAGCCAACGAACACAACAGGTGTGCTCACGCCGTTGTGCATTGCATTCGCACGCGTCGGGCCGGTCAGTGACAGCGTGTGAACCGAACCGTCAGGAATGTTTGTATCATCCGGCGGACCGCTGCCGATTAAGCCGCCGTTTACGTTGTAAGTCAGATTGTAGGCGGCAACATATTCATATACATACACCGTGCCGGTGGTGACAGGCCCCGTTGGGGGATTGCCGACTGTAATCGTTGTGCTGCCGTCTTTATAATACCCTTGGTAAATATTATTCGGAATCGTCTTCACGTCCGGCGTGAAAGTGTCTCCATACTTCACGATCGTCGTTTTGTCAGGATAGAGTGTAGGGTTAATGGCTGCCCCTGTGTAATCTGCGTATTTCTCCACCACATCATAATCCGGTACACCGTTGCCGGTCGAGTCGCGGTCGTAATAGTAGGTCACAACCATTGCACCGCGTACAGTTGGATCTATTGTGTAGTTGGTGATGGGACTGCCTACCGCTGTGGTTAGCACCGTCGTTCCATCTAACTCTACACGCTGTGGGGCATAGCCCGGTATAACGGCTGCGTTGGTGGTGTAAGGCCCCATGGTTGCCGGAGAAATGGCAGTTGTTTGGTCTGCAGCTGCCGGCGTTCCATCAGTGTTCAGATGCCTGACAGTGATTGCTGTTTCATCTTTTAAATAGACGAAGTAAACAACCCTGTTCGTGTTCAGTGGATTGATAGTAACAGTAGTTGCAGTTACATAATCGGTGCTGTTCAATGGCGGCGTATCAAACTTATAGCCCCTGACTAAATATCCCGAGATGGCAGGAATAGCTTTGCTGTACGCTGTATTCATATTTTGGACCACGGCGGTGTTGCCTTGTACGGTGTTGCCGGCCGTGTCCCGGTACACTTCTGTGACGGTGGGTGTCATTTCATATCGCATGTAAACATTGCGATTAGCGCCCCCGATATTAGCCGCTGTCGGATTGCCTGCAACAAGCGCTCCGGTTGGACTATCAAAGCTATAGCCCAGATAGCGATAGTTGTTTCCAAGACCGGCAAGAGGATTCGGCGCAGTTCTGCTGTAGGCCGCTCCTTGCAATGGACTCTGACTGGTAGTCGTGCGGATAGCGGTGGATGTTCCGTTAACGACATAATGTTCAGTAACGGTAACCGGAGAAGTCATCCTAACTACGCTGCGAGTAACATTCCCTATTTGGCCGGTAAAAGACGGAGGTATACCCGCTGGGTTGTACGTAGCAATGTATATACTGCCCGGATTCCCGCCAACATTGCCTATTGTACCAACTGGTGATACAGTAACTGTACTTCCCCCAGTAATAGTCAATGCGTTGTTCGGCATTGTTTGTACTTGTAGCTGACCCCCCGCGGGGAAATTCGATGGAGAGACACGGATGCCTTGGGTCCCAAAAGACGACAGAAGGCCCCCTGTAAATGTAGCGGAATAATTACCTGTCGAATCTGTTGTCACAGTTGTAGTATGACTATCGTACGACAGACTAACTGTTACTTGACGGTTTGCTATGGGTTGATTGTTCCAATCCACCAACCGACCGTGGACGGTGACATTTACGTTCGCCGGTTCAATGCCCATCGGTAGCCGCATACCGCCATTTATGTTTTCCACAGAGCCATTTGCCGTAACAATAAGAGTACCGGTGAAGGCCATGATCGGATTACTTCTCCAGTCGATCTCAAACTGATTCTCGCTTGTTACGTCCATGGGAAGCAAGTATTCTATGTCATCTATAAAAGAGGAAGTCAGACCAACGATGTAATTACCGGGAATAAGATTTTCAAATATGTATGTACCATCCAAATCGGTTTGGGTTTGGGCGATATGTGCAGTTAAGTCATTCGCTGCATAGAGATAAACAGGATATCCGGCTAAAGGTTGCTCGCCCGGATCATATAATCCGTTCCAATCGGTAGGCAGCATGCCATTTCCGTCAACCCATAAAAAACCGGAAATATTGCCAAAACCCGTCTCGATTTCGGAGGATGAAGAATCGTCAGCGGTAACCAGATGAACGGGAACGACTGCAAATAAAAGCGCGAATACAACAAAAAGAATTAGAAGTTTTTTACCAAAAGTTTTACAATTTTTCGCGGTTAAATTTGTGAACAAATTTTTCTTGACAGTGTCTACTGTCTTATGTTCTTTGTTCGCTGCTCGCTGCTCGCTGCTCGCTGCTCGCTGCTCGCTGCTCGCTGCTCGCTGCTCGCTGCGAGCAGACGGTGGGTATCTACATCATACATAAACCTTTCCCTCCAAAACCAAAAAACAAGTCTATCAATAACAAAACACACAAAGAAATTAGTGAGTACAATAGTATACAACCGGTATACGACCGAGGTTGTCGAATGATACAAAAGTATACGATTTATACAATTGAAGTTGAATCGTAAACGATTGGATGAATCGCAAAATTTGAAAAATATATAAAAGAGTTATTTAATTGTGTTAACACAATTTTTTTGATAGTAAAAATTATTAATAAATCTGTATAAAAATAAAAACGTGATGAGTAAATTATCTGTCTTTACTTTATTCTTATTCTGCTTTATCGTAACCCTTTTTAATCGGGACCATCGGTGAAATCACAAAGGTTTGGAACAAGGTTCGTATAAAAGGACATGCCGATGACGTTTTTGAACAATTGTAAAAGAGGAAAGAAAAAGAGATAAATTTCGTCTCCAAAATCATTTCATCATCATCTCATCATCATTTCATTATCAAAATCGTTTCATTATCAAAATCAAAATCGTTTCATTATCAAATCAAAATCATTTCATCATCAAATTCAACGCGACCCTCAAAGAATCCGGAAGGTGCCCGCATTGCATTTCTTTGAGCTTCTCCGCCGGCAGTATTTTGAAAGCGGCGTTGATCATTTTATCCGACCCCATGAATTTGTCCATCATTTTCCGTGCCTGAACGGACGCCGCCAACGATTCGCCGAATGCCGCGCGCCATTTTTCTTCGTAGCCGGCAACGGATAAGCCGCCGCCGCGTTTGTCTTTTAAAACGGCGGCCGCGGCAACCTCGCCGGCGATTTTTCCGGCGGCCATCGCGAACGGGATGCCGCCGCCGTTTGTGGCCATCACTTGACCGGCGGCGTCGCCGGTGATTATGACGGAGTTCGTAGCCGTCTTTTCGGGCGCGCCGTCAACAGGAATCACGCCGCTGTGAACCGACATGACTTTACCGCGGCTCAGTTTTTCGGCAGCGACGGGGTGTTCGCGGATGAATCTGTTCAAAAGAGCGCGCGCCGATATATTTTCAGTACAGAGGGAGCGGCGAAGGCCGAGGCCGACATTGGCTTTTCCTTTTCCTTCGGGGAAGATCCAAACGTAACCGCCGGGGACGTATTGATTTCCGAAAAACATTTCAAGCGCATTCTCGTCAGTGTCGACGTTTGTCATTTTGTATTCAAAGCCGATGGCCCTTTCAAAAGGAGGGCCGACGGGCGCGCCGGCAATGCCGGCAGCGCCGTCGGTTTTGTTTTTGGGATTATTATGATTATTTTTATGATTGTTTTTTGGGTTGTTTTTATGATTGTTTTTATGATGCACAAGGCCGAATGTTTTACCGACGAAAGAACTCGGGCCGTCGGCGCCGATAATGATTTTGCCGGTTACTTCAACTTCGCCGAAAACACCGGTCAGCCGAACGGTATGTTCTTTGTCGCGGGATGGGTCGGACATTATAGCGGTTGCGCGCGTGCCGCACAAAAGGTCGGCGCCTGCTGTGACCGCCTGTTCTGCCAAGTCGTTGTCAAAAAGGCGGCGGTCCAAGACATAGCCGAGAACGTCAAACTCTTTCATTTTCAAATCAGGGGCGTAGAGACGTTGTTTTGTTGTTTTGGAGAGAACGCATTTTTTGGGAAGCGCCTTCATTTCATCGGGAAGCGTCATCCCGGGAATCAAATCTTCGATTTCGGAAGCGTCGGGGATGAAGCCGGCGCATTGAATCGGGGTGCCGATTTCTCTTTTTTTATCGGCGAGCAAAACATCAGCGCCGCCGAGCGCGGCATATTTGGCGGCAAGAGAGCCGGCGGGGCCGGCGCCGATGACGATCACGTCGTAATTCTTTTTCGTAAGCGGAAAAGTCATGTCAATCCCCTGATTATAGTCTTTTAATGTTTCGGAATACGTTTTAATTTTTTAAATCTGTTTTGCAGGCGCAATTTTACGCGTAATTTTATTCTCATAGCAGTGTGTCGTGTTAAAAAAAAGCGCGTTTCATAAAAGGGGGAGGGAGAATCAATAAGCATGGCCTCAATTTGTTGCGCGCGCGAAAAGTTGCGGTTACTGAAAATCGAACGCGGGTGAAATTGTTTTCAAAAAAGATATCCTTTAGAAAGGTTCATATACAGGTACACATTTGTTAGGAGTCTCCGGGAAAGAATATCTCTCATCATGTATTCATCAAACATGAATTAAGGAGACGGTTCCGGAAAATACAGGCCGGTTTTTCAGAAACTGTTCGAGAGAGTTTATTTCATAAATTATGAATTTTGATCTTATCGTTTTACGTATTTGTGTGCGGCCTGAAGAAACAGCGTTTTATGACAGCCCTGTTTAATATGAAACATGATTGAATGCCGTATTTTTCCATTCAATTCTATGATTTGTAATTCGACTCTTGATTATCTTGATTAACTCTTGATTATCTTGATTGACTCTTGATTATCTCTTGACGAAATCGGCAAGTCGAAGTTGGCAATTTATTGTTTTCACTGCCCTTCCGCCTCTTTTTTTTAAGGCGAGCCGGCCATTTGAAATTCATGTTTTATTTGTACCTTGGGGTTCTTTAGCGTTGTTTTTGTTTCAACATTGTAAGGTAATCAACATGACAACAACATTCAGTGACCTCGGTATTTCGGAAAATATTATTCAATCGCTTCTTTTAAAAGGGTATGAATACCCGACACCGATCCAGATTCAAACGATCCCGCTTTTCCTCAAAGGCGAGGCAAACATTATCGGCCAGGCCAGAACCGGTACAGGAAAGACCGCGGCGTTTGGCGTTCCGATCATTCAAAACATCACGCAGAAGACAGGCCGCATTCAAGCCGTTATCTTAACGCCGACCCGCGAGCTTGCGATTCAGGTTTGCGATGAAATGTCGTCCTTTGGCGGCATCAGAGACCTGCACATCGTTCCCGTTTTCGGCGGCCAGCCCATTCCGATTCAGCTCAAAGCGCTTTCAAAGGGCGCCGACATCATCGTCGGAACCCCCGGCCGTGTGATTGATTTAATTCACCGCAAGCGCTTGGACTTTTCCGATATCTCTTACTTCGTTTTGGACGAAGCCGATGAAATGCTGAACATGGGATTCATCGATGATATCAAAGAAATTATTCAGCACACCAATGACGATAAACGCATGCTCTGTTTCTCAGCGACCATGCCGAAACCGATTTTGGGTATCGCCAAAAAGTACATGGGCCATTATGAAATGGTTTCCGTTGAAAAAATCGCCGACGAAGCGCTGACCGAACAGCTTTCCATTGACGTTCCGTCGTCACTCAAGTTTGAAGCGCTTTGCCGCGTTATCGACTCTGACCCTGATTTTTACGGCCTTGTTTTCTGCGCCCGCAAAGACACTTCCGATGAAGTCGTTCAAAAATTGGAAGAACGCGGTTATGACGCCGATGTGATTCACGGCGATATTTTACAGGAACAGCGCCTTCGTATTATGGACCGTTTCCGCAAACAAAAATTGAAAGTTTTGGTTGCCACCGACGTTGCCGCCCGCGGTATTGACGTGAACGAACTGACGCACGTCGTCAACTATGACATCCCGCAAGACCCCGAATCTTATACACACAGAATCGGACGCACCGGCCGCGCCGGGAAAAACGGCATCGCAATTACGCTTTTGACGCCGTCTGATTTCAGAAAATTCGCTTTTATCAAAAAAGCCGCGAACGCCGATGTTCGCCGCGTGGTCATGCCCAATGCCGACCAAGTCGCAATGATGAAGCGCGAAAAATTGCTTCACGAACTTTCTTTGGTCATCCATTCCGGCTTTTCCAAAACAGACGCTGCCGAGCCGTTTTTAACCTTCGGCGACGCGTTGACGGAAGCGGAAAACGGATACACCGACAAAGAAATCATCGCCTGCCTTTTGAAACACGTTTACGAAAACCGCATTTTGCCGCGCGCCGATGATAAAATCATTGACGAACTGTTTGTTCAAATGCAATCCAAAAACCGCTTTGAAAGCGACGGCAAAAAGGGCAAATTCAAAGAAAGCGGCGGCGGCTATGGCGGTCACGGCGGTCACAAAGGCGGAAAAGACAGTAAAGACGGCAAAGAAGGCGCCGGCTACAAAAGCCGCAAAGACGGTGACTTTAAAGACCGCAAAGACAAAAAAGATGATAAAAAAGGCAGCAAAACACGCGATGAGCGGTATGGCGGCGACCGATACGGCGGCAAAAGAGATGAGAAAAAGAGCCACGGCGGCCATGGCAGTCACGGCGGTCACAAAGACTCTCACTCCAATAAAAATTTCGCCATGAAAAGAATTGAGGATAAAAAGACAAGAGGAAGAGCTTAATTTTCCGATTGAGGCGCCGGCGGCAGAGAGTGTTGCCGGCAACTTTTATTTTTTAATTTTTTCGTCTTTGATTATGTTTTATTTTTGTTATACCTTTGTTTTATCATTGTTTTATCGTCGTTTTTTCTTTCTCTTTTCATCTTTCTTTTTTCATCTTTCTTTTTTCATCTTTCTTTTTTCAAAAAAAATTTAATGACCGCATTAGAATTGAAATTCTCTCATTCACAAATAAAACACAGACCGAGATTGCGGCAGCCGTAGGCTGCTCGCAATCTACGGTCCCAAGGGAAGTGAGACGAAATCAACCACCAAAAAAACAAAGTAAAACATAATGCTGAAAAGGCTCATTCATGAAATTGTGCACTTCTTAATTGAAGATAAGTTTCTCTTTTCACTCTTTTCATCTTTCTTTTTTCACTCTTACCATTTTGTTTTTTTCAAAAAAAAATATTGTTGTTATTTCTTGTTTATTTTGGCAGAAATCTCCATTTTCGTATTTGTGCGCTGCTTCGCATCGCCCAACTCCGAAAATGGAGGTGGTTATATGTTTTTTGTTTGTTATCATCTTGTTTTTGTCTCTTCTCATATTCCTTTCATGCTCTTTTCACATTTTTTTCCTTTTCCTTTCTTTCTTTTTCCTTTCTTTCCTTTTCCTTTCTTTCCTTTTCCTTTCTTTCCTTTTCCTTTCTTTCCTTTTCCTTTCTTTTCAATTTCCGATGTCAAACAGTTTAATATACCAAAAAAGATAAGAGTCTGCAATCAATTTTAAAAAGTTAGAGGTTGCTGTCAATTAATTAATGAGATTGTTTATCTGTCAGATAAGTCCATTATTAATGAGATTGATTTGTTGATTTGTTGATTCATTGATTCGTTTTCATTGATTTATTGATTCATTGATTTATTCCGGGTTATTTTTCATGAGTGATTCAAGAACTGTTTCGGGGGGCTGTTTTGATGATACGATGGCTGTTCGTACTTGCAAGTTCTTTTATTTGCTGAAGTATGCCGCCGGCGCTTTGTATATTCTGTCCGCGGCTTTTCTTCCGCTTTGGGTCTCTTTTGCCGTTTGTTTGCTTTTTTTCGTTTTGTCTTTTATGACCGTTTTTCCAAAGGCGGCGGCGCTTTTCAGTCTCACGGACGAAGATAAGCTCCGCCGGCTGAGATTTGACATTCAATTGCTCACGAGCGTTTTGATGGTCTGTCTCGCGGTTGCCATACTTCTTGAAAGGTACGGCGCAAGTATTGGCGCCGAATTTCCGACGTTTTTGATTTTTCAAGCGCTGGCGGTCACTGTTTTCAGCACGCGGTCATGGTTCAGTTTGTTCAACAGAGTGACTATTTATGAAGACATACGCGAGACGGATTCTTTTAAAAACATTTCTCTGCTTTACGAATTTTTCTTAATCGCTCTTCGCGTTCTCGGCGCGTTTTTGGCAGGCCTTTGGGTCGCTTCTTTTACGGGATATGAGCTCACGCCCGACTTTTTTAACCGGCTCTTTTTCATCGCGCTCATCGGCGCTTTTGTCGGCAGCTTGTTTGAAGCCATCCCGTCCAAAATCAACGCAAATGTATCCATTTATCTCAGCGCTTTCTTTTCGATGTGTCTTCTTTACATACTCAACTATCAAACGCCGTGGTCAGAAACGGCGCTGGCCGCTCTCTTTTCGGTCGTTTTGGCATTTTTGGCCTACAGATATAAAATCGCCGACGTCTCGGCTCTTTTCTCCGCGGCGGTCCTCGGCATTTTAATCATATTGTTCACAAACATCTGGTGGTACATCCTCCTCGTCGCTTTCTTCGTCTTGGGCGGCGCGTTTACGAAATACAAATTCAAGCAAAAAAAGGACGCGGGACTCGCCGAATCCAAAACGGGAAACCGCAGTTATGAAAACGTTTTCTCAAACAGTATTTGGGCGCTTATCATCGCTGTTTTGTACGGCGTTCTCAGTCAGAACCCCGAATGGAGCTGGCTGGCGGCCCCTCTTGTTTTTGCTTATGTCGGCACCGTCGCGACGGCGACCGGCGATACGCTTGCCAGTGAAATCGGCGTCACTTCAAAAGGTCAGACCTACATGATCACAAATTTAAGAAAATCACGTCCCGGCGAAGACGGCGGCGTCAGTCTGCTCGGCGAGGGCGCGGCGCTTGCCGGCTCAGCGATCATCGGAATATTAGCGTTTGCTTTCGGCATCATTGATTCACTCAGCCTCTCCCTCTTGGTTGCCGTCGTCGGCGGTTTTCTCGGCACCAACATCGACAGCGTTCTCGGCGCCGTCCTTCAAAAACGCGGTTACTTAACCAACAGCGGCGTCAACGTCGTTTCAACGCTCGCCGGCGCGGTCATTTCTTTCGCGCTTTTCTTCCTGATATTTTAAGACCGGCCAAAAAAGACAAAAAGACATTCAGAAGTGAAAAACAGAAGTCTTCTGCCGTTATCATAACTTATTTATATGAAAAATCATTTTTAGGATTGTCTGTTTGACAGATTTATTTTTCACACAGCGGAGATAACCAAGTGGTCAACGGTGACAGACTCAAGATCTGTTCGCGTAGGCGTTCGCGGGTTCGACTCCCTCTCTCCGCATACCTTAAAAAAGAAAATCTTGGTAACGGATTCTTTTATTAAAAACAAAACTTTTTTTGAAAAAAAGCGCCGCAACGATTTGCGGCGTCCTACTAATATTTTTTTAATCGTCAACGGAACGTTTTGCACCATTTCCGACCGGAACCATTTTCGTGACGTCACGAAAATGGTCATTCGTCTCGCAGCCTGTTGATTCGTGAGGGATGATGGCTTTCTTTAGGTTTCAAAGTTCGCTCATCTTCAATTCAAAAAGCGGCAGGCCGTCTTTTGTCGGCGGCGTGAGCCAGTCAATCAATTTTAACATATCCTCGGGCGTGTTTGTCAGGATTTCGAGTCTGACTGAGCCGAGCGGTTCAAAATCCGCAGGGAAGCTCAAATGTTTCATGAAGGCGGCTTGTTTGTTCAGCATGACCGCTGTTTCGCATCCGTCTTCGGACATGTTTCCGAGAAATGCGCTTTTGGCGGTATCGATGATTTCTTCTTTTCGGATCATGTAATGGATGCCTGACAAAAGCGTTAAATCGCCTTCGGCAGCAATTATTTGTTTAACGTTTTGACGGCTTGTTGCATCGGAAATGAAGGGGTTTATTAATACATTCATTTCATCCGCTTCGCCGGAATTTTCTTCGTTTTGTTTTGCATCTGAAATCGCATCAAAAACCGTGTCGGGCCGAATTTCTTCGCTTTTCGGCCGGCCGTAGTTGACGATGTTTGAAACCGCCTGCCTGACTTTTTCGGGGTCTTCCGTTGTGAAAACGGGCGCATAAAACACGGCTTGCACTTTCATTTTAGGACTGTCCTGAAACACGCTCACGCTGATACACCTTTTTTTCAATTTTTCTATTTTTCAATTTTCAATCTTTTCAATTTCCGTCTTCTTCGGCAATCATTTCGTTGAAAAGCTCACGGATTTTGGCGTGATATGCATCAATCGTTGACATGTTCTCAATAATTCTGTCAGATGCCGCGATGGCTTCGCCCATTCCCCACCCGATTTCGCGCGCGTCGCGCTCTCTGAGCCGATCAATGTTATCCATATCGTCTTCGCGCTTACGAGAAACGATTCGGTCAAAACGCTCACCGATGGAAGAATCAATGGCAATGGAGACAAGCATAAAGCCGTCGCCGAGATGCTCTTTGAAATAATCCACTTCAGCAATGCCGCGAACGCCGTCAATGACAAAAACTTTGGAAGGCGTTTCGTTCATTTTTTCCCGAATCATGTCCATACATCTTTTGGCGATAGCGTCCATTCCTTCTGTTTTACGAAGTTCGTCGGCGATTTTTCCGCCGTCGGCAGGGTCGGCGCCTCTTAAAGCCACTTCTCTGCGAATCACATCACCCATCGTGACGACCGGAATGCCCGCATCTTTTGCGACTTTGGACGCCTCGGACTTACCGGATGCCGGCATGCCGACAAAAGCAATAATTCTCAATTTCAATTCTCCCGAACCGGTCAGCGCCGGCTGATAATAATTTATGATGATTTTAAATATGTTTTTTCAAATACGTTATTCTTTTATTTTAAAATATTCCGAGAAATAATCGGTCTGACATGTTATTAATGACGGTCTTTTCAATTTTTACCTCAAATCCTCTTAAACCCCCTCAAATCCTCTCAAACCCTCTCAAACCCTCTCAAATCCTTTTTTGGAAAATGTCAAAAATACTTAACAACAGATTTATATACAACATGATAATATCAGAATGATAATATCAGAAAAGGAGTGTAACGCCGTGGATAGTATCTTTAATTATGAGCACCCGTTTGTTTGTACCGACGCGGTTGTTTTTACAATAAAAACAGAAGAGCCTGACAGTTACCGGAAATTGCCTGACGCGCGTTTGAGGATTTTGTTATACAAAAGACTCGTTGAACCGCATCAAAACAAATGGTGTCTGCCGGGCGGCTTCTTGAACATTGATGAAATGCCTGAGGACAATATTCGCCGGAAAATTTCAGAAAAGTCACACATTGACAAATGTTGGCTGGAACAGCTTTACACCTTTTGCGACATTGACCGAGACCCGCGCGCGAGGGTGTTGTCAATCGCTTATCTCGGGCTTATGAATGAGGAAGACTCTCAGAAATTTGAAAGCAAGGCCGTGTGGTTCACAGTCCGGCAAAATGCAGACAAATCAATGACATTTCAAAATAATGACTTTGATGACTCGGATGACGTTTATGGCTTGACCTTATCCGAATCCGATTTAGGCTTTGACCATTACAACATCATAAAAATCGCGTTGACGCGGCTGCAATCAAAAATCCTTTACAGTGACATCATCTTCAACCTGCTGCCTGAAACATTTACATTAACGCAGCTGCAAAACGTGTTTGAAACAATCCTTTGCAAAAAAGACACGGCCGCCAATTTCAGAAGGAAGGTGACGGACATGGTTCTGGAAACAGACAAATACACAAGCGACAAAGGGCATCGCCCGGCGAAACTATACACAAAAAAATCAGAGAAACAAAAAATCGGAAAATCAGAGAATAGGAGGCTTGACTGAAATGAAAAAATTATTGATCGTTGTTGACATGCAAAATGACTTTATTACCGGAGCGCTCGGCTCACCGCAAGCGCAATCGATTGTACCCGCGGTCAAAGAAAAAATCGAGGCGTACAAACAAAACGCTTATCAGGTGCTGTTCACCAGAGACACCCACAATGATAATTATTTGGCGACCATGGAGGGGAAATACCTGCCTGTCGTCCACTGCGTTAAAGGAACCGACGGGCACTTGATTTCCGGCGAACTTGACGCGGCCGGCTGCGAAATGTTCGATAAGCCCAACTTCGGCTCGCCCGAACTTGCAAAGCACGTGGCGGAAGGCGGCTTTGATGAAATCGAGCTTTGCGGCTTATGCACGGACATTTGCGTTGTTTCCAACGCCCTCATACTTAAAGCGTACTTGCCGGAAACTGAAATTACCGTTGACGCCAAATGCTGCGCCGGTGTGACTGAGGAAAGCCACAAAGCCGCGCTGCTGACGATGAAAATGTGCCAAGTCAATGTCATAAATGATAGACAAGTGTGAGAGAGATGAAAAAAATCGACCACAACTATTGGATCGAAGAATATACGGGGAAGGATGCCGATGAGCGCAATCCTGATCTCAGGATCGCCATGCAAAAACTGTATGGCCATAGGGGATTCGATTTCGGGCACTCATATTGTTATTTCGAGGACAAGGACAAAAAGAACCATTGTAAACCCGATGGTTATTCGACCTATACCAATTTTAATTGTGGAGAAAAGATACCTTATGGAAAAAAGATATCTTTCATACCTGAAGTTGTTGAGAACAACAAAGAGTTAGCGTGCAAGTGTTATTAGCTTGCCGGAACCATCGCGGGGGAATGGTTCTTTCCGGCACACAGGCTCGGCGGCATGACGATAAATCAAGCTCGCGGCTGTCACCCAAAAATAAACGACATGATGCACCATACACTAGAAAGCATCAAAAAATATTATGATAAGGAAAGCGGGGACTACCCTCTTAAGAATAATATAGAAAGGTATGGGTACTTCTTCGACAGCTTCCGTCACGCCGAGGAAGACAACGGCTTTGACAATTACATAGAGTACAATCTGCTGCAAGACCATGAATTATTGCCAAAGAAGTTCCCGACCAATGAAAGCGAACTCATCGAATTTTGGACCAAGTCCATTGATTTTCTGGAAGCGAGATCTAAAAGGATAGAAGAATACGCAAGACGGAACAACCTGTCGGACCTTAAAGAATGAGAGGATGAATAATACAATAACCAATTGAATTAAACAAAATTAAAAGAACCTGAAATTAAAGAATCGAAATTAAAAGAACCTGAAACAAAAAAAACCTGAAACAAAAAGAATGTGAGCTTCATGTTTAAAATAAACGACAAACCTGTAGAGATCGAACGCTATCCCGACGAAACACCGCGCCTGAATGTTGTCGCGGATTCCGGCGAAGCGGTGATCGAATGGTTTTATGAAAAAGATGAAGAAATTTTATTATTTTTCATCGTAAAACATTTGAGGGAGCAGTACGCGCCTAAGAATCTCACACTGTACATGCCATACATCCCGCATGCCAGAATGGACCGGGTTAAGAATCAAGAGGAAGTGTTTACGCTCAGATATTTCTGTGACTTCATCAATTCTTTGTGCTTTGACCAAGTCGTTGTCAGGGACGCCCATTCCGCCGTTTCGTTGTCGATGCTGAACAATGTGGTTTCAGAACCGATTGATAAAAACATTAAAAAATTGATTGCCGGTTTGCTTGACGCGGGAAAAGACATTGTTTTTTACCCCGACGAAGGCAGCCGCAAACGCTATTCGGAATTAATTGATATTCCCTGCGCTTACGGCGTGAAAAAACGCGATTGGGACACGGGAAAAATATTAGGGCTCGATGTGCGTGGCAATTTGCCCGCTTCGTCATTCGATGTTGTTATCATTGACGACATTTCAAGCTACGGCGGAACTTTTCTTCATTCCGCCCGAAAGCTGAAAGAACTCGGCGCGAACAAGATATATCTGTATGTCACTCACTGCGAAGATTCGATTCTGAGCGGCGAATTGATAAACAGCGGTTTGCTT
>Ga0123353_10007445_pt1 | contig 14785 bp, 14 predicted proteins | sample TergutLab28metaG_3_FD_92763 | JGI IMG/M metagenome (GOLD analysis project Ga0123353, IMG submission 92763) | Labiotermes labralis P3 segment gut microbial communities from Petit-Saut dam, French Guiana - Lab288 P3 | ecosystem: Host-associated > Arthropoda: Insects > Digestive system > Gut ... | reverse complement strand
CAACACCCCGGTGAGCGGCAGCACCACCGTCGCCTACCAGGGCACCACCCCGGGTCAGCCGGGCAGCACCACCCCGGGTCAGCCGGGCAGCACCACCCCGGGTCAGCCGGGCAGCACCACCCCTGCCATCACGGTCACCAACCCGACCGTGAACGGCCAGGACGCATCGACCACGCCGGGTCCGGAGGTCACTCCGGGCAACGACGCCCAGGTCGGCGCGACCGTCACCAACACCGGTGACACCCAGCTCAGCAACCTGACGGTGACCTCGCCGAACGGTGACCTGAGCTGCGCGAGCACGGACCTGGCCACCGGCCAGTCCACGCAGTGCTCGCTTCCGTCGCAGCAGGCCACTGCCGGTCAGCACTCGGTCCCGATCTCGGGCACCGCGGTCTCGCCGCAGGGCACCAGCGTCGACGGTGGCACCACCGCGTTCTACAACGGCACCCAGCCGTCGTCGGACAACGGCAGCACCACCCCCGGTACGCCGGGCAGCACGACCCCCGGTACGCCGGGCAGCACCACCCCGGGCAACAACCCGGGCAGCACCACCCCTGGCCAGCCGGGCACCCCGGCCGGTCAGACCGCTCAGGGCGTTCTCACCGCTGGTGAGCCGACCGTGAACGGTGACAACGGCGCTTCCGCCCCGGGTCCTGACACGACCCCCGGCAGCAACGCCGACATCGTGGTTCCTGTGTCCAACACCGGCGACGCCCCGATCTCGGGCATCACCGGCGAGGGCTCGCCCAGCGATGGGTCGCAGGTCCCGATGCAGTGCTCGAGCAGCCAGCTCGCCCCCGGCGAGTCGATGACCTGCTCCGGCACGACCCCGGCCAACGAGGGTGCCCAGTCCGTCCCGGTGACCATCACCGGTACGACGGGCCCGGACTCGACCGAGGTCTCCGACACCACCACCGCCCACTACAACGGCACCACCCCGAACGGTGCGGGTACGCCGGAGGGCTCCTCCGGCAACCCCGGCCAGCCGGGCACGCCGCAGGGTGGCAACGGCGTCCTCTCCGCTGGAGAGCCGACCGTCGGTGGTGCCCCTTCCGCGACTGCTCCGGGTCCGAACACGACCCCCGGCAGCACCACGGAGATCGTGGTTCCCGTCGCCAACAACGGTGACTCGCCCATCCAGGGCATCACCGCCACCGCGACGCCCGCCACCAGCGGGACTCCCACCACGATGCAGTGCAAGAGCACCGAGCTCGCCCCCGGCGAGAGCATGACGTGCTCGATGAGCACCCCGGCCCAGGACGGCGCCCAGTCGGTTCCGGTGACCATCACCGGTACGACGGGCCCGGACTCGACCCCGGTGTCCGACACCACCACCGCCCACTACAACGGCACGACCGACGCCACCCAGCCGTCGGCCCCGACCACGGGCGGCAACCCGGACGTCACCGTCGGTGACCCGGTCGTCGACGGCCAGAGCACGGCGAACGGAGCGACCCCCCAGGTCACCTCCAAGAAGCCGATGGTCGTCGCGGTCCCGGTCACCAACAACGGCGACACCCCGGTGACCGTCGCGGGCTCCAGCCCGTCCGGTCCGGTGACCTGCACCGACACCGTGCTCGCCCCCGGCGAGACGACGACGTGCACCACCGCAGCCCTGCCCACCGACGGCGACCAGACCATCCCGGTCTCCGTCACTGCGACCGACCCCACGTCCGGTGCGACCACCAGTCACACCGCTCGTGCTCGCGCCCACGGCGTGATGGCCGCAGAGGCCTCCCTTCCGAACAGCGGCAAGGGCAGCAAGGGCAACGGATCCGCCGGCAACGGTGGGTCGACCAACGGAGGGTCCGGCAACGGTGGACCCGCCAACGGCGGCACCCAGGGCGTGAGCCCGGCGGGTGCCGGCAACCAGGTCACCGTGGTTCCGATCGCGGTGTCCAACGGTCAGCAGCCGATGCAGGCTGCGATGCCGGTCAACCAGCTCCCGCAGGGAGTCACGACCGGTGGCCAGGTGTCCGTCATGCCGCGGGGCGGCGTCGGGGCCGGAGAGGGCGGCACCGCCGCCTCCACCAGCACCGCGCCGTGGTTGCTCCTCGGCAGCCTGCTGATGCTTGCGGGTCTCGGTGTGGCAGTGCCGCGCCGCCGCGGGTCGGCAGGGTGATCAATCCCGATATCGGGACGGAGCAAGTGTGAACAACAAAGGAAGGAGTGGTGCTCGCCGGGGCCTCATGGCCCCGGCGGCCACCGCCACTCTCGTCATTCTGCTGGTGCTGCTGCTGGGCGGCTTCGCCCTCGCGTCGGCCCTGAACCAGTCGGGGACCTCCTCGGCCGGCTCGAGCCCGGCGGCCACGCAGCAGTCACCTTCGAACAGCGATCCGGTCTCCCAGCAGATCGGGCTCGGCAACCGGTCACCGGCCGAACGACTGGTGATCCCCGCGCTCAAGGTGGACACCCACCTGGTCGGTCTGGGAAACACACCGGCCAACCAGATGGAGCTGCCCCCCGCCAGGGGCGCCGGCTGGTACCAGAAGTCGGTCGCCCCCGGCCAGAACGGCGTGGCGGTCCTCGCGGGCTACATCAGCCGCCGGACCGGCGTACCGGGTGTCTTCGCCAACCTCCGCAAGCTGCACCGGGGCGACAGCATCACGGTGCACCGCAAGGACGGCACGACGGCCGTCTTCCAGGTGACCGGGGTGAGGTCGTACGCCACGGGCAGGTTCCCCGCGTCGACCTTCTACCAGGGCGACGGCTCCCCGTTGTTGCGGATCGTGACGACGGGCGGCCGGCTCACGCCGAAGTCCCCGCAAGGAAACGTGGTCGTGGATGCACGCATCATCGACGTCCGCTGATCGCCGCCGAGTCCTGGCCGCCGCCCTGCTGGTGGCCGGGCTCGTCGTGATCGGCGTGGCTGTGGCGGTCGGGGGGCTCCCATCTCGGGGAGAGCCCCCCGCACCGCCCACCCTCGGGGGGACGCCGTCGGGCCTTCGTGGCCCGGCGGCGCCCGCCGCGGCCCACGTCGCCCGGCCGGTCTGGATCCGCATCCCCGCGATCCGGACCCACAGCCGGCTGCTGTCGCTGGGCATCCGGCGCGATCGTGAGATGCAGGTCCCGACGACCGCGCAGGCGGGGGAGGCGGGCTGGTACCGCTACTCCCCGCGACCCGGCCAGGACGGCCCGGCCGTCGTCATCGGGCACGTCGACTCGGTCAACGGCCCGGCGATCTTCTACCGGCTCTCGTCGATCCATCGGGGCGACGTCGTACGGATCGGGCGCGCGGACGGCAGCGTGGTCCGCTTCCGGGTCACCGCCGTCGCGCTGTTCGACAAGGCACACTTCGGCACCGACGCGGTGTACGACGACACGCGCGATCCCGAGCTGCGGCTGATCACCTGTGGCGGCACCTACGACCCGTCGCGGGGTGGCTACCAGTCCAACGTCGTGGTGTTCGCGCGCAGGATCTGAGCACGCCTCAGGCGCCGCCGGCGCGGCGGACGCGACGGCGGAGTGCGGCGCGCTCGATCGGACCGAGGTCGTCGAGCAGGCCCATGAGACGGCCCAGCTGCTCGAGCGCCCCGAACGCGGCCCGAGCACCGTCGGGGTCGACGCCGTCGTACAGCTCGAGGCCGACGAACGCGGCCCCCACCCCCCGCGCCAGCCCTGCGACGTCGACCAGGTCCGCCAGCGGGCCTGCGCCCAGCAGGCGCTCCAGGACGCCGTGCACCTCGGCGGTCCAGCGCTCCAGACCGCGTGCGGTGGCCGGCCCCAGGCCGGGATGCGACGACGCACCGGCGAGCAGCTGGCCCAGGAGCGCGATGTTGCCGGCCGCCTGCTCGCGCTCGTGGACGGCGCGGGCGAGGGCGACAAGCCCGGCGAAGTCGCCGACCTGGGCGAGGTCGTCGCGGTAGGCGGCGACCCGATCCGCCGCGCCCTGCTCGCAGGCCGCGACGAGCAGCTCGTCGATCGAGCCGAAGTGGTAGAAGACCAGCGCCTGGTTGACGTCGGCCTCCGCCGCGATCGTCCGCGCCGACACCCGGGCGATGCCCTGCTCCGCGACCACGCGCAGGGTCGCGGCGAGCAGCTTGTCGCGGGTCCGGCCGGCCATGGATGCCATCCTGCCGGGTCTTGAGCGATCGCTCAATCCGTGGCATGGTTTGAGCAGTCGCTCAAATCGCCTGGATCGGAGCACGCGCATGGAGAACACGCCTGACGTCGGCGGCTATGTGATCGCCTGGCTGGTCAGCGTCGCCTGCTTCAGCGCTGCCGTAGCGATCGGGGGGCTGATCGATGGCGGCGACGTCGTCACCGCCATCGACGTGCTCGTGATCTACGGCGAGATCATCTTGATGTTCTCGCTTCCATTCGCCTGCGTCGGGATCGTGCTCGTGCACCTGCTCTGCCGACGGATCCCCGCGCAGTCCGTGCACGTCGCGGCGGCCGGACTCGTCGGGGTCATGCCGGCGCTGGCCTTCGCCACGCTCGGCTGGGACGGGGGGTTCGTCGCCTGGCTCTCCGGCATCCCGGTCGCGACGGCGATCGGCCGGTGGAGCGTCGTACCCCTGGTGTGGCGGCGGCGGAGGGCGCTCAGCCGACCCGCTCTCGCAGCCAGCTGAAGTCGGCGACGTGCTCCTCGGCGCCGCCGGGGGTCTCGCAGACGACGGGAGCACCGGCCTCGCGGACAACGTGGGCAAGGAGGTCGGGCTCGATGTGGCCGGCGCCGAAGCTCGCGTGGCGGTCGGCGCCGGAGTCGAAGTCGTCGCGGCTGTCGTTGGCGTGCACCAGGTCGATCCTCCCGGTGATGGCGAGCACGTCGTCGACGATGCTCTCGAGCTTGTTGCCGCCGGCGTGGGCATGGCAGGTGTCGAGGCAGAAGCCGACCTGATCGAACCCCTCGGCGGCCGAGATCGCCTCCCAGACGCCCTTGATCCGGTCGAGGTAGCGGGTCATCGCGTTGGTGCCGCCCGCGGTGTTCTCGATCAGCAGCGGGACCTTGATGTCGGTCGCCTCGATCGCCTTGCGCCAGTTGTCGAACCCCTTGGCCGGGTCGTCCTCGTCGCGCACGTGGCCGCCATGCACGATCAGCCCCTTGGCGCCGAGCTCGGCCGCCGCGTCCATGTGCTGCTGGAGCAGCTTGCGGCTGGGGATCCGCTGGCGGTTGTTCGTGGTCGCCACGTTGATGAGGTACGGCGCGTGCACGTACAGGTCGACACCGGCCGACTCGGCCGCCGCGCGCAGGGCGGCCGGGCCGTGGGCGTACTCGACCACGGGGCCCTTGTAGGACTGCGGGTTGCCGAGGAAGAACTGCACCAGCGGCGCCTTGCGGGCCGCCGCCTCGGCGACGGGGTCGGCCTGGTCGACGTGGGCACCGATGCGGAGGGCGGTCATGCGTCCAGCCTAGGAGGCGGCTCGGACACCGGGCCGCGCGTGCGGTGGTTTGCGCGGCGTCGGGCGGGGCAGTCCTTAGGATCAGCGGGTATCGGTGTCCGTGCTGTGCCCACGACGTCTCGAGAGAAGCTGCCATGACCCTGCGCGTCGTCGCCGCCGGCCAGACGTGGACGTTCGACGATCCGCGGGTGGTGAGCGTGGGTCGTGGGCGCGCCTGCGACGTCGTCCTCGACCGGCCGTCGGTCTCGCGGCTGCACCTCGAGCTGCGTCCGGGCGCCTCCGGCTGGCAGGTCGTCGACGCCGGCAGCACCGCCGGAACCTGGGTCGGCGACCGGCGGGTGCAGAGCCTCCCGCTGAGCGGTCCGACGACGGTGCGGGTCGGCGACAACACCACCGGCGTCGACATCAGCCTGAGCGTGGAGGCGAGCGCGCCGTCGTACGGCCCGCCGGGGGGAGCGCCGCGGCCGCCGCAGAGCCGCTTCGCGCCGGGCGGCCAGGACTCCGCGCCACCGCCTCCGCCCGCTCGGCCGCCCGCTCCGCCGACGGCCGTCGGCCCGGCGGTCCCGCCCCCGCCGATGGCGCCGCCCGTCGGTCCTCCGCCGCCGCGCCCCGTCGCCCCGGCCGCGAGCCTTCCGCCCGCCGACCTCGACGTGACCCGGGTGCCGGTGCCGGGAGCGCCGATCGGCCCCACCGGCATCCCCCAGGGTCCCGGCCTGATGATCCGCACCAACGTCGCCACCCTCCGGTTCCCGGCCGGCCGGCTGGTGCGCATCGGTCGAGACCCCGAGCTGGAGATGGTCGCCGACGACAGCTCGGTCTCGCGCCAGCACGCCCTGGTCGAGCCGCGGCCGGACGGCTGGTGGTTCCGCGACTGCTCCACCGGCGGCTCGTACGACGAGGACGGCGACCGGATCACCCAGCGAAGGATCAGCGAGCCGACCACGATCATGCTCGGCCACCCGACCGCCGGGTTCGAGATCGAGGTCGTGCCCGAGGTCGACGCCCGTACGGCGCAGCGCGGGATCGCCAAGAAGCGCCGCCGCCGCGGGGCCCTGATCGGTGCCGGGATCGTCGCGCTCCTGCTCGTCGTCGGAGGCGGTGTGGGCCTGGGCTTCGCGCTCGGCCACCACGACACACCCGCGCCGACCGCGGCCGACACCGGGCTCTCGAAGGCCAACCTCGAGCGGGCCAAGCAGGCCAGCGTCTTCGTCATCGGCGAGAGCGCGAGCGGCGAGCCGGAGTACACCGGATCGGGCAGCATCATCAGCGACACCGGCCTGATCCTCACCGCCGGCCACGTGGGCGACCCGCAGGCACCCGGGCTGCACATCGCGGAGTCCAACCCGGCCAAGCTGCTGATCGCGCTCACCTCGCCGCAGGACGACAAGCCCGTGCAGGCGGCGTTCCAGGCCCAGCCGATCGTGACCGACGGCGTGCTCGACCTCTCGGTCCTCCAGATCACCTCCGACGCCCACGGCAACCCGATCTCCAAGGCGGACCTCGCCAGCAGGCTGCCGACCCCGGTCCCGCTCGGCAACAGCAACGACCTCAGCACCGGCGACGACATCACCGCGCTCGGCTTCCCGGCGCTGGCCAGCCTGGAGAGCTCCGACCAGCTCTCGCCGACGCTGACGGTGACCAAGGGCGTGGCCGCGACGTTCGAGCCGAGCACCACGCTGAACACCGACCGCGCGTGGATCGACAGCGACGTGCGCATCGGTTCCGGCAACTCCGGCGGCGCCTCGATCAACGACCAGGGCGAGCTGATCGGGGTCAACGACGCGGTCATCACCGCGACGACCGCGCAGGGCCACGCCGGCGAGTTCACCGGCGGCTCGGCGCTGATCCGCCCGGTCAACCTCGCCCGCAAGATCATCGCCATCGCCAAGAAGGGCGGGGACCCGTCGTACGTCTCGCCCTACCTCGACTCGAGCAGCCAGCAGTCGCAGGGTGCGACCGTCACGGCGGACGGCTGGATCGACAACCGCAACGGCGGGTGCGCGACGCCGAGCGGCCAGCCGTCGTTCACGGTCGGCATCGGGGACACCCTCTACGCCATGTTCGCGATCAGCGGGATGGCCGACGGGACCGCCGTCACCTTCAGCTTCCACGACGGCCAGGGCCACGTGCTCGGCACCACCACGCAGCCATGGAGCTTCGGCGCCAGTCAGACGTGCGTCGGGGTTCCCTACGACGTCAAGAAGAAGGTCGACCCGGTGTACGCCGAAGTGACGGTGGGCGGCAACCAGCTCGCTCTGAGCCCGGTGCGGCTGCGGTTCCGCTGACCGGTTCGGCGCTCGATCGGCGCAGATTCGGTACGGCGGCTCGGCCGCTGTTAGCCTGACGCGTCCGACGAACCGCGCCCGCACGATGCGGCCGGCCGTCGTACGGCCCGCTCCGGCGGGTCTGCGAAGCCCTCCTGCCGCGGAGAGTCCGTGGCCGCCAAGTCCAGAGGAGGTGGAGACCGCTTTGCGCAAGTATGAAGTGATGGTCATCCTCGACCCCAGTCTCGACGAGCGGACGGTCGAGCCGTCCCTCGACAAGTACCTCAACGTCGTGCGCGGCGACGGTGGCACCGTCGACAGCCTGGACGTGTGGGGCCGTCGTCGACTGGCCTACGAGATCAACAAGAACGCCGAGGGCATCTACGCCGTCCTCAACCTCACCGCCGAGCCCACGACCGTCGACGAGTTCGACCGTCAGCTCGGTCTCAACGAGGCCGTTCTCCGCACCAAGGTTCTGCGCGCCGCCAACTGACGGCCCGATCGGGGCTGTGGACAGCCGCTACCGCTTGTCGGTGGTGTCGGCCACGATGAAGGTCCCGATCACGAACGGAAACTCAGGAGACATCCATGGCAGGCGAGACCGTCATCACCGTCGTCGGCAACCTGGTCGACGACCCGGAGCTGCGCTTCACCCCCTCGGGTGCGGCCGTGGCGAACTTCCGGATCGCGTCCACGCCGCGCACCTTCGACCGTCAGAGCAACGAGTGGAAGGACGGCGACGCGCTGTTCCTCTCCTGTGCGGTCTGGCGGCAGATGGCCGAGAACGTCGCCGAGTCCCTCCAGAAGGGGATGCGGGTCGTCGTCCAGGGTCGTCTGAAGTCGCGGCAGTACGAGACCCGCGAGGGTGAGAAGCGCACCGCGTTCGAGATCGACGTCGACGAGGTCGCGCCGTCGCTGCGCTACGCGACGGCGAAGGTCACCCGTGCCAGCCGCGGCTCCGGTGGGGGCGGCGGCTACGGCGGTGGCGGCAACACCGGCGGTGGCAACTACGGCGGCGGCGCCCCCCAGCAGGGTGGCGGCGACCCGTGGGGTGGCGGTGGATCCTCCTCGTCCGGTGGCAACCAGGGCTTCGGTGGCGGTGCGCCCGCCAACGACCCGTGGGCCGCGCCGGGCGTGGACAGCTCCGAACCGCCCTTTTAATCAACTCAAATCCATTCCGGCCGTCGTTGACTGAGCGGCCGGGCTCTGAAGGAGGAGCACCACAATGGCGAAGGCAGTCGTCCGCAAGCCCAAGAAGAAGGTTTGCCAGTTCTGCAAGGAGAAGGCGACCGGTGTCGACTACAAGGACACCGCGCTGCTCCGCAAGTTCATCTCCGACCGCGGCAAGATCCGTGCGCGCCGCGTGACCGGCAACTGCGTCCAGCACCAGCGCGACGTGGCCATGGCCGTCAAGAACGCCCGTGAGGTCGCTCTGCTGCCCTACACCTCCACCGGCCGCTGAGCGGCGTCGAGAACAGGAGAAGAGCAGACATGAAGATCATCCTGACCCACGAGGTCGAGGGTCTCGGATCGGCCGGCGACGTGGTCGAGGTCAAGGACGGCTACGGCCGCAACTACCTCGTCCCGCAGGGCCTGGCCATCCGCTGGACCCGTGGCGCGCAGTCGCAGGCCGACGCGATCAAGAACGCCCGCTCGGCCCGCGCCGTCCGCGACGTCGCCCACGCCGAGGAGATCAAGGCCAAGCTCGAGGGTTCGGCGGTGAACGTGAAGGTCAAGGCGGGCCAGGGCGGCCGCCTGTTCGGCGCGGTCACCGTCGCCGACATCGCCTCCGCGCTCGGTGAGGCCACCGGCGAGTCGATCGACAAGCGCACCATCGTGCTCGGCGGCCCGATCAAGGCGCTGGGCAACCACGCCGTGTCGGTCAAGCTGCACGACGAGGTCTCGGCTGCGGTCGCCCTCAACGTCGTCCCGGCCTGAGGCACCCAGCAGCACACGCGCGAGCGGCCGGTCCCGGAAGGGGCCGGCCGCTTCGTCGTACCTGGGGGAGTGCGGTCAGCGGGAGTGACGCGAGTGGCGGGCCGCGGCGAGCTCGCAGGTGCGGGCCAGGTCGTTGCGCTCCTCGGCGGTGAGCCACGGGCAGGCGTGCTCGAGCAGCAGCAGCGCGCCGGAGCGGGCCGCCTGGCCCGGGTTGCCGGGCAGGTCCGGCGTCATGGCGATGACGTCGGCGAGGATGCGGATGACCAGCGCGCGCTGGTCCGGGGTCCAGTCCCGGGGAGTCTCGCCGTGCATGCTGGCTCAACGAGGCGGGGCTGCTCGGGTTACCGGCCGGTACGACCTCAGCGGTTGCGCGTGGTCCCCTTGCCGTCCGCGGTGTCCTCGGGCGGGGTGAGGGCTGGGGAGCCGGCCCAGGTCTTGCCCGAGTAGCAGAAGCACAGGACGAGCAGGACGAGCTGGAGGGTGTCGCCGAAGCTGCCGACGCCCTTGAGCCAGCTCTGGCCGGCCGCGAAGTAGAGGACCGGGGCGACGGTGCAGACGACGATCCCCGCCTCGCAGATCCGGAACCACACCACGCCCGAGGTGCTCCTGGCCCGCTGAGCCAGCGTCGCGAGCGCGTGGCACAGCACTGCGGAGAACAGCAGCTCGGCGAGGCCGATGCCCCACAGCGCGGCGGGGTCTCCGTGCTGGATCCGATCGCCCGTGCTCGGCCACCACAGCGGGATCGAGCACAGGAACGCCAGCACCCCGAGGTAGCCGAGTGCGGTCGCGGCCGGAAGCCGGACGGCGGTGGCCAGCCGCCGCACGCCGAGCAGGACCAGCAGCCAGCCCATGGGATCGGCGAGGATGTCGTAGGAGCCCACCACCGCCTTGACGCCGACGACGGCCAGGCCGAAGCCGATCCACTGCAGCGGCTTCACCGGGCGGCGCCCGTGACGAGCCAGGCGTCGCTGCGGGCCCGATGCACCAGGGTGACCATCCGGCCGCCGATGAACAGGACGCCGAAGACCACCCAGATCCAGGGCAGCGGGGCGGACAGCCCTCCCGTCAGCAGCACGAGCGGAGCGTAGCCGCCGAGGACCAGCAGGCCGGCAAGGGCCAGGAACCTGCCGTCGCCCGAGCCGATCAGGACGCCGTCGAGCACGAAGACGACCCCGGCCGCGGGCTGGAACAGCGCGGCGACGAGGAGCACCGGCACGAGCGCGCGTCGTACGGCGGGGTCGGGGCTGAACAGGTCGCCGAGCCACGGCGAGGCGGCGGCGAGCGCGATGCCGGTGACGACGCCCGAGCCGACGCCCCAGCGGATCATCCGGGACGCGGCCGATCGGGTGGCCGCGGCGCTGCCCGCGCCGAGGTGCCGTCCGATGATGGCCTGTGCGGCGATGGCGATCGCGTCGAGGGAGTAGGCAAGGAAGCCCCAGACGGTCGTCGCGAGCTGGTGGGTGGCGATCGGGGTGGGGGCGCCGGCGGCCGATCGCACGACGGCGTACGTCGTGACGACGAGCGAGGCCCGCAGGGTCAGGGTCCGCACCAGGAGGGGTACGCCCGCGCGGGCGGCCGCGCGCACCCCCGGCAGGTCGGGCCGCAGGCCGGCGCCCTCGCGGCGGGCGGCGCGCGCCACGACCGCCGCCAGGACCGCCGCCGACGCCAGCTGGGCGATCACCGAGCCGAGAGCGGAGCCGATCAGGCCGAGCCTGGGCGCGGGCCCGAGCCCGAAGACGAGCGAGACGTTGAGGAGCAGGTTGAGGGCGTTCGCGACGACGGCGACCAGGAGCGGGGTGCGGGTGTCCTGCAGGCCGCGCAGCACGCCGGTGGCGGCGAGGGACACGAGCAGCGGGGTGATGCCCCCGGCGGCGACGCGGAGGTACGTCGCGCCCGGGTCGGCCACGCCGGGGTCCGCCCCGAACGCGTCGACCAGCGGCCGGGCGGCCAGCGCCACCACGGTGCTGGTCGGCACGCCGATCAGCACCGCCAGCCACAGCCCGTCGACGCCCTGGCGCAGCGCCTCGGCGCGGTGGCCGGCGCCCAGGCGGCGGGCGACGCCGGCGGTGGTCCCGTAGGCCAGGAAAACGCACAGCCCGACGACGGTCTGCAGGACGGTGCCGGCGATGCCGAACCCGGCGAGCTGGCGGGTCCCGAGGTGCCCGACGACGGCAGCGTCCCCGAGCAGGAAGAGCGGCTCGGCGATGAGCGCCAGGAAGGCGGGTACGGCGAGGCGGAGCATCTCGCGGTCCTCGCCGGAGCGGCGGGAGATGCGGGCGGGAAGGCTCATCCGGCGGTCCGTCGTACCGGTGGATAACCGGGGTCATCCTGTGGATACCGCGGGTATGCCAGGTGCCGTCGGTCGGTCGTCGCGACGACCCGGTGGGGGCCGCTCGGTGACGTGGGCGTGAACGGGGTCACAGGCCGGAAATTTCTCCTCCACAGGTGTGGAGGCACGAAACCGCAGGTCAGAGGGTTGTTACCTGGTGGGAGCACAGGATCCTCCACAGCTTCCTCCCCACCTGGTGCACACCGTCCACGCGTGTCGTCCACGGGCCGTGCCGAGTTATCCACAGGGCCTGTGCACGACGGACTTGTGGCCGGATGTGTCGGTGCCCGAACCTACCGTGAGCAGGGAGTAGTGATGGTCGGCGCCGGGTCCGCTCAGGGCCCGCGAGAAGGGGGAGTGCCGCGGTGAGTGCCGCCGAGATCTGGGAGCCCGAGGAGTGGGGTGACGGCCCGGCGCCGTACGCACCCGGAGAGGCTCCCGTCAACGCCCGGACGCCACCGCAGGACCTCGCCGCCGAGCAGTCGGTGCTCGGCGCGATGATGATCTCCAAGGACGCGATCGCCGACGTCATCGAGCAGGTCCGCGGCATCGACTACTACCGCCCCGCGCACGAGTCGATCCACGACGTCGTGCTCGACCTCTACGGCCGCAACGAGCCGGTCGACATGGTGACCGTCGCCGCCGAGCTGCAGCGGCGCGGCGAGCTGCAGAAGATCGGCGGGGCGGCGTACCTCCACACGCTCGCGGCCAACGTGCCGATCGCTGCGAACGCCGGCTTCTACGCCGAGATCGTGCGCGAGAAGGCGATCCTGCGGCGGCTCGTCGCGGCCGGCACCACGATCGTGCAGATCGGCTACGCCGAGGAGGGCGAGGTCGACGACATCGTCAACCGGGCCCAGGCCGAGGTCTACCAAGTCACCTCCGACCGCGACAAGCGCGAGGACTACGCGCCGCTGAGCGACATCATGAACGGCGTCATCGACGAGATCGAGGCGATCGAGAGCCGCGAGGCCGGCATCTACGGCGTACCCACCGGCTTCGCCGACTTCGACGACCTCACCAACGGTCTGCACGCCGGCCAGATGATCGTCGTCGCGGCCCGGCCCGCGATGGGCAAGGCACTCGCGCTCGACACGCCGCTGCCGACGCCGACCGGGTGGACGACGATGGGCGAGGTGACGGTCGGCGACGAGCTGATCGGCGCCGAGGGACGGGCCACGAGGGTGGTCGCGGCGACCGAGGTGATGACCGGTCGGCCCTGCTACGAGGTCGAGTTCTCCGACGGGTCGGTCATCGTCGCCGATGCCGAGCACCAGTGGCTGACCGAGACCCGAGCGGCCCGCAAGTCCAAGTGGGCGGCGGACAACCACCACAACCGGTCGCGCAACCAGAACATCTTCGCCTCCGTCGTGACCACCGAGCAGATCGCGGAGACGCTGACGGTGGGCGCCGAGGGTCGCCGCAACCATGCGGTGCTGAACGCCGCGCCCCTCGCGGGCGCGCCGGCCGAGCTCCTGGTGCCGCCCTACACGCTGGGCGCTTGGCTCGGCGATGGGCACAGCGCGAGCCCGCGGATCACCTCCGAGACCGACGAGATCCCGATGTACATCGAGGCAGAGGGGCTCGTCGTCGAGCGTCGCGGCCCGATGCTCTACAGCGTGCGGCTGCCCGACGACGCGGCGACGCACGGCGGCGCGTGCGTCGGCTGCGGCGAGCCGGCGACGGCGCACCGATCTCGGTGCCGCCAGTGCCACGACGACAGCGGCACGATGACGGCTCTGCTGCGCAAGATCGGCGTCCTCGGCAACAAGCACATCCCGCCCGAGTACCTCCGTGCCTCCGAGGCCCAGCGCCGAGCCCTCCTCGCGGGGCTGATGGACACCGACGGCTCGGTCGTGCGTGGCGTCGGCTCGTGCCAGTTCGTGGTGACGGACCGGCGGCTGGCCGACGACGTGTACGAGCTGGTGGTGAGCCTGGGCTACAAGTGCGGACGCACCACGAAGACGGTGCGTGGTCGCGACGAGGCGCACTCGACGGCGTACGTCTTGAACTTCTCGACCGTCGACGACGTCTTCCGGCTCGATCGAAAGCAGCGGCTGCACAAGGAGGAGCGTCCGGCGACGACGGTCCGGATCGGGCGGCGCTACGTCACCGCCGTACGACCGGTCGCGAGCGTTCCGGTGCGGTGCGTGCAGGTCGACAACGACGACCACCTCTACCTCGCGGGTCGCTCGATGATCCCGACCCACAACTCCACCCTCGCCCTGGACTTCTGCCGCGCGGCGTCGATCTCCAGCGGCCTGACCAGCGTCTTCTTCAGCCTGGAGATGACGCGCGCCGAGATCGTGATGCGTCTGCTGTCGGCCGAGGCGCGCGTCTCGCTCAACCACATCCGCAACGGCAAGATGACGACCGAGGAGTGGGAGCGGCTCGCCCGCAACGTCTCGCGGGTGTCATCCTCGCCGATGTTCATCGACGACTCCCCGAACATGACGATGACCGAGATCCGGGCCAAGGCCCGCCGGCTCAAGCAGAAGCACGACCTCAAGCTGATCGTCATCGACTACCTCCAGCTGATGACGTCGGGCAAGAAGGTCGAGTCGCGCCAGCTCGAGGTCTCGGAGTTCTCCCGCCAGATCAAGCTGCTGGCCAAGGAGCTCGAGGTCCCGATCATCGCGCTCTCCCAGCTCAACCGTGGCCCCGAGCAGCGCGCCGACAAGCGCCCGATGATGAGCGACCTGCGTGAGTCCGGCTCGATCGAGCAGGACGCCGACATGGTCATCCTGCTGCACCGCGACGACGTCTACGAGAAGGAGTCGACCCGCCCCGGCGAGGCCGACCTCATCGTGGCCAAGCACCGCAACGGCGCCACCCGCGACATCGTCGTCGCCTTCCAGGGCCACTACTCCCGCTTCGTCGACATGGCCCACTGACAGCGGATCGTTGTGAT
>Ga0123353_10007443_pt1 | contig 14786 bp, 14 predicted proteins | sample TergutLab28metaG_3_FD_92763 | JGI IMG/M metagenome (GOLD analysis project Ga0123353, IMG submission 92763) | Labiotermes labralis P3 segment gut microbial communities from Petit-Saut dam, French Guiana - Lab288 P3 | ecosystem: Host-associated > Arthropoda: Insects > Digestive system > Gut ... | reverse complement strand
TGTCGAGAGTTTCGGCGATGACGCGGTTGCCGTTCGCCAGATCCCCGCCGATATCGATATAGGCGAAGCCGAACCGGCGCTTTCCGAGATATGCGCTGAGCTAGGGCGGGGCGGAGCAGCGGAACCCACGCGCCGCGATAATATTTACCGCACGGTCGCCTGTAAATCCGCCATCAAGGCCGGCAAATCATCGGGAAAACACGAACTTGAGGTTCTCGCCTTGCGGGTAATGTCCGGAGAAATCTCACAGTGTCCGCACGGGCGGCCCGTCGCCTATGAAGTAACTAAAACAATGCTTGATAAGAGTTTCAAACGGATATGATAAAGAAACCAAAAATCATACTCATCACCGGCCCGACCGCAACGGGAAAAACCGCGCTCGGCGCTCTCCTTGCCAAAACCAGCGGCGGAGAAGTTGTCTCCGCCGATTCCATGCAGATATATAAGTTCATGGATATCGGAACGGCAAAACCGACAGAGGAAGAGAAACTGGGCGTCCCGCATCATATGCTCGACATTGTCCCTCCATGGGAAAACTATTCCGTCTCACGCTACGTATCGGACGCGGTTGTGTGCATCGACGACATACTCCGGCGCGGCAAGCTTCCGATACTTGTTGGCGGAACTGGGCTGTATATAGAATCATTGTTATCCGGCCGAGGCTTTTCGGCGCGCGGCGAGACTGCGCTGCGCTCGGAGCTGGAGAGAAAGTACGACGATATAGGCGGCGAGGTCATGCTGAAAATGCTTTATGCGTTCGATTCGGAAAGCGCCGCAAAGCTGCATGCCAACGATAAAAAACGGATAGTCCGGGCATTTGAGGTGTTCGAGACTACCGGCATGACGATTTCACAGCACGATCGAGAAACAAAGGCTCTGCCGCCCCGGTATGATGTAACGAAAATAGCGCTGTCATTTTCGGACAGGTCTGTGCTCTACAGGCATATAAACAACCGTGTCGATTCGATGCTGCATCTGGGGCTGGAACGCGAGGTTCGCAATCTTCTTGATATGGGCGTCCGGCCCGACTGCACATCTATGCAGGCGATCGGTTACAAAGAGATGACCGGCGCGATCCTCGGCAAATACGACGTTTCCGACGCCACCGACATTATAAAAACAGAATCGCGGCGCCTCGCCAAACGCCAGCTCACCTGGCTGAGACGAGACTTGAGCTTCAAGTGGTTTTTGTGGGATACCGCGCCCGATATCGAAAGGTGCGTCAATGAAATGCGGAATTCGGAATTGATAAAGCAATAGTGATTATGATACAAGTTTGTGTCATGATGGTTGTATCATCGCATGCCTGTCTGGTTGACCCATCCACCGTCAAATTCCTACCGGGAGCGCGCAGATGAAACGGAGCGATTTTTTTATACGGCTCACTACGGCGATACTCTTTCTTGCTGTTGCGAGTTATATAGGCGTATATATTTATAACGCTGTCATAGACCCGTTCGAGACAACTGTCGCGCTCGGTTACTCTGTAGAGGAATCGTTTCCGGCACAGGGTTATATAGTGCGTTCCGAAACAGTCATAACAGACAGCGGCAACGCTGTTTTACCGGTCGTTAGCGAAGGTGAAAAGGTCGCCTCCGGCCAGACTGTCGCTGTTGAGTATATGAACAATGAAGCGCTCGAGACGGCAAGCGAGATCCGCTCGCTCAGGCTGCGCATAGAAAAGCTCGAGACTCCCGGAGTGGTCGCGGAGACCACACGCATTGAAAGCGTGATGGCGCTGTCAATGGCTGTGCATGGCGGCGATTTGAGCAGGCTTGATGAACTGTCCCTGAAGATTGAAACATATATTTTCGCAGAAAGTTTCGATTCGGAAGCCGAACTGCCTGTTTTGCGAGCCAGGCTCGAGCAGCTTGAGAGCAGAAACGCAGGAATGAGGACCATCCACGCTCCCGTCAGCGGTGTGTTTTCACACGTCGTCGACGGTTATGAGCATATAAAGCCGGGTGCGCTTTCTGAGATAACTCCGGAAATGCTTATGGAGCTCTTCGGATCGCGGTCCGGGGCCTCCGGCGCCGGGAAGCTTGTGACGGAGTTTAAATGGTACTACGCGGCCATTATGGACGCCGAGGACGCCAGGCGATTATCTTTGGGCCGGCAGCTCACTCTGCAGTTTACCGGGACATATAATGCCGGAGTGCAAATGCGGGTCGAGAATATCGGCAGGCGTGAAGACGGTGAGTGTGTAGTGCTTTTTTCCAGTGATGTAAGCGTCCATGACATAACCACATTACGCAGTCTGCGCGCGGATGTAGTATATGCCGTCTTTTCGGGAATACGCGTTCCAAAGGAAGCTATTCATCTTGACGACGATGGCGCCACTTTTATTTATCTGCAAACCGGCGTCAGGGCCGAGCGGGTGGATGTGGAGATACTTCGTGAATACGGCGAGAGTTATATCGTGCGTGACGGCGTTGAGACGGGGTCCCCCCTGCGCACCGGCGCAACTATCATCGTCAGGGCAAATAACTTGTTTCACGGAAAGATCGTAGCATAACCTCTGTAAAAAAAACTCAGGAAATGGGACAACATCATGGAGCTGCACAGCACCGATATAGCGGAAAACATAAGGCGCGTACGCGACGTCATAGGCGAAGCGGCAATTAAATCCGGCCGCTCTCCCGGTGATATCAAGCTGGTCGCTGCGTCAAAGACAAAACCCGCGGACATGATACGGCTGGCAATAACCGCGGGAGTGGACGCAGTCGGTGAAAATCGTGTCCAGGAGATGACTGAGAAACGGGCCCTCGGCGCGTATGAAGGAGCGCCGCTGCACTTTATCGGACACTTGCAATCAAACAAGGTCACAAAGATAGTCGGAGTCTGCGACCTTATCGAATCCGTCGGCTCCGCAGCACTTGTTGAGCTGATTGGGAAGAGAGCCGTTTCACTTGGTATCGGGCAAAACGTGCTCATCGAGATCAACATCGGCGGAGAGGCGCAGAAGTCGGGCGTTCCACCCGAGCGGGCGGAGGAAATAATAGCGCTCGCATCCCGGACGGACGGCGTAAACGTGCTGGGACTGATGGCAATTCCGCCAATCTGTGAAAAAATTGATAAGAATTGTAACTATTTCGATGTTATGTTGAAGCTTTTTATTGACATAGGCCAAAAAAAATATGATAATGTCTCTATGCGATTTCTGTCCATGGGCATGAGTGACAGCTACTACGATGCTATCATTGCCGGATCAAATATGGTCCGGATCGGCTCAGCCATCTTTGGAGCACGATAAGGAGGATCCAACATTGGGATTGCTTAATGACTTAAAGAAACTTACCAAGCCATACGATGACGAGGACGATTTCGACGACTTCCAGCCAAAGAAATCGGAGGATCTTCCGCCGCCGCCGAGAACGACCGCTCAAGCCAGAAGCACATACGGCGGCTTTGAAGAGCAACGCGGCGGCAACAAAGTCGTCAACATACACGCGACCGCTCAGCTTCAGGTAGTTCTTGTAAAGCCCGAACGGTTTGAAGCCGCGGCAGAGATCGCGGATCATCTGCGGGAAAGGCGTACTGTTGTACTTAACCTTGAGCAAACAAACAAGGATATAGCCCGACGGCTGGTGGATTTTCTAAGCGGCGTCGCTTACGCTCAAGACGGTAAAATCAAGAAAGTCGCCGTAAACACGTATCTCATCACCCCGTATAATGTCGATCTGCTGGGAGACCTGATCGATGAACTGGAGAATAACGGCCTATATTTCTAATTGAAAAGGATTGAGTGGAAATGCTTACGCCACAGGAAATAACAGAAAAAGTATTTGTGAAAGCCGTTTTCGGCGGATACGATATGACGGGAGTCGACGACTTCCTTGAGGTCCTCTCCGCTGATTATGCGGCTTTATATAAGGAAAACGCAATTTTAAAAAGCAAGCTCAAAGTTCTGGTCGAAAAAGTGGAGGAATACCGCTCGACTGAAGACGCAATGCGAATGGCGCTTTTGACCGCTCAGCGCATGGGCGAGGAAATCACGATCGAAGCGAACAAAAAGAAGGACGAAACGATCCGCGGCGCGGAGCAGGAAGCTCAGGCAAGGCTTTCCGATACCGCAAAACGCATCGCCGACGAGGAGTATCGACTGAGTGTCGCTGCGAAAGAGACTGCCAAATTCATCGAGCTTTCACAGGCGATAATGCGCAAGCACTCCGAGTTTTTGACAAAGCTCGAGAGCGCCCGCCGCGCGGTACGCCCCGATCCCGAACCGCCGCCGCCTCCGCCGCCCACATTCGAAGAGCAGATGGCTGACGCTGCGGAGCAGATAGGCAACGCCATGGAGCGGCTTACGGGCGCAGATACATACGAGCACGATAGCGCGGACGTCCCGGATTTCTCCGAGGAACCCGATGATCCGCCGACCGTTATATATGACGACGAAGGCGAACCTACCAGGCAGTTCTCCTTTGGAGACGGGGACGACGCTGTCTCCCCCAGGCCTAAGTTTGATTTTGACGATTTGAAATTCGGCTCAAACTTCGATACAAAATGATCAACATGGTTATTTCACGGGCGACCGGCGGTCGCCCGCGGGCGAGCACGGTACGCCCTCCGACGGCGGAATAAACGGGGTCATCCCTATACCCTGGCGGGCCGGCGACGGCCTTTTTTGGCAGAGAGGAGTTAACACATGCCTCAGGACTATAACGCAACAATAAACCTCCCGAAAACCGACTTCCCTATGCGCGCAGGCCTTCCGAAACGCGAACCGGAGCTGCTCCGGGATCTTTACGACAAGAGGGTTTACGAGACTTTGATGGAGATAAACGCGGGAAAACCCGCGTTTATCCTGCACGACGGCCCTCCGTTTTCAAACGGGGATATCCATATCGGTACCGCGCTCAACAAGATCTTAAAAGACATTATCGTACGATACAAGAACATGTCCGGTTATTTTTCACCGTATACGCCCGGTTGGGACAATCACGGTATGCCTATCGAAAGCGCGATAATAAAGCAAAACAAACTCGACAGGAAGAAAATGTCGATCCCCGAATTCCGCGACGCCTGCCACAACTTCGCGTCCGATTATGTAAACAGGCAGCGCGAGCAGTTTAAAAGGCTGGGCGTCATCGGGGACTGGGACAACCCTTATCTGACGATGGCTCCATCATTTGAGGCGGAGGAAGTCCGCGTTTTCGGCAAGATGTATGAAAAAAGTTTGATATATAAGGGTTTGAAACCCGTGTACTGGTGTCCGACTGATGAGACCGCGCTTGCCGAAGCAGAGATCGAATACTCCGACGTTCCCTGTACAGCTATTTATGTAAAATTCAAAATAAAGGACAGCAAAGGCGTGCTGGACGGAGTTGCAGGCGCGGACAAAGCCAGCATCCTGATTTGGACAACAACGGCATGGACACTGCCGGGTAATCTGGCCATATGCCTCGGGCCGAATATAGAATATGCAGTATGCGCCGCCGGAGGTGAAGTGTTCATCGTCGCTTCCGCTCTTGCGGAAACAGTATTTCAAAAATCCGGTTTTAAAGAATTTCAGATTTTAAAGAAGCTGCCCGGCTCGGCGCTGGAGCTTATGACCGCTTATCACCCGTTTTACGATCGTGAGTCGCTTGTTATACTCGGCGACCACGTTACCGTCGAAGCGGGGACCGGCTGCGTCCACACGGCGCCCGGCCACGGCGTCGACGACTTCAATGTCTGCAGAAAATACCCGCAGCTGCCTATGATAACACCGGTGGATTACCGCGGGATCATGACGGATGATGCGCTTCAGTATGCGGGAATGCACTACACGAAAGCAAGCGATAAGATAGTCGAAGATTTGGGCACAGGTGGCGCACTGTTGGCTTCGGAGCAGTTCGTACACTCTTACCCTCACTGCTGGCGTTGTAAGAACCCCGTGATTTTTCGAGCCACCGAGCAATGGTTTGCTTCGGTCGATGCTATAAAAGATGCTGCTGTACGGGCGTGCGGCGAGATCACGTGGTATCCGGAATGGGGCAGGGAGCGTATGATCGCAATGTTGGTAGAGCGTTCCGACTGGTGTATTTCCCGTCAGCGGCACTGGGGCCTGCCTATACCAGTGTTCTATTGCGAGACCTGTGAACAACCTGTCTGTACCCCCGAGACTATTGAAACGGTCGCGGCACTTTTCGGAGAAAAAGGCTCAAACGCATGGCATGAGCTGGAAGCTTCCGAGATCCTGCCAAAAGGCTTCGGTTGCCCGCATTGCGGGGCGGGCAGTTTTACCAAGGGCGCCGATTCGCTGGACGGGTGGTTTGACTCCGGCTCGTCACATGCAAGTGTCCTGAGCTCCGGTCTTTTTCCGAGCCTTCATTTTCCGTCCGACTTGTACCTCGAGGGCGGAGATCAGTATCGCGGCTGGTTCCAGTCGTCGCTGCTCACAAGTATAGCGATAAACGGCGTCGCGCCTTACAGTATCATCATAACAAACGGCTGGACGGTGGACGGAGAAGGCAAGGCGATGCACAAGTCTCTTGGAAACATGGTCGCTCCGGATGAGATAATCAAGGACTACGGCGCCGATATCCTCCGCCTCTGGGTCGCGTCAACCGATTATAAGGTCGATACGCGCATCTCAAAGGATATCTTAAAGCAGCTTTCCGATATATATCTGAAAATCCGCAACACCGCACGGTTCATACTCGGCAACCTGAATGGTTTTGACGCAAACGAGCTTGTCGTCTCTGCTGATATGCCGGAGCTTGACCGCTGGGCATTAGCCAGGCTGAACAAGCTGACGGCCGGCGTAAGAGCCTCGTATGAAAAATACGAATACCACACCATTTATCACGCGATCCATAATTTCTGCACCGTTGATATGTCAAGCTTCTATCTTGACGTCATTAAAGACAGGCTGTATTGCGATGAGACGGACGGCCTGCCCCGCCGAAGTGCGCAGACGGTCATGTATATCATCCTTGACGCGCTTGTACGCATGCTCGCTCCTGTCCTGGCGTTCACGACCGAAGAGATTTGGGCTGAGATGCCGCATGGCAAAGGCGCGGAGCAAGGCAGCGTCTTATATAACTCCATGCCGGAACCGGTCGCCGAATATGCCTTTTCTCCGGAGCAGGAAGCAGTATGGGACAAGATCCTGCGCTTGCGCACTGATGTGAATAAAGCGCTTGAACTCGCCCGCGCAGGTAAACTTATCGGTAAACCGCTGGACGCCGAGGTAACTCTGTATATAGGCGACTCCGCCGCTGCCTCTTTTGATGAGATATCCGGACGGGATCTCAAGACGCTGTTCATTGTATCCGCCGTAGAGGTCGAAGCAGGCGGGGGCGTCGGTTATGCGGGGCTGGAGTTCCCGGGCGTAACCGTCGCCGTCAGACTGAGTGAGGAAGCAAAATGCGTACGCTGCTGGATCCATGATAAGAAAGTCGGTAATAATACGGTGCATCCGGAACTTTGCCCGCGGTGTGCCGGCGTCGTCCTTAGCGGGCAAGGGGGTTAGAGTATATGCTGTGTTTCGTTTTTGCGGCGCTTGTCGTCCTGCTCGACCAGCTTTTTAAACGCTGGATATTCATCACGCTCGCCGGCGGCGGGGAAACGGTACTCCTCCCCGGTGTGATAAGCCTTATTTACGTGGAAAACACCGGTGCGGCTTTCAGTATTCTTGCGGATCACCGGTGGCTGCTCGTAGGGGTCTCGTTTCTTGCCTCGCTTCTGCTGATTGCGATCTTGCTTAGATATAATGAAGGATTCTGGGGCACTCTGGGGCTTTCGGCTGTTCTCGGCGGCGCGGTAGGTAATCTTATTGACCGTGTCTTCAACGGATTTGTCATCGATATGTTCAGACCTCTGCTGTTTCCGAATTTTGCGATTTTTAATGTAGCCGACGTCTTTATCACGCTCGGCGGGATAACCTTCTGTGTTTTCTTCATTATCTCTTCGATAAAATCGGAGAAGGGTCCGGAAAAATCCGCAGATCCAGCGCTTGATGATTATGATGAAGACTCTTATGATCCGTATGATTATGACGACGAACAAGCCGGCGACGATTTCGAGCATATGTCCGATACAAAGGTCCTGCCCTCACGACGCGCCACACAGGAGCAGGCGCAGCCTGTACATTACGTGTCGGAGTACGAGGAGCAGGGTTTTTACACACAGGAGTCCGATATGCAGGAATCTTTTGAAGCCGATACGGATGTTACTGAGTACGTTGAGACCGAGTTGGACGAAACTGAGTATTATGAGCCCGGGCAAGGCGCGTCGGAATACTATTCTATCGTGCAGGACGCCCCGGTCGGCTACGGAGAAACGCAGGATTCGCCAGGCGATACTACATCCACGCTTGACGCGCTCAGCGAGCTGGAATCCGAACTCGGCTCGGTCGAGGATTATGACGTGGACGATCTGCTGCGTGAATATGGCTTTGAAGACGACGACGTTTGAATGTGAAAACGGCGGGGAACGCCTGGATGTGTTCCTCGCCGCTAATCTGCCCGGGCTTACCAGAAGCGCCGCGCAGAAGCTGATCGAAGCCGGGCGTGTGACGCTCGGCGGTTTTCCGTTGCGCAAAAACCACAGGACCTCGACCGGAGAAGTATTCACCGCCTTACAGGATGAACCGGCGGAGTCCGCCGCCTCGCCCCAGGACCTCCCGCTTGTTGTTGTATATGAGGACAGCGATCTGGTCGTAGTGAACAAACCTCGCGGTATGGTCGTCCATCCGGCGCCGGGCCACCCGGACGGCACGCTGGTCAATGCGTTGCTCCATCACTGTGGTGGCAGCCTTTCCGGAATAGGCGGCGTGAAGCGTCCGGGAATAGTCCACAGGATAGATAAGGACACTTCCGGCCTTGTGATAGCGGCAAAAAACGACAAAGCTCATCTTGCGCTCGCAGCGCAGCTTTCAGCGAGAACACTAACACGGGAGTATGACGCTGTCGTGCGCGGTGTTTTAAAAAAAGATTCCGGCATTATTGACGCGCCGATCGGACGTCATCCGACGGACAGAAAACGACAGGCTGTCACGGAAAAAAACTCGCGACCCGCCGTTACGTATTACGAGGTCGCGTCCAGATACACGGGATACACGCATGTGCACTGCCGCCTTGAAACGGGCCGCACACACCAGATTCGCGTGCATATGGCGTATATCGGACATCCGGTCGTCGGCGACGCCATATACGGCCGGAAAAAGCCGGAGCTTGGCTTGTCAAGTCAGTGCCTGCACGCAAGTATGCTGTGTTTCTTGCACCCCTCAACAAATGAGGAGATTGTTCTAACCTCCGATTTGCCGGAGTATTTTACGAAGGTTCTTACCGTGTTGGAGAAGCGAAGTGTTTGACCATGAGCATTACATGCGAGTTGCCATTGAGCTGGCCCGGGAAGCCGGCGAGGATGGCGAGGCGCCGGTAGGCTGCGTTATCGTTGACGCGGGAGGCGCTGTAATCGGGCGCGGCCGAAACCGCCGCGAAAAAGAGAAAAAAGCGACCGCTCACGCCGAGCTCGAAGCAATCGGACACGCCTGTGCAAAACTGGGCGACTGGAGGCTCGGCGGCTGTTCCATGTATGTCACGCTCGAGCCATGCCCTATGTGCGCGGGGGCTGTGATCATGTCGCGCATTGACAAGCTTTTTTTTGGAGCGCGTGACGATCTGACGGGCTCTTGCGGCAGTGTGTTCAATCTCTTCATGGAGCCCTACGGTCACAGTACGCAAATAACCGGAGGGTTGCTCGCAGACGACTGCTCCGCTCTGCTGACCGGGTTTTTCAGGAATCTGCGTGGCGCTGAAAAGGCCCTTTTATGAAGGATAATCGCCTGTAACCCCACAGATGTCTTTAAATATAAACTCAAGGATCGGGAGAGAAAGAATGGCTAAGCAAAATAACAGGCCCCTCATGATTACGATACTTCTTATTGCGTTTATTCAAATGCCGCAGTTTGCCATACTGCCCGCCACGAACCTGATCGCAACTGTTGTTTTCCCGGACAAGTCGCTCCAAACGATTCAGACTGTGATGACCATGCCCGGGCTTGTTGCGGTTTTAGCGGGCGTTTCTGCGGCGATGATGGTCAGCTTCGGGTTTGTTTCAAAGAAGTTTATGACGGTTTTTGGTCTGTCGCTTGTCGCACTTACCGGTGTGTCCGCGATTTTTCTAAACACGCGATTCTGGCAACTTTGCCTGATGAATGTTTTTGTCGGCGCCGGCATGGGCATCTTTGTCCCAAGCTCTCAAAGTATCATGTTTGACAGCTTTGATGAGAAAACGCGCCAGTTCATATCGGGCATATCGTTTTCATGTATAAACACCGGCGGCCTTGTCATGAGCCTCCTTTGCGGATTCCTGATAACTATAGTATGGTACGGCGGGCACCTTCAAATGCTTATTGCGATCCCGGTTGTTATCATCGCTTGTCTGGTCTTACCCCGGGATAAAAGGATGAGATCGGCGGACGGGAACCGTGTTGCAAGGACACGGCTTCCGCCCAGTGTGCTCTACTTCACTTTTTTGATTATTATTTTCATGATCCTGTATAATGTCGCAACGGTAAATATCTCTACGCATCTGGCGCAAGGAGGCATCGGCGACTCCTCAACCGCCGGCATTGCTTCCGCTTTGCTTATGTGCGGAGGCGTCGTTGTCGGGCTTTTGTTCCCGAGACTGTCACAGGTTTTGCGGGATTACCTCTTTCCTCTCACGTTTGTTGTCATGGCTGTCGGATTTACGCTCATGAACCTGTTTCCGGCGTCGCTGGCGATCACGCTTATTGCTATGTTTCTTTGCGGTACGACAATGAGTCTGCTGGTCCCCCGTTGTATTTTTAATGTTTCAAATGTCTCCGACCCTACGAACTCGGCGATGGCTACAATGCTCGTCTGCTGCGTCGCCCCGGGCAGCGGGCATTTTGTATCGCCCATTATCATGACGAATCTGACGCTTGCACTCGGCGGGCAGTCGACGCGGTTTCGGTTCCAGTTCACAGCATTCGTTTGTCTCGCGCTGGCGTTGGTCCTGTATGTTTACACCAGAGCAAAGGAAACCTCAAAAAAGAAATGAGAATGAGAAGAAAACCGAATCTCGCGGCGAGGATATCAAAGTGCTCCGAGTACCTTGTCGAGCAGCCGGGCGAGTTGCGCGGAAACTGGCTCGGAGAGTTTGGGTTTTCCAAACTGTATATCGAGATTGGCTGCGGCAAGGGCCGCTTTACCGTTGAGTCGGCAAAAGCGGAGCCGGATATCCTTTTTGCAGCGCTTGAGAAAACGGAAAATGTGATGGTCATCGCGCTTGAGCGGGCAATGGCGGAAAGCCAGTGTAACGTAAGGTTTCTGAGTGTTTTTGCCGACGATTTGGCTGATTACTTCGCTCCCGGAGAGGCTTCGCGGATATATCTCAACTTCTGCGACCCCTGGCCGGCGGGCAGGCACGCAAAACGCCGTCTCACAAGCCGTCGCTTCATTGAGCTCTACAGCCGGGTGCTTTGCCCGGATGGCGAGATACACTTTAAGACAGACAATCCGTCTTTGTTCGATTTTTCGTTGCGTGAGTTTGAGTTTTGCGGCTATACGCCGCTGGATATTACGCGAAACCTGCACGAGCACGGCCCTGTCGGCGTAATGACCGATTATGAGCTGCGGTTTCACAGTCAGGGCTTCGCCATACACAGCGCTTCTTTCGTTAACCGAAGCTGTGAATAACATCAGGCCCGGTGAATAGTATGGAGTTTTTTGATCGCGGCGGCGAGGTGGAAATCAGAGGAGCTTCAGATTTTGACCTCGTAAGGATATTTGAATGCGGGCAGTGCTTCAGGTGGAAAACGGACGAGAGGGGCTTCTACACCGGTGTTGCTTTTGGCCGCGCGACCCGGCTGCGCAGCGAAGGTGGCAGCGTGCTTATCTCCTGTACCAACGAGGATTTTGACGCTGTCTGGCGCGACTATTTCGACCTCGACCACGACTATGCGGAGATACGGAGAAGTCTCTGTACCGACTCTTTTATGAAAGCTGCTACGCAGTTCGGCGCCGGTATACGTATACTTAAGCAGGATAAGTGGGAAGCGCTCTGTTCGTTTATTATTTCGCAGTGTAATAATATCCCGAGAATAAAAAAGATCGTAGCCGCGCTCTGCCTGCATTTCGGCGACAGGCTGGAATTTGAGGGCGAGCAGCTCTATGCTTTCCCGCCGGCTGAAAGGCTTGCGGCGCTGAGTGAGACCGATCTCGCTCCCCTGCGCTGCGGTTACAGAGCTGCTTATATAATAAGCGCCGCGAGATCGGTAGCTGCAGGCGATATCGACTTGGAGGCCCTCGCGCACGGTACGCCCGAAAATGCGCGCGCTGCACTGAAGAAGCTACGCGGCGTCGGAGAAAAGGTCGCCGACTGCACAATATTGTTCGGGCTTCATATGCTGGATGCGTTTCCGCTCGATGTTTGGATGAAGCGCGCGGTAGCGCTGCACTATGGTCCGGGGTTTGATCCCTCGATATTCAGCCCGTATGCGGGCGTCGCTCAACAGTATATTTATTATTACTCGCGAAGCGGCGGGCAGTGAAATCAAACAAAATGTTTGCAAATAAAGCTTGCATTAGCCATACCGAAGTGGTAAAATGACGTTCCGCAAGAAGATTGATACACAATCATCGCACGAAAATTCTGTCAGTTGTCAACTGCTTCTGATAATCATGATCGAGAGGAGGTGGCCAGAAGTAAATGGCAAACATCAAATCCGCGTCTAAAAGAGTACTGCTTACAGAAAAAGCGACCGCCAAGAATAAAGCGGCAAAGTCGCTTATGAAAACAAACATCAAGAAGTTTGACGCTGCGGCGGCCGTGGGAGACCGCGAAGCAGCCGAACGCGCTTATAAAGTTGCAGTCAAGACGGTCGACCGCGCGGCGACCAAGGGCCTTATCCATAAGAACAAAGCGGCGCGCAGGAAAAGTTCCCTCACCAACAAACTCAACGCCGTAGACAGTCAGGATCTGTAATAAAAGCATAAAACACAACAGTAAAAGGCGCTTCGTGCCAACCGTTGCGGTACGGAGCGCCTTTTCGTTCCCGGCATACACAAAAATGGCATATAAAACGGTGAATTTTATACCCAAAGTGGGGCCGGAATGTGTAAAATAACTTGATTTCCTTACGTATTTTTGATAAACTGTAATCCACTGATCAAGTGTGCCCGAGGGGTAAAACGCGGTAGTGTTTTAGGCTTCCCCGCCTGTATTATTTTCGGAAAGGATCGATTCTATGAACTCCACTACCGACGTATGGAACAGGGTCGTTAATATCCTCAGCGAGGACCTGACGGCTACGGCGATATCAACATGGTTCGACGATTGTCGCGCCGTCGAACTGTCAGACAACCGGCTTATACTACATACACCGTCGGTTTTTAAGAAAAGTATCATAGAAGGGCGCTTCACCGGTTCAATCAAAAGCGCGCTCAACGAAATCTTTGCCGGTGATTTTGACGTGATCGTTCTTGATGACGACGGCCTCAATGCAATGAACGACGCTGCCGAGTCGACCGATTATTTGGGGATCGACGAGTACACCTTCGAACACTTCGTTGTGGGTAACTCAAACAAGTTCGCTCACGCGGCCGCGCTTGCCGTCGCGGAAGGGCAGCAGAAACAGAATTACAATCCCCTTTTCATATACGGCGAATCCGGGTTGGGTAAAACTCACTTGCTTTATGCCATCCGTCATTCCGCGGAAAAGAAGTTTCCGCACTATAACATAGTTTATGTAAAAGGCGAGGATTTTACCAACGAACTGATCACGGCTATCCGGCAAGGAAGAAATGTCGAGTTCCGCGATAAATACCGCGGCGCCGACTTATTCCTGATGGACGACATCCAGTTTATCGCCGGCAAGATCGAGACGCAAGAGGAGTTTTTCAATACCTTTAACACCCTGTACGAGTTGGGCAAACAAATCGTCTTTACCTCCGACAGACCGCCGCACGAGATATACCGTCTCGAAGACCGGCTTCGGTCGCGCTTCGAATCCGCCCTGATGGCTGACATTCACCCTCCTGACGACGCGCTTCGAATTGCAATCATAAAAAACAAAGCGGAACAGCTCGGTGTGATAATGCCTGACGACGTCACAAACTACATTGCGGAAAACCTCAACTCAAACGTCAGGCAGCTTGAGGGTGCAGTCAAGATGATAATCGCCTATCGCGATATCATGGACGACGATATCACCATTGCAACCGTAACGAGGCGGCTTAAAGAGACATTTATAGGACCAAAGGATCTGTTGCCGAACATAGACACGATCATAGAAGAAACGGCAAAGTATTACATGCTGACGCCGGAAGACCTGAAAGGCCAGCGAAGGACGCGCGACACCGCTCTTGCCAGGCAGATTTCGATGTATCTCATTCGAAAATTGACAAACTTTTCTCTTAAAGACATCGGCGCGGTGTACGAAGGCCGCGACCACACTACTGTGCTGTCGTCAATACGCCGGGTGGAATCCTACATAAAGGAATCCCCGGAAGTAACTAAAATAATCAAAGATATCACATCAAACGTCAACTCCAGAAAGTAACAGGCCCGCCGATCGTATCCTGTGTTTCTGATCGTATATTTCCACATTTTCAAACTTATCATATGTTGATTATATGTGGATATCCTTTTTCCACAAAACCCTGTTTTTTAAAGACCAGATTTCCCACACACTATCCTTTCCGTCGCCCCTCTGTTTATCTTGGTTTTTTCGTGTTCTCCACATATTTTCGTACTACTACAACTACTGCTATAAAAATATTATTCTTTTCTTTATATTTTGAAAAACAAACTGATTTTTCGACGAGAGA
>Ga0123353_10007442_pt1 | contig 14786 bp, 16 predicted proteins | sample TergutLab28metaG_3_FD_92763 | JGI IMG/M metagenome (GOLD analysis project Ga0123353, IMG submission 92763) | Labiotermes labralis P3 segment gut microbial communities from Petit-Saut dam, French Guiana - Lab288 P3 | ecosystem: Host-associated > Arthropoda: Insects > Digestive system > Gut ... | reverse complement strand
GTGGATACGTGGAAACCGGTCAGGAGCGCAACCGTTACTGTTGCAGGGAACATAACTAATACCTGTTGGAACGCGAATAAGAGCAGTTTACCAAACGATGGTGTTTCATCCGGTAGATACCCGACTACAACGGACGCTTTTTTGTTCTTGGACATGTCCATCCCCCTTAGTTTTTTCCCAATTATATTATATCAGTCCAGATAGATTGTCAACTGAAAATCATCTGATAATCGTCCGAAATTATGTCGAATACCTGTTGTATACGTCGCATATTTGTGCTAGTATCATCAGCAGAAACTATAAAAAATGAGGAGGGTACAGCATGAACGACGACGTCAGAAACGAGGGTATGTGGGGCGAGATAGACCGCAATCGCGACTATATGAAATGCCCTGATTTCAGCGTGATAATGCCAAATACAGACCAGGAAAAGAAGCTGCCCCAGCCGCCTTTAGCCAAGGATGGAAAAGGAGAAATCATCCGGTTACAGGATGATTTTGAGGGGGTTATCATTAACGGATCATATACGGATTTACTGGATATCCGCCGGAGCGAGCGTGTATATGACAGAAAAACGCCCCTCTCACAAAGCCAGCTTGCGTTTTTGCTTTGGAGCATTCAGGGCGTCCAGAGTATACGCGGCGCTAATTATGCTGCGCTCCGCCCGGCGCCAAGCGGCGGGGCCAGGCATCCGTTTGAGGCGTATTTTATCGCCCGTGACGTCGAAGGGCTGGGGAAGGGGATATACCATTATCTTCCCCTTGAACACGTAGGTGAAAAACATGTTGCGATCGAGTTTATCGGAGAGCTTCCGGACCGCGAGAAGCGCGTTACGGAAATGCTTGCGGGACAAAAGTGGGCGGCGCTTGCTCCTGTCGTTGTGTTTTTATCGTGCATTGCATACCGCGCCGAATGGCGGTACAGTTCGATGGCTCACCGCGTCGTGCTTATAGACCTTGGACATGTCGGCCAGAACCTGATGCTATCCGCTTCGGCGATGGGCTTGGGAAGTTGCTGTATGGCCGCCTACGATCAGGGCGCCTGCGACAAGGTCCTCGGACTCGACGGATATGAAGAATACACAGTTTATGCATGTGCGGTCGGGAAAACAAGGCATAAGTGAGTTTGCGGTCCGATTCGTTAGCAGTCCGATCCATATGCAGTCCGATCTGTTGGCAGTCCGATCCGTTTGCGGTCTGATCCGTTTGCAGTCCGTTCTGTTTGTGATCTGTTCGCTTTTCGTGTATTATTCCCCTTTGTCCTCTGGTCGCAGCTTTTCAAACATATCCGGACGGCGTGTGCGCGTCCTTTCGACAGATTGTTGGCGGCGCCATTTCCTGATATTCTCATGGTGGCCGGAAAGCAGAACGTCCGGTACGCGGCGGTCGCGCCAGACTTCCGGGCGCGTATACTGCGGATATTCAAGCAAACCGTCCCAGTGGCTTTCATCGACAAAGCATTCCTCGTCGGGCAGTACGCCCGGTACGAGCCTGCATACTGCGTCCGCCACAGCCATTGCAGGTATTTCTCCGCCTGTAAGCACAAAATCGCCGACCGACAGTTCCTCGTCCACGCATTCCTCGATGAACCGTTCGTCGACGCCCTCATACCGGCCGCATACCAGAATGAGCCTGTCATAACTGCTTTGGAGGCGCCGGGCGTCGGCCTGGGTAAAAACGTGGCCGCAGGGGGACATGAAAATCGTGTGTATCCAGCGGCCGGCTTCATCGCAGATGTGTTTCCAACAGTCGTAGAGGGGTTGGGCAAGCATCACGCAGCCCCGCCCTCCGCCATAGGGATAATCATCCGCCTGCTTTTGTTTGTTCGTCGAATAATCACGAATTTGATGGCACTCGACGCGGATATATCCACGCTCCTGCCCGCGCCCCAGGATGCTTTCGCACAGCATATCCCCGACGACGTCGGGGAACAGCGTCATAATATCAATTCTCATACGATCGGTCACATGTCTTTCTCACAGATTTCGCAACGTCAAAGGATGTACAGGCAGGCTTCACATGCCCTCGGCAAGGATGCACAGGCAAGCTTCACATGCCCTCGATAAGGATGTACAGGCAGGCTTCACATGCCCTCGATAAGACGCAGCCTGATCGAGCCGGCGTCGATGTTGATTTCAACGATAAAATCAGCAACCGCCGGGACAAGGATCTCCCGTTCACCTTTGATCACATACACATCGTTTGCGGGCAGCGACAGCACATCGGCGACGACCCCCAGCGTCTCGCCCGTTTCCGAGTCCAAAGCGCGAAGACCGATGAGGTCGGCGACGAAGTGCCGGCCTTCTTCGAGGGGGGCGTCCTTTCTGTCGATACAGATGGTCTTGTTTTTCAGCCTTATTGCGCCGTCAATATCGTCAACGCCATCAAGGGTTGCGATCACGCAACCCTTGTGTACCTTTGCGAAAAGTATTTTTACCGGCTCCCCGTCGATGTAAATGTGTTCAAACCCTGTTAAATACTCAGGAGAGTCGGCCCACGGCTGGATTTTCACCTCGCCGCGGATACCGTGCGTATTTACGATTTTTCCGGCTTCGAGATATTTATTTTCCATGAAAACGTCCCAAAGAGTTGTCTTTAATCGACGATGTCGACGCTTATGCGTTTGCCTTGACGCTGGGCGACGGAACGCATGAGCGCGCGGATTTCCTTTGCGATACGGCCATGGCGGCCTATCACCTTGCCCATGTCGGATTGGTTGACGCGCAGTTCAAAAACTGTTTCGGATTCCGTTTCACGTTCTGTGACTGACACTTCGTCGGGGTTATCTACGAGATTCTGCGCGATATAAATAAGTAAATCTTTCATTCATACCGTCCTCTTAGAGTGCGCCGGCTTTTTTGAGGAGAGCCCTGACCGTGTCTGTCGGCTGAGCGCCGTTACGGACCCAGTATTGCGCGCGCTCCGCATCAACCTTTATCTCAGATGGTGAAACGAGCGGGCTGTAAGTCCCGATCTCTTCAATGCATCTGCCGTCGCGAGGGGACATAGAGTCCGCTACGACGATTCTGTAATAGGGATTTTTTTTCGCACCCATTCTGCGAAGTCTGATTTTAACCATTTCTTTCCTCCAAATTCTACATTTTTCCTTACATTCCAAACATGCCTTTTTTTCCTCTTCGCCCGCCCAGCATTGCGGGCATACGGCCTTTTGTCATTTGTCTCGTCATTGTTTGCATCGCTTCAAATTGTTTCAATAATCTGTTGATATCTACGACGCTCGTACCGCTTCCGGCTGCTATCCGCTTTTTGCGGCTGCTGTTTAATACTGACGGATTGTCGCGTTCATACGGCGTCATTGACAGTATTATTGCTTCCGTTTTGCTCAGTACCGCGTTGTCGATCGAGGCTCCTGCCAGGGCTTTTGCGTCGATACCCGGAATCATTCCCGCCAGATCGGATATACCGCCCATGGACTTCAGTTGTGCGAGTTGTTCGAAGTAGTCGGTCAGCGTGAACTTGTTTTTGATGAGCTTCTCGGCCATCTCCTGGGCCTTTTTTTCGTCAAAAGCCTGTTCAGCTTTTTCGATCAGCGTTAAAACGTCGCCCATGCCGAGAATGCGGGAAGCCATGCGGTCGGGGTGGAAGGGTTCTATCTGATCGAGTTTTTCGCCTATCCCGGCAAACTTGATCGGTTTTCCGGTTACTGCCCTGACGGACAGCGCCGCGCCTCCGCGGGCGTCGCCGTCCAGTTTTGTGAGTATCACGCCGTCGATACCGATCGCTTCGTTGAACGAGGATGCGGCGTTCACGGCGTCCTGGCCCGTCATGGCGTCGACGACAAGCAGTATTTCCGTCGGAGGGACCTTCGCCTTAATGGCTTTGAGTTCGTCGATGAGCTGATCGTCTATGTGGAGCCGCCCGGCGGTGTCCAGGATAAGGAAATCGTTGCCGTTTTTATTTGCGTGCGCGACGGCGGCTTTGGCGATATCCACCGGGTTTGCGGTACCCATCTCGAATACGGGGACGTTAAGCTGCTTGCCGACGGTCTGCAGTTGCAATATCGCTGCGGGGCGGTATATGTCGCATGCTACAAGCAGCGGGCGTTTGCTGTGGTATTTGCGCATGTAGGCGGCGAGTTTCGCGCCGTTCGTCGTTTTGCCGGAGCCTTGAAGGCCTATGAGCATAATGATGGTGGGCGGTTTCGGAGAAATCGTGATCTTGGCGTTTGCGCCGCCCATCAGCGTGCATAGTTCCTCGTTTACTATTTTAATTACCATTTGCGCTGGAGTGAGGCTTTCGAGGACATTTGCGCCAAGGGATCTTTCGCTGACGGTTTTCACAAAATCCCGCACGACTTTATAACCGACGTCCGCTTCAAGCAGCGCAAGGCGCACTTCGCGCATGGCTTCCTTGATGTCGGCTTCTTTCAACCTACCCTTGCCGCGCAGCTTCTTGAAAGCGGCGCTTAATTTCTCAGTTAAACTCTCAAACGCCATAGTTAGTTCCTCACAAAAGTAGTCAGTCCTCTTCCGACTTGAGCCGCTCCAGGGTCGAAGCGAGTTTACGCGCCAATTCCAGGGAGTCTTTATTGCCGACGGAGAGTTCGAGAAGCTCTCTGACTATCTTCCCGGCTTCTTCCAATCCTGAATGGATCTCCTGCCACCTGCGCACGACGCCGGTCTTCAGTTCAATTTCGATCAGGGATTTTTCGGCGCGCGTAATGATATCATACACGCCTTGCCGGGTGATGCCGGCTTTTTCAGCGATTTCCGATAAAGACAAATCTTCGTTGTGGTACAAATCGAAGTATTCGCGCTGTTTCTCGGTCAGTAAGTCGCCGAAAAAGTCGAACAGCATTGTCATAAGAAGCGTTTCGTCATCCATTCGCAAGCACCTGCCGTAAAGTAGTAATACTTGACGCTACGATATATTAACGTATTTTTGCGGGCCTGTCAAGAGTTATTACTTATTTAAAAAATGTTAATATGTTTGTAACACAATTATTATATAATCGTACAGATTCTGGAACATTTTTCGCGGAAATACGTCTAATGGTATGAATCTAAACAGAGAGTAACTCTCGTTTACAGAAAGGGTGGAAGAAATGAAAAAAACGATTGCTATACTGCTCGTCGCGATTATGGCGACTTTACTTCTTGCGTCATGTATGTCAAAAAGTGGCTACGTTAGCGATGCTTCCTTAGGCTACATGGGCGGGGGCACAGAGGCGCCGCGCGATGCGCTGTCGTCTTCGGCCAACAACGCAATGAGGTCTGAGGTAGAGTATGACTACTATGATAGCGTCTACACAAGCGCGCAGCTTGCATCGCAATACACCGGGTCAAGCATTGTGCCGATAACCACGGAAGACGCTAACGACAGCATGGCGGAGAAAATCATTTACACGGTCAACGCCGATATCGAGACGATTGATTTCGAAGAGACGATCGATATGGTCTACGAAATGCTGGCAAATAACGGCGGGTTTATCGAGAATTCAAATATCGGCGGGAAAAACTACGCGCAGACATATCGCGGATGGCAGACATACCGCAACGCGATGTTTATCCTGCGTATCCCCAAGGAGCGCCTGAACGCAGTGACGGCGAGCCTCGGCGCGCTCGGAAACGTTACCTCGCTGAGGAGTGACGCCGATAATATTACGGCTAAGTTTTATGACACGGAGTCGCGCCTGAGTTCATACAAGATTCAGGAAGAGCGTTTGCTGAGTATGCTGGCTAAGTCTGAAACTGTGGCTGATATGATAACCATTGAAGAGAGGCTTGCGGAAGTTCGCTACCAAATTGAAACGTTGACTTCGTCCCTCCGGAATTGGCAGGATCAGGTCGACTACAGTTATCTGAACCTGCAAATCGTCGAGGTCGAAGTCATGACTGAGATCACGCCGATCAAGCAACTGACGTACTGGCAGCAAATCGGCGAAGGGTTGAAGGATACCGCTTTGGGAGTGGCTGATTTCTTCAAGGAGCTCTTCAAGTGGTTGGTAATAAACCTGCCTGTGATCGTTATTTTGGTTGTGGTCGCGGTTGTGGTGATTATCATTGTTAAGTGGCGGATTCGGCTCAGTGCAAAGCGGGCTAAGGATAAGCCGCAAAAGCCGCAAAGGCCGCAAGTGCCGCAGTATCCGCAGTATCCGTTTAATCCGTATGGTCCGCAATATGCGCAGCCTCCGCAGGGTTCGCCGGGTTCGCCGGGTTCGCCGGAGTTGCAGGAGGCGCCAGCTCCGCAGGGTTCGTCAGCTCCGCAGGAGGAGTCGGAGGATGATGGTGAGTCGCGCGATGGGGATTCGTCGGACGAGGTAAAGTAACTGGGTTCCCCCGGAACTTCGTGGCGGAGGTTGATTGTCACTTTGACAATCAACCTCCCCGCCTTGCAACCCCCGGTGCTTCGCGCCACCCCCTTCCGAGGAAGGGGGCTCTCGATCCCCGGTGCTTCGCGTCAGGGGTTGATTGTCACTTTGACAATCAACCTCCGCCCCTTGCAACCGCCGGCGCTTCGCGACACCCCCTAGGACTTCCGAGGAAGGGGGCTTGCGTTTCCTGGTGGTTTGGGTTGCCTCCTTCCTTGGTTGGGGGCTATTTTTTGTCTGTTTTTATTAGGGCTTCTGCCAGGCGGGTGAGGCCTTCTTTGTTGTCGCAGATGCTGGTCATTGCTATTGCATAGTTGGGGCGGGCCAGCTCAAGTTCGATTTTATACTCAGTGCGTAATATGTCTGACAGCGTTATTCCGCTCAGTGCGGTTTTTTTTGTCACTATCACCAGCTTGCCCGGATCGAAAGCGAAGATACCTGGGGGTGGCGAGTCGGCGTCGCGGTTCAATACATAGAGGTTTTCCAGGGGCTTTATATCACTGCGGAATCGGTCCAGATTGCGCTCGTATCCTTCGAAGAGCCTGTCTTTGTCGGAAGCGAGGAGCCGCAGGCAGCGGTCGATCGAGGCAATCAACACATAGGATGGGCTGCTTGTTTGCAGGAATGACAGGAGACGCTTAAGCTCGGTTGAGTTGGCGCGGTTGCTGCAAACATGCATGAGTGAACACTGCGTCAGTGCGGGCAGCGTTTTGTGTAGGCTCATCACCACAATGTCGGCGCCGGCGTGTACTGCGCTGTCGGGAAAATACTTTGAAAAGCCGAGATGCGCCCCGTGCGCGCTGTCCACGAGCAAGGGGAGGTTTCTCGCGTGAACGGTCTGTGCTATCGAAGCGATGTCACTGACGACGCCTTCATATGAGGGCGATGTGACGACAACCAGCTTGATCCCAACATCATTATCCAAAGCCGACGCGACTGAAGCGGGATCGACGCTTGGCTGGATACCGGACGCATCATCTGCATCTGGCGTGATGTATATCTGTTCCAGCCCGAACAGCGCGGCGGCGTTATTTACAGAGCGATGGCAGGCGCCTGTTATGAGGATCTTGTCGCCTCGCTTGGTGTGGGCGCCGATGGCTGCCAGGATCCCGACGGTGGAGCCGTTTACCAGTAAATACGACTTATCGCTTCCGTACAGTTCCGCTGCGAGTTTTGCTGTTTCCAGCAGGACGCCTCGAGGCTCATGCAGGTCGTCAAAGCCATTTATTTCAGTTATGTCGATTTCATAAGGCAAGCCGGGAGGTAAAAGCGTTGTGTTCCGCTTGTGTCCCGGCATGTGCATAGGGTAAACCCCGCCGGTTGCATATTCCTTCAGTTTATCATAAAGCATAAAACCCCTCCCATTGACGCTTAGACTATCACAAGAAAAAACTATGCGCAATACCATAAAGTATGATATACTCGTGTGCGCGGCGCAAGCGGATTGGGCCCGGGTTGGGATCGCTACCATTTGAGTTCGCGCTGGAAGGTGGAGAAAACTTGAAAACACGCTGTTATATAGCCGGAGCGGGCGAGTTTAACGGTTGTTATCTCCCGGAGCGGGACGATTATGTGATCGCGGCGGACGCCGGTTATTCGGAGCTTATATCACGCGGTGTCGCGCCGGACCTTGTCATTGGTGATTTCGACTCGCTCGGCGGCGCCCCGCAGCATCCAAATGTCAAATGCAGCCCGGAGGAAAAGGACGATACCGACGTTATGCTCGCCGTCAACGAAGGTTTCGCGCTCGGTCATCGGACTTTTGTTATAAACGGAGGATTGGGCGGCAAGCTCGACCACGCGCTGGCAAATATCCAAATAATGGTAAATATTGCCAAAAGGGGAGCGAGGGGACTGCTGCTCGGACAGGATGTTTTCGTGACGGCGATCTCTGACGGCGCCGCAGGATTCAAACCTGAAGCGTCGGGGTATATTTCAGTTTTCAGCGCCGGCGGCAGGGAAGAGGGCGTGACGTTGACCGGCCTTAAATACCCGCTGGACAACGCTGTCGTCACAGGCGATTATCCGCTCGGAGCAAGAAATGAATTTACCGGGGAAGCGGCCACTGTCGCCGTACGCGCCGGGACGCTGGTAATTATATGGGAAGGCAAACCGGAATGGCTGGTATTATAATACAATTAGAAAGTTGATTGTGAGAGCATGAACAGTATTAAAGGCGCTATTTTTGATTGTGACGGCACGCTGTTTGATTCCATGCAGCAATGGGTATGGGTCGAGGAGTATTATGCCAGGAGCATCGGGCTGGTTCCGCGCGAAGGTTTCCTGGAGGCGGTCCGGGTATTCAGTTCCCTTGAAGTTGCCGAGTATCTCCGGGACGAATATGGGACGCCTAAGTCGATCGAGGAGATAATCACCGGGAGAAACAAGATCATGGAGGACTTTTATTTCAATAAGGTCACGCTGAAAAATGGCGTCGTCTCTTTCCTGGAGACGTTGCGCGCAAACGGCATAAGAATGTGCGTCGCTACTGCGACTGGGAAATACCTTGTCGAAGGGGCGTTGAGACGTTGCGGGATACGCGAATATTTCGAGCGGGTGTTTACTTGCGGCGAAGAGAACACAAGCAAAAGCAGCCCGGAGATTTTCATCCGAGCCGCCGCTTTTCTCGGGACAGAAATCAGCGAGACCCTTGTGGTCGAGGATGCGCTGCACGCGATAAGATCGGCGAAATCGGCCGGGTTCCAAGTCGCCGCAGTTTACGATCTCTCGGAAGAAGACAATCAGGGCGAAGTGAAAAGCTTATCTGATTACTACTGCATCAACATGGATGAGCTACTTTTCGCTAATTAGTTTCGTATATAAGATGTCGGCGATGCGTTTTGACGAAAATCCATCGCCGTACGGGTTTGACGCCTTGCTCATTGCCTCGTATAACGCGCTGTCGGTGACCAGTGATTTGAAACCCTCATAGACTGCCATCTCTTCAGTTCCCGCAAGTTTGAGCGTTCCGGCGGCCACGCCTTCGGGGCGCTCTGTCGTATCTCGAAGCACAAGCACGGGCTTTCCCAGCGACGGGGCCTCTTCCTGGATACCGCCGCTGTCGGTCAGGATGACATACGAGCGGGCGAGGAAGTTATGGAAGGCAAGAACATCCAGCGGCGGGACCAGCTTTATGCGCGGATGGCCCGCAAACCCGCTGTCCGCAGCCTTTGAGACTATCGGGTTGAGGTGCACGGGATAGATCACTTTCAGATCCGGGAGTTCGTCGACGACACGGCGGATCGCGCGGAAGATCCTCTGCATGGGCCCGCCCAGGTTTTCCCGCCTGTGAGCCGTCAGCATGACGAGGCGCGAACCTGCCGCCCAGTCGAGGCACGGGTGCGAGAAGTCGTCGCGGATGGTCGTCCTGAGCGCGTCGATGCCGGTGTTGCCGGTGACAAATACAGTTTCCGGCAGCTTACCCTCCCGCAGCAGGTTATCGCGCGATGTTTCGGTCGGGGCGAAATTGAAATCGGTTATTATATCGACCGCCTGGCGGTTAAACTCCTCGGGGAAAGGCGATCGTTTATTATATGTCCGCAAACCCGCTTCTACGTGCCCGACAGGGACGCCCGAGTAGAAACCTGCAACCGCTGCGGCGAAAGTCGTCGTAGTATCGCCGTGAACCAGCAAGGCGTCGGGCTTTTCGAGTTCGATAACATCCCTTATCCCGGTCATTACTTTTTGCGTGATATCAAACAGGGTCTGCCCGCTGTCCATGATCGACAGGTCATGGTCGGGGACGACGCCAAAGGCTTGCAACACGGAATCGAGCATCTGGCGATGCTGACCGGTGACGCAGACGATCGTCTCAAAGTATTCGCGTCGCCGCAGTTCGAGGACAAGCGGGCACATCTTGACAGCTTCCGGCCTGGTCCCAAATACCAGCATTATTTTTTTCATAAACACCTCTTCCCGTCGATCAACCATTTCCAGGGATCAACCGTTCATGGGGATCAACCATTTCCAGGGATCAACCGTTTCCAGGGATCAACCATTTCCAGGGATCAACCGTTCATGGGGATCAACCATTCATTAAATATCTGGCCTGCTCCGCCGTTAGTTTATCTATCGACAGCCCGCACGCCGCAAGCTTTTTAAGCGCGACTTCCCGGTCGATATCCTTAGGGACGGGGATGACGCCCGGCGCGAGGTTATCGTGGTTTTCAACAAGGTATCGAGCCGACAGCGCTTGAATGGCAAAACTCATGTCCATGATTTCGACCGGATGCCCGTCGCCGGAAGCCAGGTTGACAAGCCGGCCCTCCGCGAGGACAAAAAGCGTTTTTCCATCCTCGAGCGTGTAACCCATGATGTTTGGTTTCTGCTCGCTTTTTATTGCGTGCCCGTCGAGCCAGGAGACGTCGACTTCGACATTGAAATGCCCGGCATTGCAGAGGACGGCGCCGTCTTTGATTTTACTGAAATGGCGCTCTGTTATGACGTCGGCGCACCCTGTCGATGTGATGAACAGGTCGCCTATCTCAGAGGCGGCGTCCATGGTCATGACTTGAAAACCGTCCATCATTGCTTCAAGCGCTTTGACGGGATCTATTTCGGTGACGATGACTTTTGCCCCGAAACCTTTCGCGCGCATTGCAATGCCCTTGCCGCACCATCCGTAGCCCGCGATGACGACATGTTTGCCCGCGACGATCAGGTTGGTCGTGCGGTTGATGCCGTCCCACACCGATTGCCCGGTCCCGTATCTGTTGTCGAATAAATATTTGCACTGCGCGTTGTTGACGGCGATCATCGGGAACTTCAAAGTATTGCCCGCTTCCATTGACAATAAGCGCATTATACCTGTCGTCGTTTCCTCGCAGCCTCCGTAGACGCCTGGTATGAGGCGCTGCAGCTTTGTGTGGACGATGCTTATAAGGTCCCCGCCGTCGTCTATGATAACATTCGGTCCCGATTCGAGAGCTTTTGTCAAATGCCGCTCGTATTCCTCGGCCGTCGCGCCGCGCCAGGCATATACTTCGATACCGCCGGCTGCGAGCGCTGCGGCAACGTCGTCCTGCGTCGACAAGGGATTGCACCCCGTTGCGTGCATGTTGGCCCCGCCGGCTGCAAGCGTGCGGCACAGACAGGCTGTTTTAGCCTCCATGTGGACCGACAATGTTATGTTCACGCCTTCAAAAGGCTTGGTTTTCTCAAAATCTTCTTTAATCGCGCGCAGCAGCGGCATGTTGCGCCATGCCCACGCGATTTTCTTCTCGCCGGAGGGCGCCAGGCCGATATCGCGCACCTCATAAGGGTGATTCAAGGATGCGGCGGCGCCGGTTGGGGGATCGCATTTCATAGTTATGTCTTGATTGGCTGCCTGCGTAGCCGCCTGCGCATGTTCCCCGCACTGTTTTGCGGGCATTGCGAGGTCCTGGGCGGTAATGCCTGCGCCGGGTTGCTCCTGCCCGGCTGTTTGCACGTCTATCATAATCTGGTACCAATCCTTTCGCAAATCTTCGAGACTTCGAATATGGCTTTTTCTGCGTCGATGGTAAGGAATTCCTTGTTATCCATAAGGATTTTGCCTCCGACGATTACAGTCTCGACTTCGCTGCCGTTGGCGGAATATGCAAGCGCAGCAATCGGGTCGTTCATAGGCTGCATGTTCGGGGCGTCAAGATCGAGTACAACCAGGTCGGCGGTATTTCCGACTTTTATCTCACCGATATCGCTCCGGCCCATAGCCGCGGCGCCGCCTTTTGTGGCGATATCGAGACCTTCCCGGGCGCTCACAGCCTGAGCGTCATGGTTTATGCCTTTGTGGATCAGCGTCAGCAGCGACAACTCGCGGAACATATTGAGCGTGTTGTTGCTGGCGGCCCCGTCCGTGCCGAGCGCGACCTTTACGCCCGCCTTCAACAGCTTGGGAACGGGCGCTACGCCGTTTGCGAGTTTTAGGTTGCTGACGGGGTTCGTCGCCACGCAGACGCCGCGATCGGCCAATATCTTTATATCGTTGTCGCTGATATGCACGCAGTGGGCGGCGACGGTCGTGTCGGAGAGCAGGCCGTTCCTATCGAATAACTCAATGGGCGAGCAGCCGTAGTTTTCCCTGATCGTCTCGATTTCGGCGAGGCTTTCCGACAGGTGGGTGTTGATTGCAAGCCCCAGTTTTTTGGCCTCAGCCGCGACCTCGCGCTGAAAACCCTCGTCGCAGGTATATGGCGCGTGCGGGGCAAGCATAAAGCTAAGGTTATCGAGTCCTTTCCATTTGGCGACGGCGTCGATGGCCTCGCGCAGCCGCAGCTCGCCGACTGAGGGGTCGTCCGCGCTGTTCATAAGCCCCCGGGACAAAACGGCCCTGATTCCGGAGTCGCGTACCGCGCTCCCCAGCGCGTCCATGTAATAGTACATATCTATGAACGCGGTCGTACCGGAGCGCAGCATTTCCATGAAAGCGAGCATCGCGCCCCAGTAACAGTCTTCGGCTGTTATTTTGTCCTCAAGCGGCATGATCTTGCCAAACAGCCAATCGTTAAACAGTAAATCGTCAGCGCAGTTACGGAAAATCACCATAGACGCGTGGGTGTGAGCGTTAATGAAACCGGGGACCAGCATTTTTCCCGAACCGCTTATCGTTTTGTCGGCTTTATAGCCGTTCGGCTCAGCAGTGACAGACTCAATGACGCCATCAACAATGTAAACCGAACATACTTGCGGCCCGCCCGGTAACGCGGCAAGTATGTCTTTAATAGTTATTTTCATCGAATTGCACCTCACTTTCATCTTTTGCATATGATATCAGCAATGGTGCAATAAATCAAGAAGCGCGGCGCAATTATGGCGAAACAAAATAAGTCGGGAGCAAGGGGTGAGGGGCGAGGGATGAGGGATGAGGGCTGGGGATTGCTGCCCTTAGGCTTTCTTTGTTATGGCGCCCACTGCGCTGAACAGGCCGAAGCCCACTACGTCTACAAAGACGATCAGTGCGCCGACAGGCGTTCCCGCTACTACGGCGATCAGGATCCCGAGCGCCGTGCAGGACACGGAGAATATGACTGAGCATATCGTCACAGCCTTGAAGCTTTTGAACACCCGCATTGCGGACAGGGCCGGGAACACCACCAAAGCCGATACTAAAAGCGCGCCGACAAGGTTCATAGCCAGTACGATGATCACCGCGATGACTACTGCGAGAACCAAGTTATACAGTTTCGCGCTGGTTCCCGTGGCTGTCGCGAAGTCCTCGTCAAAAGTGATGGCGAATATTTTATTGTAAAACATAACAAATACCGCCGTTACCAGGATCGATAGGATAATGCTTATCGCAACAGCGGTGTTGGATAATGTCAGTATCAGCGTTGAACCGAACAATGTTGTACAAACGTCCCCCGAAATGTTTCCGGACTTTGAAAACAGGTTCAAGAGTAAGTAACCGGTTGCAAGCATGCCGACTGAGATCATGGCGAGCGAGGCGTCCCCTTTAACTTTTGCATTGCGCCCCTTGCTCAGAAGGAGTACAGCGCCTAATATCGTTGCCGGTAACACAAGGAGCATATTGTTGGTCAGCTTCATGACCGCAGCCAGCGCGGAAGCGCCGAAAGCGACATGCGCAAGCCCATCCCCGATGAATGAAAATCGCTTCAACACAAGCGTCAAGCCCAGGATCGAGGAGCAAAGGGCGACCAGGATCCCTACGATCATAGCGTTGCGAACGATGGGGAATGTGAAATAATACGCTATTTTTTCGAAAATTACAGTCATACCCGAACGTCCTCCATTCCTGCGAATATGCGTCCCGCGCCGCTTCTCGCATATTCATCCGCGGTTCCGAAGAATAATGAGCTTTGGTTGCTTATATGAAGGATATGCGTGGCATATTTTATCGAAGCGGTAATATCGTGCGTTATCATAATGATCGTCGTGCCCTTGTGGTTGAGCTCCGCGATTATTTCGTACATATCGGCCGAAACTTTTGGGTCAAGGCCTGCGGCCGGTTCGTCGAGCAGGAGGATCTTGCTCGTCGCGCACAAAGCCCTCGCCAGGAGCGCCCGCCTTTGCTGGCCGCCCGACAGTTCCCTGTAACAGTGTTTCGATATGGAGGTAAGCCCCAATCTCTCCATGTTTTGTTCCGCAATGCGTTTTTCTTCCGTGTTGAAAAACGGCCGGAAGCCGCATCGGTTCAGGCAGCCGGAGCGGACAACCTCGCGGACGGAGGCGGGGAAGTCTTTCTGCGTTTCGGTCTGCTGGGGGAGATAGCCGATGTTGTTCGGCGCCAATCCTCCAGTCGTCACGATTTGCCCCGACATTGGCGCTTTCAGCCTCAGGATCGTTTTCATCAATGAGGTTTTGCCGGAACCGTTTTCTCCGACAATGCACAGGTAATCCCCGGCGTTCACCATAAAGGAGAGGCCGGATATCACCGTTTTGCCCTCGTATCCGATGGTCAGGTCACGGCATTCCAGTTGTAACATTAAACGCACCCTTTCTCATGCTGCTTCGCAGCC
>Ga0123353_10007441_pt1 | contig 14790 bp, 10 predicted proteins | sample TergutLab28metaG_3_FD_92763 | JGI IMG/M metagenome (GOLD analysis project Ga0123353, IMG submission 92763) | Labiotermes labralis P3 segment gut microbial communities from Petit-Saut dam, French Guiana - Lab288 P3 | ecosystem: Host-associated > Arthropoda: Insects > Digestive system > Gut ... | reverse complement strand
GTGTAACGCCGTTTGAAAAAACGCCTATAATTTCAATACTTGAGCAAACGCAAGTGACAAAAAACTGTCCAGAAGCCGCCACACCCACATTTTTATGGGATTAACGTTGGGACACTAGTGAAACGACATAATTAAAGCCGTTTGAAACTCTGCCCATCAAAGTTGCAACTCCCGACCGGCTTCCCGCATGGTACCAGCCGTTATTTTGGTTCACAAACCAGCCAAGAGCATACCTCGGGTTTTGCGCTAACGGTGTCAACATTATTCTCATGGCATCATTCCTTAATATGTCTGGTACATTTGAAAAACCATCTACACGAGCCAATAATTACATGAGTTCGATAGGATTAGCAATCCATCCGCCATTTGCATCTCTGTGAGACGGAGACATATATGGGTTCTTACTATCTCCAATATGCTCAACTTCGTCGGGACCAGAAGCAGCCGCTCCAATTCCTATGCCGTTTATTCCGCATGGCTTCAAAATGTTTTCCGATGGCGGTGAGCGGAATGTTTGCCGTTTTGAGTTGTTCTGCGTAGGGACCGCCGCGTGTCAAAGCGATGACGTGAACCTCGAACTCGTCTTTGGGCAGATGAACGGCGAGGAGTGTCATTTGTTTTTCCGCTCCGCATTGGTCGAGAGTGGGAATGATGAAAGCGATTTTTTTTCTGCATACGGCAGTCGTTTTAAGCAGAGGCGGTAAGAGTGTCAATACAGAGCCGCAATCGGCGCAAAAACGGGAAACACTGTTTCCCGCTCGTATTGCCCATCGAAATTCAATACAGCGTCCACTGGACAAAGAACTGCATTGGCAAACCATTCGAGTCGTCCTGCCAATCACCGTTGATAAAAAATTTCATTGCTACACGGTCTTGTGGAGTCCCTCGCAAATGTCCAAAGGGTCTGCCTTTTTGCCAAGACGTAAAACTCCACGGTGTTCCATCAGACCAGTAGTATTTATCTCCAATCTTCGCACCACCAAGCCACGCATCTTGTGATTTAGTATTGAGAAGATATTTACACAAGAAACTGTGAACTGCCAAATTGCCAACGGAAGCCAAGTCACCATTACGCTCACGACACCAGTCATATGCCTCTTGCCAAGTTTTTCGGTCGGCTATGTGAAGATAAATCTTACCCTCCAAGCGAGCGGTTTGTGGGTAATGAAACTTCATTGACTCCGGCAGGAACGCTGCATACATAAACGCTTTGACTTTTTCGGATTCTTCGATTCCTTTTTCCTTAAGCGTTTCGGCTATTTGTTTCTCCAATATCATAATTAACGTCCTGTTTTCCTTGCTTTCGGCTTCAACTGACCAACCTGATGTGTTTGTTTGCCGCTGCTTCTGCCGTACCAAGCATAATACCGTAACTGTTCTTCATCATCACCAAAATAAAAACGTGTTTTACTATTTGCCCGATAAGCATATCCCCATTGGGATTCAGTTGGAATCGAGCATTTGAAACTGCTGCTGCCATTGCGGGTTAATATCTCATTTAATTTTTTACAAAAATCCTGACAATCATTCCAATTCACCGTTTCTACCGGCAACTTTGCCCCTTTCCATTTTGACGGATTATTTCCATTCACTGCTTGCCACTGTTCCTGCGTTACCTCTGTCTCACCCATCCAAAATCCCATTTGATTTTCATTCGGCGGACACCAGCGGAACGCAAAATCCACATCTTTAATTTTCAAAACCTTACGGTCTCCGCCTTTTGGCTGGTCTTGCGCAAGAGCGTTATTTATACCCTTTATCGCAGACAGATATAAGAATAAAACGAAAAAGAATGATGACATGTATATCATTCTCGGAATGATAAAGGAGACATTTTGTTCTTTTGACATTGTTAGTATCCTGAAAATTGTTAAAGGGCTGGCATAGATAATTTTTATATTATTTTAATTTTGGTATGTTTTAGTCCATTTTTTCAGGATAATCAAGAGTTGTTTTGGTGAGCCGTAATTGAAGCGAAACTCACATTCTTTTAGGAAGAGATTAAACTTGTTTTTTGGGATACCGTTAAACTTCCGCAGATGCCTTTTCGCTCGATTCCAAAAGTTTTCAATGCCGTTAATGTGTGATTTTTCTCCTCCGCAAACTTCTTTGAATGATTGATACGCAAATGCTTAAACTCGGATACATCGAGAGCATTATAAGACCGAAAGTTGTCAGGGTAAATAATACTGTCGGGTCTTATTTTACGGCATATAATCGGCATCAGCGTATCTTCTTTGACATCGACGATAATCTGCGTATAAATCTTCCCTTTGCGCTCCAAGCAGCCGAAGACGGGAACTTTGCCAGCCGCTCCTCTTCCGCGAAGCCCTTTGCGCACTCCGCCGAAATAAGATTCATCTACTTCGACTTCTCCATTAAGAAAAGGCGATTCTAATTCCGTGAAGTGAACGATGATTTGACGCATCTTATTGTAAAAAAGATTGGCGGAATTCCGGTTAATGCCGGTCAGTTCGGCTGCCGTTCTGGCAGTCACACCGGCTATGAAAAACTCAAGCAACTTTTTTAACTGGACCGACGACAGCCGAGAACCCTTAATTCGCATACCAGAAAGCATATCATCTCACTCAAAATATGCAATTATCTATGTCAGCCGCTAGAAAATTATTTGAAGAAGCACAAGGGGCGGATGAATTATTTTTTGCGTTTGAAGGATGGTCGGAGTATTGGCAGTGGTCAGGTAGAGGGTGCGTGTAAGAGTTTGGCGGGGCGGCGTTTGAAGCAGACGGGAGCGTGTTGGCGGATAGAGAATGCCAATCGGATGTCGGCGGTATGTGCGATACTTTATACCGACCAATGGGAAAGTTACTGGAAGCACTGACGGAAATTATTTACTTGCACCCAAATCCAATGCCAACAATGTATCCCTCTTGACTTTCACGGGAAAAATGCCAAATTTTTTACTACGTTATTTTTCAATCATTTTGACACTATGCCGATTATGAAAACCATCTTGCCATCAGTTCTTTGCGTTCTTTCCGCTTTGTTATTCTATTCTCCACTGTTTGCCGAAGAAACACCGGCAGAGACATCAACCGGGAAAAAGCCGAACATTCTTTGGCTCACCTGCGAAGACATCGGTCGGCACTTGGGCTGCTACGACTTTCCGACAGCCCAAACACCGAATCTCGACAAACTGGCGCAGCGCGGTATGAAGTTCATGCACGCTTGGTCAAACTATCCGGTTTGCGCACCCGCCCGGACAACTATCATTACCGGCTGTTATTCCGCTGCTTTGGGAGCAGAACAAATGCGGAGTTATGTTCCGCTGCCAAAAGAAGTCAAAATGTATCCGCATTATCTTCGACAAGCAGGATATTATTGTACTAATAATAACAAAACCGACTACAACGCTTATAACCAAGACGACCGCCGTGAAATTAGTTGCTGGGATGTCAGTAATAAAAACGCTCATTGGAAAAATCGGAAAGACGGACAGCCGTTCTTTGCGATATTCAATTTTGTTGTGACCCACGAATCGCAAATCCGCAATGAACATAAACTCAAACGCAATCCCGACTTAACGCCGGTGCCGAAATATCATCCCAATGTACCGGAAATACGCCGCGACTGGACGCAGTATCACGAGCGCATTACCGAAATGGACGCAATGTGCGGCGAAAAATTGAAGGAACTTGACGAAGCAGGATTGACCGAAGATACCATAGTTTTCTTCTTCGGCGACCACGGCAGCGGAATGCCGCGAAACAAAAGAACTCCGCTCGACTGCGGTCTCGGCGTTCCGTTTCTTGTGTATTTTCCGCCGAAGTATCAGCATCTTGCGCCGGAAGGATACAAAGCGGACGGAACAAGCGGACAGTTGATTTCGTTTGTCGATTTAGCACCGACCTTATTGTCTATTGCGGGAGTTGAACCGCCTGCCGTAATGCAGGGAATACCGTTTGCGGGCAAGTATGCCAATAAGCGGGATTATGTTTTCGGCTTCCGCGGCAGAATGGATGAGCGCGCCGATTTAGTCCGTTCCGTCAGCGATGGACGTTATGTTTATGTACGGAATTATCACCCCGAAATCTTTTACGGTTCAAGGAATGATTATATGTTTCAAACCCGTTCAACGCAGGTGTGGCGGGAACTTTACGATGCAAAGAAGTTGCCGCCGGAACAATCTTTCTTCTGGAAGTTAAAACCAATCGAAGAATTGTACGATTTGCGGAACGACAAAGATGAAATCAATAATCTTGCGGACAAACCGGAATACAGCGAAATCAAACAGCGGTTAAAAACGGCATTGCGGGAGAACATATTGAAAATCCGTGATGTTCATTTTATGCCGGAAAATATGCTGCATGCCCGTTTCGGTGATTCAACGCCCTGGGAATTTGGACACAATGAAAAACAATATCCGCTGGAAAAAATACTCGATGCGGCGGAAATGGCAACTGACAGGAACTTTCCGATTGCGCGTTCTATATCGGGAGACGGAACGGGAAGACGGTTTTGGGGAATGACCGGCATATCAGTTTTATCATTGGACACCGAACCGGCAGTACGCTATTGGGCAATAACCGGCATGTTACTTCGCTTAGCGGATACGGCTGGTGAAGACGGAACGCAGCCGACGGAAAAAACCGCCGCATTGTTTGCGAGATGGAAACGCCTAATCGAAGATGCGTTTAATGACAACGATGTTTCGGTACAGATTGTTGCGGCTGAAATTCTTGGACGTTATGGTGACACCGAAAGCGATGTCCGCCGCGCCGCCGTTTTACTGCTTCAGCATGCTGCTTCGGATTCTCCTTATACGGCGTGGTATGCGCTGGAAGCGTTTGACCGATTTGCGTTCCGTTGCAAGGACAAGGGTTTCAACGAGCAGATAGAAAAATTAAACGGAGACAAGTTTGAAGGCAAAATCGGAGCCGTTTTTCCGAAGATTATCGAATCAATACGGAAACAGATTTTATAACTTGAAGTTGAACGTTTCGTTGAAGAACCGCCATCCTCTCATTCCCAATGTTTGCGGGGCGACATGAACCTTCGCCGCTCCCGTCATTCCCGGTTTAACAGAAAGGTCAGGATTGTCCAGCGGCATTCTCACCCGATATGAGGCGTTCTGCGGCTGTTCCAATCCGTCCTGCCGCGTCGTTGTCGGTACTTCGCCGCCTCCCCGCGTGGAAAGTTGAGCATCAACCGTATCGAGTGCCTGCTCTTCAATCTGCGTTATCTCTCCTTCAAAGACCCTGTCGGGATACTCATTCAACTTGAGTTCTACCCGCTGTCCGATGTTCAGAAAATCCCGCTTGTTCTGGTTGTCAACAAGAACTGCTTCCATAAACTCCGGCGCGCCGACACTGCAAAAGACCGTGCCGGGTTCAAAAGTTGCGTAAAGATTTTCTTTTTCGAGCGGTGACCCCCACCAGGTCGCAAGTTGTTCGTCAAATTCCTTCCGCTGCGGTTTCCACTGCGGCGGTACCACAACACCGTCCAGCGGTGCCTTTAGCAGTAAATCGTTCCAGTTTCGTTCTTTTTCCGACAAGATTTTGCGGTTCGTGTCCAGCGATTTTTGTTTCGGTCCTAATTCCAATGCCGCCATGCTGTCGATGCTTTTCAGTCGGTTAATCATTTCGATTTCTCTTTCCAGCACATTGATTTTGCCGCGATAATCAACGATTTCAAACCGCAGTTTGAAATTTTCCATTCGGGCAAGAATCTCGCCTTTGCTGACAAATTGTCCCGGCACGACATTGATTTCCTTCAAGCGGCAACCGCCCTGAATGTTTGGAACATAAACCTGCTGCGAATGAGACGGACGCAATTCCATTATCACCGGTGTTATTACCGTATAAGGCAGCGGGAAAAAAACCAAGAAAGCGATAATCGCAAACAAACCGGTAAGCGAGGAATAAAACCTGACTTTTTTCACTTTATGTAATCTCCCCGGAACTCTAAAAAATTTGAAAACTTTGTATCCCGGCATTAGGAATAAACTAACAATCGACATCATAGCGATGCACTGCCCGATGATTTTCAAACCATACGGCTCAAACACTTTGAAAAGGAACATCAAAATCGATGCCAATATGACCCAGCGATAACAGAACGATGCAACCGAAAAGAGAGCAAAGGCAATCTGATTGCTTTTCGGCAAAAATGGGTCTTCCTGTTTTTCCAAACCGAGAAACCATTGCGAACATTTTTCAGCAAGGATTTTCGTTGCTTTTATCCGCATATTGGGGATTTCCATATAATCCGCCAGAATATAATAGCCGTCAAAGCGCAGCAGCGGATTCATATTGAACATAATCGTACTGACGGACGAAACAAACATCACGTTCAGCGCAAGATTGTTCAGCAGACCGGGTTCCGAATACCACCAGAAATAGGTACAGATAGATGCCAGTACAAGTTCGACAAACACACCGCCTGCACCGATTGCCATTCTATGCCATTTGTTCGGAAGAAGCCACGAGTCGGAAACATCAACGTACAAGCAGGGTGTCAAGACGAGAAACATCAATCCCATTTTATGACATTCGCCCTTGAAGTATTTAGCGGTCACACCGTGTCCGAATTCGTGAAGTATTTTGGTCGCCCCCAGCGTTACGCTCATTAAGAGGATATTGACCGGGCTGAAGAAAGTATAAAACTCCGGCAACTTTGAACGGAAAGTATCAAAATGTATCAAGACCAGCGAAGCCGCCGACAAACAAAACAGTATGCAGAAGATAACGAAAACCGGATTAAAACACCAGCGGACAAACGGCAGCGCAAACGTAAACATCCTATCGGGGTCAATTCCCTTGAATCGGATAGCGAGAATGTTTGAGAACTTCTGAAGCAACTCGCTTCGGTTACGTTTGTCTCTCCGTTTCAGCAACTCGTTTCCTTGATTCGGAACAGCGGCTACGATGAGTCCGCTCTGGTGAAGTTGTCCGAGAAAATTGTGCAGTTCATTGAGCGTAACTTTCTGCGGCGGAAACTGTTTTTCAAAAGAGCGTTTGATTTCTTCGATGCTCATTTCGCCGTTGACCATTTTCAGAATTGCGTATTCTTCTTCCTGAAAACGAAAATACCGCGAACCAATCGGTTCCTTGACAACCCAATATGTTCTTCCGAGATAATACTGTTTTTTTGCCGTCAGGTCGGGACGCACCTTGATTGGCATTCGGCGGGCAGAACTCGAAACCAAACTGTCTTGCAAGGAAATCATAAATTGCCAAATTCCTTTTCACTATATTTCTTTTCTGCGACTGCTGCAATACCGGATAAAACGAGATGCTCTTCCAAGTGTACTAATTCTTCCGGAATGTCTACGTAGGTAATTCCCGAATAAATAGTATTCCCGTCTCCGCCGGTAATCAAGATGGGAATGTTGCCGCCGGAAAATTCATAGCACTGCCGGATAACACCCATTGCCCCCAAAATTAAACCTGCCGCACATGCATCATACGTGTCTCTTGCCGGAAATAACAGGTAATATAAATCCGAAAGCGACTGACAATCAATTTTCGGCAGCCGCGGCGAAATTCCGGCAAGGGCTTCCGCAAGCGCATTCAGGCCGGGAAAAATTATACCGCCGCCGAAATGTCCTTCCACTGTCAATACATCAACCGTTAAAGCAGTACCGGCATCGGCAACTAAAACCGGTGTTCCTTCAGCAAACCTTTCTTCGTGCTCTTTTCTCCACAGTGAAGCGGCATAGACCGCAAGCAAGCGGTCAAGTCCGACTTCTTCGGGATTTTTAACGTCAATTACTATTGGTATATCTTTATATGAAAGATGAATGAACCGGTCTTTCGGGCGCAGTTCGGCGATACATTCCTGCCATTTTTCCCACGGAAACTGACCGGTTTTAGCGATGAACCAATCCTGCGGTTCTTCGATATGCCGTAACCAGAACTTGATATGTTTTTCGGAACCCCAGTGGTCACATCTAGTAAAAACATCTCGGACAACGAGTTCGTTCACACAAAAGCCCGACGGCGGAAAAAAAGCGGTCTTCAGACGGGTATTACCAACATCAACGGCAAACATTATTCATTAGTATTCATCAGCGGCAGCAGATATTCAATCGTGCTGTTCATGTTATCGAGTTTCGGATAATCCTCTTCCGGGATCTGTACTTTGTAGCGTTTCCGCAGTTCGAGAACGATGTCGAGTAAATCCATACTGTCCATCTCGAATTGGTCACGAAAGGAAACATCGTCTTTCAGGGACGCAAAGTCCTCGTCCGGCGAAATGTCGGAAAGAATTGAAATAACAGCATCACGGATTTCTATACCAGTCATATAACAAATGCAATAACAAAAATTAGTAATACAAGCAGGGGGAACGAACAACAATAACAGTGCCTATTCAATTTTACACCATTCCGTATTATTTTCAAGTATCCTGAAAAACAAATTTTTTCGGAAAAACCGGTTTATTTTATCCGTGAAATTAGTATAATCACTACCGGTTTTAACTTCAGACAATGGAGCAATACGATGTCCCGACAGTTTTTTTGCGCTGTACTCTCTCTTGTGTTTTGTCTTTCCCCGTCAATTTTTGCGGCGGATTATTTCGTTGACTCCCAGACCGGCAATGATTCCGCCGATGGAAAAACACCGCAAACCGCTTGGAGATCGTTGAAAAAAGTCAACAGAGCAGACATAAAACCCGGCGATAAAGTTCTTTTCAAATCCGGCGGACAATGGCGCGGACAACTTCTGCCGAAGTCCGGCGCGGAAGGAAAGCCCGTCGTCTATTCCGCTTACGGCGAAGGAAACAAGCCGTCTTTACTCGGCAGCGTTCCGCTCAATAACGAAAGCGATTGGCAGCCCATCGGCAAAAATATCTGGGCGACAAAAGAATCGAAAATGATTCTCGGAAATGAAATTCCCAAATTCAAAAAATTGACTTGGGGACATCACAACGAAGAAGGTGCGAAAATTAAACTTTCACGAAAAAATGAAAACGATGAGACAACGTACACCATCAACTGTTCCGCATCCGGTACGAGAACGAATCACATTCAATTCATCGTTCACGGTTTTGAGGTTGAAGAGGACAAGTATTACGTCTTGCGTTTTGCGGCAAAATCCACCATTCCGTTTTCCGGCTTTACAATCCGGCTTTCCGAACCCGGCATGCCTTGGGGCGGTCTCGGCGCAACGCTCAAACAGCCCGCCGGTATCGAAGCCGAATGGAAAAATTACGAAGTATTGTTTCAATGCAGCCGTCCGCACGAAAACGCCCGCATGACTTTTTCACTCGGCGGAGTGCTGCCGCAGAATTCCGAATTGTCGTTAAGATTCATCGGATTGTACGAAGCAAGGGCTGACACAAACGGTATCAACACCGATGTCGGAAACATCATCTTGAACGGCAGCAAAGCCGGTTTCAAACGCTGGACTTTGGATGACTTAAAACAGCAGGACGATTTCTGGTACGATATGGAAACCGCAAGGGTATTTTTCTATTCCGAAAAGAATCCCGCTTTGCTGTATCAGAGCATCGAGGCGGCACTGCATCATCATGTTATTTCACACAACAACTGTAATTACGTTATCTTTGACGGTTTGGATGTACGCTATGGTGCGGCGCACGGCTTCGGCGGCACAAAAGCGAATAACTGTGTCTATCGGAATCTCGATATATCGTGGATAGGCGGTGCTGACCAATACAAACAGGGCGGTGAAGGTCGGCGCGTGCGTTTCGGAAACGGAATTGAATTCTGGTCGGACGCTTCTGATAATCTTGTCGAAAACTGCAACCTTTGGGAAATTTACGATGCCGCTCTGACAAATCAGGGTTCGGGCGTGAATGTTCAAAAGAACATAATTTACCGGAATAACAAGATTTGGAACAGCGAGTATTCTTTTGAATACTGGAATCGCGGACCGGAATCGAAGACCGAGAACATTCTGTTTGAAAACAACGTTTGCACAAACGCCGGTTATGGCTGGGGACATATTCAACGCCGCGATAAAAATGGGCGGCACGTCATGATTTACAGCAACACGGCGCAGACGAAAGATATTGTTATCCGCAACAATGTTTTCGACACTGCAACGGAATCGCTTGTACGGATTGATATTGACTTCAAAGGCGGTTTATCTTTCTATAACAACAAGTATCGTCAATTTTCCGGCGGCGATTGTTTTTATTATCTGATAAAGAAAAAGTACAAGGCGGACCAGTTCGAAGAATATAAAAATGAAACCGGCTTGGACAAAGGTTCGGTAATTGAAACTTTTTAGCGTAGGATTTTAATCCTACGCAAAAGATTATATGAAGCAAAAAGAATCGTGGACATCTCAATTAGGTGTAATTATCGCCGTCATCGGCAGTGCAGTTGGTCTCGGCAATTATCTGCGTTTTCCCGGTCAAATGGCGTTGTACGGCGGCATCGCTTTCATGATACCGTACATTGTAGCGATGATTCTCATCGGCTTGCCGCTGGCGTGGGTGGAATGGACGCTCGGACGCTACGGCGGTATTCGCGGTCATAATTCGCCGCCCGGAATCTTTTGGACTATCGCCAGACGGCGGCGCGTTGTCTATACAGGTTCGCTTTGTGTAATGCTGCCGCTCATCATATTTGCTTATTACATCGTTGTGGAAGGATGGTGTTTGCTCTACACAATTCAATATGCACGCGGCTTGATGCAACTCGGCTCGCAAGCGGAATACAGTCAAGCATTCGCCAATCTCACCGGAAAAACAGAAAACGGTGCTGTATTGACAGCGTGGTACTCGAATCCAACCTTGCTTTGCGTTGCCCTTTCCTTCGTCATAAACTTTTGGGTTATCTATCGCGGTATCAGTAAGGGTATTGAACAATTCTGTCTCTGGGCGATGCCGGCGTTGATTCTCTGCTCGGCGATTATATTCATTCGGGTTGCCACGCTGGGAAATCCGACCGGTATTGAAGGACAAAGTTTCGCCGACGGAATGAGATTCATCTGCACCACAACGGCTTCCGACAAGACGATACTTCAGCACCTCGCCAATCCCGAAAGTTGGCTTGCCGCCGCCGGACATGTGTTCTTTTCGCTTTCTGTCGGCTTCGGCTTGGTGTTGACTTACGCCAGTTATCTGAAGCGGGACGATGATGTTGCCGCATCCTGCGCCACGGCAGTCGGCTGCAACAGTTTCGTGGAAATCGTCTTCGGCGGTATGCTGATAGTTCCGGCTGCAATTATGTTTCTCGGACTTGCATCAATCAACAAGGAAACGCTCGGCAGTTCGTTCACGCTGGGTTTTCAAACCTTGCCGTGTGTTTTCGACCAAATGCCGCTCGGACAACTTTGGGGCTTCCTGTTCTTTTTCCTGCTGTTTCTCGCTGCCGCAACGAGTTCCATTTCGATGCTTCAGCCAGCGGTCACGCTGCTTGAAGACGGTCTCGGACTCAAACGAAAACAAAGCGTCCTATTACTCGGCGGCATGATGTGCGCCGCCACGCTGTTTGTTCTGTACTTTTCAAAGGGACTCGTTGCAATGGACACGCTCGACTTCTGGTCGGCAAATGTTTTCGTGTTCATTGCCGCTACTTTTCAGATAATTCTCTTCGGCTGGGTACTCGGAATTGATACCGGAATGTCCGAAATGGAACGCGGTGCGCAAATAAAAATTCCTTGGGTCTTTCGTTATATCATAAAATATGTGTCGCCGCTTTTTCTCGTGGTTGTTTTCTCGCTTTGGTGCTGGCTCAATCTTCCTGAACGCATAGAGGAAATCCGCAGCAATACAACGGTGCAACTTTCCATCGGGGTGCTTGTTGCGATAGAAATCTTTTTCCTTTGGGTTGTTTCCCGGTCGATTAAACGCTGGGATGCCGAAGAACATGAAATGTTAGCGCAGGATTTCTAATCCTGCGTTTTCTTTGTTGCCCGATTCAAACGGCGGCGGTCAACTTCCTTCAAAATGATTTTACGCAGCCGGATAATTGACGGTGTTACCTCGACTAATTCGTCCGCCTCAATATATTCCAATGCTTCCTCAAGAGTGAATTTCCGCGCCGGTTTCAGTATGATGTTTTTATCCGAACCGCTTGCACGCATATTCGTCAGTTTCTTTTCCTTCGTCGGATTTACATCCATATCTTCATTGCGGGCGTTTTCTCCTACTACCATTCCTTCATAAACGACATCGCCGGGCGAAACAAAGGGCGCAGAACGTTCCTGCAAAGTATCAAGCGCGTAAGCATTTGCTCTGCCGCCTACCATAGAAATCAACACGCCGTTAGCACGTCCTTCAATCGTGTCCGCCTTCGGCTTGTATTCTTCAAAACGATGATTGATAACCGCATTGCCCTGCGTTGCCATCAGCATTTTCGTCCGCAAACCGATGAGTCCGCGGGCGGGAATTGAAAACGTCATTTTGACAATATCATTGATGTTGTGCATTTCCTGCAAGATACCCCGGCGTTCACCGACCATCTGCATCACAGGTCCAGTTTGTGCATCCGGCACTTCAACTACGAGCAGTTCAAACGGCTCTTCGACCCCCCCGTTGTTTTCGCGGTAAATCACTTCGGGCTTGCCGATGGAAAGTTCATAACCTTCCCGCCGCATTGTTTCTATTAACACTGACAAATGCAGCACACCGCGTCCCGACACCGAGTATTGGTCGGCACCGTCAATTTCTTCTACCCGCAGCGCAACATTTTTTTCAAGTTCCCGCATTAGCCGGTCGCGGAGATGTCTGCTGGTTACGAATTTTCCTTCTTTTCCTCCGAGCGGTGAATTGTTGATGCCGAAAGTCATACGCAGAGTCGGTTTGTCAACGTGTATTCTCGGCAACGCAGCAGGACGAGACGGCGAACAAATCGTATCGCCGATTTCAACACTAGTCAAACCGACAATGGCGGCAATATCTCCGGCATCTACTTCGTGAACTTCGGTGCGTCCAAGTTTATCGAAAGTGAACAGTTGAGCGATTTTACCGGCGGTCTGTTTGTCGTCTTTCTGCATTAAAACGCAGTTCATTCCTTTGCGGATAGTACCGGCATTGACTTTTCCGACAGCGATTCTTCCGACGTACTCCGACCATGCTATTGTGGTAACAAGCATTTGCAGCGGGGCATCGATTTCCACTTCCGGCGCAGGAATCTTTTCGAGAATTAAGTCCATCAGCGGAAGAATGTCGGCTGACGGATCGCTCGGTTCATATCCGCCGTCTTCACGTTCTTGTAGTTTATTTTCGTGAACGGCGTATCCTTCTTTGGTGCTTGCAAAGAGATAAGGAAACTCCGCCGCTTCGTCATCGGCACTGAGTTGCAGAAACAAGTCCAGCATTTCGTTGATGACTTCGAAAGGTCTTGCGTCTTTTCGGTCAATTTTATTGACGACAACGATGGGGCGCAGTCCGACTTCCAATGCTTTTCCGAGTACAAACCGTGTTTGCGGCATTGGACCCTCGGCAGCATCTACCAGCACGAGACAGCCGTCTGCCATTCGTAAAACCCGCTCGACTTCACCGCCGAAATCGGCGTGACCGGGCGTATCTATGATGTTGATTTTTATGCCTTTGTAAGGGATAGCGATATTTTTCGCAAGAATGGTGATGCCGCGTTCTCTTTCGAGGTCATTGGAATCGAGGATTTGTTCACCGGTGAGTTGAGCATCGCGGAACTGTCCGCTTTGACGCAACATGCAGTCCACGAGAGTTGTTTTTCCGTGGTCAACGTGAGCAATGATGGCAAGATTCCGAAGGTCGTTCCGCTTGTCGATGATATTTTGTTTTGCTGCGTTATTGTTATTCTTTGAAATGTTATTCATTCCGTTATTATACCGTAAGACGGCAAGTAATAAAGCCCGCGTCACCTTCAAAGTCGAATTTGGTTAACATTTTCGATTTTTCTTCGTAAAGATATTTAGATTATCTCGAAAAATCCAATTTTTACGGAGGCAACAATGATTTCCTTGTCCGGCGTTTCCAAAGTATTTCAGAAACTCACCGATACACGCCGCAAACGCGGTGTCTGCCGTCCCTTCCACTCCGTTTGCTCTCTCGCCTTTCTCGGTCTCCTCGCCCACATTACCGAGACCGCCTGCTGCACGCCAAGAACGATGCTAAAAAACTCGGATTCAAACGGCTTTGAAGGGGACGTGCATGCCCCCTTGACATTTTGGTAAAAATAGATAGAATTCGTATTTCTTGTCAGGTTCTGCGTATTTGTTTTTCGCGTAGAATTCTTAAGAAAGAGAACGTGGCTCAGTTGGTAGAGCAACGGACTTTTAATCCGTAGGTCGTGGGTTCAAGTCCCACCGTTCTCAATGTTAGAGGGGATTTGGTGCTGTCGAGAATCCAAGTCCATCGCTAACTCTAACAGTCGGCGGGGGACTCTCAGCATGTCCCCCGCCATTCTTTTTTGCGGAAAGGAGGTATTATATGGACTATAATGCCCTCAATACCCCTCTTGAGAAGTTTATCGTCTACTATCTTGAAACCGCCGGTGCAACAACACCAGCAACGATATACAAAAGGTTCAATCTTAATAAAATGGGAGTGTGCCGTATTCTCAAAAAACTCGCAGAAAATCCTGATATTCCTGTCCAGCGCACCGGTACCTTGTACTACTTGGTAGTACACGGTACTACCGACCAAGTAGTACAGAATACTACAAAGTCGTACACGGTACTACATAATACAGAATCAGACCAAGTAGTACAGCGTACTACTTCGGTAGTACCTTGTACTACTTTTTCGGAAAAATCACGTTGTACAATTGTACAAGATGTACAAGAAAGAAATAAAGAAAAAGAAGTTTCTACAAAAAAGAAAAAGAAATCAAAGACGACAAAACAACAGGCAGGGTCGTCACAG
>Ga0123353_10007440_pt1 | contig 14792 bp, 13 predicted proteins | sample TergutLab28metaG_3_FD_92763 | JGI IMG/M metagenome (GOLD analysis project Ga0123353, IMG submission 92763) | Labiotermes labralis P3 segment gut microbial communities from Petit-Saut dam, French Guiana - Lab288 P3 | ecosystem: Host-associated > Arthropoda: Insects > Digestive system > Gut ... | reverse complement strand
TCTTCGTGGTTTTACGGTGGGTATCTACGCAAATTCACTGTATGAATCCTATTTATTAATTCAATTAGCAAAACCCCTTTCGTTATGGCTTCTCGGAAGGGGTTTTGTCGACAGTCTGAGACCCCGTATATATTATCCGGGGTCTTTAACACTTATGTAACTAATGAATTACTTCTGTACAATCGCGTCTACGGGGCAAACTCCCACGCAAGCGCCGCAGTTGATGCAAGCACCCTGGTCGATTACATAAATCGAGCCGCCGTCCTTAATGCAGTTAACGGGGCATTCGCTTTCACATGCGGTGCATTTAATACACGCGCTGTTAATTTGGTATGCCATAAAAACCCTCCTGTATAATTTAATGAAATAATAACCTGTTAAAGAGCCGCTATAGCCTCTATCTCAACAATAGCGTTTTTGGGCAGCTTCGCAACCTGGAACGTTGAACGCGCCGGGGGTACGACACCCTCAAAAAAGGCCGCGTACGCCTCGTTCGCCAGTGCGAAGTCGTTCATATCCGCAAGGAACATAGTTACCTTTACCAAGCCGTCCCTGCCCGACCCGCCAGCCTCGGCTATCGCCACAACATTGGCAAGGCAAGCCGCAACGGCGCGTTTAATATCGTCCGCTACCTGCTCACCCGTCGCCATGATTATGGGTAACTGCCCGGAAACATACAAAAAACCATTCGCCTTGATGCCCTGCGAATACGGGCCTACCGCCGCAGGGGCCTTTGCCGTCGTTACCGCTTCTCTTACCATTCGAACCTCCGTTTAGGCGTGGAAATCGCCTGTTATCTCGCCGTTAAGCACATAATAAACATGCCCGTCTTCAGGCTTGTAATAAAGTGAAACCGATTTCAAATCCTTAATTTTATTGCCTTCTGACTTCCAATATTCCTTTACATGATCCACAAACCCGGCAGTATCAACTTGCTTCCCTTGAAACTCAACATGCAAATTCACTTGCATAACCATCCCTACTTCCTACTCAGTCTTTCACGTATTATCACACCATTTTATGATTTTGTCAATACGTAAATTACTTCCTTTTTTATGACTTTTTTACTAACAGTGCCTTAGTATCCCTTGCGATAACCAGTTCCTCATTTGTCGGCACAATAAGCGGGCGCACCTTTGAACCCGGCGTGCCGAAATCAACCAGTTTGCCGCGTACATTGTTTTTCTCCAGATCCGCTTCAAGGCCAAGGTATCCCAGATAACCGCAAATCTTCTCGCGCACCAGCTTGCCGTTCTCGCCAAGCCCGGCGGTAAACACAACCGCGTCCACCCCGTTCATAGCCGCCGCGTATCCGCCGACATACTTCGCCACCCGATAGCAAAAGCTTTCCAGCGCAAGGCTCGCCTGTGCATTACCCTTACTCGCCGCATCCTCTATATCGCGGAAATCGCTTGACACACCGGAAATGCCCAACACGCCCGATTTTTTATTTAATATATCAATCGCGCCTTTAGCGTCAACGCCTTCCTTATCCATGACGAACTGCACCACCGCCGGGTCGATATCGCCGCTTCTGGTACCCATAATAAGGCCTTCAAGGGGCGTAAAACCCATCGACGTATCTACGGACACCCCGCCGTCAATGGCGCACACGCTGGCTCCGTTGCCCAGATGGCACGTAACCATCTTCAGCCCCGTAACCGGGCGGCCCAGCAGCCCTGCCGCCATTTCGGACACGTATCTGTGGCTGGTGCCGTGGAAGCCGTATCGCCTGATTTTATATTTCCTGTATAAATCCATCGGAATGGCGTACATATAAGCTTTGTCCGGCATGGTCTGGTGGAAGGCCGTGTCGAACACCGCCACCTGCGGCTTGCCTGGCATAAGCTCCTCGGCGGCCTTTATGCCCGTAAGGTTGGGCGGATTGTGCAGGGGCGCCAGCTCCGCGCACTCCACAATCGCTTCCTTTACCTTATCGTCGATTATCACAGACGCCGCGAACTTCTCCCCGCCGTGGACAACCCTGTGGCCCACCGCGTTTATTTCGTCCATGCTCCTTATAACGCCGTGCTCCGAATCCGTCAGCGCGTCCATAACATGCCCGATAGCTTCCGAATGGCTCTGCATCGCGGTTTCAAGGGTAAACTTATCTTTTCCCGCCGCTTCATGCACAATGCGCGACCCTTCAATACCGATACGCTCAACCAAGCCCTTCGCCAAAGCGTCCTCGTTGCCCATGTCTATCAACTGATACTTGAGTGACGAGCTGCCGCAGTTTAACACAAGAATCTTCATCAGTTCAATACCCCTTTATGATATATAGTTATTTAATATTATATATTTTGCGCCTGCAGCGCGGTAATCGCCACCGTACCCGCGATATCATCGGCTGAACAGCCGCGGGAGAGGTCGTTCACAGGCTTGGCCAAACCCTGCGTTATGGGGCCGAAAGCGCTTGCCCCGGCTAAACGTTCAACAAGCTTATATCCGATATTACCCGCATCAAGGTCGGGGAACACGAGCACGTTTGCCTTGCCCGCAATCCCGCTGTCCGGGGCTTTCTTTGAGCCGATGGCGGGGATGATCGCCGCGTCAAGCTGCAACTCGCCGTCCAGCTTCAATTCGGGGGCCTTTTCACGCGCGAAGCGCACCGCTTCCGTAACCTTGTCGATATCGGCGTGCTTTGCGCTGCCCTTTGTGGAGTGGCTTAGCATGGCGACAAGGGGTTCCGCGTCCGTTAAGGTTTTGAATGTCTGCGCCGTGCTGATTGCTATGGAAGCAAGCTCCTCCGACGACGGGTTTTGGTTCAGCGCACAGTCCGCGAAGGCGTAAACGCCTTTATGCCCGTAGCTTTCATCCGGCATAACCATCAGGAAGCAGGTTGAAACAACGGACACACCCGGCGCGGTTTTTATAACTTTTAACGCCGTGCCCATGACATCCGCGGTGCTTCTGACCGCTCCGGCAACCATGCCGTCCGCCATGCCGGTTTTGACCATCATCGCGCCAAAATAAAGCGAATCGTTAAGCAGTAGATCCTTCGCCTGTTCGGGGGTCATACCCTTATTCTTGCGAAGCTCGTAGAGCTTATCAGCCAGCTCCCCGGTTTTACCGCAATCAGCCGGGCTAACAAACTGCGCTCCGCTCAAATCCAGGCCGTTATCCGCAGCCAATTTATTAATTTCGCCGCTGTCCCCGATTAAAATAACCGCCGCAAAACCCTCGCTTAAAATGTTCCGCGCCGCGGTTAGGGTACGCACATCGCCGCTCTCGGGCAGCACAATGGTTTTCTTCGCTTTTTTCGCCAGTTCCTTGATAGATTCAATAAACAAGCCATTCGCCCCTTATATTATGTTTATAGCACCAAAAAGCCGTCCTGTGCATTTCGGCAGAGAACGACAAATGGGACACCTCAGTTTAATATTTAGAAAATTAATTTTTCAAGGCACAGAATCATCCGCACTTTGTCATCCACCACGCCGATGTTTTTGATGAATTGATTGGCGTAGCTGAGTTTAGCGTTTGGCGGCGATTTGATGTGCTCGGGTTTTATATCCTCAACGCCGATAACCTTGTCAACAATAAGCCCCAGCAAATATTCCGCGTGCTGTACCTTTACGATACAGGTCTCAAAATCAATCTCCTTAACCGGCTTTAAAAACTTGCGCCGCACACAGATAACAGGGATGATATCCCCGCGCACGTTCAATATGCCGCGCAGAAAATCCGGCGTGCTCGGAACGCGGCGCAGCTTCGAGTATTGCAGAATATCCGCTACTTCGGCTACATTTATGGCATAATCCTCATCCTCGATGCGGAATACCAGATGCAAATCCTCGGCACTGCTAAGATCCGGCTTTTCATCGTCAAGCATAAGATCGCTGTCATAATTGTCGGACATATGGCATGCTCCTTTCTATCAAATACCTATCGCAAATCCTATCTGTCAAAGAACGCGGCCGCTTCAATAATCAGGCTTATATCCCCGTTGCCAAGGAGCGTACAGCCGGAAACCCCCGGTATTTTTTTAATATACTTGGGAATCGGCTTAACGACAACGCTTTGCTCGCCCAGCAGCTCGTCTATGAACAGGCAGATGCGGTCATCGCCGTTTTCGACTATCATCATAATGCCGTCCTCAATGTCGCGGGCGGCCTCGGGGGTATCAAAGAACTCGTAAAGCTTAACGATGTTGAGGTGCTCGCCGTAAACGGTTATCATCTCGTTGCCGTTGGGGTCGATAAACATGTCTTTCATCTTGGGCGCGAAGCTTTGCTGGATGGCGTCGATGGGTATGGTGTATTTTTCCCCGCCCATCTTGATCGTCATACCCTTGATAATGGCAAGCGTCAGCGGAATCTTCATCGTAATGACGCTGCCCTCACCCTTGATAGAGTCTATGGACGTTGTGCCCTGCACAATCTCCATATTCTTGTTCACTACGTCCATGCCGACGCCGCGCCCGGAAAAGCTCGTGACAGCCTCGGTAGTTGAGAAGCCCGGCATAAATATGAATTGGTAAATTTCTTTTTCCGTGTAATCGCTGGGCGATTTGCGCAGTAAGCCGTTGCGCTGCGCTTTCGCCAGAATTTTTTCCTTGTCAAGCCCGCCGCCGTCGTCGCTAACGGAAATAACCACGTCGCTCCCAGCGGTCTTGGCTTCAAGGGTGACGGTGCCGCGTTCCGGCTTACCGGCTTTCTTGCGCTGATCCGGCGGCTCGATTCCGTGGTCAACGGCGTTTCTAACGATATGCATAATCGGGTCGGAGATATGCTCGATGATATTCTTGTCAACCTCGGTATCCTCGCCCAAAATCTCAAGGTTTACCTCCTTGCCCAGCTGTTTGCACATATCCCGCACGATGCGGTTCATCTTAAAGAAGGTCGGCGACAGCGTCAGCATACGCGTCGACATAATGGTATTCTGTAAATCGCCGATTATCTTGTGAAGCTGGCGCGATTCCTTCCTGAAACTCTCGAACATGAACCCCTGCGACTCTGCGGCTTCAAGGTCAGGGTTCTGCGTCACCATAGCCTCGGCGATAACCAGCTCGCCCACCAGTTTTAAAAGCATATCCAGTTTGCTTACGTTTACGCTGATCATGCTCTGTACGGGCGCTTTCTTCGTGGCGACGCTGGAATCGCCGACGGTGCCCGCTTCCGATTCCAGGGCCTTTTCCGCCATCTGCTTCATCAGGGTATCCTCGGCCCTCGGGTCTTTTTCCGCGGGTTTCGGAGCCGGAGCGGGCTGTTCCGCCACTGCCTCGGCCTGCGGGGCCTGTACGGATTTCTCTTCGATTGCTTCAGGCATTGCACTCACTCCCGATAAATCTAATTCATTGAGTACGATATCCTTAGCGTAAACCGTCCCGGACAGGATGTTCATTAAATCGTCGTAATCCTTGTCCGTTGTTATCTCCATGTGGAAACCGCTTTTACGGATAATTTCGATGGTGCTCTCGTCTATCAGATCCTCCGGCTCATGCGTAACGTCATGCACAAGGTTTTTCAGATTGTACAAAAGCGTATAGGCGCGGACATTCTCCATCTCGCAGCCGTCCTGGAACGTAACCGTGGCATTGAAAACACGCAGGTTATCGGTTGAAAACCCAAAGGAGACGCTCTCACTTTCCTCAACCGGCTGTGCCGCCGTAGTTTCGGCAACGGGCGCCGCCGGTTCCGGTTCAGCCGCCGGAGCCGCCGCTTTTACGGGAGGGCCGTCATTGTTGGCCGCCTTGATTTCGGCAAGGAATTCCGTAATTTTAACGCTTACCCCCGTCGGATCCCCGTCCGAATCGCTGCCGGCCTGTATTTTCGTAAGCTCATCTTTAAGGAAGTCCATGCTTTCAAGCACATGGTCCGTCAGCTTTGAGTTATTGATATTCTTGGGGTGTTTTTCCCGCAGATAGTAGAACAAATCCTCTATCGCATGCCCCGCCGCCGCTATATTGTTAAACAGCATCATAGCCGCCGAGCCTTTGATAGTATGCATTATACGGAAAATCTCGTTAATCTGGTCTGCCGTGTAGCTGTTTTCCGCCTCGATGACAATTTGTTCAAGCTGCTCAAGCATATGCGACATCTCAAAGGTAAAAACTTCCATCATAGATTGCCTATCGATATCAGACATATCAAATCACCCTCCTATTTATAAACTTCGTATAATCATCTATCTCTAATCCGTCCAGCACGGCACGGTCTTTGTTTTTAACTATTAACTACAGTCTTCTATACGCCGACGGCATCAGGTATTTATACTTGCTGTTCGTATGGTTCAGCGATTCGGCGTGGCCTATGAACAAAAACCCGCCGTCAACGGTTTTGTCATAGAACCTGTTGACCAGCGCGGCCTGTGAATCGTTGTCAAAATAAATCATCACATTCCTGCAGAATATGACATGGAACGGCTTTTTAAATGGCAGGCGCTCATCCATAAGGTTAAACTTACGGTATGTAACAAGCCTGCGTATTTCATCCGCAACCTGCATTGATTCCGCGTCATACTTCTTGAAATACGCCTTCCGCCAGCGTTCGGGCAGCACCGCCACGCTTTCGTTGCTGTAAACGCCGTGAACGGCCTTGTCCAGCACCTTTTCCGACACATCCGTCGCCAGTATGCTGATGTTCCAGCCCGGTTTGTCCTTAAAGTATTCATGCAGTATTATCTGTAAGGTATAAGGCTCTTCCCCGGACGAGCTTGCCGCGCACCAGACGCGGGCGTCTTTGTCTTTCGCCGTCTGTTCAAGCCACGGCATTACATGGTCGCGGAAATATTCAAAATGATCCGGTTCCCGCCAAAAGAAAGTGTGGTTTGTTGACAGCGCGTTTATGAAAAATTGCTCTTCCCCGCCGGTTTTGTCTTTTATAAGGTAGTTGTAGTATTCGGAGAAATTCATGCCCATGCCTGACACACGCGTACGCAGGCGCGAGTATACCAAGCCTTTTTTCTCGTCGCTCAAGCTGATACCGTAATTTTTCTTCAGAAAATCGCGTATCTGGTTAAATTCTTTATCCGAGAGCTGGTACGCCACTTGACTCATTTACATTATCTCCTACAATGGTTATACTGGTGGTGTAAGGGCGATTGCAATCCGTAACCGCCCGGAAGGAGGCACACATTGAGTATCGTAGGTATTGTCGCGGAGTACAACCCATTCCATAACGGGCATTTGTGGCAGCTTGGGGAAGCCGTACGCCTCTCCGGGGGCGGGCGCGTCATTGCCGCCATGAGCGGCGGTTTCACGCAGCGCGGCGAACCCGCGCTTCTGGATAAATATGCCCGTACCGAGATGGCCCTTATTAACGGCGCGTCCGTTGTCCTTGAGCTCCCTTCCGCGTTCGCGTGCGCCGGTGCCGAAGCCTTCGCGCGGGGTGCGGTGCGCCTTCTTGGGGGGCTGGGTATTTCGCATCTCTGTTTCGGCGCGGAAACGGAGGATTTAAGCGTTTTGCGCCCGATAGCGGAAATACTTGCCTGTGAGCCGGCTGCGTTTAAAAAGTCCCTCCGGCAGTTCCTTGACGGAGGCCAAAGCTTTGCCCGGGCCAGGGTGGCCGCCGTTCAGTCCTGTCTGGGTACCGGTCCCTGTGGTCGGGATCCGGGCGAAATAATGAGCGGCCCAAACAATATCCTTGCCCTTGAATATTTATCCGCTATGCTAAAATATGCGCCCGGCCTAACTCCACTCCCCGTTAAACGGAAAGGCGCGGGGCACGACGCGCCGGATCCGTCGGACGGCATCGCGTCGGCGTCGGCTATCCGCAAGCTTGCGCGGGAAGGGTTTATGGAAGAGCTCCGCCCTTTTATGCCGCCTGGGTCTTTTGACATCCTTGCGCGCGGGTTTTCCGGCGATTCGTTCCGCGATTCCCCGCGCGGCGGAATAGATAATTATTCCTCAATACTACATTATATACTATTAAATGAAAAATTCAAGCCTAATCATCTATTTTACGAAAAAAATAATCAAAATGACCGCGAATGGGAATCCGTCTGGCGGCACACGGCTAAAACCGCCGCGGATATCTACCCTATTTCCGGCATTGTGGACGCCGCCAGCTCCAAACGTTTTACCAAGGCGCGCGTCAGGAGGGTGATTATGCGGCGCATTTTGGGCCTCGGCCCCGAAAGCGGCCCGGAATACAGAAAGCCCGCCTATGCCCGGGTGCTGGGTTTCCGCAGAGAGGACAGCGACCTCCTATCCCAGATTATGGAAAAATCAGAGATTCCCGTTGTTACGAACCTAAAAAACGCGAGGGAGGCTCTGGCGGGGAACGGCGCGGCCACGCGTATGCTGGAGCAGGATTTATACGCTCAGGCCCTGTATCATTACGGAATGAAGGATGAATTTTCCCAGCCGATGGTTATTTTACAATCAACCATATAAAACACAAAAGGTCAAGGTTTTTAGTGACAATCCAATAAATGTATGATAAGATAGAACAAATTTAATTTCTTATCCGTCATATGTATATAACGGCGGTACAAGCCGTATAAATAAATGAAATAATATCCGGTTTTCGGATTGGAATAAAGGCTAGCTTTCGGAAGGGGTTGCGGCATGATTAATTACGTTAACGAGATGATGGCGGCGCAAACATTACCCGGGCAGGTAATCTGCTATATTATCTTCGCGGTGTTCGCGGTTTACATGGTTATGTCGGTTTGCGTGCTGACATTTTATTCCTCTGTCAGCAAAAAGGCGCGGCGGCTGCGTACCGGCAGGGATATGAACGCCGGCGGCGCGTTCTTCAACCATGTGCAGAACTCCTTCGAGGCGGTTGCGCGCAAGGGCGTGCGCGACGTGGGCGCGACGGAGATACTGGACGACGCCGTGCCCCCCGTTATAAAGCTGTTCGAGTATATAATCCATTACCTTCCGTCCTTGGCCACCATCGTCGGGCTGCTGGGAACCTTCGTCGGCCTGACCGCCGCCATCGGCAGGATGAATTTGAGCATTGACACGACCATCTCCATCGAGGCCGTCATAAACAACATAAACGCCCCCATGAGCGATATGTCCACGGCCTTCTACACAAGCCTTGTAGGTATCATAGCCTCGGCTGCCATGAACATTTTCGAGCGCATAACGCGCCTGTACGTGCGCGGCCCGCAGGCATTGGCCGAAGTGCGCGACTTTATAAACATCGAGTTCCAGAGCGCGATCCTTTCCGCCATGCCGGCAAGTGAAAAATTCGCCGTTTATGAAAACGACCCCGCTTCGATTGCGTGGGGGGACGCTTCCCGCCGCATTGCCAAAGCCCTTTCCAGCCTGAAGGAATCCGTGGACAAGATGAGCGACGATATCTCGTCCCTCGAAACCCGCGGCATCCTTTCGCTGTCAAACAATATAACGAACCTGATACGCACGTACCAGCTTGAGCATGACGACGTAACGGCCGTAAACGAGAGTATGCGGTCATATCTGGCTATGCTGCAGGAGCTGGGCAGGTCGCTTGAGCAGAACAACCGCATAACCTCGCGCAGCGAAGAGCTTTTGGAACAGATGGCGTCAACCTACCGTATGCTTGCCGAGGAACACCGTCTGTACGAAAACGCGCTTACCACGCAGATGGACACCGAATTGATGCGCACGGTGCGCGACCAGCTTAAATCCCTTATTTCGCGGCTTGAGGGCGCATTCAGCCCGCGGTAACGCCGGAGGTTTTTATGACAAGACTCAAATTCAAGAAAAGTGCCGTATCCGGAACGCATGAGGATCATTGGAAGAGTTTTACCGACGTCTTTGCCACTGTGTGCCTGATGTTTTTCTTTGTTATGGTTATTTTTGGCATATTATCCAGTTATTTGGGAAATCAGTCCAGGGTTTTCGCCGAGCAGCTTTTGGAAAAGGAACTGGAGCTGGCTATATGGGAAGTAGCTTTGATGGAAATCCGCGACCAGCTCACGGACGTCGAAGCGGAGCGGGCGAGGCTGATAATAGAGAGGCTTGAGCAGGAGGCGGAGCTTGAGACATTAAGGATAGCCTTCTGGAACCAGCAGTCGCGTCAGCTTGCGAACATGCAGTCGGCACGGGAGGATTTTGAGAGGATCGCCATGTCCCGCGTTGAGATGTATAAAAAGATTGAGCAAAAACTAAGCGTGTTTTTAGGCGATGATGTATATTACAACGAAGAGGAAGGATATCTGGGCATAAACACTAACTTCCTGTTTGGTGTAAACGCTTATGATGTCACCCCGGCCCATAGGGATACCATAAACCTGATAAAAAACGTACTGTTTGAAATCATTGACGAATATACCGATTCAGAAGGCGAGAACTATGTCCGGTTTGAGGCCTTTGAAATCCGGGGGCATACGGACATGGCAGGCCCCGGCTCAACGAACCGACTGCTTGCCTCAAGGCGCGCGAACAGCATCGTAGACATGTTCGTTCCTGACAATACGCCCGAGGAAGCCAGATACGCGCAGTATTTCCTGTCCTCCAGCGCGTCCAAATTCATGCCCAAGGAAGGCACCATCTCGTTGCAGACTCCCGAGCAAAGGGAAGCCAACCGCCGCGTTGAGATCATCATCCGCTTTGACGACAAGGATATTGAGCGGGCCATCAGCGATATCGCCAACACCTTGCTTACAACGGGGTTTGAATTAGGCGCGGAAACTTCGGGCGTTGAAAATGATTTAATAATTATTGAGGAATAACATATGTTTATAACCGCGTACGAACTGGAAAACGATTTACGCAGGCAGCTTGCGTCAATGGACGCGGAGTCCGTTCTGGAAAACCGCGAAGCCGTAACCGCGCGTTTGCGTGCCATGGGTATGTATGATCTGGCGCGCGACTTCGCCTCCGCGCCCATTCGGGCGGATGAAGCGGATAACGCCCTTTCCAGGTTATACGCGGTTTTTGGCGTGGAGCTGCTTGGCGGTATAGTTATTGAGGATTTAACGCCGGAACTGATAGAATTTGAATGCCTGTACGGGCTTACCGACCCGGTGACGAACGAGCCGGGGCGTGAGGTCAGCTTTACCGTAAAGGATTTATACGGGCGTTTCCCAATTAACCTGAGTCCGGAAAACATAGCCGTTTACTTCAGCGTAACGGCGCAGGAATCAGACATCTCGTACCGCGTCAAATCCTGTGTGCAAAACCCCGGTTATATGAGTACACGCGTTGTTTTGGACGTACGTATATCCGACGGGGCCTTCCACTCCGAAGGCACTTTTATAATGCGCGTGGAAATCAGCCTTGGCAAAGCCGTCGCCGCCAGCCGCTCCGTCCGCTTTAACGTGAAGAACACCTTCCCAGACTTTTTCCGCGACGATTTTACGGGCAAGGCCTCACCGGCGAAACCGCTTCCGCCCAGGCCGCTGCCAAGAAGTAAAAATACGAAAACCTTCGGGAAAGAGGTTTTTATTTCCAAGGGCATCATTCAAACCAGGCAAAAAAATACCCGCATAAACTTTGACAAACAGCGCGGTCATGGCGTTCCCTTAGTGCTGTGCGGAAGCGGCGCCTTTAAAGCCGGCATACCCTCGCGGACTTCCGTAAATATCTCGTTCAGGCTGACCGCTTATAAGGCGCTGGAACGCAGGCTGATGTCCAGCGGCATAACCATGCGCCTGCCGCCCGAAACGTCGGTTTGGGTGGAATGGGACGAGTTTGTTGTGATCTATAACTTGCAATATAAGGGCTTTCTTATTGACTAACCAATTAAGGTGAATTTACATGCCAATTTTCTCCCTGCCGGACAACTTCAACCCAACCCTTTTCGATTCCAAGCTGAGCAACTGCTTCCGCTTTTTTAACGACGGTTTCAGAAATTTGGAAGTCTATCTTGAAACATATATAAAAACCAAGAAATTCACCGGGAATATCATGGACGGTCTGATAATGGACATCAACCGCGATTTTGTGACCGCCTATGTAATCATCGGCGACGATGACCGCAGCCTTGCGGAATACCGGTATATCTTCATGCAGTACGCTTTTATCAGCGCCATGCTGATTGAGCCGGCGAACGCCGCGCGGTTTTACGAACAGAGCCTTGCAAGCCGCCGTATGCTGACGCTGGATTCCGCCGACAGGGCCTTTGACAGGGGACAGGATATTTACGCCTCCCTGGCGAAAGCCGCCGCGAAACAGGGCGACGCCGCCATAAACGAGGAGGATGCGGACGGTATTGCCAATCTGGCCATGTTCGCGGCAATCAGCAAGGGTATTGCAAGCTGCGTGAGCCGCGATTACCTGAAGCTTTCGGCAAACGATTTCCTGCTGCGCTTCATCCTGTCCGTCGCGCCGGACGGTTCGGGTTTGTTTAACCATTTGGGCGGCCTGAGCTGGCTTAATCTGCCGGAGGTGCTGGTAGAACGGCGCGCGGCGCTTTTCCGGCCCGCTCTGTACGAGGCGCGCGGGGAACTTGACGTAGGCAAGCGTTATGTGCTTAAATGCCTGTTAAATACTTATAAGGAATACGCCCTTGACCACGAAACCGCGCGGTTTTACCGTTTAGGTTACGAAAATTACAACCAGATGTACGAGGACACGCAGCGGATTCTGGACGCAAGGGCCAGGGAGTTCGAGCTTTACCATCTGTACGGCGGTTCGGACAGCGATTTGCCGGCTACCTGGCATTTCAGGCGGCTGCAGAAAGCCTTTGCAATGGATTCAAGCGCGCTGGACTTTATCGCCGCATCCTTCAATAAAAACAGCTTCTCGAAGCATGAAATAGACCTTTGCACCGAATTCCGCGACGAATCCGGCTTCCTTCCCAATCTCCTGGATCAGATTTATTATTTCAACCCCATGAAGGGCTTTAACGGCGCGCGGAAAATCAAGTTTCTGTTCAACGGGTACCCGCGCGTTATCTATGCCGATTTCGCGCAGTTTTCGGAGAGCGCGGTTAACTATTTCTGGCTGCCGGAGATGCCGTCAAAGGTGCTTAACACCGACGACACGGAGTTTTACGGCGCCGCGCATGTAAAAAAGCTGAAAGCCCGCGCCGCTCCCCTTGAGATAACCGGCACGAACGAATTGAACGCCCTTGAGGAACCCTACCGCGGGTTGTTCATGTACGCCTACGCCACCCGGTTTACCGAACAAAACCTGCCGGGCGCCTTCTTCAGCGATAATCCGGTTTTCGGGGAGCTTGTGCTGTATCTGCGCAGCCTCCCGCGTGAGCTGGGGAGTAAAACCGCGCGGCATATCCTCAAACATGCCGGGGTTTTTCAAAATACGGAATATTCCATGCTCGCACTGAACCAATTAATGTTTATCTCCCCCGACATCGACACGCTTAGGCTTATAACCGCGCAGCCCGGCGGCTTTGGGCGGCTTGCCCTGTCCATGCTTGATATGCTGGGCCTTTCATCATCCGAGCTTTATAACGAGCTTGGGGAACGTGATTTTGAAAGGCTTGTTTCGTCGCTGATTGACCGCGACGGCGTTATTTTTTATCATTCCGCGGTAGCCGGGAACCTTGACCTCATGCTGCGCCAGGGGCGGCCTATCGGCGACAACGGCGCGGTTTACCTTAATACGGCCTATCTGTCGTATAATTTCAAGCCAAACGATCAGACGGGCCTGGCCCCGCTTTTGGACATCGGGCGCTCACTTTCGCCCGATATGGAAATACGCTTCCACAGCACGTTTTTGAACTCAAAGCTTGATAAACGGGATTTTGATGATACCTTTTTCGAAGTGCTGGGGCATTTGTGGAAGCTGACCGGTACGCGCGGCCCGTATAGGGATGAAGTCTGCTCGGTTATCTGGCGTATGCTGGCCGGAGGCGATTCGCCCCGTTTTTCACGCCTCCTGCCCTACATCGAAAAAACCGCCGAAGCGGGGCATAATGACAGCAGCGTAATCTATGAATTTTTACTCCACGAAAAAATTGCCGGGGGCGAAGCCCTCACGCGGGACGAATCAGACCGCATGTCCCAGCTTTATCAGGCGCAGTACGTGATAACAGCGCGTACCAAAAAAGTCGCTTCCGCCATCAGCGGCGGCAAGAAAATTGATGAGAAATTAGCCGGGAGCCTGATTGCCTTTGAGTGGGTCACCGCCGACCCCGCCTGGACCGATGTTGAGGTAACCGTGGCGGATTATACGGAACTGCTGGAAAAAGCCGGGGATAGCTTCGGGCTTGAGGCGGAAGGCGGCTACACGTATGTTTTCCATGTCGGCTATGTAAACTGCTACGCGTTAAGCTACATTGCAAACGGGAAGCGCCATACGCGTATAATGCGCAGGAATATCGCGGCGGACGCGTGGGTGCGCTCGTTTATCTTTGAGCGCGCATGGGATTATGTTGACGGCAGGCAGGGCGCGTCCGAGAATTTTCTGCTGCTGGCGGGCCGCGTATGCGTGGACATCAACTTCTTCGACGTTGACGTGCTGCTCGAATATATCGAATATATGGTGAATAAACCAGGCATGCGCCAGGAATTGTCACGCGCCCTGACATACGTCCTTTCCAGCCAAAACGCCCTGACCAAGGCCTGCCTCTACGCGCCGAACGCCCAGTTGATATCAGACCGCTTGAAACGCTTCTATTGCACGTGTTTCGCGTTTTGGCCGGATGTGAAGAAAAAAACCGATGTGCGCTCCCTCTTCGCCTATATACGCGCATTGGAGCGTATCGCGGGCAAAAACAAGCTGGGCGGGCTCCAGGGTTACCTAAAAGACCAAATACTCCATAACCCGCACATCAGGCCCGATCTTTCGGAAGAATATAAGACACAGTTTATGCGGAATTAAACCCGGGCTGTCTCGTCAGCCCAACAAAGAAACCGAGATAAGGCGGTAGCCAAATCTCGGTTTTTGTTGTAAAATGGAGTTATGAGACAACATATACAACAAGCTAATTATAACGGAAACG
>Ga0123353_10007439_pt1 | contig 14792 bp, 23 predicted proteins | sample TergutLab28metaG_3_FD_92763 | JGI IMG/M metagenome (GOLD analysis project Ga0123353, IMG submission 92763) | Labiotermes labralis P3 segment gut microbial communities from Petit-Saut dam, French Guiana - Lab288 P3 | ecosystem: Host-associated > Arthropoda: Insects > Digestive system > Gut ... | reverse complement strand
TCCAAAATACAGCTGAATCTGTCATCAGTATTGCGTTTTTAGCTATGAACTTAGTAAGGGCTCTTTTATACTTCGTTTTATCATACATACAGTTTTCAATGGTATGGGCTTTTTGAGTATCGCTTAATTAAAAAGCTTGACAAAGGAAAAAAAGGAAAGTCTTTTATTGATGAATATATCTATGAAAACGTTACAGGAATCGATTGGAAGCTTTTGAATCTAGACGTTGGAAAAAATTTCAGAAGGTACTTTCTAAAAGCTAAGATTGCGCCAAAACTGCTTCTGAACAGCGACTATATTTCAATAGCCAATGAGTCGGATAATATAAAAACCAAAGCAGCCTTTGACAATGAAGCAAATAAAATCTCTGCGATAGCGGAGGGCTTTGATTTATACTCAATGAATCGTTGCGATTATTGTGCAAATTTTCATTTGGAAGAATTAAAAATCCCTTGTACGAGGGAACAAATGATGAAACTCCTAAAAAGGGCCGATATTCCAACGATTTTTTACGAGTGGAAAGAATACGACCCAACATCTCACCGTAAAAAACCAGGCGAAGACAGTTTTTATTTGAAAAGTAAATCCGTTAACGTCAATTGTTACGACAAGTACGCACACTTAATGAAAAACCCAAAGCATCGCTGTCAAAATAAAGAGGATGCAAAAGATCTAATTCGCTTTGAAGTGCAATGTAAATACCCGAAATTATATACAATGTTAAAAAACCAAATGCATGTGGAAACTGAAATTGAACCCTCTACTCCAAATTTACCTAGTGAACTGGAAATGGAAGCGTGTGGGTGGGATCCATTTCACTACCACCGGATTACATTGCCTATAGATAGATTTTTATCTGACGTTATAGCTGTAGATGTGGTTGATAAATACTTCAGAAGAATTGTACGTTCCGGAAATTACTATACTTTGGAGAAGGCCAAAAGCATTATAGAATCGTTGAACCTTACTCACAATAGGAAAGAAAAATTAATCAAAGTATTGGATTTGACCAACAAATGCCGAGGGATTTATAAAGCAAGGTTAAGCCCAGAGGGAAAATAATTGCTGGACTTCAATCAGCTTTTACATGACCTCGATATATTTGGGATAAACCCCGTTACGATTCCTAGAGAATGGGACATTGATTTTATCCCTAATTTGCTCAATGCCTATTACTATAAATGCGCGGAAGTGCGGGATGAGGAATCTCTACAAAGACTAATGGACAATTTCACTAAGCTCAATAAAAAAGGAAAGAAGCTTAAGAAAAAGCACATTTTTCCTTATCTTCGTTAGCAAGGGAGCCTTGATTTCCCTAGATTGAATTGACAATATGTTTATGTAGAGGCTGTTTATATATGTGTTAGTTTGATTGTCAAAAAAGTGACCATTGAATAATACTGGGATTGTAATTCAACAGCAAACTGCGGGTATCAGCGTGATAAAAATTATTTCCTCCGTAACAAATATGTAAAAATTATTTGCAATGGAGGTTTTTAGTATGTTCCTAAACTGTGCGTTTGTGCTTGTTTTGAGTCCTGATTCAGATAAATATAGCAAACTCTTTGATCGAACTTATTCTGATTTTGAGTGTGTGGATGAAAATATGTATGCTGACCGCACTTTTGAATCAAAGGGTATATCGGTTTTATATCAAGACAGCCAATATAAAAAGAAAATAAAGCTGATTGTAAATCCGTGTCGGTTACTGGACAGCGACAAGCCGGATTCAGAAAAGCTAATCCATAAGTTGGACAAGAGGATTGAGCGTTATTTTAATAATAAATTCAAACTGGATGATTTTGAATTATCCGGCATGGGGCTGACCGTTGATATTGATGTACGCAGCAGTGAACGAGTTTTTGACTATTTGAAGGTTTTACGTCGTATTGGAAAGGTCAAAGGGTTTTCGCCGTCTCGGGATAACGGGTTGGATGATGATGCCGGCCTTTTTTACGACGGAAACAGTAACGGCATTAAATTCATGCTTTACGATTTAGAAGCCATATTCGGTGAAGGGACGAGCGATGATTTTTTTAATATAGAACAGCCAGAATATTGTGGTGGCCTGCTTCGGGCCGAAGTCAGATTAACGAATCCGAAAGCCATCCGGAGCTATACAAATAAATCCTCTACATCAAAACAAATTGCCGACTTGTACGACAACAGGCTGGATATATTTTCTCATACTTTTTTAAGGATAGTGCCATTCGGTAATTTTTATAAAAAAAATAAAGCCGAGGAAATTATCCGAGCGAAGGTAAAGGATGCGACAATTGGGCGTAGGATGTTACGGCTGCTGGATTTGATACCCGAGAAGAAGTCATTACTTCTGGCACAAAAAGCATTAAATTATCGCAGGATTGACAAAGTGATGGAAGCGTTTTTTGGCATTGAGGTTGCGCCTATTACTATCAGCAAGCGCCATGATGTTAAAAAGCTTGATAACCTGTATGAGTACATGTGACAAGCGGGGAGTGCGGGGTATCCGCGTTCCCTGTCGCTTGACGTTTATACGTTCGATTTTTTAAATATTTATATAGAAAAAAACGCTTTATTTCGGTATAATGGTTGTGGAGAGTGATGCGTCTATGAATAAAATATTTTTTAGATATGAAGACGACATAATAAATCCCTGCTGGGATAACGTGTTCAAGGCAATTTTTACCAAGGACACGCCTGAATCGCGGGGTGCGTTAGAGTATCTTCTTTCGGCTATAATAGGACGTATGCTGACCGTGATTATGATAACGGCAAATGAACCGCCAGTTGATAACATTAATGAGCGCCAGATACGTTATGACATTAATTGTAAATTCGATAATGGCGATCTATGTAACATTGAAATGACACTAAGCCCGGACTCGTCCGAACCTTTACGATTAGAATACTATGCCGCTAAACTGTTTACAAGCCAAGATATACGCGGCAAGGATAAGTCATACAAAGATTTGAAACACAGCTACCAGATAGCATTGTTGGTAGATGCTCCGATGTTTGAGGACGACGTATTTGTCCATAATTTTGACCAATACGATAAAGTCAATCAAATCTCGTTGAATGGTCGTTCGCATATAATAACCATAGAGCTGTCTAAACTGGAACAGATAGCGAAAAAGCCTGTATCGGAGATGACCGCATTGGAACGGTGGGCGGTATTCTTCCGCTATACACCCGACAAAGAGAAACGTGAGTTGGTAAATGAAATAATCAAGCATGAGGAGGGAATCGCAATGGGAGCGCAGGTATTATTAACCATCAGCAAAGATGAAAAAGAGCGGGCGAGGCTGACCAGTGAGTATAAGTTCGCCGTTGACCTCCAGAGCAAGACGGTAGATGCAAAACGAGAAGCAAAAAAAGAAATAGTAAAAATTATGTTAGCAGAGAATGAACCCATTGAAAAAATCGCAAGATACACTGGTTTTACCTTCGACGAAATTGAGAGGTTGCGTGAAGCTGACTAACTTTTGTAATTGTCTATGGCGACGGAGAGAGCAGGCATTTCTTGAAATAATACGCATGTTTACGGGATTCCTACTCGGTATTAGTGGTGTACTCTCCTTCTCCGGGAAAACCCGCTGCAAAGCGGGTTTAATTATAAGCCTCGGAGTAGTAATAAGGTAGCAATATGATTTTTATTATATAACCCATATAAGGGCCGTAAACCCAGCCCTCGTTATCTTGATATGGATTATAATCCTTCAACCCTCTCATTCGCCGCTATAAAATACCTCCCATCCATCTCAAACCCAACAAACAGCCGCCCCGTTTCTAGAGCGGCGACTGCGGTTGTGCCGGAAATGTTTTTACTTAGCCAAATCTTAACAAGAAAGCTCAAAAATCATACAATAAGACATATGCAGAAGGTATTTTTTAAGGAGAGCAGATATGCCGAAAATTGATATTTGTAATTTTGATTATTTCATGTTTGTCGATGCTTCCGGAGACGATGGCAACAAATTTGATAAGGATTCATCATTATGCTTTACTACGGCTTGTTTTATAACCAAGACCTCGGGATTATGTTGAATGGAATTTCAATGTTTCCAGCTGAGCGTTTAAATAATTACGAATTCTTAGATTGCTACAAAAAATAAAAACCCGTAACCTTTCCTCCCAGGTGTGCCTTGCGGCTTTTTACACCCTGCCTCGATTGCGAAACGTTACGGGTTTATTAACAGTATGTATTTTAAAGGACGAGTTATTTATCGCGTTTCCGCCAGTTGTAACTTATTTGGATGCCCAATAGCACGATAAGTGCAGCTCTTATCACAGTATCAAATATAAACATTAAATCCATCTTGACACTTCACCTCCTGTTAGTTATAATTAGAGCAAAGTAATTATGAACAGGGCAATTGTACAAAGGCTCGCAATAGCTCCTAAAACAGCAAAAAGCACGGCAAAGCGGTCTAAGCGCTGGTTATCGTGCTTTTTTGTTTGTTTATTAAATTGTTTTTTTATGTATTTCTTAACCTGTTTCTTGATTTTCTTTTTCTTCGGCAAATCCTCACCTCCTTCGTACAGCGGGCGGTCAAAGACCGCCCCTACTTTTTGTGTCCGCGGTTTTTGGCTGCATAAATGAAAAATCCTGTGAGAATGGATAAAATCACGATTTGCACTAAACTCAAAATCATTGATGCAATCATCATTTAATTTGACCTCCTATTATACTTGAAATTAAGAAAAGGCTGTGCTAGACTTATGATACGACATAAATCCAGCTCAACCTTTAGGCAGTCCGGTATGACTGCCTTTTGGTTTTTTTAGCCCGTAACCTTTTCTCCCTAACGATAAAACCGATGATTACCTTATATGAAAATCGTTTTACTGTTTACATTGATTCCTAAAACCTTGATTTCTAGCTCTTTTAATTCGACCCATTCCCTTTTATTTACATTTATTTATGCCTATTTACAGTAAAACCCGTTTTAGTAGGTATAAAAATAGGCATAAATACCATTTTTATAGGCATAAAAACAGGCACTTGCAAAGTGCCTGTAAACGCTTATATTCTCATGGTTTCTTGCAATTTCATTATTGAATCCCTTTTCTTGCATGGTAGTACGTGAGTGTATGTATCCGCCGTTTCTTTAATGCTTGCGTGACCAAGAAATTCCTGCATGACTTTTAATTCGATTCCGTCCTCTAATCCCCTTGTGGCGAACGTATGGCGTAGACTGTGCAGGTGTAACTCGTCAATCCGTGGTATGTTCGCAATCATTAATTCTTTCTTAAAGTGGTATCTGACTGTCTGCGGGTGACAATGCCCCCCGGTCGGACCGGGAAATATAAGGTTATTGATTGACTGTTCTTTCAATTCCCTTAGTTCCTGTAACAATTCGGGTAACAAAGGTATCTTCCGATTGCTTGATTGTGTTTTTGGCGTACCCAGTAGATATTTAGCCTTTGATTCGGGGTCATCGCAATCCTTGTACAATGCAATCGTCTTGTTTACCGACAAAATGCCGATTTCAAAGTCTATGTCGCTCCATTCGAGTGCCAACGCTTCGCCGATACGCAAGCCAGTACCCAACACAAGGATGAATATAAACCCATACGGCGGCGAATCGTTGGCAACCGACATAAATGTTGCCTGTTCTTCCCTCGTAAGCACACGGATTTCCTTTTTTACCTTTCGGGGCAATATCACGGAAGAAGCGACATTTTTATAAATAATGTCATTGCTGATGGCTTGTTTCAACGCTCACGATATAGTTTCATACACCCTGCATATTACGCCGTGGCTGTAGCCTTTGTCGGTCATATCGTTAATCAACTTTTGAATCACATCTCCCCTTAAATCGTCTAGTTTAAGCCTGCCGAACGCTGGCTTGATATAACGGTTGACACTATCATAAATTACCCTGTATGTATTGTTTTTAATACTTCTTTTTTTATATTCTGAAAGCCATATATCAAGCCAAGCGGACACCGTCATTCTTGACGATTCTATAAAAATGCCCTTGTCCAGTTCGGCTTTGGCGGCGTTCATTTTCTTCTGCACTTCTGACCGCTTTTTATCATAAAACGCCTTACGCTTCTGACCGCCGTCTTTATTATAACCTACGGTTAATCTGCCGCAATACAAGCCCGTTTTTTCGTTATAGGCAATTGTACCCTCACCCTGTCCACGTTTAGCCATTATTGCCGTCACTCCTTTTCCGTAACATTTTTTCGATGACGGTTGAATATGCGTCAATGGCTTTGTTAACGCCTTTTATGTAGGCTGTCCGCGCAATCCACGCGCATGTATCACCTTCCCCGAATTTATTATTGTTAAGTATTTCAATTGCCATGTCGAGCGATTTCATATAGGTAATTTCTTCTGCAATTTCTTCACACATTCGTTTTTGTTCTTCGCGGTTCATTGTAACCGCCGCTAGAACCTCACGCGCCGCCGCGCTTAGTCTGTTTATTGGCTGAAGGGTATCCATCATCGAACACCTTCTTTCAACAATGTAACAAACCACGGTTCACGTTTGCCGCCCTCGATTACTTCAAAACGGCTTAGTTCTAGTTCGGTAAACCTGTACGCCTTTGGTCTAACATGGCAATCCCGAAGGTAGTGTATTATTTCTACGAGTAATTTGTCGGCGGCGTTTAAATCCCTTGTTACTTCGTAATTACGTTCGTTTGAACGGAAATAGCCGAATTGATGTGGCTTGTTTAACGCACCTATTTCTTTTAGCCAGTCGCGTTTTTCGTGACTATAAAATATCCCGTTCGTGGGGCTGTCCTTCACTGGCGTTAAATCATAGTGCTTTGTTTTCGCCTTGTTCAAGTCGCGCCTTATGTCTTGCAACATATCCATTATGTTGCCTTTATGTTGGATAAAAATTCTTTCCATAAATTTACACACCCTTTTTATTTTTATGGAAAGGGTTGCCGCCGCCGATGGGCGGCTTCCCCACCGTCGGCAAATCAATTGTCGCTGTATTCCCCGTTTATGAAGTGACTTCGCTCTCCATTTTGCAATTATAAAGCAGGGTAAGTATGTATTGCTTCTTTTTGGTTATGCGCTCCGTAACGCTCTGAAATCGCTCTATAGCGTGTTCTATATCGTCATACCGCAACCGCATTAAATTATGATTTACAAGCACCCTCGGCTTATCCTCGCCGCCAATTCGGACATATTTACCCTCGGACATAAGGCAATCAATAATAACGGAGATAAATTCGTCAACTAGCCTTAAATCCGCTTTTTTATGGTTTGCAAAGTCGGCATAGTAGATATTGTCCTTAATCAAGGATTTAAGGGCTTCGAGCTTTTGTTCATCATTCAAAAGTGCGTGTGCGCTTGCTCTGTCCGTCTTGTCCTGTCCGTTCGGTGTAGCCGACAAGACTTGACTGACATGATTATTAGTACACTCGGTATTAATAACCTCTTTTTTATTAAAATCATTATTACTATGTTCCCGATTTTCTATATCTTGATAACCTATATCTTGATTATCTATATCTTGGTTATCTATATCTTGATAATCGGGAAGTAGAGAAGATAGCGTATTTTCGGGGAAATCCATCGGCACTTCGCTAACGGTACCCTCCCAGTATGAAATACGCTTGCCCGTTTCGTCCCTAACGGGTCTTTTTTGGTAATGCCCATGTTCCTTTAACTCGTTAAGCCCGTTATAAACAGCGGCTTTGCCGTCTGTCGCGCGGTTTATCAAATCATTTGCGATGACCTTCCAATTATCGGGCTTGCTAAGGAGATACGCCAGTATCCCCTTAGCTTTCCAAGAAAGGCTGTTGTTTTCTAAAAAGCCTTTATTCATCGTAACGAAGTTGTTGGGTTGTCTATGTACCCTAATTATTTCGTTTTGGCGTTTATCCTCGCTCATGGCGTGACCGCCGCCCCCTCGAAAGCTGTACCCCTCGCGGCTTCGCCCTGCAAAAATTTCCAAAACAAGTCACGGGGTACAATCATGCGCTTACCGCGCTTGATTGTGGGGCAATCGTCACTTCTCAATAATTCGTATGTCTTGCCGTTGCTGAATCCTGTAATCTCCATTACGTGGCAAGCCTGTAATATCGGCGGGTAGTCGTGGATTTCACGGACTACAAAGCTCCTTGTTTCAGCCATTAAAAAAACCTCCTTATTCTTGTTGACATTTCGCCTAAGAAGGTTTATAATAGTTTTATAAATCCTGCTTCGGCGGGTGTTGTGAGAAACGCTCATACTTTAGACGGTGGAGCGTTTTTTCGTTGTCGTTTTTGGCGTTAGACTGCTGACGGGAACGCCGAAGAAAGGATTGTAAAAAAGGTATTGACCGCATATGCATGGTGTGGTATTATAGGATAACAACCGTTTTGGATTACATCCATATAGGATGTTTTCATCATAGCACATCCATTTAGGATTTGTCAATACCTTTTTTTATTATTTTTACAAATATTTTTTGGCGGTGATAAAATGCCATCTTTTCCCGATAGATTAAAAGAATTACGAGTTGGTAAAGGTGTAACTCAAAAAGTTATGGCTGATTTCTTAGGTATGATAGAACAAGCATACCAGCGTTACGAACTGGGTACACGCGAACCCAACCACGAAACAACAATCAAGCTTGCCGATTACTTCGGCGTAAGCCTTGATTATATTACAGGACGTACAAATCTGCCTATGCCCCTTGATGAACTACTCACGCCCGAACAGTGGGAAGCGCACAACGCAGGTAAGACCGTTACCCTTACTGGAAAGCAGGGTCAAGAAATTTTTTTTAAGGAAGTCGAAATCGGAAAGAGAAAATAGCCTATTATCCGCACTTAGCAAGGAGAGATTAATATGAACGCTGGGTATATTGACGTTATATACGAACCTACCAACGAACGCATAACAAGCACCGAACGGCTGACCGAGTTGTTCAACGAGTGCTTAAAAATGGAACTAGAAGCCTACAAAGCAAAGATAAAAGCCGAGTTTGCATTTACCCGAAAAGGGCGAAAAAAAGGCTTGTATAAATTATCAACGTCTGATATAATAAATATAGGATTTCTTCGGCACTTCAACGGCCTGTCGTATCGCAAGCTTGCTGACATGTACGATGTTTCCGAAAAAACTATCCGTAACTACCTAAAATTTTAAGGCACACCCGATATTAATTCGGAAGTGCCTTTCGTGGTTCTAGGGGAGATAAATCCCAGTAGGTATAAGGTAGGCATAAAAAAGCACATTTCTTAAAACAGAATGTTGATTTTAAGCCATTTCTAGTCACGGTAGAAACGATGATTACCCAACTCAAACAAAAACATCGGCGCATGCGGCCCTCCTTCAGGCCATCTTGCTTGTGCCGCTGCTTGTACTGCCGAAGCTCTGGTACAGAAGAAAAGAGCGCCCCGGGAGCTATCCTGTCCGTCTAACACGGCGTCAACGGCCTTTTTCACTGAGGATGACGGCGCGGCTATCTTATATGAACCGTCTGTAATGGGCGTGAACTGTCCCGGCGCGAAAACGACATTATAAATACCATTTGGGAACCGCGGGCTTCTGTGGCGGTTTATAATTACATTACCGACAAGGATTTGGCCCTCCGGAGATTCTCCCCTGGCTTCGGCGTGGATTATTTTCTCCAGCACAATCCGTGCGCGGTTAGCCATGCTGATTAAAAGTGTGTCAACATTTTGGACAGCTTGGGTTACAATACGCCAGTGCTCCGGCGTATTGATAACGCCCGCGTCGGCCAGTACGGATAATGCGGTTTCTAGGTCCGGTATGCCGTTATCGATATTTTTATCCAGTACGCCCGGCGCGGCGGCCTTTTCAAAAAGCGCCGACAGCCACGGGATTTTTGATGTCCGCCAGTTGTCGTCGGCGCCGATAATATCCAGCCTTTGAAGGATATTGATATGATTGTCCGCAGGCGGCGCCATTTCCGGCTTAACCGCGAACTTCACGGCGGCGGTGACGGCGTTTTTAAGATTGGCCCATTCGTGTACATTTCGTACATAGTAAAGCGGGCATTCTTTCCGCGTAATATCGAAATGCCTTAAAACACACTTATCGGCGTTGAAACCATGGCGCGCGCAGATATCGGAAGCCAGTTCGATTAAAGCGCGGAATGTGATATCGGAAAATCTGCCGGCCCAATCGGGGTGACATACGCCTATACCGATATGTACGGGGTTTGAATCAGGCCCGGCGTGCGCCGCGCGTTCGTTTTCGGGAACGCATTGGATTATCTCGCCTTCAAGCCCGACGATGTAATGATACGAGACTTTTCTCCCGTCAGAGCCTCTTTCAAAATAATTACGGTTATTTATGGCGGCAGATCCGGCGTTACCTACCCAATGGACGACAATACCCTTTGGCATAAGCGCTCTGCCTGACCGGCCCCTTTCCGTTCCGGGTGTTAACAATGCTTTTTGTATAACCATATTACTCCCCGCCCTTCTCGGAAATTTTATCCCGTACCCTTTTAATGGCTTTACTTAAAAACGGCACCTCGATACCCATTTCCCCCAAGTTTTCAAGGATGGAAATCGCTTCCGTGGTTATGAGGAAGCAAACGGTCAGTGCGCCGAACATATGGGGTAATTCTAAACCCCAATCAAGCAGGCTAAGCGATTCCGAAATAATGTAATCTACCCCGAACGCCACCCCGATAAGTACAAAATAACAGAGCTTCTTTATAAACCCCCAAAAGGCCACGCGGCTGCTTAAATCCTTGTACATAATCCCGGTAATAATCCCGGTGATGTAGTCCGCCGCCTCAAAAAATATCAACAGCCAGACAAAGGTTGTTGTGAAGTTATCGGAAAAGAACGCCAGAAGAGCGCCTACCCCGGCAAGCCCGCCTTTTACCGCCGTTTCTGTATGCATCGAAATCCCCCCTGTTAATGTACAAACCCCTGACGCGTTCCCGCCAATTCCATTATTGCAACCTCACAGGCCTCAAGCCGCTGTTCTATGGTGATTTCATCAGGCGTATCGGGTAAATCCTCAACCGTTATACTGTCTGACAATATGCCGCGTGATGGGTTTGTGACGGCCGTCATTACCGCGTCGAATTCCTCTTGGGTGTTAACGGTAACGGTGAACTCGCGGCCCTTGCCGTAGTCGTATTCATGGGTGTCTGGGCCGAAGTATGACTCGAAATATTTAATTGATTTTCGCATAATAATCCCCCCTGTATTATCCGATACGCGCGAATGTGAATTTATGGATGGAACCGCTGTTATTTATTGTCGGTTGTGTAATACCGGATTGGTTTAATGAATATTGAATTTCTTGATTCGCTTCTAATCGCAGTACAATCGAAACTAATTGAATCTGATTATTAGCATAATTATCCACAACACCCAATCTGTCAGCATTATTAAATGAATTTCCTAAACTCATTATAACGTTTAAGCTGTTTGTTAATGACGGTGATGACGTAACCCTTCCCCCTCCGACATGTAAGGAATACAGGCCATCTTCCGGCGCCGTAAACGAATTGCCGTTGATAAGATTGGAATCCCCTTCCGTAACAATCGGCGTTAAAGCCGTCCTTACTCCTGCCGGCAAACTAATATCCCGCATATACCCGGAACACCATGGATATCCCGTGCCGCCAATAGGCCCCATGTCGCCTGTATCGCCTTTTACACCCGGTTCACCCTGCGGACCCGGTTCACCTTTGTCGCCTTTAAGGCCCGGCTCACCTTGCGGGCCGGGTATTCCCTGCACCCCTTCGTCGCCCTTTGGCCCCAGAACACCTGGCGGCCCTGTATCGCCTTTTACACCCGGATCGCCTTTATCGCCTTTATCACCCTTAGGCCCTTGTAAACCCGTCCCGCCGCCCGCGAAAGACAATCCAACCCTGTCCGCCTCACCGCCGTCAAGGTTAAAAAAAACCAGCGCGCCTGTTTCGGGATCCGCGCCGGCTTTTACAAACGCCCTGGTATGTAATTCTTTAATAACGTCTTTCCACCCTGGATCCGGCGGCTCAAGCGGAGCCGTGATATTGAGGCTTTTGCCGATATAAATTATGATTACGCTGGTTTTGGCTATAACCTCATCAGTACCGTTTCGCCGGTAGACCAGCTGCAAGGCGTATTCACCCGCCGCCGGGGCCGCCAGCGTAAATGTTTTCTTGATAACGTCAACATAAAACGCTTCTCCGCTTCGCCTCATAAATTCCGCCCGGCATGAAAACCTGTTTAACTTTGACGGCTGGGTGATTACGAACGCCGTGGCGTTCCGCTCACCGTCGAAGCCGATGTTTGGGCTGGAGTTTGTCAATCGGGCGTTGTCGTCTACGGTTAGGTTAATGGTCCTCATTTTTCGTCTCTCTTTCTGTTTTCGACATAATAAAACCGCCCTGATGAGCGGTTATCTCCAGTTAGCGGGGATGTCATCGTAATTGTCCAGTCCTACGCAACCACTGAAGCACCGCGACCCTAACGGGCCTGTTGGGCTGAACGGAGGGAATGCGGCCGGCCACGTCCATAACTTAGGCGCAAGCCCGGTCAACGCATTATCTGTGCTTGGCATGGAGAAAGTGTCTTGAAAATTCCTTGCCGAGAGTGAGTTGTCAAACAATCCCGTTGGAATTTCACCAATATTAATACACTGACTAAATGTTGACGGAAAGGCCAGCGCGGCTTTATTATTCCTGAATAAACCTCCGGGTATGCCGGTTATACCCACGCATTTCCCAAATGTATGCCCAAAGTGAAATATATCAGGATTATTAGCAAACAGATCTCCCGGTATCTCTGTAATCCGTTCACAACTATAAAAGCAAGATTGCATTGTAGCCGCTTTATGATTATTTGTAAATAACCCCTCGGGAATGCATTCAAGATTGAAACATTCATAAAATATTCCTGATAAGTCTAAAACCTCAGGGCTGTTCGCAAATAGGTTTTCCGGTATACGGGTCAAATTCGGATTCCTATGGAACGCGCTTGAATAAGTCGTTGCCGCAATTTGATTTCTGAATAAACCCTCCGGGATTTCAGTTAAACCGCATTTCCCAAAAATCCGGAGTAAGCTGGTAACAAGCGGATTGTCGCAAAACATATCCGGATGAATCTTACGGAGACTTTCACAGCTCTCAAAGCATCCGGTTAAATTGTTAATATTCGGCATATTTTGAAATAAGTTACAGCTTATCTCCTCGAGAACATCGCTTCCGTCAAACCAAAATTCCAAGTTAGTAAGGCGGTCATTAAACGGTAATGGTGACAATATACGAACTAACCCGTTTCCTGTACCCCAATCATTATAGTGTCCAAAGAAAACAGCACCGCTTACATAATCCGTAATTGTGATGGTCCATTCTCCATGATATGGATATTCGTGAGTTCTTAACGATATATCGTTTCCATCAACGACAGTAACTGAACCATCTCCCCAATTAATTGTATATCGTATTTCATCGTCATAATCAGGCCATCGCCAATCTAATCCGTCACCAATAATATATTTATCACCTCGGATTACGAAATCGAAATCCCCGGGAATCTCTTTATACTTGCACACATAAACGTTCTTCGCCGGATACAGCGCGCCGTCTTTGCTGACATGCAGTTTGTCGGCGTAATATATAACCTTTTCCGTCATATACCCCTCAGGCTCCGGCTTCCTCTTCGCCACATATACGTTTTCCGCGCGGTATAAAACCTTCATGCTCCATCACTCCTATGAACTCGGGACATACTCTCTTGCCGGATTACTCGGGTCATACTCGACAATAACGCTCCCATATGGGAACGTGTCAATGTCCGCTTGTGTAGGCGGACGGTCTATCATAATAACCGTGATGCTTAGCATTGAACGGTTCATAAAACTCAACCTTGTCCCCGCGCCGCTTATGCCATGCGCTTAGCTTCATAAGCGGTAAATTGGGAAAATTATGACCGTCCACGTCAATCAATCCTATTTTCAATTCCCTGTTCATAAAACCTCCGTTCCCGGACAAACTACTCCCGAGGTGAATTGTAGTAGTTACGGGCGGCGGGTTGCCGCCCTTTTTAACGCCTCATACTACTTGTCACCTCTTGTCCTTAAGCTCATATAATAAACCAAAGCATGTTTCAAGGAGGTGCTTATTGTGTGGTGGGGTAATTGGGGTAATCCGTTTGGTTTTAACCCTGGTATTGGCATTGGACTCCCATTTTCCGTTGGATTTCCGTTCGATTGCCGCTGCGGCTTTCCGCTTGGTTTCCGCCGCGGCATTGGTTCCTGCCGCCGCTGGTGGTAAGCTTATATAGTTTGGTTAGGGGCGGCGGGTGACCGCCCTTAACATGTAGCATACTTTAACCCATTCTGCGCTGCTTCTTGATGCGCTATTTTCATTGCTCCTTCGAGATTCATGAGGCGTTCAAACGATATAACCCAGACCCAAGGGTCGGTGCCCCAGCCATAGCCGCGTTTGGCGTTTAATTTATCCCAATAATCACCAAATTGTGCTTTTGACAGATTATCAGCAAGCATGCGATATGCAGCATTTTGTTCATACATCTCTGCATCGGGTTTACCTACATAGAACCCTTCAGCAATTGCGTCTGCATTGGAAATATCTTTTATTCGTTCTATCCTAACATCCGTCACTCGCAAAAATATCCGGGAGGCGGCGCGGGGCATGTGGATGGAGGGACGCCATGCAGGGTATTCCTTGCTTGTACCATCATCTCGTAAAAAATATTCATAAGGAAATTTCGGATTATCCGCAGCATCACGTCAATCTAATTTAAAAAAAATACAAATCATGTTAAACTATCTCCTGGGTGATGGGAATGGAGATATTAAACAATCTTCAAGAAGAAATGCAAGCAATAGAAAAAAACTCGAAGCATGAGGGATA
>Ga0123353_10007435_pt1 | contig 14793 bp, 13 predicted proteins | sample TergutLab28metaG_3_FD_92763 | JGI IMG/M metagenome (GOLD analysis project Ga0123353, IMG submission 92763) | Labiotermes labralis P3 segment gut microbial communities from Petit-Saut dam, French Guiana - Lab288 P3 | ecosystem: Host-associated > Arthropoda: Insects > Digestive system > Gut ... | reverse complement strand
ATTCGCGTTCCCGTAATCCCTTTTGTCCCGGAAGTTCGGTAAATTCCGGAGTGATTTGCCTGAAATTGCGCAATCCGTTCAAATGCTGATAGGTTTGGTTAAGGTTCGAAATACGGTACAGCGAGTCAGGAAAAATAAATATGGCGTTTCTGATGGTCGACGCCTTGACCGGAAATTGTTGCGGAATAATAAAACTTACCTCGCCATGTTTCAGGGTATCCGAAGCGGCATTGCTCATGTTGGCCGATTCCATCAGGTTTTTCATGTCGAGGCCGGCATTCACCTTTACCGAATGAATGCGGTATAACGGAAAGGGCATCTCAACTATCTGGTTATCATCTGTTCGCTCATGTAAGGTTTGATGATAATTTCAAGATTTGCTTTTCTATTCAGGCTGGTGGTATCGGCATGGGGGTCGATATAACCCTCCGTAAAACTGTAATATCCACTGTTTTTAAGGTTGGTTTCAATTCGTTTGAATTCTGCTCTCATGATATCTTCATCAAGTAGTATTCCGGGTTTGATGAGCGTATTCAGGGTATCGGCAAGCACTAACCGGGCAATGGATGTATCCGGAATAGAGTAGGTTACCTTGTTAATCCGGTATGGCCATCCGGTTTTGATATGGTATATAACGTCCGCCTTTTTCTTTTTCAGAATCACCGAATCGGTAACGTCAGCATAATAATAGCCTTTACTTCTGAGGAAACGCTCCAACTGTTCTACCGATGTTCCGGTTTTCTTACGTTCCCATATCACCGGCTCCTCGCCATTTTTGCGCAACCATTCATTCCATTTGTTCTCTTTGCCGGGTTTCGACGAATTGTGCAACCACAGATGAAACCGTGCTCCCACAATTTTTTTGTTGGGTTTTTGCTGGATGTACGATTTCAGTTGATCCCGGCCAATGCTCTTATTGTCGATTTTCACTTCAACCGACTCCAGCAAATATTCGCCCTGCAGAATATGTTTGGTTGGATTGCAGGAGGCAAAAAAAATAAAAGTGAAGAGAACAATGAAAAGTGAAAAACGATTTCTTACCACAAGGATTCAGTTATTCAAAAGGTTACTACTACTAACATTCATCATGATATCCAGATACACCGGCAAATGGTCTGAAAATCCCTTATTGTATCTCGGTCCGATATATGTGCGGAATGGTTGTACGCCCTGATAGCGCTTATCCGGCTCAAACAGATAATCAGCCCTGAAGATATGACACCGGTTCACATCTGTACGAAACGAGCCCCTCAATAATCCGCCCGATACAATGATTTGGTCGAACACCGACCATCTACCCTGATACTTGATGGTTCCGGTTGATTCTTTCATCTTGTAGGCCGACAGGTTGAATAAGGCTGACGGTTTTGCATTTGCAGTATCGTTCAACGCCTGCAGCCCTGAAGTCAGGCTTATGTCCGACGGATTATCGTTCATGTCGCCGGTGACGACAATTTTCGCCAATACATTGCGGCTAAAGATAGAATCGACCTTTTGGCGCACCAGCGAAGCGGCAAAGATACGTCCCGGCTCAGTTTGCCGTATGCTGCCGACACGCGATGTCCAGTGATTGACAAACACGTGCAATGTGTCACTTTGGGTGGTGCAAAATGTGGCATACAGGATATCGCGTGTGCGGCTTCTGTTATCGACTAAACGAACGCGAATAAATTGTTGACCAACGCATTTCAGGTAATCGCTTCGATAGAGCAGCGCCACGTCGATACCGCGCAGATCAGGCGAATCTTTGTGGACAATGCTATATGGATACTTCTCCAATGGCGTGTTTTTGACAAGGTCATTGAGTACTTTGCGGTTTTCAATTTCGCAAAGCGCGACAAGAGCCGGAGGATCCCATTCGCCTACATGAGCGATCACACGAAAAATATTATTGCGCTTGTCGATATAACGGCTTTGCGTCCAATGCATCCTCCCGTCAGGCGTAAAATCGTTGTCATTGGTCGCAGGATCATCTTCCGTATCGAAAAAATTCTCTACATTGTAGAACATCAGACGGATATAATCGTCACCTTGCTTCTGGGCGTGAAGCCGCTGAGTGACGATTACACAGGAAAAAACGAAAGATGAATACGTCAAAAGGTACCTTAGTGTCATTTTACCATACAAATATGACCACAAAAATAATAAAAATATTTGAAAAAAATCAATCCCGTATTGCAGAAATTAAAATTAGCATTACCTTTGCACCGCTTTTTGAAAAAAAGTTTTTTGACATTATGGTCCGTTCATCTAAGGGTTAGGATGCAAGATTTTCATTCTTGCCATAGGGGTTCGAATCCCCTACGGACTACAAAAACAAACGCTATATCGCTTAAAATAAAGGATATAGCGTTTTTTATTTCCATTTTTGGGGAGATTTTGGCGATTTATTTTCAACTAATGAAAAAACAGAAAATCAATGATGGCCCGCCGGCAAAAATAATTTACCGGTATTCATCCAACGCATCCCACATTGCCCAAAAGTTTTCGGGCGGCACATCTTCCTGCACGTTGTGGACAGGGGCGAATACAAACCCGCCGCCGGGCGCCATCAGATCGATGATGCGTTTCACTTCGTCCCTCACTTGCTCCGGCGTACCCTTGTTCAGTGTTGATTGGGTATCGACGCCGCCACCCCAAAACGTAAGATCTTTCCCGAAGTCTTTTTTCAAATCCTTTAATTCCATATCTTTGGCGGTAAACTGAACGGGATTCAGGATATCCACACCCGCATCAATCAAATCGGGAATAATGGGGCGGATAGAACCGCAGCAATGCAGGAATATCTTTATGTGAGGCAACCGTTGTCTGATGTAGGTGAACAGGCGTTTCATGCGGGGAATGACCATCGTTCGCAGCATATCCGGTTCCAAAATGGTTGCATTTTGCGCTCCAAGATCGTCTGATTCTGATATTACCTGTATTTTGTGCTCATTTCCTGTTCGCAATGCCCAATTGATAACGGCGTCCCAATATTTGATTTTGTCATCCAGAATAATTTCCAATAAAGCCTCAACCCCTTCCGGATCCATCAATGTGTCGAGAAACCAATTTTCGTAACCGCGTATCCGGAGCGAATTTTCTGTAAATCCGGCAGTATTGCGGTCGGCAATTCCACAGCAATCTCCAACCATGTCTATTTGCCGGTTCAAACATCCTTCGAGGTCTGATATATATGTATCCCATTGGGGACGGGGTAATTTTCCCAAATGGTCTGAAATATTGTCACATTTTTCCAAAGGAGCGCTAACCAAATGAAAATAAATATCTATTTCCGGTTGATATACCCATTTACAACCATAGAAATCGTACACAACGATCGTGTCACCCTCCATGATTTTATTCTTTTCGTATTGGAGAATACGTGTTGCGCCAATACGACGGGTATCCGATTTCAATTTGAGCAGATTTTCCTCCGTCGGGGTGATAATTTGCTGTATCGGGTCTACTAATTCGGGATTGTATCCGGTTGACCAACCTCTGAATCTCATTGCTTTTTGGTAGGCATTTCTGGTAATGGCCGTAACTGTGGTACCCGATATATCGTAAGGCAGATGGTCAGGCTCTTCGTGGGATAAAGATTTTAGAACTCGTTCTCTTCCGGTCATAAGCAATTGATGATTTTTGATTGTATTTCACATTTTTATGGATTGAATACGCGGTAATAGTATCTGGATGATAGCTAGTGCAATAAAATATCCGAAGGCTGCTACGGTAAATGGAATCAGATAACCTTCCGGCCCTTTTCCCTGTAGCACCATCCCGATAAGCAACGGCGCAATAACGCCGCCCATGGCTCCTGCAAATCCTCCTAACCCTGATACAGAGGCGGTAACTTTTTTGGGAAAGACGTCGCCCATCAGGCTGAAAATATTTGCTGACCAACCGCAATGTCCGCCTGCAGCAACCGCAATTAATGCCACAGCAGCCCAGACATGATCCACGTGGGGGACAAACATCACGGGTAAAGCGCAAACAGCGCAGGCAAGCATACTCATTTTCCTACCCCTGTTCAGATTGGCGCCTTGCTTCAACAAGCGGGACGATAACCATCCCAGCCCAATTCCGCCACACCACGAGACAAGATATATCGTGAAAAACGGTAATCCTATCTCAGAAAGATTCAATCCGAATTTGGCATACAGGTATTTGGCTCCCCAGAAAAGATAAAACCACCAGATAGGGTCGGCGATGAATTTCCCGACAAGGATAGCCCAAATAGCGCGAAATCTTAACAGTTTCAGATACGATACTTTTTCTGTTGTGGCTTCTTCGGCGTCGCTTAGGATGTAATCCCGTTCGGCAATGTTGACTTTCCTGTTCTGTTCGGGTTTGGAGTATAGAAGCAACCAAAAAACAATCCAAATCATCGCAATAGGGAAAGTCCATACAAATGCAGCACGCCATGAATCGAAAAAGAGAACAACGGCAGGGATCACCAATGGCGCAATCATGGTGCCCACATTGGAACCGCCATTGAAAATTCCAACCGCAAGCGCCCGTTCCTTTTTGGGAAACCATTCGGTCACCGTTTTGATGGCTACCGGAAAATTACCCGACTGACCAATAGAAAGAGCAAAGCGACTAACGGCAAAACCAATCCACGACGATACCAGCGAGTGCACCAATTGGGCCACGCTCCATAATCCCATAGCAATAGCATACCCCTTTCGGGTACCTATCCTGTCGATCAATTGTCCCATAAGCAGAAAACAAATAGCATAACCAAACATAAATGACGAGGTTATCAATCCATATTGCTTTTCAGTCCAACCAATCTTATCCTGCAAATAAGGCGCCATAATGCCCAATGCGGCGCGGTCGATGTACAGCAGGGTAGTCGCTACAAACAACAAAGACAGAATGAACCATCTGATGTTGGTTTTCTTTTGCTCTATCATCCGGTTATGATTTGTCGGTCAACGTTATCATTCAACTTGTATATTTTTATATGCTTGGACAATGGTTCGCCAACGATTTCTATTTTGTCAAGGTCAGCCACACCATAACCTGCCTGAGCACAGTAATTCAGGTAAGCCATTTTCGAGAAATCTATCCCCATCAATTCAACCGCTGTCCTGTCTGTTGCAAGCCAGTCAGTTCCTGCTACGCATACGCGATGGTCAACCGGCGTCCCGTCATTAGGTCCGTTGCCTTCCATGCCTTCAAACCCATCTACAACGGCAAGATCGGGACGTAGTATTTGCGCCAATACAAAGAGATTGTAATTGATGCCTTTAAATCCGCTGCCATGAACAATCGGTTTGTCGTTCACCGTACCCGGCTTGCGCGAGGCGTCCCAACTAAATCCCAGATCTTTAACCGGTGCGCCCAATACTATATTTTTCAACGATAAGGTAGCAATCACTCTGTCGTGTGTTTTCATCCTTGCAACGGATACCACGTATGAATCCTTATCCAGCAGTAAGGAAGAAAATCGCACCGGATGAGGTTTAAAATCCCTCTCGTCAGCAACATATATCCGTTCAACCGGCTGACTGTCCATGTCGACTAATTTGACGGGATATTTTGCTGTGAGGCGGGTATAACCGTAGTTGTCAAATCCATCCAAAGTGGGACCATTGGCTGCCGATTCGGCAATGATGATATTTTGGGTAACACCTATTGACTTTAAAAATTCCAGTATCCCCTCCAGCGTATCCACATGCGTTGCAGCTAATTGTCTGTGGATAATAACATTGTTGGGCTTTAGGATAACCCTGCGGTTTCCTATTCCCTTTTTGATCTGTTCTGAAAATGGCTGCAAGGCGCGAAAAGCCATATCCGCCCTGTTATCTCCCGTAGTAAGGGCGACTTTCGAAATCATTTGGCGACTTTCTGCCGGTGTGGCAAAAATCTTTACGGGTTGAATGAAAGCGCATCCAGCACCTCCGATAAGAGATGCTTTTAAAAAATCACGTCTGTTAACACTCATTGATGATATAAATTAATTGATAAATAACATTTTAAAATAAAAAACACACGAATCATGTACATAATTATACGGTTGCAAGATAAGCGTTTTTTACCATTTTTCACAATAAAAATCGGTTTTTGTTGGTAAATTCGATATTTTTGTATTTCTTTGCCGTTTAAAATTTTTTATCAAACCATTTTTTATTCATTTAATACATAAGAATATGTCAGATATTGCATCGAGAGTTAAAGCAATCATTGTAGACAAGTTAGGCGTTGACGAAAACGAAGTTACACCCGAAGCCAGTTTCACTAATGATTTGGGCGCTGATTCCCTTGACACTGTTGAACTGATCATGGAATTAGAAAAAGAATTTGGTATCGGAATACCTGATGATCAGGCTGAAAGCATTGCTACTGTTGGCGCTGCTATCAAATTTGTCGAAGATAACGCTAAAAAGTAGCATGTTTTAGATTGTAACTTATGCAATTAAAACGAGTAGTTGTAACCGGTCTCGGAGCTCTTACCCCGATCGGCAATACTGTTTCGGAATACTGGAACGGTCTTGTTCACGGAGTAAGCGGTTCCGACTGGATTACACGTTTTGATGCGTCGAAATTTAAAACGCGGTTTGCCTGTGAAGTAAAAAATTTCGATCCTTCGCTTCTTTTCGAAAGGAAAGAGATCAAGAAATACGACCTGTTCACGCAGTTTGCCTTAGCGGCAGCCACAGAAGCCATTAACGATTCGGGGCTGAACCTTGAGCAAACAGATTTGGAACGGGTCGGCGTCGTTTGGGCGTCGGGTATCGGCGGTATCATCACCTTCGCCGAGGAGATTAAAAATTTTGTCAGTGGCGACGGAACGCCCCGGTTTAATCCGTTCTTTATCCCGAAAATGATTTCGGACATCGCCGCAGGGCAGATTTCCATCAAGTTTGGACTGAAAGGACCTAATTATGCGACAGTGTCGGCATGCGCCTCATCGACAAATGCCATCATAGACGCATTCAATTATATCCGGTTAGGGAAAGCCAATGTGTTCGTTGCCGGCGGTTCTGAAGCCACCGTCAACGAAGCGGGCGTTGGCGGATTTAATTCCATGCAGGCTCTTTCGACCAACAACGACCAGTACAAAACGGCTTCGCGTCCGTTCGACAAGGATCGCGACGGTTTTGTGATTGGCGAAGGCGGCGGCGGATTGATCATCGAAGAGTACGAACATGCGGTAGCGAGAGGCGCCAAAATTTATGCCGAAGTTGTCGGAGGCGGTATGTCGGCTGATGCGTATCATCTAACGGCTTCGCATCCCGAAGGTGACGGCGCTTTTCGCGCCATGCGGGCAGCGTTGGAAGATGCAGGCATTACTCCTGAAAGTGTTGATTATATCAACGTGCACGGAACATCAACCCCGGTGGGCGACCCGTCGGAAGTGAAGGCCATACAGCGGTTGTTTGGCGAACATGCCTACAAACTCAACATCAGCGCTACCAAGTCGATGACGGGGCATTTGCTGGGCGCCGCCGGAGCCGTCGAAGCCATTGCATCCATACTGGCGATGATAAACGGGATAGTCCCTCCTACCATTAATCACTTCACCGATGACCCGGATTTGGACAACCAGTTGAATTTCACATTCAACAAAGCTCAGGAACGCAAATTGAATTATGTGTTGAGTAATACGTTCGGTTTTGGCGGACACAACACCTCGGTAATATTTAAAAAAGCAGAAAAATAGAACCGATATGATAGATAAACTAAAACTCCTTATAGGTAAAGACAAGGAGTTTTTTTCTTATTTGAAGAAACAGCTCAAGATAAATGCGCGTCATTTGAAATTATATGAGCTGGCTTTTTTGCATCGTTCGGCGTCGCTTACCTTACCCGATGGGAGCATAGTAAACAACGAACGGCTCGAATATCTCGGCGATGCGATTATCGACGCGATTATTGCCGATTTTCTTTTTCGGAAATTTCCCAATGAGCGTGAAGGCTTCTTAACCCGGATGCGGGCGAAAATAGTAAACCGTGCGCATCTTGACTCCATCGCCGCACGGATGGGATTGGTGAAAGCGGTAAAATCTTATGCCACAAGTCCCGAAACGATGAAAAAACGTATTTGTGGCGAAGTCCTTGAGGCCTTGATAGGTGCCATGTATCTCGACAAAGGGTATGATAAAACGCGCAAGTACATCATCAATCATATTCTGGAAAATTACATCAATATAGAACAACTGATTCAAACTGAAACCGATTTCAAAAGCCGTCTCATCGAATGGGGACAAAAACACAGATTACAGGTAGAGTTTGAAACTATTGAAGAACGCAAAGGAAAATCGAATGCCCCTCCGTATTTTTCGGTACAGGTGACCATCTCAAATGTACCTATCGCAAAGGGTTCCGGAAAATCGAAAAAGGAAGCCGAGCAGATGGCAGCACAAAAAACATTAGCATTTATCTCAAACTCGACGGACGACTTCTCGACCGATGCGTTGGTACACTATCTGGAACGAATGAAAGAACGGAAAAATGGCTAAACGAAATATTATTATGATGGAAACACCCCCGGTGGTATTTTCCATCATTGGAATATCATCGCACGAAAACGATTATCGTCTTTCGTGGAGCATCAACGGACATCTGGGGTATACATTTACTCAAGGCGATAGTATAGTAACAGGCGCCGGAAAAGAATTTACCTGTTTTGTCCATGAGGATGACGACTGCAGGTTGATGCTCATCTCCAACCGTTGCGACAACGGTTTCCTGCTTGAAAAATACAAAAATTTTGACTTTATCCTGAAATTCGATGGTGAACTGAACGAAACGGAAATTTCTGCATGGATTCGCGATTTGAGAAAAGCGCCGTTGGTTTCGGCAGCTTTTGCCATACCAGTTAATAAGCAGATATTAAAATTATTAGGATAGTTTATTAGAGAATAATTAAACAATATATGGATATGAAAAGAATCGTATTATTCAGGTTTTCATTGATAATGGTACTCAGTCTTGCATGGGTGGTTGCCATGGCAGCGCCACAAATGCACTATGAGGTAAGTATAGACCCCGTGGGAAACTATCTTCACATTGAATTAACCGCCACCGAACTCGAAGGAACGCAAACCATGCTGAAACTTCCGGTGTGGGCGCCCGGATATTATATCATCATGGATTATCCGAAACATATTGTCGATTTTACAGCCAGCAACGGCGCCCAACCACTGAAGTGGGAAAAGGTTGGAAAATCGGGTTGGCTTGTAACGCATGGCGCCAATAAAAGTATGAAGGTGACTTACAGGGTATATGCCAATGCGCAATCTGTAGCCGACGCTAAGGTCACTTCTGAAAGAGCCTTTATTCCCGGTAATGGTGTATACATGTATATTGAGAACCACAAGAATCTTCCTGTAACAGTTACGTTTAATTTATATTCCGGATGGAAAAGAATTTCGACAGGCTTAGACCCTGTTCCCGGTGCGAACAACACCTATAGGGCAAAGAATTTCGATATCCTCTATGACAGTCCTGTACTGATGGGCAACCACGCCACTATGTTTTTTGAACTGAAAGGAAAGCAGTATGAAATGGCGATGGAAACTCCTGAAGGTATCGAAGGAACAACTTTCGTTGAAGACCTGAAACAAATGATTTCCGCATCGACAGCGCTCATTGGCGGCATACCTTACGACCATTATTGCTTCCTGTTTCTCGGACCGGGTGCAGGAGGACTGGAACATATTAATTCTCAGGCTTCGTTCGGAATTTCCTTCCGGAACCGCGAACGCAATTCTTATCTCAGCCTCTTGTCATTCATCACCCATGAATTTTTTCACCTGTATAACGTGAAGACCATACGCCCGATAGAACTTGGACCATTTGACTACGACAAAGAAGTATTCACGTCCGGCTTGTGGATATCCGAGGGCTTTACATGTTATTACGAACCGCTGCTGCTGAGGCGCGCCGGTATCATGACCGCGGAAGAGGCGCTCCGAAAGCATAATAATCCTATCAAAACGATAGAAAATGCCGAAGGTAAATTGCACATGAATCTGCGTCAGAGCAGTTACGATATATGGCTCAACTTTTTCAACAGGAGTGCAAACGGGAATACACGCATTTCCTATTATAACAAGGGGCCCATCCTTGGCCTTTTGACGGATATAGCCATCCGGCAGATGACGAATAATACCAAAAGCCTTGATGATGTCATGAGGAGCCTGTACCACGATTTTCATATTGCCAAAGGACGCGGTTTCACTGAAGAAGAATACTGGGCGCTGTGTGCGACTACCGCAGGACAACCATTAACTGAAATTCGCGAATATGTGGATACCACTAAAGAAATAGACTATGTGAAATACCTCGGTTACGCAGGTATAGATATAGATTTGACGCCCCTCGTCGAACAGGACGGAGGACAGGTAGTTAAACGCAACTGGCAAATGAGTTTCATGGATGACGCTAAATGTACGCCGTTACAACTCGCCATAAGGAATGCCATCTTTTAGGAGGCTATCATTCCCCGACCGTATGATGCCCACTTGGAACCATCACCCTCTTCCCGTTTGGAAAAATCACTTCACAAGATGTACCATCCGGTACAAGCACATGAACCGTCATCTTTTCCCCCATTCTGTTGATAGCAACCTTAATTTCACCGTTAACAGAAGCAACTGTCGTTGAAGCCTCAGTTAGCGGACCTAACTGAGGCGCTACCCGAAATGTCCGGAAACCGGGGGTTACAGGTTCAACCCCGCAGACTTTCTGACTTAGTATCGTTAGCGGTCCGCCACTCCATGCATGGTTAATCGTTCCGCCGCCAAATCCTTCACTTCCAATTCCCCAGCCCTCAAACAAAGTGGTATATTCCTTGTGGTTCATCATTGTTTCATATCGTTGCTTCATCCGTTCTATTGCAAAAGAAATCTCTCCCATCTGACACAACGCTTCCAGCACATATTTCTCCATATATGGACTTGCATGATATTCTGTTTGAAGTACCTTCACCAATGCAGGATACCTGTTTTCAGAAGCAAGTCCTGAAACAACCGCCATTGCCTGCGCACGGTCGTCCGTTTCACCTCGATAATCCGGAGAACGGTATGCAGTTCCCGTCCAAAATTTCCGGTCAAACGAATTTTCGATACATCGCATCATGAACAGGATATCCTCCGCATCCTTTGTCTTATTCAGTTGCAAAGCAAATTCACGCTCTGCTTTAAGCGCCAGATAATACCAGCAATTCGTCAATACTTCCATATCCACATTTTGACCCCAGTCGCCCCACGACCACTCACCTGCACGCTCAATAGCCAGACCATTTTCATCAACTTGCCATACCTCATGAAGATAACGATGCAAACGGTCATAAATCACCGGGACGAAACTACTATCGGCGCTGAAAAAATACTGTGTATAAAACCCGTACCATCCAACCGAAGCCAACATTTGCAACGGAAGTTCCTTGTTCCAGTTACCGGCAGGAACCGGCGAAAATATCACACCATCCGCACGCTGCCAGTTCATCAGTTCATAAATTCCCTTTAAGGCTAATTGATGCGACGAAGGAGTCAGCGCATAAAAAGCCTCTCCAAGTTCGTTCACCTCATCGCCCCACCATTGGGCACGCTCTCTGTCAGGGCAATCCATGTAATTATCACGCATCGTTACATATAATGTACGTGCCGAACGCTTCCACAATTCATTCAGAAATTCGTCATTACAACGGAATGGTTCAACAAATTCCGTATGATAACCCGTCTCACGGTATTTCACATCCAACACCTCCACATCTTTCGGAAAAACATACCAAACCTCATGGCCATTCATCCAGCCGTAACTCTCATACTCCTGTTCGCCGTCGCGGGTGATATACTCGGCGCGAACATTGGGCGAACCGCCACCCATATAATTGTCAGTCCGGATATGAATCAATGCTCCCGCTCCGGATTTTACCCTGAAATATGGTGTTATCTGGCAATTATATGGCAGTTTGCAGAAAAGCGTATCCCCATCAGCCGACTTCCGGACATCAGGATAATCCCTCAACCCGAAATCCTTCCACAAAGGAACCGGACGTTTCACTAACTTTCCCATTGGCGAATCCTCTATATGCTCAACCATAGATATCCTCGACATACGTCTGGTAAATCCTTTCTTATTCCATCCGATTACTTCTCTACGGGCATCAAACCTGATATTACTTTCAGGTAAGCGGTAATTTGGAAAAGGCGCCTCCGTATCCTGATAAGCGTCATATATCATACCCACCCAATTCTCATCCGAAACAATCTCCGTATCAGCGCTTATCGCATCAAACAAAAGAGCCGAATTTCCACTATTCACATGATTAAAACCATTTTTGCCGAAATGCCAGACCAGCACAGCAATCGTATTATCACCCTCAGTCAGGTAAGGAGCAATCTCCACTTCGTCATAATACGTTGCATGGCGTGCCGGGCCTCGTTTCAGTCCACCCTCAAAAACAACCATCTCATTGTTGATCCACAGCCAGTATTTCGTATCGGTTGCAATACGCGCTATCAGAGTTGAAGGCTTTTTTGAAAGATTCACATCCTTCCGGTACGCAATCCATGTATTGGTCTTGCTCTGGTTGTTTTCAAAACCTATCCATTTTCCTTTCCATTCGGTCTCCGCCCAGCCCAACGACGAATAACACAGGATAAAGGCTACACATAAAAACTTTTTCATTACCATATTCTGTTCTTTTTTCCCTCATTCCGTTACCTCCGCTTTCAAACGAAGGACGATTTTCGGATTTTTCGGATCATTGGTAATCACTTCAACGGCTTTATTTTGTTCGCCGCTTTGACCGGCACTGTCATAAGTGATGGTCAGGTTGGCTGATGCACCGGCATTGATTTCTTTTGGCGCTTCTGCTGTCAGTGAATTACCCGGATCCAATCTACGTATCAACAACTTGCTTTTGCCGTTGTTGGTCAATTTTACCTGATAGGTCTTTTTTTCGCCTTGTTTGATTTTTCCGGCTTCGATTACCTGCCGGTCAACAGAAATAGATGGTGCGTTTTGCAGCTGGGCGGCAGTCCAGCGTGAGAAATCTTCTTCGATGGTTGCCGTCACGGTCAACTTGTAATCCCGCGTTTTGTTATCATTCAGAATCATGCTGATACGGTCGGTTACAAATCCCCAGTCATTTTTACGGGCGGCATCGTAAGTTACTTTGATGCTTGCCTTTTCGCCTTGTTTGATGGTTGCAGGCGTCACTTCCGTTTTGATGTGTGCCGGAAGGTCGATAAATGAAATCTTCACCGCATCGGGGCCGGGATTATAGGCAGTAACCACCATCGCCGGCTTTTCGAAAGAGTACATTCGATTAAACGCCACATGCATATCATCTAAGCGGATGCTGCCGGCGGGATAGCGGAACGCTTCAGCCGGAGGTCTGTCAACAGGAATCACATCGCCGATAATCCGCAGGTTGACCGGCGACGGCGTACTGTTGCTATACACGGCGATGGTTCTGTCAATCGGTCCCTGACGACCTTTCACATCATACGAAACCTTAATAAAGCCTGCAGCGCCGGGACGTATCGGCTCCTTAGTCCATTCCGGCGTGGTACAGCCGCAGGTGGTACTCACGTTCTGAATAATGAGCGGCGTGGTACCGGTGTTTTTGAATGCAAAATCGTAACTTGCTGCGCCGTCACCTTCGCCTACTTTGCCAAAATCGTGCTGGGTCTTGTCGAAAGTGAGTTTTGGCTGCGCCGAAAGAGTGATAGTCGCTAAAAGCGCTAAAACAGATAAATTCAATTTCATTTTCATTGATGTTTTGATATTTTTTACAGAATGAAACAATGACATATTATTTATATTGTACGAAAATAACTTACAAAAATTGTGCAGAAGCAAACGATTTTTCCAGATTTTTGAGAAACCCGTAACAAAAAAATCGCTTAAAAAGAAGTAGAGACGCGGCACGCCACTTCTCTACGATTCACCACCCCAAAAGCGGAAATTCATCCCGCCCGCCATTTTAGATTTCTTCCCACACCGCCATTCCCCCTGCATTGTACGAAGCCGTCTCAAAAGCCTCTTTCTTTGTTTTGTCATTGCGGGCTTGACCCGCAATCCACTGATATACACAGGTATTGTTTTTATGGGATTGCGGGTCAAGCCCGCAATGACCTCTTTTAAGACAGCCCCCAGGTTTCGCATTCTAAATGCTCATATTTGCCGTTGCCAAATTACAAATTTGGCAGGACGGAGGCTTTCAGCCTTAACCTGACATTCGTTAGCCCCCTGCTTTTACCCTCAACACTCGCCGTCATTTTGTCTTGTATGCGTTGTGTAATGTCGCGGAAATGCGTCAAGAAAGCGGAATAATTTTTGAACAATCGAGAAAATGTGAATGATGTATAATTATTGATTATCTTTGCGGCGTAATACTGAAAAATATAAAAGATATGGAAGCGACAATGGAAGCAACAGTTGCAAATGAGCCGTTAAATTCAGTTCAACTTCATTTGTTGAAAGTGTTTTCGTTTGCTAAAAGCGAAGAAGGACTACAAGAATTACAGTCTGTATTGTTCGATTATTACCGTAATAAATTGAAAGTTCAGACCAATGATTTTTGGGAAAAAAATAATTTGGACAATTCCAAAATGGAAGAAATTATGTACGGACACAACCGTATTTCGTCGAAATGAAAATAGTTCTTGATACAAATTGTTTATTACCAGCAATTTTCTGTAATTCGCCCTATTATTGGGTTTGGGATTTGTTTTGTGAAGGCAGGTTCACTTTGTGTTGCTCCACAGATATATTTAATGAGTACGAAGAATTGTTGTCAGATTTTTATTCGCCCGAAATCAGCGAAAGTGTAATGCAAACCAT
>Ga0123353_10007434_pt1 | contig 14795 bp, 12 predicted proteins | sample TergutLab28metaG_3_FD_92763 | JGI IMG/M metagenome (GOLD analysis project Ga0123353, IMG submission 92763) | Labiotermes labralis P3 segment gut microbial communities from Petit-Saut dam, French Guiana - Lab288 P3 | ecosystem: Host-associated > Arthropoda: Insects > Digestive system > Gut ... | reverse complement strand
GTCTTGGCGAGGATGCACTGATAGAACACGTCCATCCACTCGGCCAGCACCGGCTCGATCTGCTCGCGGTTGTCATAAGCGCGAATCAGCGTGTCGAGCGGGAACTTGTTCTCAACGCGCAGATTGGGCATCATCGCCGCGACGCGGGTGTTGACCAACACGATATTGGTGTTGTCATTCTGGTAGTACGAGGTGTCGTTCTGTCCCCAGCCCGAGCCGTACACATCCGGAACGCCCCTGCCGCCCATGCCGGAGAAAGCGCCAAAGGTGCCCGAACCCAGCATACGAAGCGGGCGGCCCTGCCATTCCTTCTCGATGATCGGGCGGGTGTCAACGACCGCGAGCTGATACAGGTCGTCTACCATCTGCGCGAAGCCCGCGTCATTCCAGAACCAGTCGCGCCCCTCGATGCCCAGGCCCAAGGTCGCCTTGCCGTCGGGCGTGGAACCCCATTCGATGAGGGTGAGCACCGCCTCGACGTTGGCGTTCTTGGAAAGCGCCATCACCAAGCCCACCTCGGTGCCCTTGTTGATGACTTGTTCGTCACTGCCCTGGGAGGTGAAGTAGTTGCTGCCCAGCGTATCGTACTCCATCTCGGGATTGTCCTTGACCAGCGTCTCCATGTAGTTGCGCCAGACAGTTGGGATGGACATCATCGCGAAGCAGGGGGTAATGGCGTAGCGGCCCTGCGCCAGCTTCTCACAGCCCATCTCGTAGGACTGGGTGAACCCCTCCGGATCGAACAGGCCCTCGGCGATCAGTTTGCGGTAGAACATGATCTGATCGGTGGCCCAGTGGGTATCGGCGATGTGCTCGATCTTGCCGGTCTCCTCGTTGAGGCCCAGCTTCATCGGGCCGCCGAAGTCCAGCGGGCGGATGGGCGCGGCCACGCAGTGCGGCCAGCTGCCGATCATGCCGAACGGGTATGCGGGCCTGCCCAGCGTGTCCAGAATCTCCGCTTCCTTGATGGCGACCAGCATGTTGTAGAAGTCGTCAAGGGTGTTGAGGGTGGGTTCGGGGATGCCGATGTTCAACTTCTCCGCCACGTCGCGGCGGATGTACAGGCCCCAGCCGGAAGGCCACGGATCGCCGGGGGAGTAGCTGTAGGGGATCAGGTAGCGCGCGTCGCCAAAGCCCGGATCGTTCATGGTCACGCGGGAGTTCAGCGGGACCTGATCGGTAGTCATCGCGTGCGCGGTCGCGGGGAATTGATCATAGTAGGGAACCAAGTTGGACAATTGCCCCTCGACGCCGGCCTTGATGAGGACCGGGCCCTGATCGGTGCTCGGCGCGGCGTAGGCGTTGATGATGTCCGGCGCGTCGTCGGTGGCGAAGTCGCGGATCATATCCTCGGTGCCGGTGGAACTGGAGGGATACACCAGCAGCGAGATGCCGAACTTCTCCTTGATGAGGCGGCCGACGTCCGAGTCAAACCATTCTTCGTGGCCTTCGTTGAAGGCGTGGTACCATTTGGCGGTCACGGTGACGTTGTCAAAGGGGGTCGCGCCCTCGGCGAATGATACCGACGAGAGGCTCATCAGCAGCATCAGCGCAAGGACCAGTGCCAAGGACTTCTTCCAGTTCTTCATGCATTTCCCACCTTCCCACATTGTTAATTTACATTGTAATATTTTCTTGCGATAAACTGTATAGATAAATATTGGTTTCGCAGTGGACAATCATTGTTTTATCCGTCCCGCGCCTGCCTGCGCCGCCATTCCATCGCCGTGCAGCCGACCGCCTTTCGGAAGAGCCGGTAAAAATACTGCGGATCGTTATACCCAACCGCCAGCGCGATGTCGGCGATTGGGATGCCGGTCTCCTGAAGCAGTGAACAGGCCTTCTCCAAACGCAGGTTTTGAAGGTATGCCGATAGCGACAGCCCGATCTCCTGCTTGAAGAGCGTTGAGAGATAGCTCTGATTGATGTTGAAGCGCCGCGCCAGTTCCTTGACCTGCAAGCTTTCCCCGTACTCCGAGTCGATGGCCTGCTTGACGGCGAGTATCAGCTTTCGCCCGTAGAGTTCGCCGCCCTCCTCGCCGAGCAGCTGGTGAAGCCGCATCCGCAGATACAGCGCGATCTCCTCGATGGAGTGAAAGCCGCGCAAGTCTTGAAGCGTGCTCATCTCCTCGGCGATCAACGCGCCGTTTCCGCCGGCGTAGGATTCCGCCGCGCCCTTGAGCGCGCCGAGGAGCGCGAAGAACGCCGCGCACAAAAAGCCGTAACCCAGCGTCTTTTGCTGATCGCCCGCGAATAGCCGGGTGATGATCTCCTCCGCGCGGTCGGTCTTTCGCTCGATACAGCAGCGCTCAAACAGCGACGCGACATCGCCCAGGCGCGCCTCGTCGCAGATCAGCTGTTCGCGGGTGTAATCGCGCGCGCGATAGATATTGCCGTGCCCCTCATAGAACCGCAGATCCAGGAGCGCCTTTAGCTCTATAGATTGCCTGCGCGTGATCTGAGGCGCGCCAGTGCCCAGCGCGATCGTCGCGTCTACGCCGAATTTCTCCCGGATCCGCGCGATGAGCGCCGCCGCGCCCGATTGCGCAATCTGCTCCAATCGAGCGGCGTCGCGATGATGGGCGATGCCATGCAGTGTGTCCGCGTCGGTGTAATCCTCATAGAGTGAAATTTCGGCGGGGAGAAATTCAGCCGCCAACCTGCGCACCGGATCGCGAAGCGGCGCGCCGTCCGGGCCCAGAAACAAGAGCATCGGCACATAGGCGGCCGGATACGGCACGTCGTCGTAAGCGAAGGGAATGCGGTTCGCCAGGCAGTGGTTGAGCTGCTTTTCCCGCGTGAGGTCGGCGTGGTATCGGGTCCACCACTGGGCGCTCTTGGAGAGCGTGTCCAGTGTTTCCTTTTGATTGAGCCGCTCGGATACCGCGCTCAGCGCCTCGCGGAGTTCCTCCTCAACGACCGGTTTTAGCAAATACCGGTGGACGCCCATTTGCAGCGCGGTGCGCGCGTATTCAAACTTGGCGTAGCCGCTGACCAGGGCGAATTCCGATTCATAGCCCCGGCGGCGCGCCTCCTCCGCCAATTCGATGCCGCTGAGCCCCGGCATCTGAATATCGGCGATCACCAAATCGGGTTTTTCCGATTCCATCAGCGCAAGCGCCGCCCGCCCGCTGAGCGCCTCGATCACGTGATGCGCCCCTGCGGAGACGGCGGCGATTTTCGCGCGCAGCGCCTCGCAGCCCAGAGGCTCATCGTCAACGACCAGGATCAACATCGCTTGCACCCCCTTCCAGCGGAATACAAACCTTCGCCTGCAGCCCCTGCCCTGCGTGGGATTGAAGGGTGAGGCCGTATCCCTCCCCGTACGCCAGCGTCAACCGCCTGCTTACGTTGTACAGGCCGATACTCCCCTTCGTCTCCGAGAGGCCGTCGGGCGACTCCATCGCCTGCTCGAAAGAGCGGATGCGCCCCTCGTCCATCCCCCCGCCGTTGTCGGTGACGCTCATGTACAGCTTTCCATCCTCAGCATAGACGGAAATCTCGATCTCCCCCGGGCCGTCGGAGTGCTCGAAGGCGTGGTTGAAGCAGTTTTCAACGAGCGGCTGGAGGATGAATTTGAGCACCGGCACATCGAGCAATCCATCCTGCAGATCGAAATACACCTGGATCCGATCCCCAAAGCGCAGGCGCTGGATGAAGAGGTAGTTGTTGATGTGCCTGAGCTCCTCCCGGAGCATGACGAACCAACCGTCGCGCTGATCGACATTGTAACGGAAGATTTCCGCCAATTTTTGCGAGATCAGCGATATGTTCTTCGCGTCCCCCTTGAGCGCGAGCGCGTCGATCACCTTGAGCGTATTGTAGAGAAAGTGCGGGTTGATCTGCGCCTGCAGCGCGCCCAGCTGCGCCTCCTTCTCCCGAAGTTGCCGTAGCAAATTCTGCTCGATAAGCTGCTTGAGCTGCTCGACCATTTCCACGAAAATCCGGTCCAGCATCGCGATTTCATCGCGCCCGGCTGCGGGGGAGGGGACGGAGAGCGAGCCGCCCTGCACCAATTGCATCTTGTACACCAGCGTGTCGATGCGCACGTTGTACTTGCGGCAGATGAGCAGGAACGTGACGAACAGCACGATCATCAGCGCGAAGGCGAACCCGATGAGCTGCAATCCCAGCGCCCAGAGCCAGGCGCTCTGCGAGTAGGTGTACTCCAGGATCATCGGTATATCCTCGCCGAGGGTATTGAGGCGCACGAACATGCTCTCTCCCTCGATGAGCCAATCGAAACCATCGCTGTGCTCTGCGGCAAACCGCGCATAGCGCGCCCACTCCTCCTCGGCGAGGGGATAGCGTTCGCTGATCGGTTCGTCCTGGTACAACGTCGTAAAATTCTTCATCTGATCGTCGTTGAGGATGTACTGCGTGAAGTAGCTCAAGTGAATTTCGATCTTGATAAAGCCGTTTGATTTGAGGAGGTCGGAGTCAGTCGTGCCGATCAGCGGATGGGTGACGATGTACATCCACTGATCGGAGATGTAGTTCTGTTCTAGGAACACCGCGCCTCGGCGGAGCATATCCGGCGAGAACCAGGCATTCTTCTCCGCCTCGCCTACGTTGCTGAACAAGTTGCCGTCCGGCCTGATCTCGTCGGCCAGATAGAAGGTGATCCGGTAGATATTCGTGCGGACCGTCCCCGGCATCGCGCCGTAGACCAACTGATGAAAATTGCGGCTCATCTGATAAAAATTCGGCGGATTCTCGACGTCGCCAAACCGGTTGACCAGAACCGCGCTGTTGGCCGTCAGGAGGCTGTTGAGGTCGTTCATCAGCGCCAGCTTTGCCCGCAAATCAAAATCGTGCTGCCGCGCCGCCGCTAACGTGTCGCTCATGAAGCCGTCGAACACCTTCTCCCTGTACTGGATAAAGAACAGGGCGGAGAGGATCATGAACGGTACAAAGAACATCAGCGTGACGAGCACGGTGATTTTGTTGAATATTTTCATATGCGTTTCTTCACCGCAAGGATGGGGCGGCGCATCATGGCGATCCCTCGCTGTACTTTGAATATCTCACTTAAGTATATCACGCGCACCCGAAACGGGCAAGTTCCGCCAAGGTCACCTTCTATTCATTCCCAAGTAAAAAACCGGCGTGAAATAAGCGATCACGCCGGCTCTTCCCTTCTACTCGCGCGCGAGGTTCCCCCGCATCGCCTGCGCCGCGCGCATCTCCACGTCGTTCCAGTTCACCAGCCGCCACCACGCGGCGGTATACCCCGCGCGGTTCGCGCCGTAGTCCAGTATATACGCGTGTTCCCACACATCCAGCGCCAGTATCGGTATGGTGCCCCAGATCGTCTTGTTGTTGTGCTCCTCGCTCTGCAGCATGAGCGGGCGTGCGGCGGCGGGCAGCCAGCCGAGGATGGCGTCGCCCCCTCCACCGCGTTCGCGGCAGTGATGAACGCCTTCTGAAAATCGGGTACGCTCGGGTACAGTTGCGCGATCATCTGCCGGGTGACCGGGCCGGGCGCGCCGCCGATGTCGGGGGCAGTCATGTTGGAGAAGTACACCTGGTGCAGCACATAGCCCGATCCTTGAAACGAGAGGGTGCGCAGCTGCTCGCGCAGCGCCTGCTCCCCGCTGAGGACGGCGGCGGGCACCCCCGATTGCACCACCGGAAACTGCCTCATGTATCCGGCGGCGAGTGAATCGTGCAGCGCGACGGTCCGCTGCGAGAGGACCGGTTCCAGGGCGTTGGCGGGGTAGGGCAGGGGAAAGGGTAGCGGCTGATTGACCGGTGGGCCCGTCTGGGCGTTTGCCGGCGGCCGCGCGGGCTGATTCATGGACTGGCTCATGGATTGACTCATCCGAACACCTCCGCTTCAGTCTATGCGGCGGGCGGGTCGGCAAGACTGCAAAAAAGGCCATCACGCGCTGTGCGGTGATGGCCTGTGGGGGAAGGGGGAACCACCCCGCCGTCCAAGGACGGCACCCCTCTGCATATGGATAAGGATTCATCGTAGGGGGCGATGCCCACATCGCCCCATGCTTCTCGGCAGAACTACCTAACTCACGGGCCGATGTGGGCATCGGCCCCTACACTTTGGAGGGGTGGCGCGAAGCGCCGGGGTGGTTACTTCTGCGGCAAGTACCGCCTGAGCGCCGCGAACACCTCGTCGAAATCCAGCGGTTTCCCCAAGTGCTCGTTCATGCCGGCGGCCAGGCACTTCTCCACGTCCTCGCGGAACACGTTGGCGGTCATGGCGATGATGGGGATATCCTTGGCGCGCGGCAGGTCCAGCGCGCGGATGCAGCGCGTCGCCTCGTAGCCGCCCATCTCGGGCATCTGCACGTCCATGAGGATCAGGTCGTACTTCTCGGGCGCTTCGGTGAATTTCTCAACCGCGATCCTGCCGTTCTCCGCGCAGTCGATCTGAAGCAGCGTCGGCTCCAGCACGGTGAGGACGATCTCGCGGTTGATGTCCACATCGTCCGTGAGGAGGATATGGTACCCTTCGAAACACTCCTCGCCGTCCGGCTGCGCTTCCTCCGCCGCCTCAATGCCATTGGATCCCAGGCATTCGTTGATGCAATCGATGATCGCCGAGGGGAAGAGCGGCTTGGGCAGGAACCGGTCAACCCCCACTGCCCTCGCTTCCTCCTCGATGACGCCCCACTCGGTGGCGGAGATCATGATGACCACCGGTTTCTCCGCGCTCATCGTCCGGATCTGCCGCGTGAGTTCCATGCCGTTGATGTCTGGCATCTGCCAATCGATGAAGTAGATATCGTAATGCCCATTTCGCGCGATCTGCGCGTGAGCGGCCTCGGCACTCAATGCGGTGTCGCATTTGAGGCCGATCCGCTGCGCGACCGTTTCAAAGTACTCCAGTATATCCGGCGCGTCATCGACGATCAGGACGCGCAGATTGCTCCAATTCACTCCCGGATTGAGCAGCGATTCGCGCGTCCCTGCGGCGCGCTTTGCCGTAATTGTAAAGGAGAATTTTGCGCCTTTATCCAGTTCCGATTCCACCCAAATCGTGCCGCCCATCATCTCCACGATTCGCTTGGAGATGGCCAGTCCCAGGCCGGTCCCGCCGAATTTGCGGGAAATCCCGCTGTCGGCCTGCTCGAACGATTTGAACAGGTGGCTCTGTTGTTCCGGCGACATGCCGATCCCGGTGTCGGTCACGTCAATTTGAATGACGCACGATCCACTCGCCTCGCCGATCAGGCGCGCGTCCAGCCGCACGGCGCCATACTCCGGCGTAAACTTCACGGCGTTTGAGAGTAAGTTCGCGATCACCTGTGACAACCGCTGATCGTCGCCGATCAGGTCGCGCGGGATGTTGTGATCCACATGCACCGAGAGCGCCTGCTTGCGCTCCTCCACCCGGAAATTGATGACGTTGACGACCTTTTGGAGCATCTTCTCGAAATTGAACTCGGCGAAGGAGAGCTCAAATTTGTTCGCCTCGATCTTGGACATATCCAGAATATCGTTGATGACGCCGAGCAAATGCACCGAAGCCTCGTCGATTTTGCTCAGGCAGTAATCCCTGCGGTCGGTGCTGTCAGACGAGCGGGCGATGCCCGTCATGCCGATGATCGCGTTCATTGGGGTGCGCATTTCATGGCTCATGTTGGAGAGGAACTCGCTCTTGGCCTGGCTCGCCTTCTCGGCCTCCACCTTCGCGCGCGTGAGCTCGGTCACGTCGGTTAAAATGAGCATGACGCTCACGGCTTCCTCGGTGGGCGCGGGACTGTTCTCCTCGCCTCCCAGCCGCTTTAACCGCAGCCGGTAATTGTAGGTGGTGCCGTCCTCGCCCTGGAAGTTGACGTCCGCCCGGTAGGTATCCCCGCCCTTGCTTTCGGGGCTGAAGAGCAGTGCCGCCTCCAGCGGGATGGCGCCGGGCGCGTCGCAGGAGAGGATGGAGGCGAGTGAACTTCGGTCCTTCATCAAGTGCCGGTGGCGCGCGAGAATGACATCCATCACCCGGTTCTGATACAGCGGCGCGCCCTGTAAATCGTCAAAGAAGGCGATACCCGCCGACATCAGGTACAAGATGCGCGGTAAACGCGTCCAGCGTCGCGTTGATCCCCTCGAGGATCAGGCGGTAGTCGCCCTGATGCAGCTCAAGCGCAGCCCGGTCATGAAGCGAGCCTGCGCGCGCGTCGTCGGTGAGCCGCCCGATGTCCCCGACCAGTTGAATAATGGTATCGGACATGGTGGCAAAGGCGGTGCCCAACTGGCCGATTTCGTCGTTTCGCCGGATCAGGGTTTGAGGTAAGCGGCTCTCGCACTCGCCCACCGCCAGTTCCCGCGCGTTTTTCGTAATGGCGTGCAGCGGCCGGGTGAGGAGCGCCCGGAACAGGATCAATAGACCCGCCGAGAGCAGCAGGAAGAAGGCGATAATGATCCCAACGCTGATGGTTATCGCCTGATCGAGCTCGGATGTGAAGCCGCTCCGTGGGGACTGGATGCCCAGCGACCAGCGCGTGCCCCGGATGGGCGAGTAGCTGATGATGATTTCCCCGTCCTCGGTGAAGATGGAGCTGGACCCGGTCTGCCCTTGCTCCATCCATAGGAGCACATCGCGCATGTCATCCCTCGCGCTCAGATCGTCTAGGATCGATTCGTGTCGATCACCTTTTGCGTATTCCGGTGGGCGATCAGCGTACCCGATTCGTTGATGATAAACGCCGCGCCGTATTCTCCGATGTTGATGTTGCTCAATACGTCGCTGAGTACGTCATATTTATAGGAACCCACTAAGTAACGGGAGATGTACGATTCGGTTCTCAGTCCGTCTCCCGCCAAGCGGAGGGAATTGACCGGGACGCCCATCGCGATTTCCAAGCCGCTCTTTCCAAGCGTGGTATCTTCAATGACCAGCCTGCCTGTTTGCAGCAGGAGGGGCCACATGTCCCGTCCGGCAATGTTCGCAGGCGACTCGGCGGTCCCGGTGATCAGCGTCCCGTCGGTCTCATATACGCCCAGCCACATGAACTCAATGCCCCCCACCGTGTGGTCGAGGCCTTTCTGTTTGCTGTAGCGGTTGACGCCCGGGGATGTCAGCGCGTCGTTCTCGCGAATCAACAGGAACCGCTCCGCCAGCGTATGCAAATGGCCCTCCACGTCCTGCGCCGCCGTCTTCGCCATAGGCTGGAGCAGATTGTGCAGGATCGTATCGGTCAGCGAGTTCATGAAGTACGTCATGACAAAAACAAGCCCGGCGGCCATGAGGACCACCGCGGGCAATAAGATGGTCAAGATCCTAGTGGTTATGCTCCGCTCGGCCTTCATCTCGTCACATCTCTCTGATCGCTTGATTGCGGCGGTAATGTACCGTGCCGTCCGACAGCGTAATAAAGGCGACGCGCGCATCCCCCAGCTTTGCCTGGTTGATGACCGCCTCGGCCAGCATGAGGAACGTGTCGTAGGAGTGCGTCGCCCCGGTGATGGCGTCCAGCCCCTCAATACCCTGTGAATCCAGCAGCATCGCCGCGTACTTGCGCGTGTACTCGTTGGGATAGGTGTTGTCGGTGCGGTTCATCGTGCGCATATAGTCCATGTCCCAGGATTTGATAAACCCGCTCGGATTCTTCGCGTTGTATTCGACGGTGACGATGGTATTGTTCTTCACGTAGATCGTGAGAAATTCCTTCCAGCCATGATCATCGAAATCGACCGGTTCGGCGGAATAGTAGCCGTCCTTCATCTTCCCGGACGCGTCCACCTGCGCGCAGGCGCATAGGAGCGCGGCTGTCAATATGATTGTCAAGTAAAGGGTCAGTTGCTTTTTCATGATCGTTTTCCTCGTATTCGCGTCCAAAGTGGTTCATTTTAGGTTACATGTTTCTCTATGGCAAGAAATCAGTCTACGCGCGGCATTGCCGCTATTTTTCCAGGAGAATTATGCCAATAGTGTACCATAAAATTACTTTCCTGTCCATATTTTTTCTCGATATTGTAATGCGAAAAACAGGAATGAGTTGGGCGTTCATTCCTGATCAGAACAATGCGAAAAACCTCTTCGTCATTGCGAACCGCAGTGAAGCAATCCAGCGAACGACTGAATAATTGAAATCCATTCAACAAGAGCTGATGCTTTCAGTTAAAGCAAACTTTATTTTTTTGGAGCTGCTCTCGCATTTTTCACAATGTTTGTTGGATTGCTTCGCTGCGGCTCGCAATGACGATTCGTGAGGTTTTGCTACAATCTAAACAGGAATGAGCATGTCAGCAAACTCATTCCTGTTTTAAGGGTATTCGCATTTTAGTAGATGATGACGGTCGTGCGCTTGGGGCAGTTGTCATAGATCCATTTCGCGTCCTCGATTTCCAAGCGTATGCAGCCGTGGGACGCCTTCTTGCCCAGGTTCTTGCGGGTGCTGGTCTGCAGCGACTTGGGATCGTCCTGTTTGTTGAAGAGAACCGAATGGAACATGATATCCCCGTGGATGTAGAACGGCCAATGCGCCCAGGATTTGAACTCGGCGAAGTAGTGCCATTCGTTGGTGCTGGGGCTGGTATAGGGGAATGTGCCCAGCGGGGTGGGGGTGACATCCTTTCCGGTGGAGCAGATAAACGTCTTAAAGAGGATGGTATAGTCCTCGTTATCGTCCGGCTTATAGACATACACGCGCTGCTTCTCGGTGCTCACTTTGATCAGATAGGGTTTGAGCGCCGGGATCGCGTCGGGGCTGAAGAGCGCCCGCTGCGTCGCCTCGTCGGCGATGCCGGTCTCCGGCAGGCCGTTGCGCGCTTGGAACTCGACGACGGCGGATTCGGTGTTTTTTCCATACTCGCCGTCGGCGGGATTGGTGCCGGCCATGAAAATCAGCGCAAAGAGCCGGCGCTGCAGGCGCATGATCTCCTGAATGTTGACGCTGCCGGGCTCAAGCGTCTCGCGGTAGACAGGGAACGTGCCCTCCAGCATCAGCTCGATTAACTCCGGATCCGCGATGCCGGTGGGGGTATAGCCTTGGATACCGGTGGTCACCACATCCTCGTCGTCGCCCTCCTGCCAAGTCAGGATTTTATAGTCGGCGTGGTCGAGCGCGTAGATGTAGTTTTGCAGGTTGTTGACGCTGCGAACCGTTCCATTGCCGTATTTGCCGTCCGGCTTGGAGATGGAAAAGCCGAGCACCCACAATCGCTCCTGAATTGCGCGCACCACGTCGCCCTCCATGCCCTGTCGGAGCTGGCTGTGGACGGGCCTGGCGGAGCGGACCGCCTGGTCGGAGTAGAGCAGTTGCCGGGTCTGCCCGTCGGTTACCCCGGTCGCGGGCAAGTCGTGTTCGCGCTGGAATTTCTTGAGCGCCGCCACTGAGTTGAGGCCAAACGAGCCGTCCGCCCGATCGGAGATGTAATTGAGCACGTAGAGCCTGCGCTGCACCCGCCACGCGTCCTCGTTTTTGGAGCCCTGCGAGACCTCGGTGATGAACAGGTCGATATCGTCGTCGTAGAGGATGGCGAGCAGTTCCGGCTCGGCGATGCCGTCCGGCACGAAACTGGGAGAGAACGGCTCGTCGGGGGGCGGCGTCTCCTCCAGTTCGTGGGTGCTCATGGTGTCCTCGGGGATCTCGTCCATGATGATGCCCTCGTACTCCATCCGCTCCACTTCCGCGAGGTAGGTTTCAAACGCGTAAACCGCTTCGGCGGTCTTGGGGCCGTAGCCCCCGTCGATCTCGCCCGCGTAGAATCCGAGCAACGTCAAACGGCGCTGCAGCATCGTCACCTGAGCGCCGGTACTACCGTCGGAGAGGGCAATGTACTCATAGTCGTCCGCGAACCCCAGAGGGGCGCAGGAGACCAGAATAGATAGGAATAACAAAAACGCGACGATTTTTTTCATTTGCGGCGCACCTCACTCCCCGTTAGACGAAGCTCTTGCGTATATTGTAACAGAACGCCGGTAAAGTTTCCATCAAATTTCGGTAAGTATGCGCTCGGCGATCTTCTCCGCCGCGTCGTGAAGCGCGCGCGCCGTCTTTCTGTACTGGTCGATCGAGCCGCCGTAGGGGTCTGGAATCTCGCCGCCGACGCCCGCGTACTCGCCGAGCAGGCGCGCGTCCGCGCCCGGCTTTATCAACTGCGTCAATAGGACGTGCTTGTCGGTCATGCATAATGCCAATGCGCCGCTAAGATCCACTTCATCCAGCGGGCGGGCGCGGTGGTCTTTTAGGTTCAATCCCATCTCCTTCATCGCCTGGACGGCATTGTGGGAGGCTGGTTGATCTGCCTGCGCGCTCACGCCGGCGGATGAGACTTCCACATCCTCAACGCCACGCCTTTTCAGCGCCTCCTTGAGCAGCACCTCGGCCATCGGGCTTCGGCAGGTGTTCCCAGTACAGACAAAGATAATCTCCATCGATCTCCCTCACACGTCGATGATCTGAAATGCTGCCGCGCGGCACAGGCGGTTCATGACGGCCAGGCCCACGCCGGTGCCTTCGATCGACTCGGCGTAGATGAGGCGCACGTCTTCCTCGTCCATCCGGCGCAGCAACCCGTACAGCGCCGCCGCGACATCCTCCGCCCGGCCGCTCTCGCCCAGCGGTAGCGCGTAGCGCGCTCCATACCGCGCGGCGTTTTCCGGCAGCGCAAGAATGGCGGAGCGCTCGGGGTCGCGGTCATAGCGCGCGCAGATCGCGCTTGCGACCCTCTCCGGCGCGCCGCGCACCACGGTCAATTCGCCCTGCGGGGCGTAGTGGCGGTATTTCATGCCGGGGGAGCGGGGCGCTTCGTGTTCATCGAGCGGGCGCAGCACGCTGCCGTCCACCTCGACCGCGCCCGCGATTTCCACGATCCGCTCGGCGGTCACCCCGCCGGGGCGCAGTACGCGCGGGATGGCTCCGGTCGCGTCCACCACCGTCGATTCCAGCCCGACTTCGGCATTACCGCCGTCCAGGATCAGCGGGATTTTCCCGTCCATATCCGCCAGCACATGCGCGGCGGTGGTGGTGCTCGGTTTCCCCGATCGGTTGGCGCTGGGCGCGGCGATGGGAACCCCCGCCGCGTCGATCAGCGCGTGCGCCACCGGGTGGGCGGGCAGTCGGATCGCCACCGTTTGGAGTCCCGCAGTCGTGATGGCGGGGACGCGGTTCGACTTCGGAAAGATCAGCGTCAGCGGCCCCGGCCAGCATGCGTCTATGAGCAATTGGGCAGATGCGGGCACCGGATCGGTGATCAGCGCGCCCAACTGCCCGATCCGCGAAATATGTACAATCAGCGGGTTGTCCGCCGGGCGCTCCTTCGCGTCGAAGATCGACTGCACCGCCCGCTCATTGAGCGCGTCGGCCGCGAGGCCGTAGACCGTCTCGGTGGGCATTCCAACCAGGCCGCCCGACCGTATGATCCGCGCCGCCTCCGCGATCGCCTCGGGGGTGGGGGGCTTGACGATCGTCTTCATCATCCGACCATGAACACCCCGCCGTTGATATCGAGCGTCACCCCGGTGATATACGAGGAGCGGTCCTCGCACAGAAACGCGATCACTTCGGCTACATCGCGCGGCTTTCCGATGCGGCGCATGGGCACCGTCTGTGGGTCGAAATGTGAGAATCCGCGCGTCATCTCGGTATCGATGTAGCCAGGAGCGACGGCGTTGACGTTGATGCCCAGCGGCCCAGCGTTCTTCGCCAGCGTCATCGTCATGGCCATCATGCCGCCCTTGGAGGAGGCATAGTTGATGCCGGTCGCGATTGCGCCGATCCGCCCGGAGATGGAGGACACGTTGACGATCTTGCCATACTTCTGCTCGCGCATCATCTGAAACGCGCGGCGGCAGCACAAATACGCGCCGGTCAGGTTGATGTCCATCACCCGGTGCCACTCTTTCTCGTCCACATCGTCAATCGAGATCACCGGGCATACCCCGGCGCAGTTGACCAGCGCGTGCAGTTCGCCGAATTGCGCCTGTATCTCCTCAAACAACCGGTCGATATCCGCGCCCTTGCCGATATCCACCTGCACAAACAGGCACTTCGCGCCGGTCTCGCGCTCGATCGACGCGGCGACTTCCTCGCCCTGCGCGCGGTTGTAGTCGGCGATGACGATCCCCTTCGCACCCATCTCGGCGAACAGCCGCGCGGTCTCTGATCCGATCCCCCCCGCGCCGCCGGTGATCAAGGCGATTTTGCCGGTAAATGCAGGCATTTATCTTCCTCCTTATGTTTGATCCGGGGACGGCGGGGCTCCGCCCCGCACCCCGCTCAAGGGACTTCGCCCCTTGAGAATCCCCATGACACTCACGCGAGGTTGTTTTGAGATAATGTATAAAGCAAACATAGACGATTCGAGAAGCTGCGGGCGCACTGTGCGTGGACACAGCTATTCAATGTACATTTTTCTTAAAACCGCTCAATCCTCACGCTTCTCGAAAAAAATCGACTCGACTAAGCTTGGGTTTTGCACAAAGCAAAAAGGATGTCCGGCAGGGTCAATCATGACTGTCCATTTGCTTGAATATTGGTTATCCGCAACTTTCGCTCCACAAGTAATCGCGTGTTGGACTGCTTTTCCAATATCTTCGACAGCAAAATCAATGTGTACCATCTGTCGCTGCGCTTCGTGTTCATCCGGCCACACGGGCGGTTTGTAGTCTTCAGCTTGTTGAAATAAGAGAAGGGGACTTACACCCTGCTTGCCTACTACACTCCATCCAGGGTTGATGTCTCTTTTTTCATCCCATCCCAGCAAATTTACATAAAACTCCGCTAAAGCGCTTGGATTTGCGCAATCGAAGACAATATGCGCAATTCTTATTTCTATGGATTCCTTCATTCTCTGTGCCCCTTTAATCTTGGATAAATTAGGACGCACCGTGG
>Ga0123353_10007433_pt1 | contig 14796 bp, 6 predicted proteins | sample TergutLab28metaG_3_FD_92763 | JGI IMG/M metagenome (GOLD analysis project Ga0123353, IMG submission 92763) | Labiotermes labralis P3 segment gut microbial communities from Petit-Saut dam, French Guiana - Lab288 P3 | ecosystem: Host-associated > Arthropoda: Insects > Digestive system > Gut ... | reverse complement strand
GGCCAGGGTATTGGTCCACCCCTTCCAATCCAGGCATCAGGGAATCTCTCATTTAAAACGTCAGTCACAAAGCAACTGAAATGGGGAGGAGCTCCGTCTTGCATAAAAATAACCCTACTTAAAAACGCCAAACGTGTAAATCCGTCTAGCACTTTTTAAGTTATAGCGGTTTCATATCCCGTCCATCTTTTTCGATGACCCTGTATTACCACACCTACAGAAGCGTCCACGAAAACATTATTATTATTAGCCAGTGAATACGTATTTATTTAATGATAAGGAATATTTTAATCATAGAATTACCACTAAAATCTGTACAGCACAGTGGTACCTCTTTCGTATTTTTAACTACGGAGTAACTACAAAGGTTTATAAGAGCCATACACCTGTACCTGTTACATCATATCTCTGTTTATAAAGACACTGCTACAAAAAATACAACCCATAGAAAACAGCTTCTTGTGGCATTTGGTTGTACAGAAATTGACATATTTTTCCACTGAAGATGGTACATAAGTACTGAAACATGCAGGAGAAACTCATGTAATGTATGCGCTAATTAGAAATTGTTTATTTTGTTGGCATAATTAAAGTGATGTACGTGCTACTCTCTCTGTTTTCAACCTCAGTAGCTTTCCACATTCTGTAGAACCAATCTTGTGGCAGAACGCTTGATCTCTACTGCGCATGTGTCCTTGCATTTATCCCTTTTCTGCGTCAGTCATATACTGAGAGGAGCTTGGCGTCCTGCAGGCGACATACGGGTGTAATGGTATTGGGATTTTGATCATTTTAACACCCCTCCACCCTTTTCGCACCCAATTTCCCTGGTATACTCCACCCCTTCTTTATTTGAGACGAATGGATTTTTCTTCCCCACTTTTGTTCACGGTCAGTGAGAAGTGTTTATGAAGGTAGACTGTATGTAAGCATATTTATTGTACTTCTCTGACTTTAGGCTAGCGGGCGGTTTATAGACAGATTGGAAGGGTGAGGGAGCGAGTGAGGGGCAGGGGTGGGTGAAAAGAGGTATTCAGTCACTAGATGTTCTGTATTCGGGCAACTTTCAATGCTGCTGTGATTATATTGAGAAGATAGCATTGAAGGAGAGCAAGAATGAAGCTGAAGGGACAACCAAAGCCGTCGGAAGGAAGAGAGATATATATATGTATATACAGAGCAAGAGAGCGCGAGAGATCTGCGTTCTCTCATGCCTTTATCCCCGACTCCTTTTGTACTTGACGCACACAAAAATGTGGAGATATAACCCATTACTACAGTAAAAGGAGACCTTCTATAGCTCTTTTCTATATAGACGAGTGGCGCTAGGCGTCTGGGCTTCAGTTGCACTGGGGACATGCAGGCTTGAACACAAATCAGAAGGTGTGTGTGTGTGTGCTGTGTCGGATAGCTACATGTCGCTGGTCTGTAGAGTGACTCGCGGATATGGAATCGTGTACCTCCGATAGCTGCTGGATTGTGGTCATGTGACGTCACGAAACGCCATCTTCATCTGAAACGGTTACAGTGTTCAGGAGTGGTGAACCTGTGGTCGAAGTACTCCTATCTCCCTCCTTCAACCCCTTACCCCTTCATACTGGCATCTCTCCCTGCGAACTCTGCTCTGGTAAAAAGAATAAACAACGAGCTGTTACCAAAATATATTTTGTTTCTTATACAAATTTTGAAGTGTAAGGAATTATGTGTGAAAAAGTGCGATGTACAGTGTATTTACTGTAACTTCTTGTGATGTACATTTTATAAGTGAAGACTGAGAATGGTATACAGAAACGCACAGGAAGCGAACATAACCATTGGCTACATCATTGGACGTGCTGCTCGCTTGTTACAGTGTAGTCGATTATAGACAGCTTTCATTAAGCATGCAACCATGTTCTTTACAACTAATCAGTAATCAATACGCATAAAAAGTTCCACAGACTTGATGTATGGAGGTTATAAAATGGATTCGTCAAGAAGTAGGTCTATTAGACGAAAAAAAATGATACTGCAATGCTTTGGAGTGACTTTTAACCGATCTCCGTTGGAGAAGCCTAAATATAATGCATAGCATGCAATTCATTAATCATGTGAACTCATTAAAATGTCTTTCTTAATTTAGAGGACGTAGGAAACCAATTAATGCATTGGCTAGAATAAAATCTTTGGGAGGCTAGTTGCATAGTTTCGTCACACAATTTTAATACATAACTGAATTAATTCTGTAAAAGTCCTAAATGTCCATAACATTGTTTCCTATCCTAACCGGTCTTCAAATTAGTTTTGATTTATTTATAAAACCCTTTGAATTAAGGTTCAGCAATCGGTTTAGCATTCAATCTGCCCTCATCATAGAATTCCTTTGTTGACGTCGGAAATAAATATTTTTCGTATATGCTTACGTAAGGGAGGATTTTGCGATGAAGATCCTAACATTTAGCAGCCAATGTTTATAATTATATAATTAGACACGCATTTAATTGTTTCCGTTTTAAAACTACCTGACCTCGCGTCCACGAAATAACGAAGCTTGTGTGTCAGACTTAGGTGGCATATGTATGGTTGATTAGACATAAATATACAGACTGATTTGCGGGTATAATTTGTTGAACAAACATGTTAAAAAAAAAGAAAAGCACTTCCCATAAGTTAGATCGGTAACAGAGCCATATAATGTAAGACAATTCTCACAGCTTTAATTTGGAAATGTCATGTCACCCTCACTGTGGCTACAACAGTGAGATTCTTTACCTGTGTTGCAACTTGGCATTTGCTCTTACAGCCTGGAATTCGTTCTGTAATTTTAGTTCCCAAAATAAGAATGGACCTTTTTATGTGATAAACTAAACTAGTAGCGGGCACGCGGTGGCACAGTTGGTTGACACACTGTGTTAAAAACCGGAAGGTCTTAGGTTGAATTCCCGATGGTGTCACTGACTTAATCCTTCCTACAGCACTCGGCCTGTGAGAGAAATAATTACCAGGAATATTTCCTGGAGCGTAAAGGCGGCCGTTGCGCAAGGCTGGCAACCTTACCACCTTCATGTGCCGATTGTCTGGGAAGCTGGAGTACTCGGCCTCTTGGAAACTTCTGGGCTTGTTCCGGCATGTAATGGGTTTGCTTCACTAAACTAATAGACAAGAGGAAGAGTTTATCGGAAACTGTTTGATTCTTTGTTCTTTGAAGTGCTAATTTAATAAAATTAAATCAGATCTGAACGAAATGCAGATTAACAATTATTGGCTTAACAAAAATAAGTTCAGTATTAGTTTGATTCCAGATTACCGAAATTATCTCTTCCCCATGCATGCCGTATTCCACTCCAATCTTATAATTCTGTGATTCATCACTTTACAACTCTTAAAATGCAGAAATACTTAAAGATGCTTCTGTGTTTTAAGTACATTTTAAGTACCTTGTCTATTCAGATGCTTTACTGAACACGTAATTTGCACAAATATTTGTTTAATGTTTGCATAGATATTTTATATTTGAAAGCAGCAAAAAATTCCCAAAAATTATTTTCATCCCTAAACTTTTGAAGGTAGCTTATTGAATGTAAACTGGGCAGTTACGGGACCATCATATTGTGTCCTCTAAAACCTTCAATTTTACTCACAACAATACTGTTAATTTCATAGGCACGTGATCATTTTCTGTCACATTATCATTCACTGCAGTAATCTGCGGGTTTGAAGTTGTACAGTAGTCAAACAAAAGTTATAGAACACTGTATCTTAGGTATAGATTTACAGACGCATTTAAATTGTTGCCGAACTTAATGTAAACCACTGTCGAGTCTAACAGATATCATGATCTGCTTCATGTATGGAAGAAACAAGGAGGGGCTGAGCGAAGTGAAAGATCTGGTCCCAGTAATAATACGGATACTTCCGGATAAATTTGTGTCCCAGTGTAGATGGTAGTAGAAATTAAATTTTATGAGGCAGCTAGGTGAAGACGTGAGTGTGGAGAGGTTAGGTGATTGGGATTTTGTAAGTATTTAAATGGTTGCCTCTAAGGGAAGAAGAGGGCGTTATTTTATTTTAGTGTTATTGTTTCTCTTTATACAAAGCAAGGTAAAGGTAAAGCAGTCCCGTTACAAGCCTGGTGTGGCCCAGAGGTTTCCAGAAAGTTAAGGTTCCCAGATTTCATGACAACGGCACAGGATGGTGGTAAAGTTGTCAGCCTTACGCACCGGCCGCCTTTACCCCCAGGAAACGCTCCTGGTACTCATTTCTGTTAGAGGCTGAGTCGACCCCAGGGCCATAGTGCGATCGGAAGTATTTTATGTCAATGAAAATTTCCAACGACACCGGCTGGGATCAAACCAGCGACCTTCCGATTTGTAGCACAGCACCTTAACCACTGTGCCACCACGGGCCCTTCTCTTTATACACTTGAAGTTAAAACTGAAGGACATATTTAATTCCATGTCTACGTAGGTGGGAAGTAGTTTGAATTGTTATATTTTTGTATAGGTAAGACGACATTGTGAAATAATTCATTAAATTTTTTAATGATACAGATTATTTATTTAACACAACAGACGAATTGGAATTTTTTAGAATATTAATAGAATATATTTCAAGAAATAATAGTCAACAGTTGGAAAACAATTAAAAGTGTCACTGTTTTGACATTTAAAAGGATATTTGGTTTAGAAGGCTTGGAAGAATTTTTTTTTTTTGATATTGAAGATAAAATAGTGCATTAAGGTCAAGCTTTTATATAAATGTTCTGTTTAGAGCTACACATAAAGACAGCGAACTGCGAAAACCCCCCGTCTTAAGCAGACGCCGTCTTTTGTAGAGTTTCACTCAACTAATATATATTTAGAAATATGCCGAATGTCTCAAGCTCAACTCTTGCTTCGGACGCTGACAGCCTAGTCTGATAATCTCTCGGTTTCTTTCAGCACAAGTTACAACAGACCAGTACCACTTTCTTGCATATCATTCGCCTTTTTTAAAACCCATTTCGACGTATTTGAACATATGTCCTTGAGAAAACGTCATTAAACAAACTCAAAAAAGGAACCAGGATTACGTAGTCCGTATAGTGTTGAGACCACGGGTTGGATGGTTCGGCGCTAGAATCCTGGCATATGAAAGAAGTTTTTCTCTTCTCCGAAACGTCGCTTTTGTCTCTGGGACCCATTCAGGAACCTGTTCGACGGGTACCGGTTCTCTTTCACTGACGTAAATCAGCCGGGACGTGAAACTGACCACTTACGTACGCCCAGTGAGATGGTTAAGAAAGCGTGTAGCTATAGCTTCACCCTCCCTTGTGGCTTCATGACTCTTGCAGGGACAAATGTCTCTTTTAACTGCGAAAGAAAGGGACTGTAGGTGAAGGATGTGTAACCATTGCACTGTACATGTGTACTTGTATAGTTATTGGAACTGATTATTTCGACACTGTCCGATTAAGTGCCTGACCTGTTTAGGAAGAGAAATGGTGAACTTATTAATAATATTCTGAAAACACAAAACAAATGTATTCCAATAAACTACGTCAGGCCCGTAATGCAGCTATAGGACATATAGTATCACCAGCATAATATTTGGAAATACGTAGACTAAAATCGTATTTTACGTGAAAAAATGTAAAGGTGAAGGTACAGCAGTCTCGTTACAGGCCTGGAGTGGCCCACAGGGTTCCGGGAAGTTGAAGTTCCCAGATTTAGTAACGACACAGGATGGTGGTAAGGTTGTCAGCCTTATGTACCGGCCGCCTTTACCCCCAGGAAATGCTCCTGGTACTCAATTCTGTTAGAGGCTGAGTCGACCTCATGGCCATAGTGCAATCGGAAGGACTTTATGTCAATGAAAAATTCCAATGACACCATCTGGGATCGAACCAGCGACCAAGAAAAATGTGTAAATGTATAGTAATATGTGTGGAGTTCTACGTCAATCTGCAAATGCCAGTCAATCTGTTCGTCTTTTCGACGTGACGTTTACCTGAGTTATTTAGAGAAATATATTTCCTACCTCACAGAGAACAAAACTCTTGTCAATTATAAAATACAATGTATTCATGTTTTTATGGAAATCGTCGGTGTTCAGCGTGCGAACCATTAGGAAGACATAAGTACAGTTTATGGAAAAATGCAGACTTTCTTAAAGTCAAGGTGTATGGTAAATATAGAAACCAATGGCTTCAAAGTTTTGTTCTTGTCAATTAAAATTTTAGGAAGTTGTACATGACGATATTATGTATGGGATATTTCAATCAGAGCGCAAATCATATAGAAATAAACCAACTTTTAAGCGCGTTCGCAAAATTGCGAAAAGTAATTATTATCTTCGTCATGCCTGTATGTTCTTCCGTCCCTCCTGCCACATGGATCAACTGAACTTCCACTAGACGAATTTTCATGAAATTTAATGCCTCATAAAAATCCAACCAGATGCATACTGTTGCATCCGGTTGGATTTTTATTAACAGTGAATTACGATGCACGGAGCCATGAGTTTAAAATTTAATGTCTCACTATTTTTGGAATATATATATATCAAAATTTCGTTGAACTCTGGCAATAATAAGGGGCACTTTACATGAAGACCTATGTCCATTTATCATATCTCACTCAGTTCTTTTGAAAATGAGAAATGTTTCAGAAGAAACTTTGTAGAAAAAATCAAAGGCCTTTTTATTCTCAGTAAAACTTTTTTTTTTTTCGAAAATCATACCGTTTGACAGATAATGTGGGAAAATACTGTAGAACAGGACAGGCCACTGATGACAACACGGCGCATGCGCATTGCATGCTGGATACCTAAGGCTATAAGTACGCACTCAAAACATGCAATACTTATTACTTTTTCACTGCATCTCAATGTTACGTTTATACGTACATTGCCTGTCTTGTTTTACGTAATTCCATGTGAACATTTCTGTTAACGAAGGCAATACATGTTGCATGTGTATGTCAGTCTTTGTTTCATTCTCTTTCTCTTAAGTATGTGTCTCTTCTAGTCTCTATTGTGTTTCAGGAGACCATAACTTCAGAAACTAACTATAATATAACACTGAAGAAGCAGACGGCAGGCTTCTCTAAAACATCTGTAACTATTTACCCATCGACACGACGTCATACCACAGAAGATCTCAATCTTTAATCCGTTTTCGAGCAAATAAAATTAGACCAGTTGTTATTATACTCTACTCTACGTTATGCAGAACACTTCAGACTCCTACACTCGTAACCAAGATCAGTACATACGTACTTCTGAATGACTGTATTGACTTTTTGCCTCACTTCACGGGTGTATTGTTTATTTGTTTGTTTGTTTTACACAGCAAATATTAAAATGCTGTGCTGAGTAAAACCTGCCTGTTTTCATAACAGTATAGAATATTAAACAATACTAAAACATTTTCTATTTAAACAACTGTATTTGCTCAGAGGTTTGGCTTCAGAACTACCCATTTGAATTTCAAAGCAATAAAATATCACACAAAATATAAACGTCAAAGTAATGTAAAGCGGAAGCTGACCCTGGCTGTGTTACTTTCGAAACAAAGGTGACAGGTCTGAAGTGGCTTCATTAATTTTATTTTCGGGCTAATTAACTTCCAATAACGTCTCTAGCTAGCAATCTGCAGGTATTTCTGTTCGTCTATAATTCTCACGCTACATTATTAGTCTAGCTTATGCCATTCTGCTTATTGCAGTACTCAGAGCATTGTTTAAAATGCGGTTTCCTTGAATGTTTAAAACTTACCCAGGGTAGGGCTTTAAATGATTTTAGAGTCTTTTTTTTTTCAGCTACATACGAATTGATTTGGAATTCAAAGTTGTTCCTCTTTGGCTGATTATAGACATCATAAGAGCTCCTCACGCCCCACGGGCATAATAACATAAAATGAATAAACTCTAGGCTCAAATGCATAATTACAAGGCCCAAAAACTGAAGAAATTCAGTGACCAAAGAATTTATTTCTGAAGTTGTTTTTGTCTTTCTACATATTTTCAAATTTGACATTCACATGTAATTATTAAACTTTGCTAAGTAAATTACAAAGTCGATGAATCATCGTTACATAAAAAATTGCCCCTCAAATTTGCCTGTTAAATTCGCATGAAATGTGGGATGAATTGAGAGTTTCTGATCTTTATGTTGGTCAGAATGATGCTGTGGCACAGTTGGTACTCCTTCAATGTTTAGAGCTGACTGGTAAATGTATATAGGCCTATATCACGTGTTGCAATATCACGAAAATATGCATTTTGCCACAAAATATAATTATGTAGTCTCACGATTCTCACAGCAAACAGCGGCTATTTCCATAAACACCTTAACCTAATGGCTGCTATAAAAGCCACGAACAACGATGTCTCTGATTTACTGCTCTAACCGTTTTAAGGTCACTGTTATTTAGCAAGTTCGTACATCGTCGTTGATAAGTGAACGAATAGGGAACATTGATGTCGAAAGCCGAAGTAATCGAATCGATAGAAACTTGCTCCATTGCCGCTTTGTAAACCTCAAATCCCACACGGACTGGTCTGGATTTGCTGTGTGATGTAGGAAATTAAGTTTTGTATAAAACTGTAATAATCGTCAAGTGCAGAGTACATCATGTGTTTATTCTTCATGTAAATACGTGTGGTTGGGCAAACGCTAAGACACTGGATAAACGACAGACACGTGCTGTCGTAAGAGAGGGCGCTCCAAGGCGACAATGGCTGCAATATTTGACACACTATTTAGTAAGTTCTGGTCATGAGCCCCGAGTGGGGGGGGGGAGTACTAAATGGGCAGAATGTCAGTTGTGGTGTAACTTGGATTTGGACTTAAGGAGCAGTTGACAATGTTTGAGAAGTCTGCCGGGGGGGAAGTTCCGTCTTCGTTTCGAAGGCAACGCAACAGAAAGACCAAGACAACAACCGTCATAAGGTAGACTGAAAGCCGGTCATGAACCCTAGTCAGAGCTCGGAACTGAGAAAAGCAGACTGACTGACTCTTGGTTGCTAAGTGACTTAGACTTGGATCCTGCTTGCGAAATTAACGGAATAACGAATAACCAAAGTAACAGAACAGCTTATTTTGACGACATCTACAGCATAAGAGTCCGTTTAGTGGCCGTAGCGCTGTTGACGTCGTGAACACGGTTAGGGGTAGACAGCGCTTCTGTCACCTATTACGTGTACTTGACCTTCCCCCCCCACCGGGGCACACTCAGCATGCTATTCAAAGAGCGCCAGGGCTCTTCTCTGGGTTCAGGGAGGCGGAGGCTTGAAGCTGACCACGCACGCTTCTAAACGCCAAGTTCGTTAAAAGAGTCTTAATGCGTGCCGCGGGACGATTTTACTTGTGCTTTCTGCTTTGTACTTGACATTAAAGTCAAAAGAAGTGTTATAATTTTTTGTCATGAAGGTCTCACCACAGAAAAGGAAAGTGTATGACTTCAAAGATAAATATTTTTGTTATGGCCTTCTGTATTAAAAAGGAATACAACCGATAATATTTTTGCACATGTGGAATTAAATATTTTTACATTAATTTTATATGAAGAAAAGGGCCAAAGTATATTAGCTCAGTCTTAATAAATATCTATTTGTGTTGATGCATTAGGATAATTTCTGAACTCCGCTACATGTTGCGGCAATTTTCTACAATTATCAGAACTAGTTCACGATGCATGATATTTGTGTAAAGACTTACATACTTAACGTAGTGTGTATAGATAGGGCGAAAAGCTTCAAATCAATATATTTTTAGCCGCTATATAGTACTGTGTGATTCGAGGTCATTTGTTTATGCCAAGTCTCGGAGAACGCCATTGAAACCTATATATAATATTACTCTGAAGATTAAACTAAGTTACATTATATTTAAATTTTCAGCTCCTACGTCAAATTGTGCGTCTTCCTTATAAAGAAAAACATTATATTTTTGGTCTGTAAATAATCGCTTTTGATTGAGAAAACTATATGAAAGACGAATACGCCCTGTGGGTAAAATAAAGAATTTATCAATGTTAAAGCAAATGGTGCACATAGTAACCACTTAACCTGTAAACTTTCGAGTTCTGACTGTAAATGTGGGATGGTGAAATTATTTAACTGTGATATATACAACTACCTGTTTATTATTGGTGCAACTAAGTATTTATGTGTCATTTTGGCTACACACGATATGTGAAAAATGAGATTATGACGTTCTCTTTACTTACTAGTGGATTCTTCAGAAACCTGCCCCCGCGGGCAATAGGCTCTTAGGCTGTCTCCGTACCGGCTGTTCCTGGCGGAGGAGTAGCACTAAATCCAATCTCGACTAAATTGAAAACGTAAATTAAACTGTTGGGTGTGGAGTTAATCAGTGCTTGAACGGGTAGTCAACCCCAGCGGTCCTCCCTCTTGGGTTGTCATATTAGACTACCAGATGAGGCGAGGCTGAAAGAGGTCTTGTGTCTGGTGGTTGATGCTCACTAGGGGTGAGACCTCCACAATCATCACGCCCTTACTCTCTCTGTCTTTCTCTCTCCTTAGGGACATCACAACATTTCAATCAAGCAATCAACATGCACGCTAATCCATTCCCCAAGCCCTTTACTGAAAGTCAGTACTGGAGAAACAAAGTTAGAACAGGGGCATGAGGGTGCCTCCAATTCGATTGCAGTAAATGTGAGTGCTAAGCAGATTTTTCGGACGTATATAGCGTGCAACTGTGATGACTGGAGGCAATGAAAGGCTTAAATTTTGAGTTGCGCTTTTACGCATTACAGTCACTTTTAGCGCAGAATATGTCACGTGTCTCCAAAATACACTGTTTTTATAATACACGTACTCTCCGACAGAAGGAAACATTAGGTTTCTGGAATCTATTCCTAATCAGAACAAACTAAAGTCCATGAGTTGGTTTAGGATGAAAACAATCCTGCTGGTTCAAAAGACGATAATGTTGTATAAGTAAAATTTATGCAAATACCTTTAAATCAAATACAGAGATAGTAACGTCAAAAAAAACCTATGTAATTTAATGTAAGGTAAAGTTAAAGTGGTCCCGTTACAGGCCCGGTGTGGCCCAGAGGGTGGGTAGAGGTATAGCTCTACTCTTCCATGACCGCGGCACTAGAAGGGGGTGAGTGGTCAGCAACACGCCCCGGACGCACTTTACCCCAGGAAAAGACCCTGTACTCATTGTACAGGAAGCTATGTGGGCCCCAGGGCCGGTCTGGACGGGCGGGAAATCTCGTCCTCAACGGGATTCGATCCCGGACCGTCCAGCCCGTAGCTCAGTCGCTATACCGACTGATGTATCCGGCCCACACTAGGAACTAATGTACGACGATATTTTTATGAGTGAACTGGAATCATATTTTATCTTTTGTAAATGTGAGTGCTTGCAAGTTGGGTATTCTATTTACAAAATCTTGAAGAAATCCAAACCTTTGTTCTCCGATTTGTTATCGTAAATGTTTAAGTCACAATTTCGCAGAAACATATTTCTTCCGCCTTAATGGTGGAAGTGAGTTAAGCGGCGAAGAAGTTATTTCCTTCCTGAAGATGGAGAAACAGTTTCACTCGAAGGAGAGATTATCACACACAAGAGTACACGGCATCATAATCCAGAATACAACAATACAAATCGTCAAGCCCTTAAAAAATTTTGGACCTCAAATCTAGAGTGACATGCAAATGCTGCTGATGATGAATGAAAAAATTCAGAATTTCTAGTGGCGCTTCAACACATTTATTTCAGGACTCTTCAGGCTGTTTGGAAGAGCGCATGTCAGTTCTTTTATATAATTTGTATTTTAATGGGTAATATCTTATAAACAATTTACAACAAAAAAAGTAAGGACATTTCTAGGGTGCCAGGTGCAGGTAAAGTTTTTTTTTGGGGTTCTCCTACACTCCTCTACGTCACAATTTTATCCCGTCCAACGGTACCCCTTAACATGCCAGAAGCCAAGTTTGGGGTCTTCTGGAATGTTACTCTGTGTCACTGTGTAAATAGTTCCCAACATTTCGAGGGCATTGCGATCCTTACATACGTCTGGAACTGTTTACCCAGCGATAAAGCATTACATTCCCATCCCAGAACACTCGAGTCTTTGGAGTTACCGCTTTGAGATCATCAAGTCTCACAACCCAGAAGACTCGAGTCTTTGTGGTTACCGCTGTGAGATCATCAAGCCTCACATCTCAGAAGACTCGAGTCTTTGGACTTACCGCTGTGAGATCATCAAGTCTCATCCCAGAAGGCTCGAGTCTTTGGGGTTATTGCTGTGAAATCATCATGCCTCACATCCCAGAAGACTCGAGTCTTTGTGGTTACCGCGGTGAGATCATCAAGTCTCACATCTCAGAAGACTCGAGTCTTTGGAGTTACCGCTGTGAGATCATCAAGTCTCACATCTCAGAAGACTCGAGTCTTTGGACTTACCGCTGTGAGATCATCAAGTCTCATCCCAGAAGGCTCGAGTCTTTGGGGTTATTGATGTGAAGTCATCATGCCTCACATCCCAGAAGACTCGAGTCTTTGGGGTTACCGCTGGGAGATCATCAAGTCTCACACAAGAAACATTTTCGTGCTTGCTTTCTAGCATGTGCTGGGAGCGACAAGTGTTAGAACTGCAGTGCTAATTGGCCAACATTTCGAAATAATAAAACCAAATTCACATCCTTGATATAACTATACTTTTTCTTCTTATATGTTCCATGTTTCCTGCTTTAATCAAATGTATAAAATTATCGAAAAGACCAACAAATACACCTGAGCGTATGAATATTTTAATACATATTAACCACCGACATTTTCGGCCACTCATGTGGCCATCTTCAGGGTTGTAAGAACAAGAGTACAATTATAATGTGTCGGAATTAATAAGCAGATAAAAGCTATAACCTATTTGGTTAAATTCGCGTTTAACAGAGTCACGTATGGAAAGGAATAAGATATTAGAAGATACAAACTTTCTATCTTATAATATTTTATGCCTTCTTCTAATATTTCTTTAAAAAGGGTAAAGCAGTCCCATTACAGACCCGGAGGGGCCCAGAGGGTTCCAGGAAGTTAAGCTTCCCAGATTTCATGACAATGGCATAGGATGGTGGTAAGGTTGTCAGCCTTTACCCCCAGGAAATGCTCCTGGTACTCATTTCTGTTAGGGGCTGAGTCGACCCCAAAGCCATACTGCGATCGGAAGGGTTTTATATCAATGAAAAATTCCAATGACACCAGCTGGGATCGAAACAGCGTCTAATATTTCGTACCTCCCTGAAAATGACCACATGAGTAGCCAAACATGTTGATGGTTATCATTTAATAAAATTACATTCATTCACTAAAGCGCATTTTATGGTTTTTTTTAAAGAGTTTTGCACTTTTTTCTCTCCTTTCTTTGTATTTATTCGTAATATATTTCTATAATATTTTACATTTTGATTGAGATCATTACTTATTTGAAATGCCCGACGGCGAAAAGAGATCGTCAGCGTCTCAAAATTCTGGAACTCTTAATCCTCTTCCTTCCACTTTCACATTTACCGCCAGTAGAGCAGTCTTCTTGTTTTCTTTCAAATATTAGCACGTTAAAATTAAACATCTTCAGCAATAGCTTACAAAGCAATTTCAACCTTGGACTCTCTTCAACCACCGGCAGTGATGTTCCCACTAAGATACTTAATTGACTACTTACTTACTTACACCATGGAGCAGAGTCCTTCTCGAGTAGCTAACCGGTTCTCAGCTAATCAAAGAATTCCCCCACTTTACGGGACTGAAGTTTCATTATCGCGTTTACAAGAGCTCCCCAACTGTCCCTACCCTGAGCCAGATCAATCCAGTCCATGTCCCTCATACCACTTCCTGTAGATCCATCTTACTATTATAGTCCCATCTACTTCTGGGTCTTCCAAGTGGTCTCTTTCCCTCAGGTTTCACCACCAAAACTCTGTACACATCTTTCCTCTCCCCATTCTTGCTACACGCCCCGCCCAGCTTATTCGTCTCGATTGGATCATCCGATTAATATTTGGTGAGGACTACAGATCATTAATCTCCTCATTATGTACTCTTCTCCAATCCCCTGTTACATCGTCTCTCTTAGGCCCGAATATTATCCTCAGCAAACTAATCTCCAACAAACACAGCCTACGTTCCTCCCTCAATGTGAGCGACATGTTTCACGTTCATGCAATACAACAGGAACAATTATAGTTCTGTGTGTATCAATCTTTATATTTTTGAAGAGCACACTGGATTATAAAAGATTCTGCACCGAATGATAAAAAGCGTTCCCTGATTTCAATCTGCTCTTAATTTCTTCATGAGTAGAATTTTGGTTCCTTAAGTTTGTTCCCAAATATTTGAAATGTTTCACCCTTTCACAGGAAGCATTATCGGTCTTTATATTTTGACTTCGTCCTGCATAATGATCTCGTGACGTGACCATGTACTTAGTTTTATCAGCATTTAAGCCTAGTTCAGTATGCTTACAAGTAACTACTAAAGCTTCTGTGATCTCCTTTACAGTATGTACGCTTCCTCCCAATATATTAACATCATCAACGTAAACTAGAGGCTGATGTGTAACATTTATTTTCAAGCCATCCTGGTTTACTTGAATCCTCGTAAAAACATAGTCTAAAGCAAAGATGAAAAGCAATGGCGATAAAGCATCTGCTCGTTTCGAACCATTCTTAATAGAAAATGTATCAGACAGATGTACAGATCATTAAGCTCCTCATTATGTAGTTTCCCCCACTCCCCTGTTACCTCGTCCCTCTTAGGCCCAAATATTCTCCTCAATACTCAATTCTCGAACACCCTCAG
>Ga0123353_10007431_pt1 | contig 14798 bp, 12 predicted proteins | sample TergutLab28metaG_3_FD_92763 | JGI IMG/M metagenome (GOLD analysis project Ga0123353, IMG submission 92763) | Labiotermes labralis P3 segment gut microbial communities from Petit-Saut dam, French Guiana - Lab288 P3 | ecosystem: Host-associated > Arthropoda: Insects > Digestive system > Gut ... | reverse complement strand
GAGACATCACAGGAAACCATGAAGTTTGAAGAAGGTTGTCTTTCCATTCCGGGTATCTATTCGGATGTGGTAAGGCCAAAGTCGGTGAAGATTCAGGCATGGAATGAAAAGGGCCGGCCTTTTACCATGGAGGCAAGCGGCATAGTGGCCAGGGTGATACTCCATGAATACGATCACCTGGAGGGAGTACTTTTCATTGATAGGCTTTCAGAACAGAAAAGGAACCGCATTATCGCCAAGATCGAGAAGGCCTCCGCCAAACAGCAGGAATAAAGTATGCAGATCCTTTTCGTTGGATGCCCTGCCATAGCAGTGCCTTCCCTCAGGGTTTTGTCCGATCTGGAACTTGAAGGGAGGGGGGTGACCCTGGCCGGTGTCCTCACCAATCCGGACAGTAAACGCGGCAGACACGGGCTGGACGAGCCCACCGATATTTCCGCTGCAAGCTCGGCGCTTGATCTGGTACGGAAGGAAAGGGGATTTCCCCCTATACCTCAGCTAAAACCGGAAAAACTGGATGCCCAGGCCCGAAAGGAAGTTGCCGCCCTTTCACCGGAGCTCCTTGTGTCTTTTGCCTACGGGCATATCTTCGGTCCCCGCTTCCTGGCCCTGTTCCCCATGGGGGGGATCAATATTCACCCCAGCCTGCTTCCCAAATACCGGGGCGCTTCTCCCATTCCGGCAGTCATACTGTGCCGGGAAAAGGAGACGGGAATTTGCATTCAGAAACTGGGGCCGGAAATGGACGCCGGAGCTATCCTGGCGCAGGATTGTTTTGAGCTTTCAGGACAGGAAACCACTTCATCGTTAAGTGAAACAGTGGCCCGGAGGGCAGCTCTCCTGCTTCGGGAACTGCTTCTCAATTTCGATTCCAGACTCGCCTCTGCCCGGCCCCAGGAGGGCGAAGCTGTCTACTGCCGGGAGATTAAGAGGGAAGCGGGTCTTATAGACTGGAACAAGAGCGCCGCTGAAATCGAAGCCCAAATACGGGCCTATACACCCTGGCCCCTTTCGTTTACCAGTCTGGGGAATGATACGCTCTTTATACTGGAAGCCAGGCCTTTGGACCTTGTGAAAACGTTTTCAGAAGCGGAACAGGCCGCGCCCGGTACGGTTTTGGGCATTGATAAAAATCAGGGAATACTGATACAAACCGGAAACGGTATACTTGCTGTTACCCGGCTTCAGCTGCAGGCGAAAAAAGCCATGGACTGGAAAGCTTTCTGCAACGGGAGGCGGGATTTTACCGGGGCCAGGCTGGGATAAGCCGCTCTTGCTACTCAGGTTTTTTTCCGGTTTAATGGATACATGGGCTTTTTCAATCTGAATCTTGACTCCATAGAATCTTACGTATCGAATCATCTCAGGCTTTTTATTTCCATGGCGGCAGGGCTCATTTTGTTTGTGGGTATAGTTGCCGTCTCTGTGTTTTTTATAAGCGTCCGGGGGGCCGAGCAGACCATGGTTCCCGATGTTCAGGGCCGGGATCTGACTGCCGCCCTTCTGGAACTTCAGGTAAAGGAACTTTATCCCAGAATCCAGCTCCGTTACACCCAGACCTCCGCGGACAAGGGTCTTGTTCTGGAACAGAATCCCAGGCCGGGAACCATTGTAAAGGCAGGCCGCAGGATACAACTGGTTGTAAGCCAGGGTGTAATGGTTAATACGGTTGAGAACTTTTTGGGCCGGAATGTGGATGAAGTTCGCATGGATCTTCTGACTATGTTCTCCGCCCAGAGCGCTTCACCCGGCTCCGCCCCGGTTCTGCCGCTGCTTACCCTCAAGGAACCCTTGATGTATGAATTTTCCCCGGAACCCGCGGGCACTGTTTTGCAGCAACGGCCGGAACCGGGCACGGGTATTTCCGGCCCTACCATGCTGGAGCTGGTGGTAAGCCGGGGTCTCGAAAATACCATGATCCGGCTGCCGAATTTCCTCGGTTTGGGTTTTGAGGACGCGCTGGAACAGATAGGCCGGACAGGCATTGATTTTGAGTTTTCCATGCGGCCGATACGTATTGGCGAAAAACCGGTAACCGTGGTGGCCCAGAACCCCGGGGGAGATACCCTTGCAGGTTTAAATACCAGAGTTGCCATTACCGTGGCTATACCCGACAGAATTCCCGAAAACGAAGTGTTTGGCCTTTTCAGATACGAAATGGAGAAAAACCCTTATCCCCTTCTGATACGGCTGGAAAGCATACTTCCCAACGGGGAGCGGCAGCGGCTATTGTCCGTGCAGTACGCGGGGGGACCCCTTTCCGTTCCCTACCGGCAGCCCGTGGGAGCAGTGCTGGTACTCTACATGCTGAATCGCGAAATTCACCGCGAAACCGTCTCCCCTCAGGTAGAAAGGCTGTCGTTCGATCAGCTTTAGTAGTTCCCCATGTAAAGGAAGCGCTTGATCTTCTGGGTGGGGGTCTTTTCAAAAGGTTCTTTCCTAATCTCGATACGGTTTAGCCGGGAAAATGCCGCGAGTTTTTTATTTGCGGTGTCTTTGAGCTCTTCGAGGCTGTCCCCCAGGGCGGCGAACATGGTTTGCGCCTTTTCGTTCAGGACAACGAGGGCCACCAGCTCGCCCCGCTGTCCGGGGACCACCAGGGCGTCTTCGACGAGCAGGGAAGTTTGGAGTATACTCTCAATCTCTTCGGGGTAGATGTTTTCTCCCGAGGGACCCAGGATAAGGGCTTTGAGCCTGCCATGGATAAAAAGGCGGCCTTTTTTATCAAGGTGGCCCAGGTCGCCTGTTTTAAACCAGCCGTCCTCGGTGAAAGCCTCCCGGGTACGTTCCTCATCCCGGTAGTAGCCCAGCATAACATTCGGTCCTTTGACCTGGATTTCATTTTCATCGCTGATCCGCAGCTCCGTACCCTTTATCACCGAACCGACTGAGCGGAAGGGTAACTTGTAGGGGGCGGTTCCCGCTACCAGCGGGGCGGTTTCGGTGAGGCCGTAACCCGGCGCATAGGGGAAGCCGGCTCTCCTCAAAAAACGTTCCACGTCTTCCGAGAGGGGCGCCCCGCCTATCCCGAAAAAACGTATCGATGCGCCCAGGGCGGCCATGAGCTTTTGCCCTGCCGCCCATACCGCCAGGGGACGGGTTAGGGGAAACCTATAAAGCGGGCTTTTTTCCAGCTGCGGAAAAACCCTGTTCCGGCAGATCTTTTCAATAAAGAGCGGCACCGAGACCATGGCGGTAGGCCGCAGGGTCTGCATGGCCGGAAGCAGCACCGCCGGGGAAGGCGGCTTGTCCAGGTAGGTCACAGATGCGCCGCTCATTACAACGGTAAGCATCCCCAGGGAACATTCATAGGTATGGGCAAGGGGAATTACCGAAAGGAGCCTGTCCCTGGAATAAATCTTCATGAGGCTGCGCGAAGAAGTGGCAACGTACACCAGGTTGCGGTGGGAAAGCAGAACCCCCTTGCTTCCCCCTGTAGTGCCGGAGGTGTAGATGATCGAGGCCGGGTCATCTTCGTTGACTTCGGGCCAGCTCTCTTCAGGGGATTCTTCGGCGGAGCCTTGGTCGCAGGACCAAAGATCCAATCGTATGGAAGGAATTGCGGGATTAATTTCGGTAATTTTGGGAGCGGTACGTTCGGTATAGCAGAGTACCGAAATTCCCGCATGCTCCGCGATGGCGCCAACCTGCTCCGGGGAAAAGTCAGTGAGTACAGGTACGGTTATTCCCCCTGCCAGGGCGGTGGCAAAGTAGGCAATGGGCCATTCGGGGCGGTTTTCCGCCAGTATCATCACCTTGTCCCGGGGTTTTACCCCCAGCTGCCTGAGCTGGGAAGCGAAACGCCGGATCTTTACGCCGAAATCCGCATAGGAAAGCCGGTCGTAGACCCCTCCGTCCCGGTATATCTGGAAACAGACCTTTTTCCCGTAACGCCGGCAGGCTTTGAGGCAGATTTCCGTCAGGGTCTGTTTTTCCAAAAAGATCATATTGTTAGAGAAATGCTCCTTGGCTCTTTATATCGACCATAAAATCCGAAAAAGGTTGCACTCTCCGGTGAGCTTCATTTTGTCTGTTTTGGGTTTTTAAGCCCTTTTTCCCGGGTCTTGCCGCTTGTGGACTCAGGCTTTGCCATGACTCCGTATTTTGGCGGGGCCATTTCAACCTCTCCCAGTTTCTTGACTTTGAAGTTGTTTCTTTTAAACTCCGCATAGTCAAAAGCTTCCAGTTCATCTTTTGCAAGCTTGTGGTACTCGTAGAAATTTTTCCTGCCTTCGTAACCATCGCCCAGATTATGTTCCAGGAAGGCATCGGCCATCTCTGTTCCCATCTGCGGGGCAACATAAAAAGCCCCCATGGACAGAACATTGCAGCCATTCCCGGCAACGGCCCTCAGTGCGGCCGGAACGCTTTCCACTACAGCGCAGTGAACATGGGGACATTTGCTTGCCGCAATATGGATGCCCATGCCCGTACCACAGAAAATCAGCGCCCGCTCAAACTCACCCTCAGCAATTTTCGCCCCCACCTTTAGCCCAATACGGTGAAACATTTCCGGCTTTTTTTCCTTTGAGGATTTGACGCCAATATCGGTGACTTTCCACCCCTTTAATTTGAGGTGTTTTACCACCGCCTCCTTGAGGGAGACTCCCGCGCGGTCGGCGCCTACCAAAACATACTTGTCTTTTATTGTTTTCATCCTGTTTACCTCCGTTATCAATGAGGTTTTCATTGTGTTAGCTCTTCCTTTCGGTGTCAATGGCTTCGGTAGCAGGCCAAAACGTTCCCGGCGTCAGCCCTTGAACCGCGCCCCTCCCTGAGGTACAGTGAGGTATGTTTTCCCCGAAAGGCCGCAGTCTGTTGCTTGTTTTTTTTCTTTTGAGCCTGCCGCTACTCAGCGCCCAGAGCTCCCAAGAAGCCGGGGGCCTTGTTGATCCGGCTTCGCTCGTGGGTTTGACCCTGGATGAGCTCATCAGTCGTTTCGGTACGCCCCGGTCGGTTTACGCGGCAAGGGGTCTTGAGGAATGGCAGGATGATGTGGTCTTTGTGTACGAGCAGGGGGATTTTTACATCTATAAAGACAGGGTTTGGCAGTTGGGCCTCAAGGCGGCCCGGGGGTTAAAGGCAGGTGACTCCCGGGGCGTGGTTTTTCTGATCCTGGGATCAAAAGCCGAGAGCCGGGGAGATTCAATTTTCTTTCCACTGGATGAAAAGCCCTGGCCCCTTATGTTAAGATGTGATTTTGACAGCGAGGGTAAGCTTGTGGTGATTTTTATTTACCGGCCGGATTTTTGATTAATGAGGAATTTGGGGTTATATGGCGAAAATATGTCTTTGTCTTACAGGTAAAACCCTCGCCCGGGATCTGGAAGTCCTTGAAAGGTACAGGAAGTATGTGGATATTGCCGAACTCAGGGCTGACTGTCTGGACCCGAATGAACGGTTTCTGATACGCCGCTTCCCGGAAATGGCAGATATCCCCGTGATCCTCACCATTAGGCGAAGTATTGACGGCGGCCAATACCTGGGCGGTGAAGGTTCCCGTATAAATCTCCTTGCCAAGGGTCTGGCCTATGCCGATGCTGACCGGCGCCGGAATTTCGCCTATCTGGATCTCGAAGAGGACCTCGACGTACCCAGCCTTGAGGAAGCGGCCAGGACTTTCGGGATACGTATCATCCGCTCATGGCATAACCTTGAGGGGGTTGATGAGGACCTCGCCGTAAAACTCAGGAAACTCAGAAGGGTAGGGGGCGAGCTTGTGAAAGCCGCGGTGATGCCCCGCAGCCTGGATGATGTGATCAAGGTGTACCGGGCCGCCCGGGAAACTTCGGATTTAGACAAGATACTTCTCTGTATGGGAGAGTACGGCGCCAATACCAGGATACTGGCGGAACACCTGGGGTCCCAGGTCAGTTACACAAGCCCCGCAGGCGAAAGCGATCTGTTACTTGCAGCGCCGGGCCAGCTGGATCCCAGGGATCTCGCCGAACTCTACCGCTTCCGTGAAATAACATCCAAGACCAGAATTTTCGCGGTTACAGGTTACCCTCTGAAAACAACCTCGAGCCCCTTTTTTTTCAACACCGTTTTCAGGATAGAGCAGACCGATGCGGTCTACGTGCCCATCCCCGCGGATTCAGCGCAATCCCTGATCCGCCTGGCCGAAGAAATAGGCATTTCCGGCATCTCAGTTACGGTTCCCTACAAGGAGGAAATAATTCCTTTTCTGGCTTTCAAGTCAAAAGAGATTCTCTCCTTCGGCGCCTGCAATACCGTCGTAGCCGGCCCCGAGGGCTGGGCTGGCTACAACACAGATGCTGCCGCTTTTTCCGGTTCGCTCCTGGATTTCATCGGCCGCAAGGATCTGCGGGGCCGGAAGCTGACCATAGTGGGCGCAGGCGGAGCTGCAAGGGCGGTGGCCGCAGAGGTGTCCCGTTTAAAAGGTAAGGCCCTCATCCTCAACCGTACCGTTGCCAGGGCGCATGCCCTTGCCGAGCCCTACCGCTTTGCCTGGGCAGGCCTGGACAGCCGGGGAGCTGACCTGATGGATAGATATTCGGACCTTATTATCCAGACAAGTCCGGTTGGAATGGATCCCTTTTCGGACGCGGATCCTATAGAATTCTACAAGTTTTCGGGCAAGGAAACGGTGATGGATCTTATCTACAGTCCTTTGAAGACCCGCTGCCTCAGGCGGGCGGAAGAAGCGGGCTGCCGAATCCTCAACGGCTACGACATGTTTCTGAGACAGGCCCGTTACCAGTATGCTTATTATATGAACAAAGAATTTCCTCCCTCCCTTGTTTCCCGGGTGGGATTTTAAATTTTCCGTTTCAGACGGGTAAAAAGGCGGCGGCTATGATGGATCAAAAGGCAATTAAAGAAATGGTCGGCAGGGCGGCGGTAGAGGCTCTGGTAAAAAGCGGCATGAAACTGGGCCTGGGAACCGGTTCCACCGCTATCCCGGCGATACAGCACATAGGCGCCCTTTTGGGGGAGGGGAAGCTCAAAGACATACTGGCTGTACCCACCAGTTTCCAGACTATCATTGAATGTGAGAAATGGGGCATTCCCCTCTTTACCCTGAACTCGAAGGAAATCGGCGGGATGCTGGATCTGACCATCGACGGTGCAGACGAGGTGGATCCCAAAAACCGGCTGATAAAGGGCGGCGGCGGAGCCCTGCTCCTGGAAAAGATCGTGGCCTACGCTTCCGCTTTCTATGCCATCGTTGTGGATGAATCCAAGCTAACCGGGAATCTCGGCGTCAAGTTTCCTGTGCCGGTGGAAGTCGTCCCCGAGGCGAGGATCCCCGTAACCCTGGCCCTGCAAAAGCTCGGTACACAGGTGATGCTCAGGGAGGCGGTACGCAAAGCCGGACCTGTGATCACTGACCGGGGCAATCTGCTCCTGGACATACTCTTCAAGGCCCTCCCTGACCCTTCCGCTTTGGAGGCGGAAATCAACCGCATCCCCGGTGTGGTGGAGAACGGTTTCTTTACCGGACCTCAAGACATCGGGCCTGCGCCAGAAGGGAACCCCGGCTTTCAGCCGCCGTGGAAGGTTCCGAAAGTTTATATAGGACGGGCCGACGGCTCCCTCGAAGTACGGGGCCAGTGAACGCATGGCCGGCAAAGCCTGGGATAAACACATCAATTTTTTTGAACTCCAAAAAGCCTCGGAAAAACCCGGCTGTCCCCTTTGCAGCATCATCGTAAAAAGGGCGGAACAGTATTTGGACAACATGCTCTTTGAGCACATTTCCGATCGGCCTTTCCGGGCCAATTACCGCTCAGCCGGAGGTTTCTGCGCCTTTCATTCCCGGGGCCTTGAATCTTTTCGGGACGGTCTTGCGGTGGCCATTCTGGGCCGGGACATTCTGGAGGAACGGATACTTTCTTTTGAGAAAAACCGCCCCTGGGCGCCCAAAGGCCGCTGCCCGGTCTGTGAGGAAAGGGGCCGCATAACGGAGGAGTACCTGAGTTTCCTCGCGGAGTCCGGCGGCGCCGGCGAAGAGGAACAGGAATTCAGGCGGATTTTTACCTCGGGCGACGGCCTCTGCGCGCCTCATTACGCGGGGCTTCTTTTTACTTCCAAGGGAAAGGCCCGTAAACCCCCGGCCTGGCTTAAGGAATTTCATGAAACCAAATTCCGGGAACTCAAGAGGCGGGTAGACCAGTTCATCGAGCTGTCCGCCTACGGCAGGCAGGAAGAATTTTCCCGTCTTTCCGAAAAAGATCAACTGGTCTGGAAAGAGCTGGCTATGGCGTTACGCGGTACCCATTCCTAGTTACTGTCCCATATCTTTTTCCCGTATTTCCGCGCGGCGAATTTTGCCGTTTACGGTCTTTGGCAGGGATTCCACATACTCGACAATCCGGGGATATTTGTATGGCGCGGTGATCTTTTTAACGTGCTCCTGCAGCTCTTTTGTGAGCTCGGGCGAGCCTGTATAGCCCTGCGACAGCACAATCGTAGCTTTTACGGCGAAGCCGCGTTCGGGATCGGGTACGCCTGTTACGGCGCATTCGGTAACGGCGGGGTGTTCCAAAAGGACACTCTCGACCTCAAACGGCCCGATACGGTAACCGGAAGATTTTATTACATCATCCGTGCGGCCTATGTACCAGAAAAATCCCATTTCGTCCTTGTATGCCGTGTCGCCTGTATGGTACAAGTCGTCGTGCCAGACGTTTTTTGTCATTTCATCGTCGCGGTAATATCCCGAAAACATTCCAAAAGGTTTTCCGCCGCCTTTTTCGTCTGTGCGTATACATATCTCGCCTGTTACGCCGGGAGCAACTTCATTTCCGTTTTCATCGGCAATGATCATACGATAGCCGGGGACTGGCAGTCCCATGGAGCCGAGTCTCGGCTGCATCCACGGATACCCGGTCCAGCAGCTGAGAGTGGTTTCGGTCTGCCCGAAGCCCTCGAAAATTTTCAGTCCTGTTCCCTGAAGCCACACTTTGTAGACTTCGGGGTTGAGGGCTTCGCCGGCAGTAACGCAATGTTTCAGGGAAGAAAAGTCATATTTTTTCAAATCTTCTTTGATTAAATAACGGTACATGGTGGGCGGCGCGCAGAACGTGGTAATTTTGTATTTCACAACCTTTTCGAGTATGTCAGGCGCGGAAAACTTGTCGAAGTCATAGGTAAAAACCGCGCTTCCGGCGAGCCATTGACTGTACATCTTGCCCCAAAGGCTTTTCAGCCACCCTGTGTCTGAAATTGTGAAGTGCAGTCCGCCCTCCTCGCAGCGTTGCCAGAAGCAACCTGTCATTATATGCCCGAGCGGATAGGTATAATCATGCCATACCATTTTTGGATAGCCTGTAGTGCCGGAAGAGAATGCCATCAGCATCATGTCGGTTTTTACATTATTTCGGGCAACAGGCGTTTCGGGCGCAGCTTCCAGTTCTTTGTCAAAATCAATCCACCGTTCGTTTGGTATACAAGCAGTGTTTTCCCTGCCGCCGAATACAGCCAGCTTTTTTACAGTCGGGCAATCAGGCAGAGCTTCTTCAGTTGCCTGAATCACGTTGAACCTGGGGGTTGTCAGCAGCATTTTGATTGAAGCGGCGTTCATGCGGTATTCTATATCCTTTTTGGTCAATAGATAGGTGGCAGGGACGGCGACAGCTCCCATGCGGTGAAGTCCCATAAGAACCGGCCAATAGCGCCAGTCCCGGGACATTGTCAGCATGACCATGTCGCCCTTTTGTATGCCCTGGGCGATAAAGAAATTGGCGGCTTTAATTGACAGGCGGCGAATATCATCAAAGGTGAAACGTTTTTCCTCCCCCTCGTTGGAGATCCATAGCATGGCCAATGCGCCGGGTGTTTCTGCAGCCATTACATCGAGGCAGTCAAAAACAAAATTGAAATCATTGGGAAGATTTAATCTGTAGTTTTTCTGTAAATCGTCCAGGGTGGCAAAATTGTCACGGTTGCGGCCTGTAAATTTTTCATAAAGCGGCATGGTGGTGAACTCCTTCTCCTGTGTTATTTCATTACTATGGCGATAAATTTCGCCGCATGAGCGCCGACAGCTTTCATGGCGTGAGGTACACCTGAATCGTAATATACACTGTCGCCTTCATTGAGCTCATATACTATGTTGTCAAGATGAAATTCCATTTTACCGGACAACATATAATTAAATTCCTGTCCTTCGTGCGCGTTCAGAGTAATTTTCTTCTCTTTATTCGGCTCTACTGTCACCAGGAACGGTTCTGCTTTTTTCTTGCGGAATGTAAAGGCAAGGTGTTTATAGTCATAGGCCGCGCGGCGTGTTATATCATACCCTTCCCCTTTCCTTACAAGCGCACAAGTCGTAAGTTTGGGCGTTTCTCCGCTGATGATGTCTACAACGTCAACGCCGAGTATGTTCGCCGCATTGAACAGAAAGCTGAACGAGAAATCCCGTTGTCCGCATTCGTATGCGATATACTCGTCCACATTGAGTTTCATGTCTTCTGCCATCTTTTCGGCTGAAATATCCATAATACTCCTCAGCCCCTTGAGCCTGCCGCCAATTTCCAATAATTGGTCTGTCATAAATTCCTCCTCAGCAAATTTAATAAACCCAAAAAAAACCCCTCACGGCGTCTGCCGCAAGGGGTTTGAAAACCACTGTTTCCCTTATCAGGCACAACGCCAAAAAGCATTATTATTGCTAATAATGATGATTGAGATGATGCCAATGGTCATAATGTTCTTCAACACTTTTTGCGTTCCTTAACAATTTTCAATAAAATAGCCAAAAGAAATTTGTTTGTCAAGCCTATTTCGGTTCGTTTCGGTTCGTTTTTTACGTGAGGCACTACGAACGGTCAGGTCCGGGCATTAGCCAGGGCTACTGCTTGGGCTAATGCTTGGGCTACTGCCCGAGGGACGCATTATTTACATCTTGCAATAATATTCATTTTTTGCTATATTTCTGTATAAATATGCAAAGCGCCCAGGAAGCGCGAAAGGGGATTTTAAGATGAGTACTGCCAAAAATGATTACATCGCCCGGATGACCGAAAACGATTTTATCGACGGTGATCTTTACGGTAAATTCAATGTAAAACGGGGGCTCCGTAACGCCGATGGTACGGGCGTCCTTGTGGGACTTACCAGGGTAGGTGATGTACACGGCTATATCATTGATGAGGGCGAGAAAGTTGCGGTGCCCGGAAAGCTCTATTACCGGGGCATCGACGTGGAGGAAATTATCGCCGGCGCCGCCCGGGAAGGCCGTTTTGCTTTCGAGGAAACCGCGTACCTCCTCATGTTTGGGGATCTCCCCTCCCGGCAGGAGCTTGATAACTTTTGCTCTCTCCTCGGGAACAGCCGGAGCTTGCCCAACAGCTTCGCCGAAGATTCGATCATGAAATTTCCTGCCCGGGACATAATGAACAAACTCGCCAGGTCGGTACTTACCCTTTATTCCTACGATAATGACCCGGAGAATCAGTCCCCTGAAAACGCGCTGCGGCAGTGTCTTGAACTAATTGCCCGTTTCCCCACCATTGTGGCTTATTCCTACATGGCCAAAAAACACTACTTCGATCATGAAAGTCTTATCATACACCTGCCGGAACCCAATGCCTCCACCTCCGAGGCCATACTTTCCCTGATCAGGCCGGATCAGAAGTTCAGCCGCCTGGAGGCGGAGATTTTGGATCTGTCCCTGGTTCTCCACGCGGAGCACGGAGGAGGAAACAATTCCACCTTCGCGGTGCACCTGGTTTCCTCCGCGGAGACTGATACCTTTTCGGCCATAACCGCGGGGATCGAATCCCTCAAGGGGTTCAAGCACGGCGGCGCCAATATCAAGGTTATGGGGATGATGGAAGACATCAAAAAGAACGTTAAAAACTGGGAGGACAAAGGGGAGGTCGCCGCCTACCTCCAGTCCATACTCAGGGGCGAAGCCTACGACGGTTCCGGCCTCATCTACGGACAGGGCCACGCGGTCTACACCATCTCCGATCCCAGGACCATACTGCTGCGGGACAAGGCCGCGGGCCTGGCTGAAGAAAAGAACCTGACCGGGGAATTCCGCCTGTACCGCCTCATTGAAGAACTTACCCCCGAGGTCTTTAAAAAGGTAAAGGACTCTTCCAAGGACATCTGCACCAATGTGGATTTTTATTCCGGCTTTGTCTATAAGATGCTGGGAATTCCCCCCGATGTTTATACGCCCATTTTCGCGATTAGCCGCGTCACGGGCTGGTGCGCCCACCGGATGGAAGAGCTCATTTCGGGCGGCAGGATCATACGCCCTGCCTACAAATGCGTCCAGCCCCGGCTTCTCTACACGCCCATGGACAAGCGGTAAGTTCAGGGCCGCCCTTTACAGCAGCGTTTCCAGCTCGTCCACGAGGCGGCCGAAGACCGCGCAGGCGGCTTGTACAGGGGCCGGAGACGACATATCGACCCCGGCGGCCTTCAGGGTTTCAATGGGGAAGTGCGAAGCTCCGGACTTGAGGAAGCCGAAGTAGTCCTCCCGTTCCCTGTCGCCGCCGGAGAGAACACGCTCGGCCAGGGCCAGTGCGGCCGAGATGCCCGTGGCGTATTTGTACACGTAAAAGGCCCTGTAGAAGTGGGGGATACGGAGGCCTTCAAGATCGCTTTCCTTTTCAAAGACCATTTCGCTTCCGAAGTATTTTTCGAGGAGTTTCCGGTATTCCTCCCTTAGCACATCCACAGTCAGGGGGACGCCTCCTTCCTCCAGCTCGTGGGTGATCTTTTCAAATTCCGCGAACATGGTCTGGCGGTAAAGGGTTGCCAATAGTTCATCCGTTCGCTTGTTGACCATGTAGAGCTTGAGCTCTTTGGATTTATCTGCGGACCCGGAGAGCCCGCTTGCGGACCCGGAGAGCCCGCTTGCGGATGAATCTTTTGAGTCCACCCTCTCCAGCATATAGCGGAACAGCAGCTCTTCGTTAAAGGTACTGGCCACTTCGGCTTCAAAGATGGTGTAACTGTAGTGCATGAAGGGGTTATTCCCCGCCGAGTAATAGGAGTGCATGGAATGGCCTCCCTCGTGGGCCAGGGTGAAAATGTCCCGTATGGAATCTTCCTTATAATTCATGAGGATGTAGGGGTCGGCGGTGTAGCTTCCGGCCGAGAAGGCCCCGGCTCTCTTGCCCTTGTTTTCGTAGCGATCCGCCCAGCGGCCCAGGAGTCCAGCCCTGAGGGTTTCCGTGTATTCATCACCCAGGGGGGCGAGGGCCTGGTATACCAGGTCAACCGCCTCGTTCCAGGGTGTTTTCTTCTTCACCCCGCCTGCCAGGGGAACATACACATCGTAGTGCCTCAGTTCCGGCACTTTGAGGGCCCTCTTGCGCAGGTCATAGTAGCGGTGCAGGGGTTTGAGGTTTTTGCCCACTGTGTCGACGAGGTTGTCGTAAACTTTTTCGTCCACTTCGTCGGGAAAGAGGGCAGCGGCCCTGGCCGAGGAATAGCCCCTGATGCGGGCATGGATCACGTCAAGTTTTACCTGCCCCTCATAGAGGCTGGCCAGGGTGTTCTTGTGACTGTCGAAGTGACGGTAAAAAGTTTCGTAGACCCGGCGGCGGAGTTCCCGGTCGGGATTTTCCATAAAGACAGACCATGTGGATTGTGTCAGGGGCCGCTTCCCGTCGGGCGTTTCAACGACGCCGAAATCCAGGTCCACATTGGTAAGCAGCGAAAAGGTGTTGGAGCTCGTCTGTTCCCCCTCGGCGTGCAGTGCAATGACGCGTTCTTCTTTGTCCGAAAGGATGTGGGGTTTGAAACGAAGCAGCTTCTTTAGATAGATCCGGTATTCCCCAAGCTTGGGATGATCCATGAAGCATTCCATGTCGCTGTCCGGGATTGCCATAAGTTCCGGGGCGGCCCAGGCGGAAGCGGCCTGTACCTTCGAGGCCGCCATGGCAAATTTGCCCGTCATGGTCCGGGCTGCATTGTCCCCCTCATCCTCGGTCTGCCTGAGCTCCGCATAGTAGCCGAGCCTCTCCTCCAGGATACCCAGATCGCGGGTAAAGTCGAGCCAGGCCGCGAGTTCATCCGCGGACTTTCCCAGGGTTCCCGTAAACGAAGGAATTTTTTCGGCTTTTATCCCGTATTCAACAAGGCCGGCTTCCCACTCTTCGTCATTGTGGAAAAGCTTTGAAAGATCCCAGGTGTTTTCTTTGGCGATCTCGCTGCGGGAAGGAATTGTTTGCTCTGACATGGCATACTCCTATGGTTGTTATTGAGTGTCTTTCCGGTAAGCATAGCAAAAAAGAGGCCGATAGTAATAGAAGCTATGAGAAAAAATATGCATTTTTTCTGTTTTTCCCCATCCAGGGCTTTTACGCTGCTTATACCGGCGCTGTGCCTTGTTTTTTTTGCCTGTAAATCCAAGCCGGCCCCGGTCTTAGCGCCGGAATTGCCGGAAATGACCGCCCCCTCCCTGGTTTTTCAAAACGTTGATGCCGAAGATCCCATACACTTAAATATCAATTATACTTTTGAGATAGAGAATCCCTTCCCTGTCGCAGTCCGGGTAAAACTTGAATCCTATCGAATTGAGATCAACGGTCAAAGGGCGCAGTCCGGTTTTAATCTTGAGAATAGCGAAAGTTTTGATTTTTCTGTTGGGGCCGCCGCCGGTGGAGTATCCGTTCCCTTTTCTGTCCCCCTCAGACTGAATATGGATGTATCCGATCTCAAGGCTCAGGGCCTTGCCCCGGCGGACGACTACAAAGTAAACCTGATTTTAGATTTAAACCTCTTTAGCGCAGCAGCTCAGAGCAGCACAGCAGCTCAGGATAACGATGTTTCATTCAGGCTGGAAGTTTCAGGCCTTGCAGCTTTTC
>Ga0123353_10007428_pt1 | contig 14800 bp, 13 predicted proteins | sample TergutLab28metaG_3_FD_92763 | JGI IMG/M metagenome (GOLD analysis project Ga0123353, IMG submission 92763) | Labiotermes labralis P3 segment gut microbial communities from Petit-Saut dam, French Guiana - Lab288 P3 | ecosystem: Host-associated > Arthropoda: Insects > Digestive system > Gut ... | reverse complement strand
TCTGGGATTGAAGATACCAAAGCAGTTCAAAAAATAATTTTGAATCAAATGTAGTCAAGATTTCGGGGGACAGACTCTAGAAAACAAGGGATTTGGGAGGACGGTTGTCGAACTTGGGCTAATCAATAACAACGAGTATTTTGAGATTTTGGCGAACATCAAGTCGCAGATCAAGACTGCCCAGTACAAAGCGGTTTTGGGAGCGAACCGCGAACAGATTTTGCTCTACTGGCAAATCGGCAAAATTATTATTGCCAACACGAAGTACGGGGCGAAATTGTCGAAAATCTCGCCCGTGATATAAAGGCGGAATTTCCCAATGCAAAAGGATATTCTGTCCGCAACTTGAAATACATGCGGAAATTTGCCGAAATCGTGGGCGATGAGGCAAAAGTGCAGACACTGCCTGCACTTTTGAGTTGGTCGCACAATACGCGGTTGCTTGACAAGGCGAAAACACAGGAGGAAATCGAATGGTACGCAAAACAAACAATCGAAAACAGTTGGTCGCTGTCGGTACTTGAATACCATCTTGAAACCAGAGCGTACCAACGGCAGGCAATCGCCGTCAAAACGACAAATTACGATAGGTCGTTGCCTTCGCCGTTCAGCGAATTGGCAGAGGAAACGCTCAAAAGTCCCTACGTTTTCGATTTTGTCGAAAGACGCAAAGGTATCGTTGAGCGGGAAATCGAAGGCGAATTGGTTGCCAATATCGCAAAGACCATTATGGAACTCGGCACAAGGCGGCATCGCTGCCGTCTAGGATAAAGACGACACGATGACCGCCCACATCGAAGATACGCTCACCGCAACCTCGACAAAAGCGGGAGCAAGATGTATAATGTTCGGAATGAGAGAAATACCCGAGCGAATTTACATCGATTCATCCGTCGTGAGTGGATTGTTCGACAAGAATGACCACCCCGAAAGAGTGAAGCCCCTTTGGGACGCAGTTTTTAACGGCAAAATCCGTGTTGTTGTGTCGGACGTGTTGGTGGGTGAAATCGAAGATGCACCTCCGCATGTCCGGGATTTTTACCGCACGATACCGGCATCCCAGATCGAGCGCGTCTTTACGACGGACGAATCGGACGCATTGGCAGAGCAGTACGTTCATGCTGGTATTGTCAAGCCGAAAAGCCTGAACGATTGCAAGCACGTTGCCCTTGCATCAATTGCTGGTGTAGACGTGCTTGTCAGTTTTAATTGCAAGCATATTGTTAAACTCAACCGAATTCGTAAGTATAACGCTATCAATGCACTGTACGGCTATTCTCAAATTGAAATCCGAACCCCAGATGAGGTAATCCATGACGAAATTTGACCTATCCCAAATCAAACCTATTCCCGGTTTCGATTCCCTGAAATGGAAACAGGAAATACAGGAGAAAATTTACGAGGAAACCAAAAACATGACACGGGAACAAGTTCGTGAACGTCTTCGTCAAGCCGTCGAGCGGGACATTCGTTGGCGAGCAGAACAAGCGGCGTTAGCCGAGTCCAGTAGTACCGGCAGTTAAGGAGCAACCCAATGGAACTCCAAGCAAACACCACTCCCGAAGCCGTCCCTCGACGACGAACCAGAAAGCGTTTTATCGTATTGCTCATTCTGCTCGGTCTTGCAGGCTTTTTTTGTTATTGGGTTGTAAGCGAGTCTCTCCCTGCGTTACGGCGAATATGGTGTAACGAAAATGTGAGAACAATAAATCTTGCCTTTCACATTTATCATGAACAACACGGCTCGTTTCCGCCAGCATACACCGTTGATGAAAATGGTCAGCCGCTACACAGTTGGCGGGTGCTGATATTGCCCTTTATCTTCGAAGATGGCGAAGGACTGGAATTGTACGATAAAATCCGCCGCGAGGAACCGTGGGATAGCGAGTATAACCAACAATTTCATGGAATACAAATACCGGCGTACCAATGTCCGGCGAAACGTGCTACGTTTCTATCAAAAATCCGTAACGTTTTTGTGAAAAATCGCGATCTTCTCCACATGGCAAACTGCGATTACTCGGTAGTTATTGGTGAAGACACTGTCTTTCCCGGTTCGACGACGGTTACGTTGGACGACATTACCGACAGAAAATCAAACACGATTCTCGTGGTGGAGCGTATGATTCCAGTGAACTGGATGGACCCGAACAGTGAGTTTCGATTTGATATTGCCCGTGAGGGAATCAATCGGAATCTCCACGGCATTGGTAGTGAACACTCGGACAAACGTACAGGCGGAGCGATTATCGGTTTTGCCGATGCCAGTTGGCGATTCCTTCCAGACACCACCGAGAACATCGAATCGCTGTTGACGAAATCCGCCGGGGATTAGGTTAACAGAGCCGCAATTGTTAGATTGCGCATGTATTAGCGCAATCTAACGATTGCGGCTCTGTTTTCGCTCTCGAACGTTCGCGGCTCATTGTGTGGTACAATCATTCCCATGCGTTACCTCATCCCCTTCCATCCCAAGCGTCATCCCCATTTTTTTACGGACATCCTCGTCATCGGCGGCGGTCTTGCCGGTTTGCGTACCGCTCTCGCTGTCGATCCGCAGTTTCAAGTCCTGCTGATCTGCAAGGACGGTCTCGAAAACTCCAACAGCATGCACGCCCAGGGTGGGATCGCTGCCGTTTGGGATGCGAACGACTCCATGACCGCTCACATTGAAGATACGCTTACCGCAGGTGGCAATCTGTGTGAGCGGAATGTCGTCGAACATGTTGTGCGGCAAGGTCCCGAAGAGATACGAAAACTGATCGAGTTCGGCACGCAATTCGATAAAAAACCGGACGGCGAAATTCTGCTCGGACGGGAAGGGGGACACCGAAGTGATCGAGTGCTCCACGCTGGTGGTGATGCCACCGGGCGAGAATTGATCCGTTCCCTTATTGCCGAAGTTCAACGCCGACCGAACATTCGCGTTTGGGAACATACCTTTGCCCTCGATTTATTGACGCGCGAGGCAGATATGGTTGGCGTGGATATGGTAGGCAGCCGACCGCCGGGCGGTTGCGTTGGCGATAGCCGACTGGATGGAGTGTGGAGTACCGCACGTTGCCGCCCGGCGGTCGGCAACCTACCTGTGCGTTGTTGCGGAGCAATCGTCTATTGGGGAAAGCAGGACGAAAAGGAACTCATCTGGGCGAAACAGACTGTGCTTGCCACCGGCGGCATCGGGCAGGTCTATCGGGAGACGACGAATCCCAAAGTGGCGACCGGCGATGGTGTGGCAATGGCATATCGTGCCGGGGCGGTCATTCAAGATATGGAATTCGTGCAGTTTCACCCCACCGTCTTGTACATTGCAGGCAGCAGTCGCAGTTTGATTACCGAAGCCATGCGAGGCGAAGGCGCACTGCTCATCGACCGCAAGGGACACCGATTTATGCCCGACTACGATGATCGGGCAGAACTTGCTCCCCGTGATATTGTGAGCCGAAGCATTGTCCGGCAAATGGAAAAGACCGACTCGACCAATGTTTTTCTCGACTTGACGCACAAACCGGCGGATTGGCTTTATAAAAGATTTCCCGGCATTGCGGCGACGTGTCAGCAGTTCGGCATTGACATTGCGAAGGATCGCATTCCCGTGCGACCCGGTGCGCACTATTCGATGGGGGGCGTTGCGGTGGACATCAATGGTCAGAGTTCGCTTCCCGGCTTATGGGCAGTCGGCGAAGTTTCCCGCACCGGTTTACACGGTGCTAATCGGTTAGCGTCGAACAGTTTGCTGGAAGTGGTGGTCTTTGCCGAATCGGCTGGACGCTTGGCATCGGAAGTAGCCCGAAGTATGCCGGAAGATTATCGAGTTATTCCGATTGAAAATCGACCGTTAACACCAACGGACTCATCGCAAATGATGCTGACGGCAGCGGCGTTGTTTGACATCCATGACCTTCGGGACGCATTGAAAAGTTTGCTCTGGCGCAAGGCAGGAGTGGTCCGCACCGAAGAGGGCTTGCGGAGTGCTTTGGAAAATGCCAAGCAATGGTCGAGTTACGTTTTCTCACGGCAGTTTCAAGCGACGGAAGGTTGGGAGTTGCAAAACATGCTGACGGTTGCCCGATTGGTTTTGGAGGCGGCATTGAACCGTCGTGAAACCTGCGGAGCGCATACACGGTGCGATTGATGATTTGCGATTGATGGTTTCTCCCACTGAGCCCGCCGCGTCATGAGAAAAATGAAAACCTGCCGGCAGGAAACCGAAACACTGAAACCGGAAGGGGCAAAATCACAAACTTAACTCCGCCCCCATTGACGGAAACACAGTCGCTACGGAATGCGAATAAGGGCACCCATCAATAGTCTCATCAATAGTCTCTCTCCGCAACCTCCACCCTGCGTTCCTGTTCCGACAGCGTCGCACCAGTGCTGTCAGTGATCGTGGCGCGAAGCGAATAGATTCCCGCCTTAACATCAGACATGTCCAAGTTTACCCGATCATTGCGTTCTCCGGTCAGTGCTCGTTGCTCTTCTGCCATAGCCGTGCCGTTACTGTCTATCAGTTTGACCGATAGGGTATGCTCATTACTGTTCTTCCCCAACAACTCAATCGTCGCCCCGAGCCACCGTTCCCCTTGAAACATCAGACTCGGAGCGATAATCCGCTCCACAGAAGGAAACTTACTCCGCAAAAGACTGACATCGGCAAAATCGAGTTCCATTCGCGTTCCATGCTTGTAATCAGCCTCGAAAAGATGAAATCGGAAAGCCTGTAAGAACGCACGACTATCCGAGCGGCTATCGGCGTTCGCCAAAATCTCCGAAACAGGGACGAGCATGGGAATCCACGTCCGCTGAATGCCGCCGAGATTGCGAAGGACATTGCCCCCCTGAGAGATCGCACCATGATTGCTGGCATAAATTCGCACGATGGTACTGGCATCCTCGGTCTCGCTCCGATTGGACTCGACCTTGACCTTGAAGTAAACGTAATCGTAATCTCCCAGTGAGACCGTGTTGTTGGGGAACCTGGCAGACACCCCGGGCCAACTGATCGGATACTGTCCGCCGCTCTCGTGATCGACGGTGAAAACGGTACGCAGAATGGGACGCTGCGGGGACAAATCCGTAGAATCCGCCACTGTAAAACTCACTTCCCGCTCTATCGTGCCCCAACCGGCAAAACGATTGTCCGTGAGACTGAACACTTCCATATTCGGATTTGAAAACAAGTCTTCGGCAACGACGGACGCAGAGAGCGCACCCGGATCGAAAATCACGGTGGGAGCGACAGTGTCATTCACCGTGTCATTCACCTTGGGATACTTCAGTAACGTCTCAATGAATCTGGCTGCCTGCCAACGGTAAGCGTCGAATTGCTTGTCATCCCAGAATTCCGTCTTGAGATACTTCGGTTGCACCTCAATATCAAGCCACAGGTCTTCCACGAATTTTCGGGCTTCTGCAACGACTCGCTGGCAGTCTTGATTCGGATGGTTTTCTCGTTCGATAATACGTTGTTGCAAGGTATAAACATAGCGATAATCATCGTAACCCTCGCGGAAACATTCCCAGTAGACCGCCGGAATGACGTTGCCGTCCTCGTCCATCCGGTTGCCGCTCCCGGACATACCGCGACCGCGCAGATAATCGAAAGGGTCCTCGTTATTGATCACCCATCGCCAATGCCAGGGGATCGTAACTTTGTAACCGCTGCGCCATTTGCCGTAGCCGTAAGTCATACGCCCCCCTTTTTGCATGATGGTGGTGTCGCGGATTTCGGTGGCGTTGTGGTTGGGGTAGAGCCAGTATTCGTACCGGGTGTCTGCCATCACCTGGTCGAAACTCAGAGAATAGGGTTGCATGCAATAGATGTCCACCGCATTGTGTTCGCGCATCATTTCCGCCGTCGGCGACGCAGAATCAACCGTCATGTAGGAACGGAACCCTGCTTTTTGCACGGCTTGAAGAGCCTTGATGGCAATCTCGCCACTTGCCGGAGACGGCTCATCGATGGGACCGATGATGATTTCGGGATACTTGCCATCGACAGTCTGCTTAAACTCACGCAGTGCTTTTTCAAACTTTTCATAAACCTCGTCGGTTTCAGGGTGCTTGTTGACCACGAAGTGACTTTCAATGGTGCTACCGGGCACATACTTTCGATAGAAACTGGAGAAACCGGCATCGACCGCAACGATGGGACCAGTGAAGCCAAGTTCCAGCAGCATATCGATGATTTCGGGCTCTTGGAAGCGAATGTCAAAATCCCCCTGCGCATTGGGGAATGCCCGAAGATAGACGGTGGGCATCATGTCGAAGCCGTAATCGAGCATCGCCTTATATTCATTCGTTCGGTAACGCGCCAACGTTTCACCCCGGGCGTTGAAATACTCCCTCGGAGAGTTGTACGCGTAAGCGGTATAGTGCCGGGTCGGGTCTCGCAACAGGGAAAAGCCGAGCACTCGAAGCGACAACGGAATCCGCAAGGCTTGCTCATTCGCTTCGTCGTACATCGTTACCGAGCCCCGGTAAATTCCGGGCTCTGCATCGGCGGGGACACGCATGATGATCCAAAACCGCCTGCTTTCGCCGCTCGGAATCGATTCCACCACATTGACCCGTTCCAGCAACTCGGGAGTCATACGGTACGTCTTGGCATTCTGGGGAGAAGTGTAGGCGGGAAAGCCGATGGGGTATTCTGTGACCAACCGTAAATCGAGATGGTCGGCGGGAATTTCCTGTCCGGCATCATTCATCAGCGGCGACACCACCACACGGAAATCCTTCATCTCTCGCAAAGCGTAGACGGCGAAATTCGCGGGTTCAAGTTCGCCCAGTGTTGCGAATGCCGACAAGCCTTCGATACGTTCCACTTCTTGCGGCACGGAGCCATGATGGATGGCTTGGGTAATCGGGCGTGAGAAGAGAATAAATCCCTGTTGCTTTTCCAAATCCGTCGGAGCGGGCGGGAGATGGTCTTCGCTGTAGGGTACTTCCGTAAATCCTTCGGGAACCGAAGGCGTGGCACGCGGCACCAGGCGAGGAATATCGGTGCTGGACGGCTTCTCCACCAACTCGCCGGCGGCTTGGACGGCAGGCAAGAGGAGGGGAATCAACATTCCAATGACCGCCATCATAACACGGTTGCCGATACAAGTCGTCATCAAATTCTCCTTCCACTTAGAATGTTACCGAGCGACATGACTCTACCATACAACAGGTCGATGCGTTCGTCAAGAGGGATAAAATCTCCAATTCGGAAACGTGTGCATCAAAATATTCACAGTTTTTTCCCATTTGCTGTGCGCCGTCACTGCTCACCGTCTGTTCAAACTGGAAACGTAAACAAGGACTTTCCCATCCTTGTCCTTAACGGTCATTTTCCAGCCTTCCACGACTACCTGAACGGTGATCGAGTTCTCTTTGGTAACGGCTTCTCCCCACTTAATCACATCCCCTTTGATCTGTCTCCAAAGATCGTAGAATTCACGCAACGTGAGTGGTTTACCATCGACCGTTTTGTACTCCCCCCAAACTCCATCAACCTGTCCAGAGACCGGACGGTTGGCAAGCGACTCGGCAGTTAAATTATTAAACTGTTCCCACGTAGAGACATTGTAGGTTTTGCCATCTATAACTCCCTGAAGATCCCAGGTACCGCCTCCGGGACCAACATCAACAATCCTTCCGCCATTTTTTCCAAAACCGAAGTCCTTCTGGAATAGTTTTACGAGTTCTTCTACCTTTTGAAGATCAATCTTGCCCCAGAAGTATGTCCAGTTTTCTGTGTCATCCAGAAAGCGGCGTTCGGGCGTTGGCTTGAACTGCCCGAAAAGTATTCTGCCGTCCTTCCAGACGATCAACTGGGGGAAAAAAAATGCTTTGTTTGTACTACCGGGCAGTGGTGGCCCACCAAGGCTATACCCCAAGTACAGAACGACTTCATCTTTTTCATCTTTCTCGGGCAAGGCTTCTGTTCGACTTGCCGCCGGTTGTGCTACGGGGGGCACCTCCACGACTCGCGACTGTGCTTGAACGGCGAGCGCAAAAGCACCGAAAAAAACCAATGCGGCAAACGTGCGGCAAAACGGGAATTGTGAAAACATTGTCATTGGGCTCTCCTTGGTAAATGGTGTGAGGTAAATGGTGCGAATTACTCCCCGCCAGAAGGTGACGGGAAAAACTACTTGTCGGCGGTCTCCGCTTTCGCTCTTTCCGCTCATGTTGTCATTATACACTTTTTCCTCTTTTCAGTGGGCTAACGCCCGTCTTTTCGGCGGGCTAACGTCCGTCCGCTCTTGCGCCGCCAGTGTAAGGTTGCGTCAGTGCCGTCATCGTTACCGGTTCATTTGCCGCACGGTATCGCGGCTTTTTGGAAGAAGTAATGACTGCCCGAACGTACAGATCATCAGGTGCCAGCCGATAGGAAGCGGATGTCCCCGCCGCCGTTTGAAACGTGATCCCAATGTCGGCAGAATAAATCGTGCCGGTTCGTGCCGGTTTATTTCCCACCTGCGGGTCCTCAAAAGTCCTCGTGCTTGTATCGAAATCTTTCTTGGTGCCGACAAAACGAATCGAGTACGTTACGCCTTCTTCCGGCTTCACTTCCACGTGAAGCGTTCCTGTTTCTGTGTCAAAACGAATCTCTTTCATTTCAACACCGCTAGAAGAATAGAAATCCCCCCGTTTCATCGCGGCGAACAAGGCGTTCGCTTCCAGTTTTTCCGAACGCACGCCGACCCAACCGCCGCCGGGATTGGTTAAGAAGTTATCGAATCGGCGGTACTCATGGGCATCAGAAGTTGCCACCAAATAAATCGGTTTTTTGCCCTGTTGAAGCCGGAAGGAATTAACGATGTCCCAGTATTTTTCATGTGTCGGATGATCTGGATGAATAGGAAAACGTTCTGCCGGTGCGGTAGCATTCCATTCGTAAAATTCGATGTCGGCAGCCTCGATCAACACTTCGGGTTGCACATCGTAGTAGGGCCACTCCGGATGATTGAGCATCCAGAATCCGACATTTCCATTTGTGGTGGCGTTTTCCAGCGATGCTTTTCTCCACGCTAATGCCGCCGCGGCAACCGTGGGGAAATTGGTCGAAAAAGGGATCGACTCAGAGATATTGATGGCGTTGGCGTGCAACGTTCGTCCCACGACACCGGCATTTTGTTCATGTCCCGGAATGAGCAGGAAACTCTCCTCTTTGTTGAAAAACGTTCGCAGTTCGTGAAGGGTTTTCAGTCGCATCTGCGTTTTGCCCTCCTCGACCCTTGTTTCGACAAAATCGTTGCCGAATTTTCTCTTGGACTCTTCGATCAGCGCCGCATCGACTTCGCGCCATCGGTTGGGGACGAGTTGCAACACGTTATGATCCGTCAAGGACATAAATTGATAACCGTTAGCACGATACCAATCGATGACCAGTTCCGGGAGCGAGTTTCCATCGCTCCAGTGGGAATGACAATGCAGTTCCCCTTTGTACCACTGCTGGGCGTGGAGAGGCGCAGAAAATAACGCCATTCCGAGCCAAAGCCCCAATGCTAAAATGAATGATTGTTTCATTGTGTTTGTTCTCCTGTGAAAAGATTAGGTGGAAGATAACCGGATACTTTCCTATGTTACAAGGGAGATGTGCTCAAGTCAACCTCTGCATCAAAAACAAGAATTATTGATCCAGAGGTTGACATCACAGAAGGTTTTTGGTAGCGGCTAGTGCCTTGTGAAACTACATCGTGATTGCCAACGGTTGCTTCATCCCAACGAACCAGTTGCTCACGGTCAACTTCGGCGTACCGGGAATGGTTGCCGTCGCTCCAAGTGCCGCAAGCGGATACGATCTGCCATCCGCCTGAATAAAACACGGAATATCGCTGTTGTTTTTCAGTGCCAAACCGGTGGGAGTCTTTTCGATGGCAACGGAAGACTTAAATAGTTGCTCCACCCAAGGTTGCCGTCCGAGAATCATATTTGCCGCCCAGCCGACAATCCGACCGGCGAAAAATGCCTCCCGAACCGACTCGTAACTTCGGTCTTTCGCAAGCATCAACGACATCGGACGCAACGGATTCTGGTTGCCGTAAGTGTTCCAATCGCTCTGGTGAATATCGGTAACTGTTACAGGAACGAGGTTACGTTCATTGCACCAATCGAGAACGATAGGATAATATGATGTCCCATTGAACACTTCGATACCGTGCAGAAGTCCCTTTTTGTGGGCTTCTTCAAGTTCGGGGAAGAACCGGAACGGCTCGCCTGTCTTGAGACCGAAAGGCGGGGAGTCGGGTGCTCTGTCGATCCAACTGGGATGGTTCCAGAAGTTGAATCCGCCTTGTTCTACGGAGACGGCAAGCATTTTTTCCCAGTCGTCCACCACCGCTGCAATCGCGTTGATGTCCTGTACAAATAGGGCATTGAAATGCCACATCGGTTTCGTAATTTCTGTTCCGCGAACAAGAATCACGTTACTGTTTTCCGCCTCCGCTTTGGCGAAGTCATACGACCTGTTATGGTCGTCGTTGTCCGCGAGTTGGATGGCTCTGCTCCCGATATTCGGGCGGTACTCGATGTGGTCCGTAATGGAAATCACGTCGAGACCATTGTCCACTGCTTCGATCACACGGTCCTTCGGCATGACGTGTCCATCCGAAAACAGCGAGTGCATGTGGAAGTCCCCTTTAAGAACTCTGAATTGCTCACCATTAGGGGCACTGACATCGGGAATCGTGATGACTCGCGGCGGTTTCCGAGTGGGGCGAATTGCCGCAGCATAAGAAACGGTGGACGTTCCTTCGCCGACGGGTCTTGGAGTGATCCCCGTGTTCTGTGCAACAAGATTCTGCGCAGGCAGGGTTACGGCAGCACCCAATAGGGCGATGCTTTTCAAAAAATTTCGTCGATGGGTCATAGTTGGTTAAAGGGTTAAAGGTTAAGGAGAAACACTACCCCAAGTCGATTTCGAGTGGTTGATTCATCCCGACAAGCCAGTTGTGAACGGTGAGTTTCCTCACACCAACGCTTTGGTATATGCTGAGTTGTCCTTGCGTGGGCAACTCGCGAACCGTTCCGCCTGCTTGCACGAAGCAGGGAATATCGCTTTTGTACGTCAATTCCAAAAGCCCTGGTCTCGCGGTCATGGTCACACAAGCCGTAAACAGTTTTTTGAGCCATTCTCGACACCCGAACACCATTCCCGCCGCGAAACCAATGGTACGCCTGGCAAAAAACGCATCTCGAACAGAATCGTGAGTACGTTCCTTCGCAAGAATTAGCGTGATGGGACGAAGTGGATTTTGGTGTCCTAATGTATTCCATTCCGTTGCATGGACATCACTGGTGGCGAGCATTGCGAGGTTGCGTTCCTCACACCATTGCGAAACGATCGGATAATACGTGGAACCGTTGAAAATTTCGACTCCGTGCAGGTGTCCTTTTTTGTAAACATCTTCATGTTCATTGGTAAAACTCATCGGTTCGCCCGGTAGCAGTCCACCGTTCCCTGGCATGATCGCACCAGGGTGGACCCAAAAAACAAAACCGCCCTGATCAGACGCGATAGCGAGCATTTTTTTCCAATCGTCCACAGCAACGGCAATCGGATTTGCATCTTCCAAGAAGATCGCATTGAGGTCTCCCGGAGGCATTGTTCTTTTGGTGATTTCTGTACCACGCACCAAAATCAAGTTCTGTCTGTCCGCTTCCGGTTTGGCAAGGTCATACGCAATGTTGTGGTCATCGTCTTTATCAAGTAACCTGACGTTATTGCGGTTGCCGCCATAAGAAATATGGTTGCCGCCAAAAAATGGACGATATTCAATGTGATCGGTGATGGAAATCACGTCAAGTCCGTTATCGACGGCTTCCAAAACGCGATCTCTCGGCATCGCAACACCATCGGAAAAAATGGAGTGGATGTGAAAGTCCCCTTTTAGAACCTTGTACTCCCCAACATCGGGAATGGTGATTTTTCGCGGAGGGATGGTAGGGCGGCGAACTTCCACGTGCGAAACAGAAAATGCTCCGTCGGGATATTCTATGTTGGGCATCTGCAATGGTTCTGATTGCCCCAAAGCAAATGAGATCGGCGTTGTGGCGGCGGCTCCGACCAGAGCCATGTGTTTCAAAAAATTACGTCGATTTGTCATGATGGGTTAAGGAGTTAGGGTTAAGGTGAGGTATTCTTTATCGATGATATTTAGCAATATCAACTTCTAAGGTCGTAGCGGAAGATCCCACGGTCAATTCAACCGGACTGGTGTCCGATTGTGTCAGCACGTGGGGGATCGCTCGGTTTTCTTTCAAAAAAGCATCCAATTTTGTCCGTTTAGCAGCTGCCCCAACGGGATCGTCTTGGTCTGCTTCGCTCGGTTCCAATTCCGGCGGGGTAGCAATTGCTTTGAACAACACGACGGCATAAGTACCAGGAGGGGCTCCTCCACGAGTGTGTGGACCGCGGGTGGTCTGAATTCGAGCCATCCCTTGGGCATCTGTCATCGCGTTGACTCCATATGCACCCTGAGGACCTTTGTTACTGAGTGTAACACCTATACCTTCCAACGGTTGTGTGCCGTCTGTTACGGTAATCGTAACAGGATGTAGGTTTTTCAATTCCTCAGGAATTGCTGTTGATCCGCATCCACCACAACACAACAAACCCGAAACCAATAACAATGTCGATGAAACGATACGCATGATCTTCTCCTTTCCAAAAGTTAGAGTCGGCTGACTGATTCGCCGCCATTGCGGGAACCGTATGATCCCCAAACACCGAAGGGTGATCGCCCAGTCGGCGGAGCAGTGTCTGTAACAGTCCGAGCAAATGTCTTTTCTGTTCCTGAATCGACGCTATCCGAAACAAAAATAACGGCACCATCTAGCAAGGAGACATTGACACCACCGGTATGAAAACTCGTAGCCGAAATCAGAGCAAGGTATTGTGCCGGTCCGAAATAGCAAGACGGCGAGTTCGGTGGCAATACTGTGCAAAAACCGATATGATACCAGTGACTACCACCCCAATGCCAACCGTATTTGTAACTTGTACTCGTCGCATCCTGTCCGTTGCCGAAGGTATATTGTCCGCCTGGTGCGGAACCGGCACAAACGGTACGATCCACCAAATAATTAGCGGTGGAAAAACCGCCGGAGTCGTTCTGTGTAAACCTCGTTGCACTCTTTTTAACATCGGTAGAAGCCCAATCGCCGAAGTCAAGCACGGCCTTTTCACTGAAACCAATGGTGTTGCTCAGACCATCCGAGATGGATCCAAATGCAAACTGGTTTTGGAAATTGAATGCACGGGTATTGTTCAGACCGAAAGGACCACGAACGTGAGCATGACCGAAAGTCCCATTCCAAGGTCCTGGATTGTCGCCGGAACTGAATCGATAATTGGTATAACCCGTATGGTTAGCCGGTTTCCCGATAGCAGCATTGGAGGGGCACATCAATGCTGGCAACTGTGCCGCTCTGGGATTATCCGCTCCACCCTGCGCAGCGGTAAACTCTCTTGCCCACTCCGAACCCCCGTTGCCGTAGAAAACGTCCGTCGTCATGAATTTTTCATACAGGCTTCCCTGTTCGATGTACGGCAACATCAAGATGAAACCGCTCCAACGTCCTAACCCTTGTGCATAAGCTGAGTTCGGTCCGCTGGCTGAATCATAGGGACCGCCTAAAGCGGCGGGAATCACTTCTTTACTGTCGTGATAATTGTGGATTGCAAGCGACAACTGCTTCAATTTGTTGCTGCACTGCATTCGCCTTGCCGCCTCGCGTGCTGATTGCACGGCTGGCAAAAGCAAGCCGATGAGCATACCGATGATCGCAATAACGACCAGCAGTTCGACCAGCGTGAACGCGGGTCTGGTATGTGTTGTGTTTCTTCTCATTGTAATTCCTTTCTTCTTGTTAGTGTTGTGCCGAGAAACTTCCCGGCTTCCTGCTGCATGATTGTACTGATAATTGTTAAACCAGTATTATGAAAAAAATAATTCTTCGTTAAGAAGAATCCCGCCGCCGATCAATCAATCGCCACCGGTTGGTATAGTGTCAGGAGCCGAATATACTCCTGCTCTGTCATCACTTCGTTGGTATTGATGGTTTCGTCGGACTGGTTGGATTCCGTGTCGTCATCCAGCCCGACCTCGCCAGCAAGCAATACATCAGCGAAAGTGAGCAACGTGCCAGCAAGTGTTTGACCAACGAACAGTACGACATAATCCAGTGTCAAAAAAAGGCGATCTACAGATTTGGATATCATTGTTTCTCCTTTCAAGTTTTAGGGAAAAGCAGGCTTGTATCAGCCGTTCTTTACCCAAGCGACCGCAGTGCTTACAGAGGCTGTTGGGAAGTTACGACCACTGTGACACCAAACGGCTGGGTGTAAGCAACACCTCCTTTGCCAACGACGTGGGCACGGATGTAACTGTTAACCCGACCAGCGTGAGCATTCAGGTTGATGGTGTTGCCTCTGAAAATTTCCACACCATCGGCAACCCATCCGATATAATCGTAGTCGGCACCTTCGATAGTGATGGTGTTGCCGCTCACTACAATCCTCGAAATACTGGGTGCCTTCATTTCGGTATACAGATATGCTGTCGCCGCAGAACCGCCGCTGCGCATGATGTTGCCATCACGGTCAAAGGTATTGATTCCCAATCGGCGGTCAACACGTCCGACTGCGTAAAATGCACCGGCTTCAAGAGCTTTTCTCGTTGCATCCGCAGTGAGTTCAGGCAGAAGCATGACATTGTAGTTAAAACCGGTTTCGGCGAGTCCGTGAGAATCGTCATTAGAAAACCCCCAAACAGTTTTGCCCTTCGGCATCGTTTGCATCAGGATATTG
>Ga0123353_10007427_pt1 | contig 14801 bp, 9 predicted proteins | sample TergutLab28metaG_3_FD_92763 | JGI IMG/M metagenome (GOLD analysis project Ga0123353, IMG submission 92763) | Labiotermes labralis P3 segment gut microbial communities from Petit-Saut dam, French Guiana - Lab288 P3 | ecosystem: Host-associated > Arthropoda: Insects > Digestive system > Gut ... | reverse complement strand
GCTATAAGAAGCGCCATTGATGAATGGGATCCATTTTTATTTTTCCCGGATGCCCCAGAAGACGAATATAACGAAGAAAGCTGTTTGATTCTCGCCCAAATCGGGGAAAACCGTGACGAAGATACCATCGCGTCCGCAGTCGCGTCTGTTTTTTCAAAACGATTTGAGGTGCATTTTAGTAAAGAAGAATGCTTAGACGTGGCTAAAAAAATCAAATCAAACATTGAGAATAACAGCGAAAAATAAATCACTCCATCACTTTAAGAACTGTGGGTTACAGAAACATCGTCATATAGACAGGCAGATGTATGACGCCATCTTTCACCATAACATCCTTCGTATATAAGATATAAGCATCCCCGATTGCACGAGGGAATTTCTTTCTGAACTTATCAAGGGATGAATGTGTCCTGTATATTGACGACTTCGCTTCGATTGGGCAGATTTTTCTGCCAGACCTAATCAGAAAATCGATCTCCATAGAATTTGCTCTGTTGCCGGGCTCACTCCTTGAGTAAAAAAATAACCGATGCCCATTGCGACGCAACATCTGGGCTACAATGTTTTCCATGAGCATCCCCTCGTTGATATTGAGCTTATCGAGTAGGATCGCCTTATATAGTTCATTGTCGATGTATTTCTTGTTGCTGAACGTGTGCGTCACCAGAAGCCCTGTATCCGCCATGTAAAGTTTGTGGGTATTATGGTCACTGCTCAGCGCCAAACCGACGTTCGGATCCGTTGCATTGAAACATGGGTTGGCTATCATTCCATCAGCGAGCCACATGAAGGCGTTTTCATAATCCCGCATACGAGCGTTCTTGCCAATAGAAGACAGCTTGTATTTTTTTTCCTTTTTAGCGAGTTGCCCCGGCAGTGCGTCAAATATTGCCGTTACTTTTCCTTTGTACCCGGTTGCATATTTGGCGATGTCATTACGATACAGGCTCAAGATGCTTTTCTTTTCTTTGTCCGCCGCACTAAAATCCTTGCCGTCCACATATGCTAAAACTGCCTGTGGCATACCGCCGACAAGTAAATATTGCCTGAAATCGTTCATAACTTTACGATGCAGCCCTTGCCCCAGCGGTTTCGTTAACTCATAACACTGCCGAATGAAAGGTACAGTGGTTTCGTTACCCATAGCCCAAAGGAATTCCTCAAAATCCAATGGATGCATCTCGATCATTTCCTCTTCCGATGGAATCAAGATATCTTTTACGTTGTGTTTAATGGAAATAAGCGAACCGGTCTCAATGTAGTCGTACCTGCCGTCAGCGACAAGATGTTTCAGCAGTTGCCGCGCTAATGGAAATAATTGCACCTCATCAAACACGATCAAACTTTCTCTTTTATACAAAACTGTATCATAATAAGCTGAGAGTTTTGCAAAGAACATATCGAGGTCGGTTCTGTCATTTTCAAAAATTTCTATGATTGAATTTGATATGTTTGAAAAATCTAAAATGATCATGCTCTTGTATTCATTTTTCCCAAACATCTGACATATGTAGCTTTTTCCAACTCTTCTAGCACCATTCAGTAAAAGCGCACTTGCTCCCTTGCTCTCGTTTTTCCAGTCAAGAAGTTCTTGGTATATTTTTCTCTTTAAGACCACGTTCGCGCCTCCTCTCGCATCGTAATCGGCTGCGGTTCCTGCATTAAGAATACTACTCACATCACGGAAATGCAAGTAGTATTTTGCTTAATTCGCACGGAATTACACTATTGTATATGCGATATTCTACACGAAATAACGCTATTTTAGCATCAGCGCCTATTTGTCACGGCGACTGAACAGTTACTCCGAGCGGGCGAAATGCAGTATCTGCCAAATCACACCGAATTTATCTTTTACCATGCCATACCACTCGCTGAAAAAGGCTTGTTGAAGCTCCATAATAACCTCGCCGCCTTCTTTCAGTTCGTTGAACATTCTCGTAATTTCATCTTTGTCGCCGGTGCTGATTGTCGGAGTGATATTATCACCAACGGTAAGCGGATGATCGGAGGGTGTGTCCATAAACATCAAAACCATATTCTCCACTGGTATCCCCGCATACATAATCCTGTCTTTGTCGGCTTCATTCAATGTGTAATTAGGGTCGGGTGGCGTATCGCCATAAGTCATAAGGTTATTTACCGTAGACTTGAAAACCTTTGCGTAAAACTCCACCGCCTCGCGGCAGTTACCGTCGAAATTAATAAACATTTCAAGCTGCATCTCAGACACTCCTTTGCGTTTTATATTTGCGATCATTGCCGCCGATGTCATTTTAACATGGATTGAGGCAAATATCTATCCGCAATGTGCAAAGTCAGAAGGCCATCACATCAAGCGATGATCAAGAAGAAAAGCCAAGGGGACTGTGGTACCCCCGAAATGATTTCACAGCCACCTTTAGGTTTGTTTTTCATAAGACATTGAACGAAGATGCAGTTCAGATAAAACACCATTTTGAACAACCATTCCGGATGGGTTGTTTTCTTTTTCCACTCCATTCCGCTATGCTTTTGGTGAAGGAACGGACTGAATAATTCACAGGATTTGTTTTGTGCTGGCGACGTCCGCAATACGTATTTTTCATTACAGCCCAATATACACTTGCGTTGCGTTGTGTGGGTTGGGCTGTCAGCACGCCGATTACATCCGCATTCGACACACAGTCCAGGAATGTTTATTATTGCTTCATAATCCAGCGTTCATTTTTCTTTGAACCCTCGCGCTCAAGCGCAGCTTTTGTCCTTTTCTGTGTGCTTTATTTGCGCTTTATTTGATCACATTAATTAGTCGTTGTTTATAATCAGCAGGGAACCCTATTAAAGATAATTGTATGCAGTCAGAATACTCTGTCATAGTTTTTTCTATATCCTTGACAAAATTTGTTTTATCTTCCCCGTTCGGGAGTCTTCGCAGGAGAACAATTAAATATGCAAATAATGTATTTGCATCAATATCGTGGTTTTGGTTCAAATATTTGCTTCCCAACTTCACCGGCGGGTTATATGCCACATTATAAAGACGTCCGGCATGGGCCACTTTATTTCTCAAATTTGCCAAACAATGCAGGTGGTTTTTTAATGTTTTACTGGAGATACCCATGTTTTTAGCAATAGCGTTTTGCTCACTATAATACATTGCGCTGTATAACTTGGACAAGTTTGTGAATGATATCAATTCAACAATAACCCAAAGCGGCATTTTCCCCTCATATTTTTCTGCATGATGAATTACAAACAGAGAGTCCTTGCTGTTTTCTTTTTCGCGGTTTAAACTGGAGCCAATTATGCTTCTATGGCTTTCTTTGTTGAGAAAATTTAATGGTTCATAGTGTTTGATCATGGGGAGTAGTTTGGCATTTCCCCATGGAAAAACCGTAAGCGATTTGCGATCGGGCATATAACTCCACCGTATCAAGATATGGCTTTAGTAAATGGCGTAGGTCATTGTCAAATTTATGTAAACGCCACACATTCGAAAATTTCGTTCCCGGTATATAATCATCCGGATTTTCTTTATCTCTGAATTGAAGCGCATATCCGGTAAACCGATAATAGTTTATTTCTGACAAAACACGCTTAGCCAAAATAATATCGTTAACATCCATTTTATGGGAAATAAGGCGTTGCACTTGTTCTTCCCAAGAAATAGGCTTTTTTAACTCCATATAAACTACTCCTGAAAAAAGTAAGGAAGCCGAATGTTACCACCCGGCTCCGGCCCCCAAGTCTGCAAAGCAGTTCGGGCAGCTCTGTTATTAAGTATAATACCACAGAATTGACATATAATCAAGAAAAATTTCAATGTGTTGCCCGCACGGCAACCTTGGACCCTATATTCCCGTTTGAGGTAACTCGACAATCTCGTTTTCAGTGCTTACAATCGAAAATAAAACCCTGCTCCTGCCAATGCTACACAGCCCATTGCTTAAGGTATCGAAATTTACATGGGATAAAATCATTCAAGCCACGTCAAATAACCAAGGGTCAGTAAGGAACCACCCGGAACACCGTCAAGCGCCACATCCAGAATATTTACTCGAAATTGGGCGTTCATAATTCCATTTCAGCAATCAAAAAGGTTACTTCACCATGACAAAAAAGATGCAAGGCCCCTTATCAGAATCTCATTGACAAATAAAAAAGGTATGATAAAATTATTCACGTATTTCCACAATATTCTTTCAAGTTAAGAAAAAAAAGTGCAAAAAGACGACAAATGGGAGGGGGGGGTGAGTAAAACGGTGCGCCCAGCCGTTATTAAGGGCCGCTTGGTCGTGCAAACGATAAAAGCATGGCTGAAAACAGAGAACCCCAACTCCACAATAAAAGAGGCAATATTTATTAAGGAGGTAGTAGTTAAAATGAAAAGAAGAAAAGTATTGTGTTTATTGGTAGTCCTGACGTTGGCTTTCACGATGTCTGTCCCGGTTTTTGCCCTTGATAATTCAGCTTCAAAGTATGGTGACGACGTTCTTTATGAAGTGATGAGCGACCTAATGTCCTATGGCGTCAGGATAGACGGATCGGAAAATACAAAGAGGGCAGCATATTTTTTAGGGGAGGAATTCTCAAAATATGGCAGCTATGATGTTGAGGTGGTTGCGGTTCCGTTAGGCTACAGGCAGACGTCCCTATACCGAAACTATACCAGCGTCTTCTCAGCAGTCGATATCGAAGGCGCCCCGCAACTTTACGGCAGGGCGTACCCGGCCAATGACACTTTTAACAATCCGGGGAATTTTAAGGGCACATTCCATGATTTCGGCAGCCATACGAATTTCACGGTCCCCGATGTAACATCGGGTGATATCTACGGCACGGTCACCTTTGACGTTGCGCCGACTGCGGCTTTGATAACTACATTCGTTAACGCCGTAAAAGCGAGGTACACAGACAATGTAAATGTGACGGGGCTTTATATCGCACGGACAGGGGGAACTTACAGCGCAAACGCAGGTAACGCATTTTGCTATCCGCCGAGCGTCACGGGAACCGTCCCGGTACCCGTCGCGTCCCTTGACCTTGCGTCTCTTGAGACAGCTAGAATCGCCGGTGCGGCAGGCGATATAAATTCTACCAATAGGGTTACCATTTCGAGATTCGGGGAGGACGTCCTGTATTCGACCTACGCCACAAAACCCGCCCCGAACGGTGACCCCGATCTTGTAATCATATTCTCGGCGCACCTTGATACAGTTTTGGGAGCGACCGGCGCGAATGACAACGGTTCCGGCGTGGTCGCCCTTGTAGAACTTGCCAGGCGTTTTAACGATGTGGATCTCGGCAACGTCGAATTGATATTCGCAGCCGTGAACGGCGAGGAAACTACCAATATGGAGGGCAGTTGCTATATCGGCGCCAGACTGGTCGATGAAGGCAAAGCGCCGTTAACGCTTAACTTCAACATGGATATGATCGCTCCGGCCCTAAACGCCAGAACCAATGCGGGCGCAGCGCTTACCACTGTAAGCTTAGCTACCAGGAGCGGCACGCAGAGCGTTGGCTCCAACTGGAACAGCCAGTTTAACATCGCCACGTATTTTGCCATGGCCGACGCATGGAATGTTGACAGCAGACCTTCTGTAATAACAAATGTCGTGACCGCAAACAGCTCGGGCGCTTCAGACTATCAGATATTTCATCATTTAGGGATGGAAGCCCTCAGCTTAGAGCATGGACTGGAATACGGCTACCATTCGTCGATAGACAATATCAACGACAACTACAGCCATGAGCGCCACCTCTTCAGCGTAGACCTGATGACCGCGGCGGTTGAAAAGATCGTTGCCAGCGAATTCTCCAAGAAAGCAAAATTCTATTTCAACGAGGATGAAGGCACAGTGTCGCTGCACAATGCGGATCAGCTGTTCAACACGTTCACCAGTGTTTCAACGGCCTTCACAGGTTCTTTTGGTAACCAGGCTGTAACCTTTACACCGGATTCGACAACTTTTGAATTATCGGACGATTACATTGCGAGTTCAGCTACGGGATACGTCAACGGCACCTCTAACTACCTGACAGGCGCCACGCAGACTTTCACGGGAAGGCTTCTGCCAACAGTAGTCACCCTCGACGGCGTTGTGCCTTCGGCTGTTGTTGAAAAACTGTCAGGGAACACGAACAACCTGACGGTCACTGTAACAGAGATTTATTCGGATGGATCGAAAAGGTTTGTTTCTGACACATTCAGCATACGCAACAACGCGGCGGGGAATTATGAGGTCGGGAAGTATAAGGTTTATGTTGACACTAAAGGCAACGATCAGATACGCGATTGCCGCATACTGTAGTAACCCGGATAAACAACATACAGAATAACCGAATAGAAAACGGGGCTGTGCCAAAGGTTTTTGCGCAGCCCCGCTTTTGTTTCAATCCTGCATTCTTTCCCTTAACCATGATACTGTCCTTTCAAGGCTTTCCCAATCCTCAATGTTTAGCGTATCAATATCATGTGAGACTTTTTTGGCGATTCCGCAAAGCGTAGTGCCCGGCCCTAATTCAATCAGGGTGCTGATGCCGTCACGCACCATATTTTCAACTGTTTCCTGCCAATAAACGGGGCTTTTTACTTGCTCAGCACAGACGCCCGCTATATATTCCCGGACGTCGTCATCCGCGATACGTCTTATCCCAAGCAGGTCATCCCCCGTTAGATTGCAGTATATCTTAAAAGCCGGCCTTTTAAGCCCCTTTTCAATCAACAGCCGTCTCAAGGGCTCGGCGACAGGCGCCATCATAGGGCTGTGAAACGCCGTTCCTACCGTCAGCGGTATAACCTTGATCCTGCTTTCCGCCGCTGCTTTCTTGAAGCGCCCAAGCGCGTCGTTGTCTCCCGCGACCACAGTCTGCACTTTGGAATTGAAGTTGGCGCATTCCAATATCCCTCCTCCCCTCGCGTTCTCAACACAGTCCAATATTTCCCGTCTCTTCCCGAACGCCGCCGCCATGCCGCCCTTCGGGTTTCCGTTTTCATCCGTCCCCGCAGCGAACATGAGATCGCCGCGCTTAATCACTATTTCAAGCCCGGATCCAATATCACAAATAGCTCCCGCAGCAGTCAGCGCAGCATATTCACCGAGGCTGAACCCAGCCGCCCCGGTCAGCTCCGCGTTTCTCCGAAACGCGCCGTCAAATTCAGAAACGGATTCTAAAAAAGCACGGTACGCCGCCATTGTCACCGTGTAAATACATGGCTGCGTTATCCGTGTCTGCCTCAGCATTTTCTTTGTTCCGTTAAAGCACCAATCTTTTATATGTTCACCCGCGTCGTCGAACACCTTTTTCGCTGCGGGGGATTTTTCGTAAAGGCTTCTGCCCATACTCGGGTATTGGGCGCCCTGCCCCGCAAATAATAATCCTATTCTCATAAACTTCATGTCCTCCGAGGGCTTTGATTGTATCTCACTTTTTGATCTGTTTCAACATATTTTGGGCGAACTCTTCAGCCATTTTATCTATATCCGGCGTCTGTTTTATTTCTCCCGTTTCATTTGCCGTACCAAAAAACGCGAACCGAGCCGGTAATATAAAAGGCTTATTCATATTAAGCGCGCCGATCAACTGCATAGCGACAAGATCTCCCCCGCTATATCCCGACACTACTACCGCAAAAAGCTGCTTTTCTGACAATTGGTTTACTCTGACAAGTGATGTCAGCCTATTTATGAAAGCGGATATGTACGCCGGTACAGCGTCATTGTAGTTCGGCGAAGCGATTACAAGCACGTCGCACGACAAAATTGCCGGATATACCTTTTCTGTTATAATTCCGCCATAAAAGCACGATTCCTGCTCTCCGTAATGGAGGCACGTTACATACGGGCAACCGATACAATCCTTAATCTCACCGTCCTGAAGCGAAATTTCATTTACCGAAATACCTCTGAGATGTTTTCTTACCATATCCCATAGCATAATAGTATTCGACTTTTCACGGCTCCCTGCATGTATCATCAGGACTCGCGGACAGTTTTTCACGGGCTGCTTAAAATTCATCAGGGCATCGACTAACATTTCCGCCGATACTACGTATGCGGTAGTGTTATCAGATGATAAATTTTTCGCGATAACATTATAATTCTTTAAGGCGCCTGCTCCCTCGACCAAAGATTTTCCGACAAAAGTGCATCCCGCCATGTTGGCGCAAAGCGCTAATTCCCTCGCCACGCTCTTTGTATATAGTTCGCTTTTTCCGTCCGTTATAACAGCGCCAAAACACTCGCTAAGGCAATCATTTTTGCCCCTGAGTGTTTCTATTATCCTATAGTATTCAAGATTTATACCGACCTCGCCGATTGGAACCGCAAAGAGCAGCCGCTTACCCGCCACATTTCCCTTTCCGAGTTGTTCGGCGGTAGTTATCACGTCATAGTCATATTTTTTAAGGCATCTTTCGAGTATAAAATCAAGCCTTTCTGTTGAATCGCTCTTCGGACTAAAAGGTTTTATCAGAATTAACTCATCCATACACGCTCCCCCTTTCAGTCGATTTTTTTTAAGTTTTCGTATGCGTGCTCGATGCGTTCAAATAATTGAGCCGGCAGCGGATCTGTTTCGAATTCACATTTTCTTTCTGTTATCCTATTCAAGGCGCCGAAAAAAGCCCCTTCCCGCCCGGTTCCTATGAAGTTTGAGCTGTAGTGCCATTCCCCCCTCAGCATCCGTAAAACAGAGACGGCCCCCGAAGAAATGGCTGGCGCGATAAATGGCTTGAATCCCATCCGCCTTATCCTAATGTTTTCCGTCACGACTTTTTCAGTCAGTTCACGAGATATATCGTCGTCGTAGTTTAAGATACTGTCCGCAACAACCAAATCCTCCCCGTGCGGACCGAAAACCCTGCCTTCATCAACATACCGCGAATACTTCTTTTCTTTTCGTGCGTAGTATAAAGCCCTTCCGTTCATCACTCCAAGCCCAAAACCACGAAACTGCCCCGGATTCAGGCCGGAAGTCAGATACGCGGTTTTGCACAGGGGGTCGACCGGATCCGATACGACCGCGAACAGGCCGCCGAATGATTTTGCCGCGGCAATTTTTGCATAATGTTCAATTAATATTTTATTTTCAGCGTATTGCGCCATCCTGACGTCATTGACCCCCGACGTGAGTTCCGGTACCTCCTTTGCCGCGCAGAATAAAAAAACGTCGCACCCGAACAGTCCGTCTTCGGATTCAATTATTTCCGTTTTGGGGAAACATCCGCCGGCGACTTGGTTCATTTCCGCTTCATAGCGGTTCAGGACATTTTGTTTTATATCAAAGATCCCGATGCTGTGAATAATATCGCCGCCAAGCAATACAAGCCCTGTAAGCAGACTGCTCCCTACGCTTCCCATGGCTAATATATTGACTCTGAATTTATTTGCCGATAGAGGAAAAATGTATTCTTTTTCCATGCCCGGACTGAATATTCCGGCATTTTCCTGTAATTCCTGCAGATAATACATCGGTTTCTCCCTATATCATTATATTTTCAAGCCTCATCAGAAGCTCAATGTCATTGGCAACGTAAACAGACGGAGGGAGGTTCATGTCATAGCGCACACAATCTCCCCTCTCCGGCATCCTCGGAGTGGAGATGACTTCGCTCAGCCTGTTCAGTGTAAGGTTCCGCTCAAACTTTGCCTGGTATTCTTCTTCAAGCATCCGCAATATATTCTTTGTGTTTTGAAGGCAAGTCATCGACAATTCAAAAACTTTATGCTTTTGCATATCCTGCAAAAAGCTGGGGGCAACATACGGAAGTATCAAATTTATAGACGGGATTATCCCCGCAGTCACAACATTCGACGTCTCAATGCTATCCCCGCCGATAAAGGGGTACATAACCGTTTCGGTAAACCAATTCCTTAAATTCGGAAGGTAATACGCGCTCTCGACGTCTCTTCCCTGGATTTCCATAAGATCCCTGCCGCGCCCCGATAATATCCCGGCTATTATCTTTTCTACGTGCAGCTGTTCTTTTTTCAGCATAGGGTCTAAAGCCTTCATCCTGTAACCTTTGTGCAGGAAATCGTCGAGCAGCATCACCGGTCTGTTAAAGGATTTTATCGTTCTCAACTGATTTATTATCGGAGAATAAAACGGAAATTCTTTGATTGTAAAACCATTAATCCTTCCGTTAAACACTTTTTCCGTATGCAGCGCTTTTGTTACAGTATTCGGCACGGCCTTGCCTTTGAGCAGTTCCCCGAAAGGGACGCACATTAAAGGTCCCAGCCGCTTCTCATTGTAAGGTTCAAGAGGAACATTGTTATCCTTAGCTATAATACTTACGAGCTTTCTGTGTAATATATCCGAATCTATTGAGAGGACTAAACTGCCCGGATACAGCTTCACCAACGCCGTCTGCAGTTCCCTGTGCGCGTGGTCTATCACCGAAATCACTCTTTCGTTTTCGTTGAACGGCGACTTGATAATTGTTTCAATATTTTTTAATAAGGCCACGGGGAATTTCATGTCAACGACATAAATCACCTTTGAACCGCCTGAAAAAACGAGTTTTTCAAAGCCTTGCCGCTCTAAAGCACTAACTACTTCTTCGCGGGGCTCGCCCTCGATTACCGCATAAGTAAAGTCCGATTTCAGGCATTCGGAAAGCACTTCAGTCAAAAGCATTTGTACCGGGTCCCGTATACCTGTATCTTTTGAGAAATGAATATCGCTGATAATCACGATTTTACCTGACGCGCGTTCCCTGATATATGTAGACGACTCCTGATTCTTCAGTTCTTTATAAATATTTGCGGATTTCAATTCTTTGTACAGGCACCTCGCTGCCGTTTTCCCTCCCGCTTCGTCGTCCCTTATCGTCAACCGCCTGATACCGTTTGAATCCATGCCGCTTGATGATATATTGATCTTCTTGCTCTGAAGAATATGTTTATACTGAGGTTCTCTCAGATATAAGCTGTTGTCATAAATAAAATTCTGCACGATGGGGTCGATCAGATTCGAGATGTCCCTGCTCAAATCTATATTTTCACGTATTCGGGAAGAGCTTATGTCTTCGAGGTGCGGCGGAAGCGTCAATTCAATTATATCTCCCGTTATCTTACTGTATTGTTCAGAAAAATCGTCGAGTTGCAGATTCCCTTCAACATCGCTTATGCGCTTGAAAACTAAATGGTTGAAATTGTGGATCGAACCTTCCGAAGGCGCTGCCTTATATGAAGACGCGTTTGCTATAACGTCGCTCCCTACCGTAATATAGATTTCCCTTTCAGGCCAGATTTCTTTGAGGCGCTTCAAATCCGAAGCACTGGCTATATTGACCGGTATATCGTCCGGAAACATATAGACGTCGCTTTCATCTGCTATGCTCATTGTAATTATCTGCCTTCTTATCATATGGGCCTGCGTTTTTTTCGACCATGAAAACTCGTCCAAAGCAAGGTATACCTCAAATCCAAGATTCCTTACAGTCCTGACAATCCCTTTATGGCTGAGCGAAAACGGGTCAAAAGTCCCCGGGAAAAAAGCTATTTTACCGGAATCTTTAATCGGAAAGTCCTGATAAACCGAGAAGTGGTCTGAGATAAATCTGTAAATATCGTTCAAAACCGCCGCGTTATTAAAAAGCGACAGTTTTACTTCTTTCCTGTCGGAGAGCAGCGTCAGTACTTTTTTATAAATTTTTTCAAAAATAGTATACTTCTCTTCCTGCGGAACAGTTGCCGACGCGAAAATGTATTTGCCGATCACAAAGAATGCTTCCTGACTGACAACTTCCCTGTAATTTGAAAGCCCTCTTAAAAGCATACTTAAGATCAGATTTCTGCGCTCCTCGTATTTACCCTCTTCCTCTTTAAAGCGTCCTTTGTATTTTGAATAATTTTGCAGCATTCTTCCAATGGTATTGAGCGTTACCGAGCTCACTCTGTCATTTATGCTCTCCTGCAATTTCATTAGGCTCGACATAAATTCGTCGAGCTCGTTGGGGTGAAGGTATAGGGCTAAAGCGCCCAAATATTCAGGGATATACTTTGAAACCTGATATTCTCCTATTTCAAGCCCCTTCATCAGCTCGACAACTATCTCATTTCTTTCATCAAGATAAAGCCTATCAATGATTTCCAAAAGCCCTTGTCCCGCTTTATGCCTTACATTGACCCTCTCGCTGACTTTTATGAGGTTCGAAAGGTGCGTTGCGATATGTAACAGCGATTCGCGGTTTCCGGCTTCAGAAAATTCGAGCAGGAAATCAATATTGACAATCTTCACTATCCAGGGCGTGCCGACTTTCAGATTTTCCAGAAAGATTTCAGAAATCGTCCCTTTTTTCAGCTTCAGTACATCGGAGTATTTTTTTCCCTCTTCCTGCATTTTGCCGATGTTGCGCATCACTTTCATCTTGAGGTATAAAATACCTGTGATTTCATCCGGTACCGCGTCAAAAATCGAAAGAATCAGCTTGATCTCTGCGGCGGAAATCCCCTCTTTATACTGTTTGGTTATATGCTCTAAAAAATTCAGGACGCCGATTCTGATTTCAAGAGATTGTCTGGAAACCATCTTTGCAGTTAACGTTATGAGCTGCTTTATTTCATCTTCCGAACAAAGGCTGAGCGGAATATAAGGCATCGAATCGACAATAACAAACGCTGTTGCATCATCCATAACCGCATCCGAATAACACTCAAGAAGCAGTTTTATCCCCTTCTCTTTTTCATCTTCTTTGCAATTATTAAAAAAAGATATTATGATGATTCTGAACGCATAACCTATCCATCTTTTATGCTGCTCCGTCACCTTATGGTCGGGAAATATGATTGCGAAAAGATACTTTTTCCACAAATCCAAAGATGTGACGTCCGCGTCGGGGATTTTCACGCCCACGGGTAATTCCTTCCTGTGCTCTTCATCAAATCCGGCGATCATCCTCCCCATCAGAGCTGCCGCCTGCCTCCTTATATCCCCTTCCCTGTGCATCAGCATCTCGTACAACAGTTGCAGAGTCATTAACTTTTGTTTTTGATTCATATATGTCAAGTATTCTTCGAAAATATTGATATACGCCCTGATGTTCTTCCATTGGGTTTCGCTCCGCGCTTCTTCAATGAGGCTTCCAAAAGAATTTTCATTGTTAAAAATATTCATTACCCTGATATTATGCTCAATAGCAAGAGCCTTTAGTCTTTCAATTACTTCTTCAGAATTCAATATAGCCGAATCCTTTTTACGGATTTCCCGTCCGCTTCTATCAAGATCAACATCGACGCCGAGGCCTGTTATATAGATTTCAAAATCTCTCATCTTCGAATATACTTTTATGTACCTTTGTCTTTTTGCCTCATCAACATTGTCAAGTTTCCCTAATATCACATCAAAAGCTTCCGCGAGGGTAAATATCTGTGTTTCGTACCCGCCTGCCTCATTTTTTTTATCCTTTATCCTGAAATCGGAATAAATCAGGAGTAAGGATTCAAGCGATAAATTTTCAAGCTCCAGGTCCCAAGTGGAATGTTTAGCTGCGATATGGGCAACCGATGGCATTCCGTATCTTTTAAGGCATTGATCGGTGTAGTAATAATGCAAATACGGGTTTCTTTTTTCCTCCGAATATTTACAGCCAAATTTTCCGATGTCATGGCACGCCGCCGACCCGGACATCAGGGCCAGGTCTATTGGCAGGCCTTTTTCTTCGAGCTGCCGAGCTATATGCATAGCCAAAAGATGTACTCCCGCAATATGGTCTAAAAGCTTATAGTTTGTAATTTCCCTGCCTATACGCATAAACTCATACAGATACGACTCGCGTGTGGCTTTCAGATAGCGAATATATTCTTCTTTTGCCCCATAACGTTCGATTTCCTCGCTTGTAAGGCTTCTGATATACAAAAACGGCTCGCTATTTGGCTTTTGCCGCTCATATTCAAAAAAGCAACGAAGCGTCTTGAATAAAAACTGCACTCCGAGCGCGCTGCCTCGAAAATTCCCTGAGACTGCTTTCTCCGGGTATAGTACGCCTATTGTATAATCATATAAATACCTCAGCCACCCTGTCTCAGGCGTGTCGGCAACAGCCCTCAGACTGTCTTCACACAGTAATAGTATATCGTTGCATGTGAGTTTTTCTTTATTGATTATCTTTGAAATTCGCTCAACCCACTCGTCGCGAGGAAGCAGTTCCTGCATATTCCTTTTCGTCAGCTTCATGCTTGCAAGAAATTCTTTTTCAGTTAAATTGGCTTCTATTGTCTTGTATAGTTCCAGCGCAGCTTTTCTTTTCATATCCGCTCCCGCTTTGCAGTAATATTTCTTTAATTTTACCATATCAAAGACCTGTTCGTAAATGCCATATTGATTCGATGCAGTCGTATCGTCGATAGCATACTTTCATTCGCAGGAACTCCAGGCGATCGGAATTGGTGCCTATCGAATGCGGCTTCTGTACCTTTAATATTTTCCCGTTTTAATTTACTCTCAGTTTGTGAAATGCGGAACAGATTGGCAATTAATTCTTCACTGCCCATAAAATCAAGAATTTTATCTCGGACAACCCCACGTATCCAGAGTTCTGAAATTCGGAAAATTCTTCATCAGTGATTACACCCGCTTTATATGCTGCACCGGCAAGCAGTTGATTCCACTGTCTAATATCTCCTCGAACAACGAGTCGCTTATTATCTTCGTCCAGTTGGTTGAATCGGTCTGCTACTTCCTGTCTGTGGGTTTGAATAGCAAAATAAGTTTGTCCAAGCGCAATCACTTCTTTACGCGGATCACCATTCTGGACAATCAAGTAACAAGCATATCGTGAGAGTTCGTAATCCTTTACCGCTTTCGTT
>Ga0123353_10007423_pt1 | contig 14804 bp, 7 predicted proteins | sample TergutLab28metaG_3_FD_92763 | JGI IMG/M metagenome (GOLD analysis project Ga0123353, IMG submission 92763) | Labiotermes labralis P3 segment gut microbial communities from Petit-Saut dam, French Guiana - Lab288 P3 | ecosystem: Host-associated > Arthropoda: Insects > Digestive system > Gut ... | reverse complement strand
CTGTTCATGTTCCAGATTCTCGAAATGCGATTGCCGGTGATTCTTTGCGTCAATATGATCGACGTGGCGAAACGCCGGGGCATGACGCTGGAAATCGCCAAACTGTCTGAAATGCTCGGCGTGCCCGTCGTGGCAACAAACGGCGCAACCGGCGAAGGCGTTGAAGACCTGCGGCAGATGATTCGTGATGTCGGAGTCTCGAAACCGATAATTGACGCTGTGGTACTCGCTAACGCTTCCTGCTCTGACCTGTGCTCCGGTTGCGGTAGCGCATGTCCTGATTTGGCCGACCGCATTGCCGCCGCCTGTGTGATGCGGGATTTGCGGCGTTATCACAAGTCCGACCGTATCGACCGGCTGATGTGTCATCCGATTTTGGGGTATGTGCTGCTCGTATTTATCATGTTTTGTGCGTTTCAGTTGACGTTTTCATTGGCCGACGGCTTGCGCTGGGTTCCAACTTACTCACCGGGTATTAAACCTCCCGATTGGCGTTGGGAAATGCACACGCCCGTGAGCTTCGTCAAAAGTGTGTTCGACAATTGGTTGCCCATGCTGCTGGAATCCGTTTTGCCGAGTAGTCAAAACAGTGCCATCCGTTCGCTGGTCATTGACGGCATCATCTCCGGCGTGGGCGGCGTCATTGCTTATGTGCCGGTGATTTTTTTCATGTTCCTCATCCTCTCGTTTTTGGATCAAACCGGCTACATCGCCCGCATCGCGATGATGATGGATCGCCTCATGCGAATGTTCGGCCTGCAAGGGCAAAGCGTCATGCCGATGATTCTCGCAGGCGGCATCAACGGCGGCTGTGCGGTCCCGGCGGTCATGGCCACCCGCAGCATGAAAGACCAGCGCGAACGCATCCTGACCATTCTGGTTCTGCCGATCATGAACTGCGGCGGAAAAATGCCGGTCTATTTGCTGCTCGTCGGCACGTTTTTCGCCGCATGGAAGGGACTTGTCATGGTCTCGCTCATGTTCATCTCCTGGGGAATCGCCCTCGTGTGCGCGAAAATTCTCAGCCGCACGATGGTTCGCGGAAAAGCCTCGCCGATGCTGATCGAACTGCCAGCCTATCAGTTGCCGCGATTTTCCGACATTCTGCAAACGGCAGCCCTGCAAAGCTGGTGGTTTCTGAAAAAGGCGGGCACGATCATCCTTGCAGTCAACGTGCTGCTCTGGTGCCTGATGTATTTCCCGCGACCAACCGGCGAAAGCAGCACGATGAATGAAAGCCGGCAATTGGAAAGCTCTTACGCAGGCCGAATCGGACGCATGTTGGAGCCGATCAGTCGCCTGGCGGGTTTCGACTGGCGTGACAACATCGCCCTGACCGGCGGTTTCGTGGCCAAGGAAGTCATCGTCTCGTCGCTCGGAACGTTGTATAGTCTCGATAATAATAATCGAGATAATAACACCGCGAGCATTTCCAACGCCCCCGGTTGGAGCAATGCAAAGGCATTCGCGATGATTCTTTTCGTGATGGTTTACGCCCCCTGCACGGCGACTTGCGTCGTGATTTGGCAGGAAACCCGCAAGCTGCGCTGGGGCGTCGCCGCCGTCGCGTTCAATACCACCGTGGCGTTTCTGCTCGCGGTTCTGGTTTATCAACTGGGTGGATTGCTTTTTTGATTTCTTGACTGAAACGGAACAAAATCTGCTCAATTCCAATTTTGCATGAATTTTTTACAAGAAATTCTGAAAATTTTACTGAAAATCCTCAAAAAAAGTGTTTTGAAAATATTGAAAAACACATTTTTTTCGATTACAATTATTACGCGATTTTATTGTTCTTAATTCACTCTTCTTTTTGAAAGCCATCGCCATGAAAACTTTTTTTTCTAAAACGCCCAAGTCACGTAAATTACACTTGGAACACTTGGAAGATCGCACCATGTTGTCGATCAACCCGGTGGCTAGTGATGCCTGGACGGACTTCGCAACGCAAACTTACGACCCTTATGGTCCAACCCCACTCGAAGCGTCCGCCGAAGCTGTGGAGCTTTTTGAACGAATTAACCTGATGCGAATTGATCCGCAAGGTGAGCTTGCTCGTATTTTTGACCCTGTCACGGACATTGCCTATGATTCGCGAATTGATGACTTTTTTAATCCTCCCCCACCCTTGTATTCTTATCCAACCCTCTCCACGCTGAAAAGTGAATTTGCGGAACTTGAGCCAACTCATCCGCTTGCCTGGGATCACACGCTTGCCAACAATGTTGCTCTTGGACGTACCCAAAGTGTCATCAATCATCAAACACCGCTGACGTTTGAACAAAGGCTGATCGCCAACTTTTTCCCTGTTAACAGTGAAGATTTTGAGTGCGGGGAAAATGTCATGGATTCCGGTCTGATGCCGCTTGATGGAGAAGATGGGAGCGTCGCCTCATACATCCATGATTTTCTTGCCATTGATTTCGGCAATCCGTCACACTCGAATCGCGATAACATCATGAACCCGGACTTCACGCTGATTGGTATCAACGTACAAGAGTATACGGGATCATCCTATATTGGTCCTTGGGTTGCGACGGTGGATTTCGTTTCGCATCCGAGTGACCAAGCCATCCCTGAGGGGGCTTACTTGCTTGGCGTGGCCTACGACGATAAGAACATCAACGACATCTACGATGCAGGCGAAGGCTTGGAGGGAAGGATCGTTGTCGTTGAAGGCATCGATGACAATGGCGATTTTAATGGCATCTATTACGAGACATATACGTCTTCGGCAGGGGCATATCAGTTTTACCTGCCGGTCGGCAGTTACGTGGTTACCATCTGCGGTGCGGGTTTTCCAGAAGAACCTGTACCGCTACGGTTCGACATTATTAATGGTGTGAATGTCAAAATTGACTTCGTGGGACTTGACGTGGTGGAAGCCCCGTCAGTCTTCGTGACGACATTGAAAGACGTCATCAATCCGTATGACGGCAAAATTTCCCTGCGTGAGGCGATTGATTACGCAACGGCCAACGACAGCGTCATCACGTTTGATCCGGCATTATTTTTCGATGATTTTGGGAACCACCTCCAACAAACGATCACACTTGAACACAACGAACTGCTCATCTCCTCCAACGTCACGATCCTGGGCTTTGTTGATGGTTATGACAATCTTCTCACCATCGACGCCAATCAAAATTCGCGGGTGTTCGTGATCGAAAACAGCAATGAAGATATTACCGTCAAATTGGCAGGATTGACGATTACCGGAGGAAATGCGACAGGAAGTATCGGCAATGCGTATGGCGGCGGGATTTATATCGCCGACGAGACTGCGACGGTCATTGTGACCAATTGTTTGATTGTCGGAAATACGGCATGGAAAGGTGCAGGGATTTTCAATTACGGCACCTTGCATATTTCGAACAGCGAGATTGCGGGTAATCTTGCTGACAACGGTGGTGGTGCGATTTTCAACACCGGTTCGACGACTGTGACGAACTGCACGATCGCAGGCAATTACGCCGAAGATAGCGGTGCCGGCATCCATAATGAAGGTACTGCGGCGATTTACAATACCATTCTTGCGAAAAACACGACGTTACGAGGCGTGGAAAATGTATGGACCAAGGATGACGTTCAAGTGGTTACCAATGTCGCCTGGTCGTTGATTGACAACAGGGCGACACCGAATGACGGCAAAGCCTTCATCAACCGGGGGAATAATCTCTTTGTCAATCCCCAATTTCAGGAGATTCCGAAAACAATTGATCCAAGTACCACCGGAGAGAACTACGTCCACGATCGCGCTGTCTGGTCCTTGCGATTAAAAGAAAATTCCCCTGCCATCAATCGGGGCAATAACGCTTATGCCGTCGATGTGGATGGAAAACCGTTGGAAACGGACCTTGACAATTACGATCGGTTTTTCAATAATATCGTTGACATGGGGGCGTATGAGTCCCTTTTCGCACTCGCCGATTTGTCTGCTTTGCCCGGGATGTATCTGGAAGTGATGAGTTTCGACACCGTTGCCGTATTATGGACGCTGCCGGACGGCATGACGGCGGCGTATATGGAATGGTCGGACTATCCGTGGGACGAATGGGTCAACTTTCCGTGGGACCCGTGGGAATTCTATTTGCCCCAATCACAATACGTCTTTGAAAATTACTTCTTACCCGGGTTCACCTACTATTTTCGCCTCTGGGGTGTCTCCGATGACGGAAAAGAGTCCGGATGGGTTGATGCCGAAGTGACGATGCCGGATGAACCTGGTGAAGAGTACCTGTTGCTGTATGAGAAACCCTCCATCCTCGTGACGACATTGGACGATGTCGTTAATCCATCGGACGGCAAAATTTCACTGCGTGAAGCGATTGAATACGCCGGAAAATACGATTTGGGAACGACGATTTTGTTCAGTTCCGCCCCCGAACTCAACCTGGCCGGGGGGACCATCCTGCTAAACGACATCGAATTTTACGGTGAACTGTTGATCGACAAGAACATCACCATCAACGCCACGGGCATGAATATCACCATCAACGCCGACCAGAAATCGCGGGTGTTCAATATTGATGAAGGCGCAGATGTCACCTTGGTGGGATTGGCCATCACCGGAGGGAGAACAACCGGCAGCAGTGATTTTGGGGCTGGAATTTTCAATCGCGGTCAATTGACAATGACTGATTGCACAGTTACGGGAAACACTTCCACACGCAGTTCCGGTGGAGGAATTTACAGTGACAGTCACTTGATAATGACGGATTGCACGATATCGAACAATACTGCTTTGGGATTTCTCGCCAATGGTGGAGGGATTTTTAATCTCTACGGTACACTGGATTTAGTGGGATGTACAATTTTCGGAAACACCGCCGATGGTTCAGGTGGTGGAATACACAGTTCAGGCATGATGACTGCAACAGATTGTACGATAACGGGAAACTCAGCCGATAGTGGCGGCGGCGGAATTCATCATCATTCGGGAACGATGAATTTGACGGATTGTATAATTTCCCGGAATTCCGCATCAAGTTCTTTTTCCGGAGGCGGAATTAACAATTATTCCAACGCCACGATGTATTTGACAGGTTGCGAGATTTTCAAGAATACCGCGTCGGAATCCAGCTCCGGAGGCGGAATCTACAATGCCGGTACGTTAACAGTGTCGGAGTGCATAATTTTCAACAATAAAGCGTTGGGAACCTTCGGAAACACCGCCGGTGGCGGAATTTACAATTCCGGAATGGCGACAGTGACGAAAAGTAAGATTTCCGAAAATACGACGGCCAGCTCAGGTGGTGGAATTTACAATCGCGGTCACGGCTCCACGATGACAGTGTCGGATTGCATAATTTCATGTAACACCGCCGATAGTTCCGGAGGTGGAATTTACAACACCTTCACCGACTCCACTTTGACGGTAACAAATTGCATTATATCAAAGAATAATGCAGGGTTGGACGGTGGTGGGATAAGCGGTTTTGGCACGTTCATCGTAACAGGTTGCCAGATTACCATGAATATCGCCGATCGTTCAGGCGGCGGAATTTACTTTACAGGTACGGGTACCACATCGACAGTGACAAACTGCACAATTTCATGCAATCGTGCCGAAACTGATGGCGGTGGGTTTTACATCAACAGTGCAGTGAGACTCTACAATACGATTGTTACTCTTAACACCGACACGGATATTGTGCGTACCGGCAATCCTCTCGTCATTGGTAACAACAACCTGCTTGGCGTATGCGAAGGATGGACCAATTGGACGAATAACAATTACGAATACAACGCAAAATCGCCACTCTTCATGAACGCGGCTGCGGGTGATTACCGACTTGCTCCCAATTCCCAGACGATCAACCGGGGCGACAACGACCTTGCCATTGGTGCGGGGCTTGATTACAATCCCTTCACGCGTGACTTGGCTGGACATCGAAGGTTTGTTGATAAGATCATCGACATCGGAGCGTATGAGTTCGACGCATCCATGTTCGTCGGCGATCTTGTCGTGACGACGCTTTGCGACTGGCAAACCTGTGTACCAAACAGAACCAAACTCAGTCTGCGTGAGGCTTTGCTGCTTGCAAACTCCGGCGATGTCATCACTTTCGCCCCCGACTTGTTCAGTAACGGTCCCGACAAAATAACACTGAACCCGAAGTACGGTGAATTGAAGATCACGAACAGTGTGTCGATCATCGGCACGATTCTGGCCTCTGGGAACGTTGAGGATGCCGATGCCGTTCTGCTCACCATCGATGCCGGAAACAACAGTCGCGTCATGTCGATCACGGCGAAAACCGATCGCATTGACGTTGTGCTCGAAAACCTCACGTTGACCGGCGGTAATGCTTCCAACGACGGCGTCTCGCAAGGCGGGGCGATGTACGTCAGAAATGCGAATCTCACGCTGAACAATATGATGTTCATGGGCAACACGGCAAATTACGGCGGCGCGATGTTCCTGATGAACAGTTTCGCGACGATGACCGACGTGACGATGCAGAACAACACCGGCAACTGGGGTGGTGCAATCTACTACACCGGCGGCACAAATGACAAATTGGAGATTTTCAACAGCTCCTTCCAGGAGAACAACGGCCAGCGCGGCGGGGCGATCTACAAGGACGGTGGTAATTTGCTGCTTGACGACGTGTTGCTTGAGAAAAACGAAGCGACCTGGGGTGGCGGCCTCTACCAGGCAGGTGGCACGGCACTGTTGACCAACACGACGTTTACAGGCAACGACGCAAGGCCAAACTTTGGCAAGGCAATCGTCAAATCGAAAGGTGCAACGTTGACGGTCATGAGTAAAACCAACGGGGAACCCATCACCTACGGCGACATACTCAACCAGTATCTTGATGAGGACGAGTTGTTGTGATTTAATGTGAGGAAGTGTTCGGGTTTTTTTCTCATCTCAGTGTGCGGTGACACACGTTAGCGCGGGGGCTTGACCCCGGTTGAGTACGGTCATGCCATGACCGTACTTGTTTTTCTCATGTACCTGCAAACAGAAGCCATCGTCATAAAAAAGGTTGATTTCAGCGAGTCGAGCCTCGTTCTGACGCTATTTACGCGGAACCAGGGTAAAATACACGCTTTAGCGAAGGGAGGAAGACGCATCAAGTCACCGTTCGAATCTGCTCTTGACTTGATGGCACATGTTTTTGTAACATACATCCCGAAAAAGGGAGATGTGCTTGATTTGCTGACCGAATCGAAACTCGTCCGGCGGTTTCGGCCAACCGGAGACAATTCCGGCGGCATGTACGCCGGATTTTACCTGATCGAACTGCTCAACGAAATGACCATCGAACAGGAACCGATGCCCGATTTGTTCGACACAGCGGTCATGGCTTTGACGCAACTCATGACAAAGATGCCGGTTATGCCGATTGTGATGCGTTTCGAGTGGCAGTTGCTCGAACTGACGGGGCATTTTCCGTCGTTTGATTTTTGTGTGCATTGTGACGACGAAATCGACCACACACAACGGCGCATCGCGTTCGGTCACCTTGACGGTGGCGTAGTTTGCCCCAGTTGCCTCCCCGGAACGCAACAAATGTCGGTCATCACGCCGGAATTGATTCGAGCAATCAAGCAAATTGGGCAAAATAACGATGACCATAACAGCGATGTGGTTTTTGCCCCGTCCCAGCAAGGTGCAATGCGGGCGTTGCTCAACCAGTACATCAGCCACCTGATCGGCAAACGCCCGGTCATGTTCGATTATTTCAAAAAAATGAATTAGCGACGGGCTTGCCCCGTGATAAAAAATACGTAACCGTTCACGGAGTTTATTTCTCGCAGAGGCGCAAAGCCCGCAGAGTTGTTACTAAGGGAAACATCGGGAGGGGATTCAGTGTTACTAAGGGTAAGGGAATACCGCAGATCACCCTTAGTAACAACGTGTCTTCACCCCCTTTGTCCTCCCTTAGTTTCTTTGCCAACTTGGTTGTATAGGGGTTTAGTATAAAAACTAAACGTTCTCTGCGAGAAACAAGACACATGAACAGTTACATGAATCCCAAAGATCGAAAGAGACAAGGATGTCACCCATTCGACACGGAAATTCCAGGTTTTCGACACGCACGACCCTCTTTCTTACGGTTGTTTTTGTGTTCGCCGTACCTGTGACAACCATCGCGCAGTATTATGATTACGGCAATCCGGCGACGCCTGTCAACAACTCTTCCTACGGCGGGAATTCCGCACCGCAGAACGTTCCGGCGTTCAATCCACCGACTTTTGATCCTAACGCGGGTGGAAATTTTGAAATTCCGGTGTTTCAAGTCCCGCAATTTAACGCGCCGTCGCAGAGTGGAGCAGAACCGGAATTGCTTGCGTTAGGCGGAATCGGTAACGCTTACGGCAATCCCTTCGGCGGTACGGGACAAACAGGCGGGGCTGTTCCGGCGTTCCAGCAACCGGGAATCCAGGAGTCGTTGGCCAATCAGGGACTGATTGTCCGCGAGCGGGAGCGGCCGACAGATAGGAGAATTGCGGATCAAAAGTATGTCGATGCCTGGAATGAAATCAGGGATCCCAAAAAGAAAGATGCCTGGAAGACGCCTTTGCCACCCTATGCCGGGCCGCTTGCAAACCGCATGGGCGGTGACGATTCCTACATTATCCCAATGTCTTTGACCAACGTTAAGCAAGACGACTACGAATACGATTGGGAGCAACCCGAAAAGCATTATTTCGATTTTTCAATGCTCGATCCGACGCGATTCGGCGAACGCGTCAAAGCCTGGGTCGGTCTCGGCCCCAACGAGGAAAAAGCCCGCAAGCATTTTGACAATGCTCTACAACTGATGAAGAATGAGCAATACAACAAAGCCGGCGGGGAATTTGAATGGGCCGCCTATTATTGCCCCGAGACTGCCCTGGAAGAAGACGCCCGATACCACGCGGCGGAATGTTATTATCGCGATCAACGGTTCAATAGCGCGGTCAAGCAATACACAAAAATACTGGCGAGTTTTCCCAATTCGCAATACAAGACGGAAGTCATCAGAAACACTTATGAAATTGCGAAAACGTGGCTCAAACAGGCGACGGAAGACAATGTCAGTTACGTCAACCTCACGGACAAATCGCGACCGACTTTTGACACGTTCGGCAATGCGGAAAACGCTTTGAAAGCGGTTTACATCAATTGCCCGAATGACCCGATGGCCGACTCCTGCGTCTTTTTGCTGGCAGTCGGTTACATGAAGCGGGGACGTGCACAGGGTGATGCCAGTTTTGAACGCGCGGCGGAGTATTTTTCGCACTTGCGGGACAGCTATCCGAACAGCAAGCATCTTGTCGAAGCGATGCAGTTGGAAGTGACTTGCCGTCAAAAGGCCAGCTTGGGGGCGGAGTATGATGCACGGCACATCACCGAAGCAAGCAGGCTCGCCGACCAAGTGTTAAGTCATGGACAGTTGTCTTCGGAGCAAAAGAATGAACTCGTCCAACTTCGCAATCAGTTGACCGAAGAAAAGGCGGCGAAACTCTGGGATACCGGTCGGTTTTACGACCGCCGCAAAGACTACGGTGCAGCCCGCCTGCAATACCGGAAAATCATCGATGAGTATCCCATGACGGAACACGCCGAGAAAGCACGTCAGCGTTACGAACAAATCCGTGACCTCCCGGATGAATTGCCGTCCGATGCGGAGCGTATTTTATCCATTTTCAGACTTGGCAGGAAATCATGAAAACGCAAAGATCAAAGCGCAAAGATCAAAGATCAAAGATCAAAGCGCAAAGTGTTTTGTTACTTTGCACTCCGCGCTTTGCGCTTTGCGTTTTGCTCTTTGCGCTCTGCGGTTGTTCCGGTTACCAAATCGGAACGAACACGCTTTACAACACCAACATCAGGACGGTTCATGTCCCGATCTTTCAAAACGACGGTTTCCGCAAGGACATGGGCGAACGCCTGACCGAAGCGGTGTGCAAACGAATCGAGCAGCGAACGCCGTACAAGGTGGTGCATCGTTCCAATTCGGCGGACAGCGTCTTATCGGGGCGAATCGCCCGCAATTCGCAAAGCGTTTCGCTCGTGGACGATTACGCCGGAACCCGCCAGAAGAAAGTCGAACTGCTGGTTTATGTGCAATGGAAGGATCAACGCGGCAACTCGTTGCGGGCAATGAGTCCGATCAGTTGGAACGACGCACCGGTGGACATCACGACCACGTCGGACATGGTCGCCGAAATGGGGCATTCTTACGCCACCGCCTCGCAGGAAGCCATCGACAAAATGGCCGACCAAATCGTCGATATGATGCAAATGCCGTGGTGACGGCAACCATTTTTGTGATTGTTGCAAGTTTCACATGACCGGCAACAAAATAAAAATTCCGAACGTCCACAAGGAATGGGAAATGATCACGGGGACCAGGTTTTCCTTGAGCCGGAGGTACATCAGCCCCCAGAACAGTCCGGCGATCCAGGCCGCCATGATGAGAATGAAATTGCCGGAAACGATGTGGACGGCGGCATAACAAACCGACATGGCCAGCCAACCGGGGACGTTGCCCCATTGGTTCATCGCCCATTTTTGCAGAAAGCCCCGCCAGAAAATTTCTTCACACGGGCTGGAAACAAAGAGCAACATCAGCGAAATCAGCACAGGGTTGCTCATTTTCTTCATGGCATATACGTTCCCCACCTGATCGGGAGCGAAGTCAAATAACAATCCTGAGAAGAAATTTCCCAGGACGAAAATGATGTAGAGCATCGCGGCGGCAATCACCCCGATGCCGATTGCTTTGAGTTGCAATTGCTTCAATTCAAACGGCACACCGCCGCAGTAAATCGCCCATGCGGCAAGCGTTCCCGCCGCAATGGGTAAGGCGATCCAAAAATTCAGTCCGGGAACAACCGGCGAGAAGAGAAAAAACCAAAACACAACCGCCGCAACAACCGCTGCGATGATCTGCCAACGTTCAACTTTTTTGTGTGTCATGGTTTTCCTATTTGAGTGGCCAAAAATTGCTCTTGCCTGAAACAACGATTGATTTACCCTGATTCTACAGTCACTATCAACTTTTGGAATATCCACCTCGCTATTTTGCCGTGGTTATTGAAAAAAGAATTGGGTTCTGCACAAAATCAATTAGCAACCATTCAAGAAGTCCTTTCAAAAAAGAAAGCAAGTACCATGCCCATTGATGAAACCAAACCGGCCGGCAGTCTTCTCATCAACGTCGAACAGATTTCCTTGGCTGAAATTCAGAATCGTTTCGGAAGCCGACACGAAATCATTCCCGATTTGAAAAGAGGCAGACACTTTACGATTCTGGTTGTCGAAACCAATGATGTCGTGTCGGGAAACGATTATCTTGCTCTGGAAGATACATTGAAAACGCATTTTGGCGTAACGGCCATGCAAACCGTTTTTGATGTTACCGTACCTGGCAACAATATTTTGCCGGGGCATTCTTTTGATATTCATATTTCCGGCCATCTCCGTGCCCGTTCGAACATGAATAACTGAAACAATTTCCTGTTTATTCATGCGAGAGAACAACCGTCAACGGGAGTAAATCAAAATGGCTGAAATAAAATGGATAGGTACCGGGAGTAACATCGCCTGGAGTTCATCAACAAATTGGCAAAACGGCGTCGTGCCCGGCGTCAATGATACGGCGATTTTCACCTCCGTTGCCAACGGCGGCGGGGCGGGCAATTGCACGCTCGACGTCGAGTCGGTCGTCGGCGGATTCAAACTGCTCGCCGATTACGCCGGAACGTTTTCGCAAAATGCAAACCCCATGACCGTCGGCAACGGCGTCACCGGCGCGTTTCACGTGCTGAAAACCGGCACCTTCAACGCCGCCGTCGATTTTTATGGTTCGGATTTCTTCTGGCAAATCACGACGAATTTGCCGCAAATCCGTTTTCACTCGGACTGCGATCTGCGTACCCGTTCCGATTTCGCCGCCCACTCCGTCGATTCGGACACGACCGTCACGTTTCGCTCCACACCGCATCCCGAATACCCCGCCGCGGCGACCGGCACGGATTTCGGAATTCGCGGCGGCACCGGAAAGATCGACGGCACATTGGATTTGACGGAATCCGCCGGTTTGCGATTCACGTATGGGGCGTCCCTTCCGAGTTACGACTTTTCGCAAGGCTACCTTCGGAATCGCGGCGACAACGCCGTGCCGGTCACAGGTAACTTTTCCGCCATTACGGTCGGACGGCTGGACGGATTGTTTGACCTCGCCGTATCCCTGAATACGGGGGGCAGTACACGAACGATCACCGGGGATTTGAGACCTTTCGGAAACGTATCCGTCGTCGTGCCGTCGACTTCTCAGGTGACGACGTTCCATCTGGCGAACACGATCATCGACCGGCTGGCCCTGACGTTGAACAACGCGACCAACATGACGGTTCGACTGCCGGATGAATCGGAAATCACCGGCGATTTCATCGTCACGGAAACATCGACCGGCACGGTCACGCTGTTGACCGCAACTGGAGGAGTGCCGAATCTCTTTCTGACCGGCACTGCCGACCAGATCATCGATGTTGCGAACAACGCCATCGGTATCGTCGCGAACAAGAATGCAGGCAATGTGACAATCGCGAGTGGAGATTTCCACTTGATCGCCGACTCGGTTTTTCCCGACGGACTGGATTTCGTCCCGTATTATTCCGGTTGCTTCAAGCAAAATGGAAAAACCATGTACATCTCCTCCGGGAAACTCCATTTGCTGGAACTTGATCCGGTACAATATGTGTTTTCGGGGAGCCTGGTGTTTTCCGGGAATGATTTTGTCCTCAAGAACACGGTTTTTCCCGACGATTGTGACCTTGTCTTCACATCACATTGCACGGCAAGATTCATTTCCGAAAATGGAAAACGCTGTTCACCGGGTGGAATCCGCGTCGAACCAAACGCCCAACTGGTTTTGACTACGGCAAAACATGGCAACGTAATCGGGAACGTTCAGAATGCAATTGAGATTTCCGGCAACATGACGATCATGGGAACACTCGGTTTTTTCGATCCGGGGCAATACCGTGTCATCATGTCGGACAATGAAAAAATTTGTCAATTGAGAAAACTCATCGCAGGAAACAATTCGGAAATCATCATCGAACCGAAAAGCAACGCCGTCCAACCGATGGACGTTGAAGTCACCGGCAATGCCCGCTTGTTTTGGGGGCCGGAAATCGCGACCGTTCGGCTTTTGCCCGGCAATAATAAAGGTTTCCGTGAGTTTTGTATTCCTTCCCACATTACGGAATGCCGCCTGAGTCCCGGCGAATACGATTTCGACGTTTGGAACATCACGACGCCGCAAACAGGTGAGATACTGCTGACACAAAACGACACCGGCAACATCTTCTTGCGTGGCCAAACGGTGATCGCCGGTAATGGGTCATGCCGAAACACAATCGACGATTTGCGATGGGAACATCTGCAATTGGACGCCTTCCTCCAATTTACGTCGGATTGTATGCAAATCGATCATCCGGTGGTTTTGGGTGGTAATATTTCAGGAAACGGCAAGCTGATCTTGTCGGGAACCCGACCGTTTCAGTTGAATGACGATTCGCTGGATGTCGATGAGCTTCATATTTACGACGGTGACGGAAGTTTTCCCGTGCCCGCGTTTGGGTATCAATCTCTGACGCTGGAAGCACGAAACCGTGATTCGCTTTTGGCTTTGCGGGGTGAATACCGCATTGCAAACATGACGATGATCGCCGATACACACACGCTGACCGTTGATGCCGATCCAACGACGACGATTCATTGCACGGGCGACATTGTCACGCAAAAGAGCGGCGGCGGCAATATCCGCTGGCTCGGCGACGGTTTGGAAACATTTGTTCTTGAAGGCGACGCTTCGCAAACGCTCGACATGAACTTTGAACATGGTTATCACGTTCTGGGAACCATGCTCAACGACAAATCCGGCGGTACGCTGACCTTTGCATCGCCGTTGAGCGTTGTCTATTACATGAAACCGGACGGCACGCCGCTTCCCGCCCCGGCAAACATGACGATTCTTTCGGCTCTCTCCCTGCAATGTCAATTGCACCTCGCGATGGGCGGAACAGGCGAATGCTTGTCGCAGGAAGGGACGCGATTGGAAAACGGAATCATCCTTTCCGGCGGAACCATTATTTTTTACGCACGATTGGCGGATCAGGACGGACAGCCGATTGATCCGAAGCAAGTGTCAACAATTCTGATGGATTGCAGACTGATGAATCCGATCGCCCCGTATTTGCACGAGCCGAGAAAAACTCTGACCAGGTTTTTTGCACTGGATATTCCCCGCGTTTTATCCCCCGGCTGGCAAACGGATGCAAAACGTCTCCCGGAAGGACAAACGTATAATTTTCGCCTGGACAGTGCCATGTTCCGGGAATTGCGATTCGAGCAGCCGGGACTTTATTACGTCACGTTCACAGTCAAGATGTTCGGACAAAAGAACCCCGTCCCGTTCCGATACGAAATCCACTGCGAACGACCGGTGGCAGGGGCGAGGGACGAGGGGTGAGGGGCGAGAAGTTAGGAGTTAGAAGTTAGAAGTCGGAAGTGAAATATTCTAACTTCTAACTCCTAAATTCTACTTTGAACTTTGATCGCCTCACTCTTTCGTGCGATCCTTCGCAGCGCGTCGAGCTTTGGCGAGGGCATCGAACATGGATTCCTGCTCGGCGGGTTCTGGCTTCGTGCTTCGGACTTCGGGATTTTCACCTGAAGCCTGGAGTCTGGAGTCTGAAGCCTTGTTGATTCGACCATCCCCTTCGTCAGTGCGGTCGCCGGCGCGTTTTTTGGCGATGAGCAACGCGGCGTCCTGTTCGCGGCTGATGCG
>Ga0123353_10007422_pt1 | contig 14804 bp, 12 predicted proteins | sample TergutLab28metaG_3_FD_92763 | JGI IMG/M metagenome (GOLD analysis project Ga0123353, IMG submission 92763) | Labiotermes labralis P3 segment gut microbial communities from Petit-Saut dam, French Guiana - Lab288 P3 | ecosystem: Host-associated > Arthropoda: Insects > Digestive system > Gut ... | reverse complement strand
GCGTGGGCCAGCGCGTCCAGCAGCGCGGGCAGCTCGGACGCGTTCTCGCACGCCACCTCCCGCGCGTACGCGCCCAGCAGGGGCATGCGCACGATGTGCCCGGCCTTCACCTGATCCAAGGCCAAAGAAGCCGCCGTTTCGCACAGCGCGTCGCGCAGGTAAAAGGCCAGCTCCTCGTCCTCGGTGGGGGGCGCGCAGTTCATCAGGATCAGCGCGTCGGGATGCTCGGGCTCCTCGAAGCGGCGCACCATCAGTTCCCGCTTGCGCATGGTCAGTTTCCAGTGCACGCGCTTGAGCTCGTCGCCGTACTGGTAGGGGCGCACGTCGGCGGGGGAGGTGGCGTCGTCGGCGGCGCGGGCCATGGCTTCGCTGCCCGATTCGCCGGGGGAAAACAGCAGTGGCCGCACCGCAAAGGTGGAGGGCAGCACGGTGGCGTGGACAGGCGGTATGCTGGGTTTGCGCTTGAACAAAAACAGGCCGAACACGTCGCTGACCCCGTAATGGGTGAGGCCGGCGGGGTACACGCCCACGTGGGGGCAGGGGAAGGTTTGGCGGCACTGGGTGCGCCGGAAGGGCCGGATGGCCACCCGCACGTCCAGGGGCAGGCGGGCGTCGGGGGCAAAGAAGCGCAGCAACACCGGCGCGACCGGCAGCGGCGCGGCGTGCCGCAGGTTGACCTGCAGCGAAAGGTGGTCTCCCCGGGTTACCTGCGGGCTGGACAGCACGTAGGTGATGGAAAGCGTGCCCCAGGCCAGCAGCGCGCTGATGAGCGCCAGCGCGGCCATGCACGCCATCACCAAAAAGAACAGCCAGTACATCTGCCCGCCCGTAGACAGCGCGGCCAGCAGGCAGGAGATCATCACCATCGTAAAAAACCAGGTGCGGGTACGCATTCCAGCCGGTAGACCTCCAATGCTATGCTTTGAATGGAAAGTGGAAAGTAGAAAATGGAAAGTGGAAAATTGGGTTTCGGCGGGGCGGATAACGTTCACCGTCTCTTCATTTTCCACTTTCCATTTTCCATTTTCCACTTCTACGGTAGTTTAACAGGTACGCTTACTCCCTCTAAAACCGAGCGCAGCACCCGCGTGGTGGTCAGGCCCTTCATGCGGGATTCCGGGCTCAGCACGATGCGGTGCGCCACCACCGGCTGCGCCATGCTCTGCACGTCTTCGGGCAGTATAAAGTCGCGGCCGTCCAGCAGCGCGCAGGCCTGGGAGGCGCGCACCAGCGCGATGGCCGCCCGGGTGGAAGCGCCCAGCTGCAGCGCGCTGTGCTTGCGCGTGGCCGCGCAAATGTTGGCGATGTAGGAGCGCACCTCCTTCGAGCAGTACACCTGCAGCACCGCATCCTGCAGGGCCAGCACGTCCTCGGCCCTGCACACCGCCTCCAGGGTAGATAGCGGCGTAACCGGGCTGGCGTAGCGCTCCAGGATGTCCATCTCGTCCTCCACCGTGGGGTAGCCGATGGAGATGCGCATAAAAAAGCGGTCCATCTGCGCCTCGGGCAGCGGATAGGTGCCCACGAACTCCACCGGGTTCTGGGTGGCCAGCACCATGAAGGGCTGCGGCATGAGGTAGGTGGTGCCGTCCACCGTCACCTGCTTTTCCTCCATCACCTCCAGCAGGGAGGACTGGGTCTTGGGCGAGGTGCGGTTGATCTCGTCGGCCAGCACGATCTGGCTCATCACCGCGCCAGGCCGGAATTCCAGCTCCCCGGTTTTGAAGTTGGCGATGGAAAAACCGGTAACGTCCGAGGGCGTTACGTCCGGGGTGAACTGTATGCGCTTGAACGAGCAGGCCAGCGACTTGGCCAGCGCGCTGCACAGCATGGTTTTGCCCACGCCGGGCACATCTTCGATCAGCACGTGGCCGCCGCACAGCAGCGCGATCAGCGCCAGTTGGATGATCTCTTCCTTGCCCACGATGACCTTGCTGATGTTCTGTTGCAACGCGCGCACGATCCGCCTGGGTTGCTGCATGTGCTTTCTCCTTTATGGCCAGACTTGACTACATCAAAGTATAATGGAACGGCGGCGGTTTGACAAGCTTCTTGCGCGAACGGGAAACGCGTGCTATGCTTGTGATAGAGCGATAGAAGCCGGTGAGGGCTACGGGCGCGGCGTATGTAGCGTATCCGTTTGCCCTGTGTACCATGCATACAACGGTGTATGGGGCGCAGATATTCCATCCAGATCGTTCATTCAAAGGGAGGAGCGGGTGAACATGCCCAAGCGGCTGGAGCGTTTTCCGGGGTGCATAACGCAAGTGAGGGGCATCCGCGCGGGCCACGCGCAGGATCGCCAGGCCTGCACCGGCGTCACCGCCGTCCTTTGCGGCAGCGACGCGGTGGGCGGTGTGGACGTGCGCGGGGCCGCGCCCGGCACCCGCGAAACCGACCTTTTGAGGCCCGGCAATCTGGTGCAAGGGCCCAACGCCATCCTGCTGTGTGGGGGCAGCGCCTACGGGCTGGCCGCCGCCGACGGGGCGATGCGCTTTTTGCGCGAGCGCGGCGTAGGGCTCGACGTGGGGGTGGGCGTGGTGCCCATCGTGCCGGCGGCGGTACTGTTTGACTTGGCCTGCGGCGCCGCCGACGTGTTCCCCGACGCGGCCATGGGCTACGGCGCCTGCGCCGCGGCCCTCCGCGCGCCCAAGGGCGAGCCTGTGCCCCAAGGGCGGGAGGGCGCGGGCAGCGGCGCTACCGTGGGCAAGCTGATTCCCGGCACCCGGCCGTCCTACGGCGGCATCGGCGCGGCCTCGCTGCGGGTGGGAGAGGCCACGGTGGGGGCCATCGTGGCGGTGAACGCCGCGGGCGATGTGTACCATCCGGTGACCGGCGCGTGGCTGGCGGGCAGCCGCCTGGCCGACGGCAGCCCCGTGTATGCCAACGAGGTGCTGTGCGGCGGCGCGCAGGCCGGTGCGCCCATGGAGCCCAAGATCGGCATCGCCGGCCCGGCCCATACCCAGAAGGTAGGGGAGAACACCACCATCGGGGTGGTGGCGACGGACGCCAAGCTCACCAAGGAGCAATGCGAGCGCCTCGCCATGTCGGCCCACGACGGGTATGCGCGCTGCATCCGCCCGGCTCATACCCAGCTGGACGGCGACACCGTGTTCTCGGTGGCGACCTGCCGGGTGGAGGGCGATATTCCGTTCATCGCCCTGTGCGCCGCCACCGCCGAGGTTGCGGCCCGCGCCGTGGCCAACGCGGTGATGGCCTTATGATCCGGGGCGTCGGCGTAGACTTGATAGGCATCGACCGAATAGAAGAGATGCTGGAAAATCCAAATTTCTTGTCAAGATTTTTTATCCCCGAAGAGCAAGCCTACATTCGCTCCCGTGGCGCTGCAGGCGCGCAAAGCGCCGCCGGCATGTACGCCGCCAAAGAGGCGATGCTCAAAGCCCTGGGCGCCGGCATCGCGGCCGTCGGCCTGTCGGAAGTGGGCGTGACCCATGCCCCCACCGGCGCGCCGGAGGCCGCGCTGGGCCCCAAGGCGGCGGCGCGTCTGCTGGAGCTGGGCGCGGAACGCATGTTGATTAGCATTACGCATGCGGAGGGCATGGCGGTGGCGGTGGCGGTGATAGAGTAAAATGAACAATGTGCAAATGTGGGCATCCAGTAGGGGCGATCATTGTGTCGTCCGCCAAAACCTTCGAGCCGCACATCGCGGACGCGCAATGCGCACCCCTACAGGTGCGGCGGTTTCCACCGTAGGGGCGGCCATTGGCCGTCCGCCAAAACCTTCGAGTTGCCGCACATCGCGGACGCGCAATGCGCGCCCCTACAGGTGCGGCGGTTTCCACCGTAGGGGCGGCCATTGGCCGTCCGCCAAAACCTTCGAGTTGCCGCACATCGCGGACGCGCAATGCGCGCCCCTACAGGAACGGCGGGTTTACCGATTGTAGGGCGCGGCCACCGGACGCGCCGTGATTCGCCCAAATAGCACGCCTTTGACGCAATACGGCGGCGCGTCGAGTCGCCGCGCCCTACCGTTAATTGGCGTTGTACACTGCCGAGAAAAGGAGGCACACCCATGCTGTACACCATAACGCCGAAGCAGATGATGTCGCTGGAGAGCGAGGTCGTCGCCGGCATCGGTTTGCCGTCGATTTTGCTGATGGAGCATGCGGCGCAGGCGGTGGTGCGGGCGATGCGGCGGATGGCGCCCCACCGGGCCCACGCGCTGTTTGTGTGCGGGCCGGGCAACAACGGCGCCGACGGCTGCGCCGCCGCCCGGCTCTGGACCCAGCGCGGGGGCCGGGCCACGGTGTGGCTCCCTTCGCCGCCGGAAACCCTGCGGGGCGAAGCCGGGATCCAGGCGCGGATGCTCGCCCACTGCGGCGTGGCGGTGGCGCTGTGCGCCGAAGACGTGCCCCTCATGCCCGAGGACGCCGAAGTCATCGTAGACGCGCTGTTTGGCACCGGTCTCCAGCGCCCCGTCGAGGGCAACGCCGCCGCCCTGGTGCGCGCCATCAATGGGGCCGGGCTGCCGGTGGCGGCGGTGGACATCCCCTCGGGCATCGACGGGGAGACCGGCCGGGCGTGCGGCGAGGCGGTGCGCGCCCACACCACGGTCACCTTCCACCGGCCCAAGCCGGGCCATTACTTCTATCCGGGCCGGGAGTGCGCGGGGCGGCTGATCGTGGCCGACATCGGCATCCGCCCCGCCTGGGACGATGTGCCGGGAAACCGCGTGCTGGAGGCTTCGGATCTGCCCGCGCTGCTTCCTGCGCGTCCCCACGACGGGCACAAGGGCACCTTTGGCCATGTGCTGGTGGTGACCGGTTCCCGGGGCATGGCGGGGGCGGCCACCCTGTGCGCCGAGGCCGCGTTGCGCACCGGCGCCGGTTTGGTGACGGTGGCCTGCCCGCGCAGCATAGTGCCCATCGTACAGCAGCGGGTGCCCTGCGCTATGGCGGTGGGCCTGCCGGAGACCGACGGCCGCATCGATGCCCGGGGCGCGGAAATGCTGGCGGAGGCGGCCCACAGCAAGGACGCGCTCGCCGTGGGCCCCGGCTTGGGGCAGGGCGAGGATCTGCTCGCGGCCCTTCAGCCGCTGCTCTCGCGGCCCTTGCCGATGGCCATCGACGCCGACGCGCTCAACGCCCTCGCCAAGGCCGATGCGCTGCCCTGGCTGGGCCCCAACGCGGTGCTGACCCCGCATCCCGGCGAGATGGCGCGCCTGCTGCGCATCGGCACGGACAAGGTCACCGGCGATCCCCAGGCCGCGGCCAAGGCCCTCGAGGAGCGCACCGGAGCCGCCGTGCTGCTCAAGGGCGCGACCACGGTGATCACCGGTGGCGGGCGCACCACTTTCAACTGCACCGGCTGCGACGGGATGGCCACCGGGGGCAGCGGCGATGTGCTCACCGGCCTGGTGGCGGGGCTGTGCGCCCAGGGCATGGGGGTATACGACGCGGCGTCGGCCGCGGCCTGGCTCCACGGCCGGGCCGGAGAGCATGCGGCGGGTTGGTTTGGCCACCGCGCCATGACGGCCATCGATTTGTTGGCGGCGATTCCCGATGCGTTGCGCGAAACCGAACGGTGAGCTAAATGTACAAGTTACAATGCACAGTGTACAAATAATTGTATACCAGTTTGATCAACCATGATTTGTACATTGTAATTTGTACATTGCGCATCCGCATATCCGGCTGACCTCACCCATACACTGTCCTAGAGGGGTGTACGAAGTGGAAAAGCGCAAGGTGCTGATCTCCCTGCCCGATGGGCTGGTGAGGCAGGCGGACGCGGCCGCCCTGGCCGAGGGAGTGACGCGCAGCGCGTTGGTGCGCGAGGCGCTGTATCAATACCTATCGCGCAAGCATATGCTACAGAGCAGAGAGCGGATGAGGAGGGGCTACGAGGAAATGTCCAGGATCAATACCGCGTGGGCCCAAACCGGCCTTCGCGCGGATGTGCGGATCTTGGACGCGTATGAAGCTATGCTTTCGGAGAGTGAAGAGCTATGATCAAACGAGGCGAGGTGTATTTCGCTGATCTAAATCCGGTGGTTGGCTCGGAACAGGGCGGCATTCGTCCTGTGCTGGTCATCCAAAACGATATCGGCAACAAGTACAGTCCCACGGTCATCGTGCTGGCCATCACCTCCCGCATCGAAAAGGCGAAGCTGCCCACCCACGTGGAGGTTCCCGTGGGCGTCAGCGGGCTCAAGCGGGATTCGGTGATACTGGGCGAGCAGGTGCGCACGCTGGAGAAGAAGCGGCTGCGCGAGCGGATCGGCGCGTTGCCCGAGGCGCTGATGCGCCAGGTGGACGAAGCGATGCGGGTTTCGCTGGGGTTTACACAGCCGGGCTAGGGGGAGGCGGCTCCCCCTTCTCTTAAATCAGGGTTTGGACAAGCAGGCGGAATGTACAAAACACACTGTACACTGTCATTTGTACATTAAAATGGAGGTGAGCGTATGGCGGATCAAAAAAAGCATGTCCCCAAACAAACCATAAAAGCCTATGTGTTGATGCTGGTGGGCTCGGCGCTGGTCGCCCTCTCGTTTGATTTGTTCTTTTTGTCCAACAACATCGCGCCGGGCGGCCTTACCGGCGTGGCCACGCTGCTCCATCACCTCACCGGCGTGCAGGTGGGCATCGCCACCATCGCCCTCAACGCACCGCTCTTTTTGATCGGCTACCGCGCGGTGGGCGGCAGCTTCGCGTTCCGATCGCTGCTGACGATGCTGCTATTGTCGGTGCTGATCGACCTGATTCCCGAGGCGCCCCTCACCGGCGACATGCTGCTGGCCTCCATCTTCGGCGGGGTGCTGATGGGCGTGGGCCTGGGCCTGGTGATGCGCGCGGGCGCCACCACCGGGGGCACCGTGCTGGCCGCCAAGATCATCCACACCCGTTGGGCCGTCGTGAGCGTGGGCGGGGTGCTGTTCGCGCTGGACTGCCTGGTGGTGGTGGCCGCCGGCGTGGTGTTCGACGTTCAGGCCGCGCTGTACGCGATGGTGGCCATACTGATAACCGCCAAGGTGATGGACTGGGTGCTCCAGGGCTTAAACACCGCCAAGCAACTGCTGATCATCAGCGACAGCGCCGAGGCCATCGCCAAGCGGGTTACCGCCGACATGAACCGCGGGGCCACCCTGCTCTCCGCCACCGGCGCGTACAGCGGCGAGCCCCGGGGTATGATGCTGTGCGTGGTGAGCAACACCGAGGTGGCCCGGCTCAAGGAGATCGTGGCCGAGGTGGATCCCAGGGCCTTCGTTACGGTTTCCAACGTGCACGAGGCCATGGGCGAGGGGTTTGCGGGGTTGGGGAAGAAATGAGATTGTGGACGGAGGATACGGATGACAAAATTGTTTGATGAGCAATTCTTGCTTTTGATCGACTCTCTTTCGGCGATGGACGAGGTGCGCGCGATCGGCAAAAGCGGGGGAGCCGCGTTTCCCGAACGCGATGAGAGCGACATCGATCTGTTTGTGCTCTGCCGTCGCGCGCCCGATGCAAGGGCGAGGCTGTCGGCAATACACGCGCTCGGGGACGCCGTTTCCGAAATCCAAATCGGCGAAGCGGCGGACCGGTTCTGGGGAACGTGCGACTTCTTTGCCCTGCACGGAACCGAAGTGTGCCTCATGTACTTCACCATAACCGATATGAACGATGAAATCGACTCGGTTTTGAACGCCTGCCGCTTGGACAGGGAGGGCGAGTATTTCTATCCGACGGGCCGTTGCGCCGCGTTTTTGTCGATGCACAGCCTGCTCGACCGAGACGGATACATAGCGGGAATGCAAGAGCGGCTGTCCGTTTATCCGCCGGAGCTGTCGCAAAAGTTGTATCAACATCACAAAGAGATGATTCATGACGCGGAGGACTTTGAAAGGGCTGTTGCAAGGGGAGACGTTCTTTTTTATCACGCCACGCTGGAGCTCGCCATCGATCACTTTCTGCAGGCGCTGTTCGCGCTCAATCGTTGCTTTTTTCCGAGCAGAAAGCGCACCGCTGCTTTCATAGAGGGCTTTTCGGTCAAGCCCGCAAACTGCGCCGAAAGGCTGCTTCAGGCGATCGAGTGGGGAGCGAAGCCCGAAACGCTGCCCAAATCCTATTTGGTCTGGTGTGCGCTGTGCAAGGATTTTTTGGGGATCGTTCCATGACGCAGCAAAAACCACTCATCCCCTGGCGCGCGGCGGTGCGCACCGTGGTGGAGTTCAGCATCCACGGCGAGGATCTGCAAATCGGCGGCTCCCAGCGCATGGTGGAGGGCGGGCAGGCCCACCGGGCCCGGCAGAGCTTCGCCCGGGAGGCCGTTTCCGATTACCAGGCGGAGGTCGCCCTGTCCATCACGGTGCGGGGCGAGGCCGTGGCGCTGGAGATCACCGGCCGGGCCGACGGCCTGTTTGCGCGCGGCGATCTGTGGGTGGTGGAAGAGATCAAGCTGGCCTCCTCGGGCGCGCTGGGTTTGGCCGACGCCTGGCCCGAGCACTGGGCACAAGCCGCCTGCTATGGACACATGCTGTGCGAGGCCCGTGGATACGGGGCCGTGTGCCTCCGCGTGCTCTATGTGGATGCCGGGGGCGGCGAGGCGGCCTGCTTCGAGCGCGTGGTCCAGTCCGACAAATTGGCAAGGGACTTCAACGCGCTGGCCGCCGCCTACCTCGCTTATGTGGAGGAGCGCGTGGCCTGGCGCGCCGCCCGGGACGCGGGGCTCGCCGCCCTCGCCTTTCCGTACGAGGAATACCGCGCGGGGCAGCGGGATTTTGCGAGCAATGTGTACGTGGCGATCCGCGACCGGAAGCGGCTGCTGGCCCAGGCGCCCACCGGCATCGGCAAAACCATGGCGGCGCTGTTCCCGGCCCTGAAGGCGCTGGGCGAGGGGCTCACCGGCCAGGTTTTTTATTTAACGGCGCGCACCACCGGCAAGCAGGCCGCGCTCACGGCGCTGGATCGCGTGCGGCAGGCCGGCGTACCCCTCCGGGCGCTGGAGATGACCGCCAAGGAGAAGTGCTGCCCGCGCGAAGGGGGCATGCATTGCGATCCCGAGGCGTGCCCGTACGGCAAGGGTTACTTTCTGCGCATCGGCGACGCGCTGGAGGCGCTGCGCGCCCAGGGAGGGGACTGGAAGAGCGACACCGTGCGCCGGCTGGCCTGTGCGCACACGGTGTGCCCCTTCGAGTGCTCGCTGGCGCTGTGCGAGCTGGCCGACGTGGTGGTGTGCGACTACAATTACGCCTTCGATCCGGGCGCGCGGCTGCAGAGCTTCTTTCCGCAGCGCCGCGACCTCACCCTGCTCATCGACGAGGCGCATCACCTGGTGGATCGCGCCCGCGACATGTTAAGCGCCGCCCTCGAAAGCGGGGCGCTGCGAGGATTGCGCAAGGCGTGGCGGGCGGCCTACGGCGCCAAGAATCCGCTGTACCGCGCCGCCACCGCGCTGATCCGCGCCATGGACGCGTTGCGCCGGGACATGGGGGAGGAGCCCGAGGCTTGGCGGACCGAGGCGCCATTGGCCGAGGAGGCGCGCCAATTTGCCCAATGCGCCGCCGAAGCGCTGGCGGATGCGCGGGGATCGCTCGGGCAGGCGCTGCTCGATCCGTTTTGGGCCGCGCAGGTGTATTGCGCCTGTGCCGAGCGCTACGACGACGCCTACGTCACGCTGATCCAAAGGAAGGGCAAGGAGCTCACCGTGCGGCTTTCTTGCTTGGATCCTGCGCCCTACTTGGACAAATCCACCACACGCCTGGCCGGGGTGGTTGCGTTTTCCGCCACGCTCTCGCCGCTTCGCGGCTATGCGCGGTTGCTGGGCATGGGCGTGGAGGCCGACGGCCTGCTCGCGTTGCCCTCGCCCTTTCCGCCCGAGAATCTGCGGGTGGTGGGGCGGAAAATTTCCACCCGATGGGCGCACCGCGCCGACACCGCCGCCGAGGTGGCCGCCTCGGTGGCGGCGATGGCAAACGCCCGCGCCGGCAACTACCTGTGCATGTTCCCTTCCTACGCGTATCTACGGATGGTGCGCGAGCTGCTGGAGCCGCTGCTGCCCGGCGTGTGCCTGCTGACCCAGAGCGGGGGCATGGACGAGGCGGAGCGCGCCGCGTTCCTCGCGCAATTCGTGCCCGGGGAGCGCACCATGCTGGGGCTGGTGGTGATGGGCGGCGCATTCGGCGAGGGCATCGATTTGCCCGGCGAGCGGCTCAGCGGCGTGGCGGTGGTGGGCATCGGCCTGCCCCAGGTGGGCTTGGAGCGGGAAACCCTGCGCGCCTATTATCAGCGGGCGATGGGCGACGGCTTTGCCTACGCCTACCGCTATCCGGGGATCACGCGGGTGCAGCAGGCCGTGGGCCGGGTGATCCGCACGGCGCGAGACGTGGGCGTGGCGCTGCTGATCGACGATCGGTTTTTTCACAGCGAGGTGGCGTCGCTGCTGCCCGGCCACTGGCAGCCCATCGCCCCGGCGCGCAACGCGGAGGAGATTGCTTGTCTTTTGCAGAAGTTTTGGGGTGAAACACAAAGGAGGAATGGGATATGAAACTGTCGAGCAAAAAATGGGTTATCCTGTGCCTTGTCGCATGTTTGGCGGTGGGCGCCTTACTGTTTATTGGGGGAGCCACTGTTCTAGCAAATGAACCGCCGAATGAAATAACGATACGGGGCAAGCAGTATAGCACGAGCCTTACGAATCTGTATCTATGGCCCGTACGATCTGGCATGAGCTCCCCGGAGTGGCAACTCACTGACGCCGATATCAAGCCGCTGAAACATATGAAAAATTTGACGAGCTTGAGCTTGCGTAACCATAAAATCAGCGACATTAGCGTTCTGAGTGGGCTGACGAGTTTAACGTACTTGGATTTGAGCGGCAATCAAATCACCGATATCAGCGCGCTGGGTGGGCTAACGAATTTGACATACTTGGACTTGAACTACAATGAAATCAGCGACATCAGCGTGCTGAGTGGGTTAACGAATTTGACAAGCTTGAGTGTGGACAGCAGTCGAATTACCGACCTCAGCGCGCTGAGTGAGCTGAAGAATTTGACGAGCTTGAGCTTGGACGGTAATCAAATCAGTGACATTAGCGCGCTGGGTGGGCTGACGAATTTGACGAACTTGAGCTTCGTCAATAATCAAATCTGTGATATCAGCGCACTGAGCGGGCTAACGAATTTGACGTACTTGAGATTGTGGCACAACCAAATCCGTGATATCAGCGCACTGAGCGGGCTAACGAATTTGGGGTACTTGAGCTTGGAGGACAACCAAATCACCGACTGGTCGCCGGTCGATCACGTGGAATTCGTTGCGGGCCGCCCGGAATAAGCCGCCGTGTTATGCAGGTCAAAATCATTTACATGTTTATGCGGCCATGCACGGCCAAACGCATAAACATGTGTCTTTTTGTAGGGGGCGATGCCCTCATCGCCCCGCGCCCTTCGCGATGTTGCCAGATATCGCGGGCCGATGTGGGCATCGGCCCCTACGTTTTCCATTTTATGTATAGTAAGTGATTTTGCCCTGCTGTGTTATGGGATTTCCGTTGACAACCCACCCCCTTTCTGCTATCCTCTAATTGCATTTGAACGGCGTTCATATATAGGAACGAGCATCATAGACCTTTGGCCGGAGGACTGGGATGGAAATGGCGACGGCAAAGGCGACGAACCGCTCGCTGGCGCGCGGGCTGGACATGCTGGAGCTGCTGGGCAAATCGCCCAGGGGCCTCGCCCTGCACGAGATAACCCGCGCCCTTGCGCTGCCCAAATCCAGCGCCTCCAACCTCGTGCACACCCTGCTGGACAAGCGCTTCGCGCACTACGATGCCGATACCCAGCTCTATTCGCTGAGCCTGCGCGCCTTTGAGGTGGGCGCGGCCGCGCTGGCCGGCGTGGATATCGAGTCGGTGCTGCGCGCCCACATGCGCGAGATCGCCGACGAGTGCGACGAAACCGTGCACTGCGGCGTGCCCGACGGAACCGACGTGGTGTATGTGGACAAGATCGAGAGCACACGCTCCATCCGCATGGCCTCGCGCATCGGCGCGCGCATGCCCCTCTACTGCACGGCCATGGGGCGCGCCATCCTCGCCTGCCTGCCCAACGCGCGGGTGGCCGAGCTCCTCGCCCACCAGCGCTTCGAGCCGCTGACCCCCCACACCATCTCCTCGCCGCAGGCATTGCTGCGCGAGCTGGACGCGGTGCGCGCCCGCGGCTATGCCGGCGAGCGGGAAGAGACCAACGAAAGCGTGTGCTGCGTGGGCGTGGCCCTGCGCGGGCGGGAAGGCACGGCCCGCTACGCCATCAGCATCTCCGCGCCCACCTTCCGTGCCGGCGATTCCGAGATGAGCGACTATGCGCGGCTGCTGCTCCGGGCCCAGGGGAAGATGGAGCGGTATCTGCGCGCGTTATGATCGTATGACAACGGGAGGGATGCGCGTGCAAAGGCTTTCGCGCCAAATGCTTGCCGATGCCGGCGTGGTGCATACGCCGTCCGTTCCCCGCCCGGAGCGGGTGCTGCAGTTCGGCGAGGGCGGCTTTCTGCGCGCCTTTGTCGATCAAATGCTCGACGCGGCCAACGAGTGCGGCGCAATGAACGTCTCGGTGATCGTGGTGCAGCCCATCCCCCGGGGCCTGTGCGCCGAGCTGGACGCCCAAGACGGCCTGTATACCCTGATCCGCCGCGGCAAGGTGGGCGGCCGCCCGGTGCGCGACGTGCGGATCATCACGGCCCTGTCCCGTACCGTGAATCCGTACGCGCACTTTGCCGAATTCTTGCGCTGCGCCCACAATCCGGAGCTGCGCTTTATCGTATCCAACACCACCGAGGCCGGCATCGTGTACACCGGCTTGGACAGCTACGCCGACGCGCCGCCGGCCTCCTTCCCCGGCAAGCTGACCCGGCTGATGCACGAGCGTTTTTTGCGCTTCGGCGGCGAGCCGGGCAAGGGCTTTGTGCTGTTGCCCTGCGAGCTGATCGACGCCAACGGCGACGCGCTGCGCGAGGCGGTGCTGCGCACCGCGCGGCAGTGGAGGCTGGACAGTGCCTTTATCGAGTGGATCGAAAACGAAAACGTGTTTGCCAACACGCTGGTGGACCGCATCGTAACCGGCTATCCCCGGGCAGAGGCGGAGGCGCTGCAAAGGGAGCTGGGCTACGAAGACCGGCTCATCGACGTGGCCGAGCCCTTCGGCCTGTGGGTGATCGAGGGGCCGGAACTGGCCGCCGAGCTTCCGCTGCACCGGGCCGGGCAGAACGTGGTGTTCGCGGCGGACGTGGGGCCCTACAAGCTGCGCAAGGTGCGCATGCTCAACGGCGCGCATACCGCCACCGCCCTGGCGGCTTACCTGGCGGGCTTGGATACCGTGGGCGAGTGCCTCGCCGACCCGATCGTACGCGCCTACATGGAGCGCGCCCTGCGTCGGGAGATCATGCCCACCCTCACCCTGCCCGCACAGGAGCTGGAGGACTTTGCCGGCAGCCTGTTCGAACGCTTCGAGAACCCCTTCAACCGCCACGAGCTGCTGAGCATCGCTCTCAATTCGGTGTCGAAGTTCCGGGCGCGGGTGCTCCCCACCATCAAAGAATACCAACAACGGTACGGCAAGCTGCCCGCGGCGCTCACCTTTTCCATGGCGGCGCTGCTCGCCTTTTATCGCGTGCAGCCGATGGAAGGCGGATACTTCGGCCGGCGCGGCGATCGGCGTTACCGCGTGATCGACGAGGAGCCGGCGCTGCGCTTCTTTGCCGGGCGCGGCGGCCTGGACGCGGCGGCCCTGGCCCGGGACGCGCTGGCCAACGCGGACCTCTGGGGCGAGGACCTGGCGGCGATCCCCGGCTTTGCGCGCGCCGTGGCCGGCGCGCTGCGCGCCATCGAGGAGGACGGCGCGCGGGCGGCGATGCGGGATGTGGCGATGCAGGAACATGTATGCGAAGGAGAGGGCACATGAGCGTGACGGAGTCGCTGGTGATCCACTACGCGGACAGTGTGGGCGTGGCGATCGCGCCCCTGCGCGCCGGGGAGCGCCACCAGGGCGTGATGCTCCTGGAAAATATACCGGCCGGGCACAAATTTGCGCTGCGCGATATGCCGGCGGGGGAGCAGGTGATCAAGTTCCGCGCGCCCATCGGCCATGCCACCGCCGACATCGCCGCCGGGGCGTGGGTGCACACCCACAACTGCAAAACCAACCTCTCCGGCGTGCTGGAGTACGTGTACCGGCCGGTGCCCGCCCCGGTGCCGCCCTACCGGCCGGTGCAAAGCATGTTTGCCGGGTATCCCCGCGCCGACGGCCGGGCGGGCATCCGCAACGAGCTGTGGATACTGCCCACGGTGGGCTGCGTAAACGGCGCGGCGCGCCGCCTGGCGCAAAGGGCCGCCGCCGAGCTGGGCTACCTCGTTCCCGACGGGATCCACTGCTTTGAGCACCCGTACGGCTGCTCCCAGCTGGGGGAGGATCACCGCACCACCCAGCGGCTGCTGGCCGCGCTCGCGGCCCATCCCAACGCCGGCGGCGTGCTGATACTGGGCCTGGGCTGCGAAAACAACGGCGTCGCGGCGCTTCGCAAGGCGATGGGCAAGGTGGACGAAGACCGCGTGAAGTTTTTGATCGCCCAGGACGCCGGAGACGAGATGGAGGCGGGCATGGTGCTGCTGTCCGAGCTGGCCGTGCGCATCCCCGCGCAGCCGCGGGTGATGACGCCGATTGCGAAGCTGGCGGTGGGCCTCAAGTGCGGCGGGAGCGACGGGCTTTCCGGCGTCACGGCCAATCCGCTGCTGGGCGCGGTGTCCGACGCACTGATCGCATGCGGCGGCAGCACGGTGATCACCGAGGTGCCCGAGATGTTCGGCGC
>Ga0123353_10007420_pt1 | contig 14804 bp, 13 predicted proteins | sample TergutLab28metaG_3_FD_92763 | JGI IMG/M metagenome (GOLD analysis project Ga0123353, IMG submission 92763) | Labiotermes labralis P3 segment gut microbial communities from Petit-Saut dam, French Guiana - Lab288 P3 | ecosystem: Host-associated > Arthropoda: Insects > Digestive system > Gut ... | reverse complement strand
AGCCGCCCGGACAGCTGGATCTCATGCAGGACCAGCTCGGGCCGCCCGGGATATTGCCAGGAGGACACATCGAGTAGCCAGGGAAGCCGCCCGAAGTACCGCCCGGACAAAAACAAAAACAGTTTGCCATATATATCATCTTCCGTTTCATGCAATCATTTTATGGATGCCGGCCGTGGGAGGGCCGGTCATGCTATCATATGCACCTTGGCCACAGTGTGTCCCTGTTTGATTGTGCCGCACAGGGCTTCATTTCACAATTCCTCCCGAAAGAAGGCTTGACTAATGCCCGTGTTTCGTGTATAATTGAATTATCGCATGCATCAAATGATTTTTGCATGTACTATATGAGGAGGTAACCATATGATTAAACACGTACCAAACACCCTGTCCGGCATGCGGTGTATCTTGTCGCTGACCCTCTTGCTCTTGGCAAAGAATCCGTGGGCCTTCACTGCGGTGTATGTGATTTGCGGAGCGACGGATTTCTTCGATGGCAAAATCGCAAGGAAATACCATGTTGAAAGCGATCTTGGCGCAAAACTGGAAGCCATTGGCGACTCCCTTCTCTTCGGCGGTGCGTTTGCCAGCATCATCTTTTTTTCGGAAGTCAATTTTGGCGGGCACCGGGATCTTCTCAAAAAAGCGATTCTCATCGGTATTGCTATTCTTTACAAGCTGGCCAATGTGGCGTTGACCCGCAAGCGCTTTGACCAATGGAATATGATGCACACGCGGCTGAACAAATCCGTGTTTGCGTCGCTGTTCTTTGTTGCACCCGTCATCCTCTTTATGGGGGAGCTTAGCTTTTGGCTTGTCATTGCGATTTCTTTCGCCATGGTTCTGGCCTGCCTGGAGGAAACCATTACGCTGTACAAAATTGAGGAATACGACGTGAATTACCAGGGTATTTGGACCGATACGATCTCGACCAAAATCAGGAAGGCGTCCTGAATGAATTTAAATGAAACCACTGTGGCCCGTAATGTCGTCTACCGGGGCCGCATTGTGACGCTGCGCTGCGACGACGCGTTGCTGCCAAACGGAAAGCCCTGCCTGCGGGAGGTCGTGGACCACCCGGGCGGGGTTTGTGTTGTTGCTGTCACAAATGAAAACGAGCTGCTGCTCGTGCGCCAATTCCGGTATCCTTATGGGGAGGTGCTGCTGGAATTGCCGGCGGGCAAGCTGGAACACGGCGAAGATCCTCTCCTTGCCGGTCAGCGGGAGCTGCTGGAGGAAACCGGCGCCGTCGCGCGGTCCTATGAGGATTTGGGCATATTCTATCCCACGCCCGGCTACTGCGGCGAAAAAATTTACATGTACCTGGCCCGTGAGCTGCGTTTTGAGGCGCCCCGGCCGGACGAGGACGAGTTTCTGCAGTGCGTGCGCGTTCCGCTGGAGGAAGCCGTGCGCATGGTGATGGACGGCGAGCTGCGCGACGGAAAGACCCAGGCGGGAGTGTTGAAGGTTGCAATGGGAAATGCTGAATCATAACGGAGCGGATCACGCGTGTTCCAGTGCGGCGTTTTTTCCGCGCCAATAGCGCGCGTAAAATCCCCGGCCCTCGATGTTCCTCCAATCGGGTGAGGTGAATTCCTCCACAAGAGCCTGCTCCTGCGCCGCGGCATCCCGCGACAACGCATGGAGCGCCGCGATATCCGGTGAGTCTTCGCCCATGATTTGCTCCTCCCGCCGCAGCCAATCGGCTTCCAGGGACTGGATGCGGTTGCGCAGGGCCGCTACATCAATCAACCCAGCGATGGCCGCCCGGTGCAGATGCTCCCGCCGCAGCCAGTAGGCCTTGCTTCGCGCTTCCTCCGCGAATACGGGAGGAGCGCCCGAACCCCAGAATACCGGCTTATACGCCGCGATGCATGGCGTGGATGCGCCCGTGCACCAAAGCGTGACGGGCCGGTCCTCCCGCAGCACGGCGGCAAGGCTCCCGGTGCTGTGGTCGCCGATGGGCCCGCCCGCGTGCATGCACACGCTGCCGACGCTTGCCCGGCGGAACTCCCGGCCCTCGGCCCCGGCGGCATGGCCGCGAAGAATTTGGAACAGCGCCGCCGCGCCCATGGACGGATTCAACCGCTCCATCACCTGGGCGCGGCGCTCTTTTGCCCGGGAAAAGTGGGAAAACACGGGCTCGGTGAAGCGCTTCGTAAAGCTTTCGCCCGCTTTCAGGCCGGAACGCATGATATGATCTTTTTTGATGCCCAGGCGGTTGGAGATGGCGCACCGGCTGGTTTCCAGGGTAACGGCGTACCGCTTGCCCGAGGTCTCCAGGATATAGACCTCCCGAGGGTCGGCCACCAAAAAGCTGTTGTCGTAGCGGAAATCCTTTTCGAAGCCGCAGTTGCCGCCCTGGCCGTGGGCCTCCAGCAGCTCGATCATGAGTTCCACGGCGCGATAGGCGGAGCCTGCCCGCTCCAGGGCGAGGCGCAGCAAATCCATGCCGATGAGGGCGGACGGGGCGCGCTTTGTTTTCGACTTGGTGAACACCGCCTCGTTGCCAATGGCGACCCGGTCCTCGTTGACGCCCATTTCGGCGCCCCAGATCCACGAGGGCTTGCACAGAATCATCTCCCGGGTGTATTCCGCCTGGGGGATGCCGATGTAGGTGCATTCGGCCATCGCGCCGGCGGCGTGGTGTTGTCCCGGCACGTGGATGGTCAGCAGCGGCTCGTTGGGGCTGCGGTCGCTGTTTTTCGCGAACAGGGTCACGCCATTTGCGCGGGCCGGAACGCTGAAGGTATCACACATGAGAATCATCTCCTGTTTTATATTGGAGTCTATAAAATTGAACTCCCCCACATGGCTTGATGAGAATTGCGAAAGTTTCATACTAACCAACCGTTATTGTCCCCCTCTCGGAGGGGGATTCTGACGATCAATTCAGCACCTGCTATCGGCTGTCGTCAGGAGCCCCTTCTTAGAGGGGGCCGCAGATGTTTCGTTGCGCACAAAGATTCGCAATTTTGCACTGCCTACATGGGGGAGTTTATTTTTGCAAGAGGTTTACTGATTTTACGGGCAAAAACGTGTCATTGCCGTTAATTTCCCCGCCGGTCAGGATGGCGTCCGCGGCGTCCATGAGCTGCTTTGTTTTTTCGCTTTTCCTGAAAATATAGGGCAAAGACATCGCCGCCATGGCGGCTCTGTAATAGCCGGAGCCGCGTTCATGGGCATTCAGGCTGCCGTCGAATACGCTGAGCATGATATCCTTCACCATGTCTATGACGGGGATATCCGGCAGTTCTTTGATCTCCCTGAATTTTATCGCCCTGCCCATCGAGATAAGCCAGATGAGCCTTGCGGCTTTTCTCGCCCGCAGGCGATAGAGCCACCTCGCCGCCGGGCGGATGATCCAGAACACGCGCGCGGCCTTTTCGCCGCTGCCCTGCATCGCGGTAAAGCGCCGGGCGAATTCCCGCTTGTCCCCGGCCGCGGCGCTGTCCAATACGCGTGTGACCAGCCCCGTGGCGAGATCGCGCAAATATTCCTGCCCAAGGGTTTGGCCTTCATAGGCGAATGACCGCAAATGCTCTGTTTTGACGGCGAGGCCGTCTTCCTGGATATGCACACGCACCATGGGCGCGGGATAGCCGCACGCCGCGCCCACGTTGATTTGGTACAGCGCGCTCCCGGCGGGGGAACCGTAGCGCGCAATGCGCTGCATGTGGGTGTGCCCTACGAATAGATAGCGCAGCCCGGCGTCGGCCAGGGTTTCCGCCATTGCCTCCCGGTCGCCGACGCAGGCCCCGCCGGTGAGCAGCGGCGAAATCGTGGGCAGCAGCAGATGGTGCTGCATGGCGATGACCGTCACGCCCCGCTCCTTCGCCAGGCGCAGCTGCTCCAAAATCCAGGCGAGGTGCTCCGGCATATAGCCCGCACGGCCCTTGCCGTTCTGGTCGTCGTTGATGGCAAGCAGCCAGACCTCGGCTGACAATTCAACAACATAGGAGCTTGTACCCAGGTGGGTAAAATATTCGGCGATGGCCTGCCCGGGGCCGAAATCCTGATAAAAATCCCGGAGTTCGCTCGATTTCATAACCGGCACGTCATGGAAGACATCATCCCCCTCATAGCGGCGGGGATTTTCGTCGCAGCACCAGTCGTGCGTCGCCGTGACGACATACACGGGCTTCTGTTTTTGCAGCTCATATAAGAGACATCGAAATCCCTCATGGCTGGCGCGCTCGCCGTCGTTGGACAGGTCCCCCGCGATCAAAACGGCGTCCGTGCCGCTGTTGGCGATGATCCCAAACTCAGCGCGCAGAATGTCTTCCGATTCAGCGAGGCATTTTTGGTCCGACTTGCTGCGCAGCTCAAACGCGCCGCCGCTTGTGCCAAGGGATTTTGCGTAATAGTGGGGATCCGCGATGACTGTGAGCTTCATGGCGCGGCCTCTTCCTGCGCCGCCTGCTTTCTCTCCTGGATTTCCGCGAGTATCTTCCGGTGGCCTTCCGCTGTAATGTTGTAGAATTTCAGCGGGATCATCATCAGCAGGTAGCCGAAAATGGGGATGAGCGTGAACAGCGCGAACAGGGCGAGCTTCGCGCTGTCCGTCTGGGGCACGGGGATGGCGTCTTCGTGGGTGGCGTATTTGGCGAGGCCCAGCACGAACAGCGCGATGGAGGCGGACCAGTTGTTGGTGAGCTTGCCCGTGAAGGACATGAGCGAGAGCATGATGCCCTCCGCGCGCTTGCCGGTTTTCCATTCCACGTAGTCCACGGTTTCGGCCTCCATCTCTTTGCCGCAGAGGTTTTTGAATTCCAGGGGGATCACGCTCATTGCCAGGAAGGCGACAATCAGGATGGCGAAGGGCCAGGACACCGCCTGCGTGGAGGGCTTATTCAGCAGGCCGTTCCTGCATATCACGAAAAACAGCGTATGGGCGGCGGCGGCAATCAGGCAGCAGCCCATGTAGATTTTCCGGAAATCGGCCTTCGCCCCCAGTTTTTCCGCCAGCATGGGCACGCCGATGCCAGCGATGAAGGGCGCGGGGGCCGAGGCGAGCACCAGGAACAGCACGAACTTGCTGTCGCCCATCAGGTCCACCGCGAAGTACATGGAAACAGCCGACGGGACCGTTGCCAGCAGGAACATCAAATTGCTGAGGAAGAGCATGATCAGGGGCCGGTTCTGTACCAGCAGCAGCAGGCAGTCCTTGATCGTGGGCGTATCCTTGCTGGGCTCGGCCCGTTCCTTCGTATTGTGGAAGGTGAAGCGCGTGAGGATCACCATGCCCGCGGCGGATACGAACGCCGCGACAAGGTACGCGGGCGCCGTGTTTTCCTTGAAGTAGGGAATGGCAAGCGCGATGGTGACAAAGCCGGCGGGCAGGGCGCCGATGACCGCGCGCACGATGGAGCTGACGCCGAAGAGCTTCGTGCGTTCCACGCCGTTTGGCGTAATGGAAAAGGCGAGGGCGCCCATGGGGATGTCGAAGGCGGTGTAAGCCATGTCCCAGCTGACAAACAGGACCGTGATGTAGGCCAGCTTCCAGCCCATGGGCAGGCTTGCCCCGCCCACAAAAAACAGGACGGTAATCACGGCGGTGATCACGGGCGCATAGAGGATATAGGGCCGCATTTTGCCGTGCTTGGTGCGGGTTTTGTCCACGGCAATGCCCATCATGACGTCATTGATGGCGTCCCATAGGCCGCCCCAAAATCGAATCAGGCCGAACGCCGCGGGGCCGATGCCCAGCAGGTTCGTGACGAAATAATTGACCTGGCCGCTCATCATGGAGGTGCCCATGCCCTGCGCGCCGCGCCCCAGCGCGTAGGAGATGGTCTCCTTCCAGGTGAGGTATGTTTCCCCCGAAGCGTCGCCCTTGATGATCTTGCTGTCCAGAAATTTTTTCATAAAGCCCCTCCTCATGGTAATTGATAATGGAAAATGGTCATTGATCATTACGCTAGCGCTTTCGCCGCCGCTTTCACCGCATCAAGCCCTGCCCGATAACGCGCCATATAGCGCGCAAAGCCCAGCCGGTCCCGTTCCTCCGGAGTCATGCGCACGCCCGCGCTCCCGGCGAATACGTTTTGTTCCAGGTATTCTTCCAGCGTTTCGCCTTGATTCTTTTGGGCCATATACGCCGCCAGCAGCGCGATGCCCCACGCGCCGCCCTCCCCGGCGGAGGCCATGACGGTAACCGGGGTGTCCAGCGCCGCCGCCAGCAACCGCTGCCCCGTGCCCTTTGATTTAAAAAAGCCCCCGTGGCCCGTGACGCGCTCCAGGCGCACGCCTTCCCGCGCGAGGATGTCCATTCCCAGCCGCAAGGAAGCCACGGCTGAAAGCACCAGGCTGCGCATCAGATTGCCGGGGCTTAATTTGGCATCCGGCTTTCGGCAGAGCAATGGAACACCGGCGTCAATCCCGGCCAGGGGTTCGCCCGCGTAGAAATTATAGGAAAGCACCCCGCCGCAATCGGGATCGCCGTCAAGCGCCGCGGCGTATAGGGCGTCGTACAGCTCATCTATGGAGGCCTGCTTGCCCAGCAACGCGCTTACCTGCTGAAACAGCCCGATCCAGGCGTCGATATCCGATGTGCAGCTGTTGCAGTGCACCATGGCCACGGGCTTGCCCGAAGGGGTCGTGACCATGTCGATTTCCCGGTGGGCGGCGGAAAGGGCATGCTCCAGCACCACCATGGCGAAAATCGACGTGCCCGCCGACACGTTGCCGGTGCGTTCAGTCACGCTGTTGGTGGCCGCCATGCCGGTGCCCGCGTCGCCCTCCGGCGGGCAGAGGGGAATGCCCGCCCGCAGCCGCCCCGTCGGATCCAGCAGGCGCGCGCCCTCTTGCGTGAGAACGCCCGCCGGTTCCCCGGCTGCCAGAATTTTGGGTAAAATATCTCCCAGCGAATATCCCAGCCCGGCAAGCCCGTCAAATTGCGCAAGCATTTGCGCGTGATATGTATTACATGTGCTGTCAATGGGGAACATGCCGGAGGCGTCGCCGATGCCCAGCGTTTTTTCGCTCGTGAGCTTCCAGTGCACATAGCCCGCAAGGGTGGTCATAAAGGCGATGTCCTTCACATGCGCTTCGCCATCGAGCACAGCCTGATAGAGGTGCGCGGCGCTCCACCGCTGGGGGATATGAAAACCCAGCTTTTCACTGAGAATTTCACTGGCCCGCTCTGTGGATGTGTTGCGCCAAGTGCGGAAGGGCGCCAGCTGCTCCCCCGCGCTGTCGAACACGAGATAGCCGTGCATCATCGCGGAAATTCCGATGGCGCGGCAATTCGCAATCCGCAATTCGCAATCCTCAATTAGCTGCCGCACGCAATCTTGCAATCCGGCCCAGACATCTTCCAGGCGATAGGTCCAATAGCCGTCTTCCAGCTTGTTTTCCCAGGTATGCGATGATGAAGCGATCACATTATGATATTCATTTATCAGCACAGCCTTAATTCTCGTGGAGCCCAGCTCAATGCCCATGAATAATTGTTCATTGCCCATAATACGCGTCCTCCCCATGTTTTCTCAAGAAGTGCTTATCAAGAAGCTCGTTCTGTATCGGCGCGATATCGCCCAATAATTTCATATCAAGGGCCATGGCGGCCACTTCCTCCAGCACCGCGGAGTGATATACGGCCTCCGCCGCGTCCTTCCCCCAGGTGAATGGCCCGTGGCTGTGCACGAGAACGGCCGGTATCTCCAATGAACGCGAGCCAATTGTCTCGAAAATCACGTTGCCGGTTTCCCGCTCGTAGTCCCCGGCGATTTCCTCCGGCGTCATTTTGCGCGAGCAGGGGACGCGGCCGCGGAAATAATCCGCGTGGGTGGTGCCGTAAGCGGGGATGGCGGCCCCCGCCTGCGCCCAGGCGGTGGCTTTGCGCGAATGGGTGTGCGCGACGCCGCCGATCTCCGGGAACTTGTTGTACAGCGCGCAGTGCGTGGGCGTGTCGGAGCTTGGGTTGAGCTTGCCTTCCACCTTGTTGCCCTGCAAATCCATGACGGCCATGTCGTCCGGCGTGAGCTTGTCGTAGTCCACGCCGGAGGGCTTGATGACGAACAGACCCCGCGCCCGGTCGATGCCGGAGGCGTTGCCCCAGGTGAACACCACGAGGCCATGGCGCACGAGGGCCATGTTGGCCTCGTAAACTTGCTGTTTGAGTTCTTCGAGCATATCAATTCTGCCTTTCCAGCGTCTTATCCAATAAAATTTCACCAGTTTTTGCATATCCGCTGCTTTCATATAGTGATTGCGCGGCTGTGTTCGTTGCATGTGTGATGATATGAATATGATAGATGCCGCGAGCAATCAATTCGTTTTCTAAATACTTAAGCAGAGCTTTTCCGACACCCTTCCCCCGGTACTCATCTTTGACATACAAGGCCTCAATATCTGCGTGGTTATCGCTGTAACACATGGACCTCACAATCAGTCCACTACAATAACCAATTGCAGTGTTATCACAAAACGCTATGCAAACAATTTCACGGTTATTTTCTACGAGAGATTTTTTTATCGCCTCAAATGTTGTGATATTATGAAAGCATGTGTTTAATTCCAATAAATCATTTACATCATCGGCTGATGCAATACGTACATTCATAAAATCATCTCCAAATCACATCGTTGTATCTCAGCTCCTGCCGCAGCGCGGGGATGCCCGTGCGCGCGCCGATGTGAATGAACTCGATATGCATGATCTCCGCGAAGTGCCGCAGGATGTCCGCAGAAAGGGCGTAGCTCAGCACCGAATGGTGCGCCCCGCCCGCCAAAATCCAGCTTTCGGAAGCGATTTCCAGATTCGGCAAGGGTTTCCACAACACACCGGCGACTGGCAGGTTCGGCATGTCATGGGGCTGCTCCACGCACTCCACGTCATTTGCGATCATGCGGAACCGGTCGCCCAAATCGACGATGGTCGCCAATACCGCCGGGCCCGCCTTTGCCTGGAACGTCAGCCGGGCGGGTGGCTCCCGGCCGCCGATGCCAAGGGGCTCCACGCGAAGCTTTGGCTTTTCAGCGGCGAATGTGGGACACACTTCCAGCATATGGGCGCCCATACATAAGCTGTTTTCGCCGTCGAAGTGGTAGGTGTAATCCTCCATGAAGCCAGTGGCAATGCCATCCGCCATCACCTTCATGATTCTGCACAGGGCCGCGGTTTTCCAGTCGCCCTCGCCGGCAAAGCCGTAGCCCTGCCGCATCAGGTCCTGCGCCGCGAGCCCGGGCAATTGCCGCAATCCCTGCAAGTCCTCGAAGTTTGTGTGAAAGGCCCCGAAGCCCTCCGCCTCCATGAACTTTTTCAGGGCAGCTTCCATACGGGCCTGATATTCGATCGAAGCAATATCTTCCGTGGCAATGTCATAAAGCGTGCGATATTCTTCCATCTGCGCGTCGATTTCGTCCTGCGCGATTGCTTCAACAAGCTGGATGATATCCCCGACGCCGTAGTGGTCCACCTGCCAGCCGAACTGGATGTGCGCTTCGACTTTGTCGCCTTCCGTCACGGCGACGCCGCGCATGTTGTCCGAGATACGCAGCACCCGTAGGCGGCGGCTCTCGTATGCGCCGACGGCGGCGCGCATCCAATCGCCCATGCGGCGGCGCAGGCGGGGGTCCTCCCAGTGGCCGGCCAGAACGGTGCGGGGCAGGCGCAGCCGCGCCGTGATATATCCATGCTCCCGGTCGCCGTGGGCGGATTGGTTCAGGTTCATGAAATCCATGTCGATGGAATCCCACGGGATTTCTTTATTGAACTGCGTGTTGATGTGCAGCAGCGGCTTTTGCAGCTGCGCCAGCCCCCGGATCCACATCTTCGAGGGCGAAAACGTGTGCATCCAGGTGATGACGCCCGCGCAGTCCGGGTCGCCGTTCGCGGCGGCGATGGCGGCGGCGATTTCCCCGGAATTGCGCACGACGCTGGTCCAGACCACCCGGCACGGAACCAAAGGGTCGGCATTCCAGCCTTCCGCCATGATTTTGCTGTGCTCGTCAACAGTGCACAAAACTTCCTTGCCATACAAATCCTGGCTGCCCACGATAAAATGAAAACGATGCTGCATAAAAGCGCCTCCCATCATCTTTTTTCAATCTTATCATAAGAAACTAAGAAAGTCAATCGAAAGCATTGCAAATTTTATTCTTTTGTAGTACAATGGATCTGGCATCTAAAATTTAATGTCTGAGGTCTATTATCATGCGCAAAACCAAAATCGTATGTACCCTGGGCCCGGCCAGCAGCAATGCCGAAACCATCCGCGGCATGCTGGAGGCCGGCATGAATGTAGCCCGGCTGAACTTTTCCCACGGCACGCACGAAAGCCACGCCGAGGTGATGGCCTTGTTCCGGCAGGTGCGGGACGAGCTTGGCGCGGCCGCGGCGGTGATGCTCGACACCAAGGGCCCGGAAATCCGCGTGGGCGCCATGGAAGGCGGCGCCGTGCCGCTGGAGGCGGGCAAGCGGCTGATATTGACTACGGAAGATATCATTGGCGATGCGGGCAGGGTTTCCATCAGTTATTCGGGCCTTCCGGCGCAAATTGCCCCGGATACGCGCATCCTGCTCGACGACGGAAGAATTGCCCTGCGCGCCCTGCGTGTGAAGCAAACTGAAATCGAGTGCGAAGTGGAAATTGGTGGCCTGCTGGGGAGCCGCAAGGGCGTGAATGTCCCAGCCTGCAACCTGGATATGCCGTATCTCAGCGAAGCCGACAAGGCGGACCTGCTGTTCGGCATTGCCCACGACGTGGATTTCGTTTCGGCGTCGTTTGTCCGGCGCAGGGATGATGTGGTCGCGCTGCGCAAATTTTTGGATTACAACGGCGGGCACAGCATCAAAATCATCTCCAAGATCGAGAGCGCCGAGGGCATCGACAACTTCGACGGGATCCTCGCTATCTCCGACGGCATTATGGTCGCCCGGGGCGATATGGGCGTCGAGGTGGGGTACGAGAAGCTGCCGGGCCTGCAAAAACGTTTTATCAAGGCATGCTACAGCTCCGGGAAAATGGCCATTACCGCTACGCAGATGCTGGAATCTATGGTAAGCAGCCCGAATCCCACCCGCGCGGAAATCACCGACGTCGCAAACGCCGTGTTCGACGGCACCTCCGCCGTGATGCTTTCCGGCGAAAGCGCCATGGGGCAGTACCCTGTGCAGGCCGTGGAGGTGATGTCCCGCATTGCCCGACACGCGGAAAAGGACGCCTTTGGCCAGAACGCTTACCGGGACATCCGCTACGACACGGACGCCGACGACACCACCAACGCCATCTGCGACGCGGCGTGTACCACCGCCAGGGACATCCACGCCCACGCCGTGATCGCTGTGACGAAGTCCGGCAAAACGGCCAGGCGTATGTCTAAGTTCCGCCCGCAGGTGCCCATCGTAGCGGCGACGCCGGTGGAAAAAACCTTCCACCAGCTGGCGCTTTCCTGGGGCGTCTATCCCGTGAAGGCGCGGATGCAAAGCTCCACGGACGACTTGTTCTTCCATGCCATTGACTGCGCGAAGCATATCGACCTGGTGGAGGACGGCGACACGGTCGTTATCACTGGCGGCGTACCCCTCGGCACCGCCGGGACGACGAATATCCTGAAGGTACAAGTAGCCGGCGCCAGAGACTAAAAAACGTCAGACGTTAGATCATAATGATCTAACGTCTAACGTCTAACATCTAACGTCTGCTGTCTGCTGTCTGGTATCTAGGAAATCGCGCTGATGACATTGTTGAAGGTTTTGAGCGCCTTGTTCAAGCCCTTTTTGGCCGAACGCTGGTATTGCGGCTGTTTCATCGCCGCGGCGCCAAGGCCCAGCGCGCCGCCCACCGCCATGCCGATGCCGACGCCCTTTACGATTTCCACTTGCTTTTGATTCATCATCATTTTGTGTTCCTTCTTTCGTTTATTAGTTATTTGCTTGCACTAGTACTCTAACCAGAAAACGATTATTCATGCGGAGGCTTCCATTGGAAATAATTGATCACCAGTTGAATCTCGTGCTCGTGGAGCCGGAAATCCCGCAAAACACCGGCAATATCGCCCGCACATGCGCCGCCACGGGCGCAAGGCTGCACATCATTGAGCCCATGGGATTCAAAATCGACGACGCAAAGCTCAAGCGGGCGGGCCTGGATTATTGGCATATGCTGGATATCACATGTTACCCGAGCCTTGCCACGTTTTATGAAAAGAACGCGGGGCCATGTTATTATTTCACGACAAAGGCCCCCCGCGTGTATTCCGACGTGGCATATCCGGGGCGGGTGTATCTCTTCTTCGGCAAGGAAACCCGGGGCCTGCCGGAGGATTTGCTGCGGAAAAACCTCGCGCGCTGTGTGCGCCTTCCCATGGTCTCCGGCGCCCGCAGCCTGAATTTGTCCAATAGCGTGGCCGTTGCGGCCTATGAGGTTCTGCGCCAATGGAATTTCAGCTGCCTCGCGGCAACGTCTGATTTTCTGGAGGTCATGCCATGAGAAAAATCACGCTGTTGATTATGAGTGTGATCTTCAGGCTTTGCCGCATCTTTCCGGTTAAGGCATCAAAAATTGTGCTGCTGAAGAATTTCCCGGTATGGGGTTCGCTGGGCGCGCTGGGGGATTATCTTGAGCGGCGGGGCGCGTGGCAGGTCCTGTGGCTGACGCCGCGCTCGCCGCTGCTGCTGTTTCATCTGGCCACGGCCCGCGCTGTGTGCTTGAATAACAATTTCACGCCTCTGGCACATATCGGATTGAAAAAACAGACGAAGGTCATTCAGCTCTGGCATGCCGACGGCGCGCTGAAGCAATGGGGCGGCGACGCGAAACCATATCCCTATGACGCGGTGATTTGCGCCGGCGAGGGGCTGCGCCATTATTGGGCCAAAGCGTTTCGAGTCCCAATGGAGCGCGTATTAGCCCTGGGTTCGCCCCGAATGGATCAATTGGCGCGGCCAAGCGATGTGTCTTCCATCCGGGCGCAATTTCACGCGAAATATCCCCAATGCAAGGATAAGCGCCTGATCCTGTACGCGCCCACCTTCCGGGAGGACCCCGCGCAAAACGCGGCGCTGCTCTCCCATTTCGACTTCTCCGCGTTCCATATGAGGTTCCCGGACGCGGCCCTGCTCGTCCGCCTGCACCCCGGCATGCATGGCGCGTACAAGCTGCCGGTAAGCGCCGTTGATGTCACGGGAGAACCGGATCCCGAGCCGCTTGTGCGCGTATGCGATTGCCTGGTTACCGACTATTCCTCCATCTGCGTGGACGCCGCCGTGCTGGATATCCCGGTGATCCTCTATCAATTCGACGAGGCGGAATACAGCGAACGCGGCTTTTTTGTTCCCTTCCGGACCCTTGCGCCGGGGCCCATCGCGAACAGTTTTGATAAACTGCTTGATTTGCTCGCCTTGCCCGACGATACCGCGCAGCAGCGCCGCGCCTTCGCTGATTTCCACGCGGGCGCCCGGGATGGCAAGGCCTGCGAACGGATCGAAAGTGAAATTGCATAAATCTCAAGATTAACATAAAGCGAACCCCGCCGCCCGAATGGGTCGACGGGGTTCTTGATTCGGCAAGGGGCAGTGATTGCTCTGCTGCCATTAGGCCACGGATGTCAGCCAACAGCTGGTGCTCCCATAGGAATCACTGATTCGTGCTGGGTTTCTTTGTTCTTAAAAGGTGATACATGAAACCCGGAATAGGACGCAGCGCGGCGACTTCACAGCGCGGCGATCTAGAATTTTCCGCCGCCGCCGCCATGGCTGCTCCCGGAGGAGCTGCTGTGCGTACTGGATCCGCCACCGCCGGAGGAAGAGGAAGTCTCCCGTTTCACGCGGGCAACGTTCTTGTACAGGAATTGCTCGTTGGCATAGACCACCTGAAGGCTGCCGGGCCGCACGTAGTCCGCCGCCTGCTGCTTTTTCCGCACGGTCTTGAGCTTCTTTTTCATGCTTCCTGTCACGAACAGGGCGATGACAAACCCGCCGGCCAACCCAAGCAGCACGATCTTGGCGTAATCCCCGGAGGTCTTTGGCAGATTGCCTTTGTCGTAGGGCTTGCCGGTTTCGGCTTGTTCAAAGAATTTGTCGCACCAACCAGCAAACTTGTCGAAGGCGTTCGCGTAGTTCCCATCGCTCAGGCCGTCCGCCTTCAGCCGCTCGCCCAGGTATTCGATGCCCGCGTCGGTGAAGGCAAAGATGGAGTAACCTTTGGTGGAAATCCACCAGTCGCGCTTCTCCATGCTGATGAGCAGCAGCAAGCCGTCGCCCGCTGTGATGTCCTCCTCCTCGCTTCGCCCGTAGCCGTTGTAATCGAACCAGTCGTCCGCGAACTCCATGGGGCTGGCGCTTCCGGTGGAAGCTACCGTAACGACCACGATGTCATTTTTCCATTTGGCCGAAAGCGCTTCCAATTTTTCGCGCAGGGCGGCGGCCTCGCTCTTGCTGAGCAGGCCAGCCTCATCCACCACCAAAGAGAGCGAAGCGGGGTCGCGCAGGACACCCGCGGGGACGCCGGGTGTGTTGGCCCTGCCCGGAGCGGCCTGTTTCAGGAAGGCTTCGGCCTCCTGCAGGTAGGCCAGCACGCCGCCCGTGTACGTGTTTTCCTCGTTATAAACCGCCCAGAACTGGTCCTCGACCTCTTCCGTGACGATCTGATTCGCCCTGCCGAAGCTGACCACGCTCCAGAGCTTGTCGTCCGGGTTGTGCACCAGGACGAAGCCGTCCTGTATCGCGGACCAGCGCTCGCGTGTGTGCGCGTTGAGGTACTGGCCGGGCGCGTAGTCGTTCGTCGTGAGATAAAATGCGACGTCCATTTTGTATGTGTCGCTGATTTCCTGCGCATACGCGCTCAGCGTATGCATGT
>Ga0123353_10007419_pt1 | contig 14805 bp, 8 predicted proteins | sample TergutLab28metaG_3_FD_92763 | JGI IMG/M metagenome (GOLD analysis project Ga0123353, IMG submission 92763) | Labiotermes labralis P3 segment gut microbial communities from Petit-Saut dam, French Guiana - Lab288 P3 | ecosystem: Host-associated > Arthropoda: Insects > Digestive system > Gut ... | reverse complement strand
CACCCACCCCCCCCCCCCCCCCCATGCCCACCCCCTCCCCCACCCCCACCCCCCCCCGCACACCCCCTCCCCCCCACCCCCCCCCCCCACTACACACCCTCCCCAGCACACACCCTCCCCAGCACGCAACCTCCCCAGCACACACCCACCCCAGCACACACCCTCCCCAGCACACACCCTCCCCAGACCCCCCCCCCCCCGCCCCCCCCCCCCCCCACCCGTAAATATTACTGATACTCATTTCTGCTGGAGACTGAATCTACCCCAGGGCCAAAGTGAAAAAATTCCAATGAAACCGTCCGGAATCGATCCTGCGACCTCCCGGCTTGTAGCGCAGTGCCTGAACCAACTGCTGTCGTCGACATTTTCATAAATAGCTGATAACTGATTATAAACCAACATAGTGCATATACTGTAATATATGGGCACAAATCAGTGCAGTTCATGTAATGTAATGTATGGGACACAAAGCAGTTTATGTGGGGCACAAACCAATTTATTCCACTTTGCGACATGTTTTGTCCTTCCATGGAGAAAATTAAAATTAGTGTAAATTGTTCCTTGAATTCATTTAATTAATACGCCAACAAATGCGCATATATTCATTTAATGATCTAAAATACACATTAAAACACTTAAAACGCTCCTACATGTTTCGATCGTACGATCATCCTCAGGGAACATATATTGTTCCTTGCTAAAGTTATAGTATAAAACCACTCAGTGATTTACATCGTTACGTTGAATTGGTGCTGTGGCAGCACGTCTTGTGTATTGTGCGAGTCGTATACTGTTCAGAATGAGCCTGGCTATGGATGTGCGTTCCTTGCTAGCGTGAGACTGGCCGGTCTCATGCTCCCTGAGTATGATCGTATGATCGAAACACGTAGGAGCGCTTTAGGTGTTTTAATGTGAATTTTAGTAAATTGAATGAATATGTGCTTTTATTGGTGTATTAATTAAATAAATTACAGAATGCACGGTGCAACGATATTCTCCTTGAAGATGACCCCACAGAGTCGAAACGTGCAGGAGGGCGAACGAACTGGTTTGTCACAAATTTATTCTGTATCGCTGTTGGTTTTCAATCGATAGTAATTATATTAAGCCTTTCAAACTTGGGGAGAAAAGTGGGGAGGCGGGTGTGATCGTCACACACTGAATTTATTTAGCAGCGCTTCTGGAGGGTCTCAGGGTATACCCGCTCGTCCTTGTGATGAAGGTAGGTTTGATACAGGTTGCTTCTACGTCTCGTACCTAGTCAATTAGCGGTCACGTTACCTTCGTCTAATATCAGTGTGACAGTGCTGCTCGTAGCTGCCCCGTGTCAGAAAGAATGGCGCCTTGTTTGAAGGTTCTAAGGCTTCACCCGCTCGTCCTTCTGGCAAGAGTTAGCATAAAAATGCGAATATAAATTAGAATGGTGCATTGCTGTAACAACCCTGATGGGGGACAATCGACGTAGTCGGAGAGAAACCTGTCCCAGTGCCACTGTGTCCGGCACAAACCTATCCCAGTGCCAGTGTGGTCGGCACAAACCTGTCCCAGTGCCACTTTGTCCGGCACAAACCTGTCCCAGTGCCACTTTGTCCGGCACAAACCTGTCCCAGTGCCAATGTGTCCGGCACAAACCTGTCCCAGTGCCACTGTGTCCGGCACAAACCTATCCCAGTGCCAGTGTGTTCGGCACAAATCTGTCCCAGTGCCAATGTGTCCGGCACAAACCTGTCCCAGTGCCACTTTGTCCGGCACACATCTCACATGATACAGGATCGAACCCGGGTCTCCCCTGTGACAGGCCTGGTCCATGGCACAGCCCTCCTTCGCCCTGTAGATTCTGTCCATTACTGACACGTCTTGGTAGTGGTAATGGTCCTCATGGCGAAAAGAGCACACAACACTCATCGATATACTGTGGCCAAAATGCAGAGGATGTGGTGCATTTAGTGGGTTTAGCAGGAAACCGGTCGAAATTTCGACGATACGCGGTCGTCGTGTTTATCAACAGCGTCTATACTTTCCGCCGCGCTGTGCTTACTGACTGTAATGACGTCGTACAAGTTGACTCACGCGTTGAAGTCAGGATGTGCGTGTTAAACAGTTGCATCTGCGTTGTGCCTGGCTTTGCACTTCATATCCGCTGCCTAAAGCCGTGTCGTGCGCTGCATTGATCACTGAAGCTTCCGGCCACTGAGCTATTTTTCTCCTTTTTGTCCACACTCTGTTCTCACTGCCGATGTGCCTTACCAAGTACCTAATATGCCGCGTGCCACTTATGCACGCACTGTATCTGTAACTCTCTCGCGCATGCGTCTGCCTTACGTCATAGTTGCACTTACCCTCTCCCCCTATCTCGTGACCTTATCGTGTCCTTGAAACTGCTATCAGTGTTGTCTGCCTTCTGTAGCTGAAAGCACCCGAATTCCGGTTAGAATGGACGTACTAGTGTTTGTTCCAAGTCGGTTTGGTTTTGTTGCAACGTAGCGACTGCAGGCAGATCCAGCCACGTCCAGTAGCTGTAAGTTCGGCAGTGTGTCCAGACGCGTAAATTTTATGTCCCCCGCTTTGGGCGATGGCTGGTTTTAATGGGGTACGTGGGCATATGCGATGAATTTGGCAAGGGGTCACTCTTGATTTGCATTTTGTGTTATGTGCGTTCTATAGTTTTGTGTGCCACTGTCGGTTTTGTGTCGTTCATTTGTATCTTCCGCATTTTGTATTTGTCTTTGTTACGAACGTACTTCTTACGACTGTATTACTCGGGGTGGTGGTGGTGGTGGTGGTGGTGGTGGGGGGGATGTTTCCTTGCGCCCCTCGTGTTCTTACGGTACGCGTTAGGGCGATCTTGAAGCAGTGGCCCAATGATAGCGACATTTCAATCTTACGAACGCCAATTGTAAGTTCAACTGAACGTGTGTATCGCAAGTGGGTTTTGTATCGGATGTCGAAGTCTGCAGATAAATGACTTGCTTTTAAACAAAATTACAGTTTTAATCTCAGTAATTAACCAACTTAATGCATAAATTCTTGTTTAATAATAAGTTTATTACATGCTTCTACATGTTTGAGAGGGATATAATAAACTTATAAAACAAGAATTTGTGCATTAAGTATGTGCTCGAAACATGTAGAGGCATATAATAAACTTATTATAAAACAAGAATTTGTGCATTAATTTGGTTAATTACTAAGATTATACTGAGATGCACGGTCAGCAGAACATCAAAATTACAGTTCCCTGTAAAATAATGCAGTGCCGGCTATAAGCCTATTTGACAGTTGCGCCGGTACTCGGCACCCATTTGACATGACAGCTCCTCTGAGCAAACGCCACTGTTCGCGGAGCAGTGAGGTAGCCACGCTGTATGTGGATTAGCGTGGCGGAAGGCATGACACCTGAAGATACGCGCAAGTCGGAGCCTAGAATGTAACCGAACAGGTCGCCGGGAGCCGGGAAGGTAGCCGAGCAGAAACTGAGGGTGGGCGCAGTGACTCTTGTTTCAGGCGAGTCATTGTGTCCGTCTTGACAGCGCGAACCCTAAGGACTGCACGTAGGTCAGCCTGGACGCGGTGTGAAAACCTGGACTTTGAAGCTGGACTGAACGTTAAGGAATCGTTAGATATGTGTCATATTTATAGGCAGTCGATGGCGAAGGGCAAGTGGCCAGTGGGTCTCCCTCCCTCAACGCTGAGTGTATGCACAAGTGATAAGTGTTTTGTCAGATATACCAGTCATGGGACTGGCTGTGGGGCTCAAGCTTGCAGTGTGCGTTGGTGTGTTCTCATGTCAGGACAAAGGTGGAGTGAGTATTAGTTTGGGAAAATCGAACATATTCGGAGAGACATGTGAGCCAGTGCCAGTTCAACCTCGGTGCGTGCCGCTAGAAGCTAGCCCAATTGTACCTGAAGGCTCCGCGATGGGTTGCCGGCATCCAACGGCCCGTTCAAATGACGGCCACAGGGCGGTTCTCTTGACACGTGCAACACGTGTAGATATTTCTGCTTTGTTTTGCACCGTTATTTCATTACTGCAATCACTCTGTGAGGCATTTCGATGACCGGTGGGAGGTAATGAAGGAGGGGGGTGTTTGGTACCTGCAAGGGGGGCTTCTATGGATGTTGGGATGAATTTGAAGACCAGTTGAACGACTGCAAGCTTCTGACGTAGCACTTTGCCCCGTTGTGTTACTAGGCACATTTTGATCCGAAAGTTATTAGGCGATGTTTCATCCACTGAGGGGAGTAAGTCGCCGGCCTCCGACTTCGGAGACCCGGGTTCAACCCCGGTTTGAGCTGTGTGGGATTATTGGTTGTGGGCAGGCTTCTTTCCAAGTACTGCGATTTTCCTCTGTCAGTGCTATTCCACCAATGCTATTTACTCATTTTGTTGTCACCGACGTTGTATCAGCTTGGCAACTGACAGCGTCGTTAAATAACACACCTCACACTTCATCCACCATGTCCCCACACGAACGTGTACCACGGCTGTCGGTTGTGTAGCTCTCCTGCTGGTCCGAAGACCGGCTCCCTGTCCCGTTGTCATTGTTCACCTCAGCCCCTTCTGCCAAATGTCGAGATGGCGTCTCTGAGGGTAGGCCACGGCGGCTTTCTGTTAAGTCTGTGCTAGTTCATCCTAGCATTCCAAGCAATATCGTCTGAGGTACTGAGTGTCTCAAGTGACCAAGAAAACTACAAGTTAAACAATGCGCACAGAACGTCGTCGTCATTAACCAACCTGGCATGTCTTGGCACTTGTCGGTAGAAGTCCCAGCTTTGGAATTATACAGATTTCGTCCGTTTGGGGCCGTGCCACAGCTTGGTTTTGAACTGCGAACCAGGTAGCTGAAGACGCTGTCTGGTGGCGCTGAGGCAGTGTGCTACTGTCATGCGTTTCAGCGCCACTGGCTCACAGCGTGTTGCGTGTGCACCGCTGTGCAGGATTGGGAGAGTGCAGTTTCGGTGGGAAGTGTTCAAATGTCAGGCCGTACGGGGTCACTGGGGGAGTAGGGTGTAGCTGTTCCTGTTCTTGAACGCGGCGCGAGATGGGGCGAGTTGTCAGCGATGGGAAGTCTTTGAGAAATGTAGACGTGACTTATTCTTGTTGACGTGTACAGGGTGATGGATATGTTGAGGTTTGCTGTATTGAAGCCATCGTCAGGGTTGGCATGCAAGTACATAAAAGTAACTCACTATTGCTACATTCCTGGAAGCTGCATCTGAATTTCGGATGAAACCGGCCGACGTGTTCACGTTCCGATTTGTTCGCACAAAGCGACGCTCTTCATCGTGTTGACACCACTTTCCGTAGCCTTACCGTTCTTATTAGTGTAGTCATTAATTAAAACACTGGAGCATGTGGAATATTTCAGCTGTTTGGGTAGCATGGTAACAAATGTTGCAAGATGTACACGGGAAATTAAATTCAGGATTGCTATGGCAAAAACATTCAAGAAGAAGAAGAAGGAGGAGGAGGAGGAGGAGGAGGAGAGAAAGAAGGAGAAGAATAGATAGGAGGAGGAGGAGAAAAAGGAGAAGGAGAATAAGGAGAGGGAGAAGAAGGAGGAGGAGGAGGAGAAGAAGAAGAAGACGGGGAGAAGCAGAAGGGGAGAAGGAAGAGAAGAAGGAGGAAGAAGAGAAGGAGGAGAAGAAGGAGAAGGGGAAGAAGGAGGAAGAGAATATCCTACATACAGTGAAAAGAAGGAAGGCTAAATGGATTGGTCATATCTTGTGTGGGAACTGCTATCTAAAACAGGTTATGGAATGAGAGATAGAGGGAAGGCTAAAAGTGATGGGAACACGAGGATGAAGGCGTAAGCAGCTATTGCTTACCTTAAGGAAATGAGAGGATACTGGAAACTGGAATGGGAAACAGTAGATCGCACTGTGTGGAGAACTAGCTTTGGAAGAGGTTGTGGACCTGTCGTAAGGCAGACCAGAATGGATGATTGAATATGACCCCGCGTACTATTTATTACAAAATTCGAATTAATTACATTTTAAAATGAAAGTAAACGTTTATTGTCGAATAAAACTTCGCACTGTGAGATACTTGTGCGATGTTTTGCCGTGTCTGAAGGACGGCCATGACACATAACGCTTTTGTTTAAGCTGTAGCAAGATACCAGATTTGCTGTCGGGTGTTTCATCAGCGTATCAAAGTTAATTTGCTTTTAATTCATTGTGGCCGTAACCTCCACACCGTGTGCAGTCTGCAGCCAGCAGTTCGCCTTGTTATGACAACTGTAACTTGACCGGCCACCTGTGTGTGCACAGGCGCTGTACTGCAGTCATCCTGCCACCTGATATCAAAGTGTGCTGGACACTCTCTGGTCATTGGCTGGTGATAATTTTGTGTGCGTTCTTGCGATGTTTTGAACTGAGCAGGATGTGGAGTCAGTTCGACTTCAGTTCGCATTTTTGAAGGTGAAAAATGAACGTGTGTGCGCATTTCGCCAGTGGAGTGACAGATTATGTCATGTGACACTGCGGGAATTGGCACGAAGGTTTGTTTTCAGTGGAAGGCAACGAACGGACGTTGTTGTCACTTGCACCTTGTGTCATTTCGTGCTCACGATGTCTCTGGTTCAAAGTTTGTCCCGTACTTGGACTGCTGTGCTCACTTAACTATTCTTAACAAGTTTCCGTCGTTCCTTAAGGCCGGTGTATGCAGAGTGCTTGAGGTTGGCCCTCCCTCTGCCCTGTAGTCTAAGCCAATCAAGTCAACCTACACAGTTCACACTAGAACAGGCCACGAAGGCTCAGAGGAGGAGTACAGGTATAACTCTACCCGTTCTTTAACCTGGGCGCTAGATGAGTTGGGCGGTCAACTCCACGCCAAGCCGCTTTACCGCTGGGAAAGACCCGATATCGTTGTGTAGGAGGCTGGGTGGGCCGGTATGGACGGGTGCGGAAAATCTCGTCCGCACCGGAATTCGATCCCCGGACCGCCCAGCTCGTAGCGAGTCGCTATACCGACTGAGCTGTCCCGGCCGATGAATTCGACCTTCTTTAAACTGAAGTAAAATGCCGGTGTTACACACAGAAGAAGTGTATCAAGTGCTAACGGTGAGCCCAGCCCAAGACAAGCTAGTTACTGGACATGGCGACCACAGAGCAGCATCACTTCGCTTGCAGTAACTGCTTTATGAGCCGATCCCAGTGGCCGCGCGGACTAAGGGGTGGGCCTGCGGCCGCTCGCTCGCTCGCTCGCTCGGATTGCGGGTCCGAATTCCCCCGGAGGCATGGATATTTGTCTTTTGTGAGTGTTGTGTGTTGTCAGGTAGAGGTCTGTGCGTTGGGCTGATAATTCATCCAGAGGAGCCCTACCGAGTGTGGTGTGTCTGAGTGTGATCATGAAGCCCCGTAAGTACAGGCCATGACACGGAATCGGGTCGAAGCGGGGGGGAAAAAAACTGCTGTATGAGGCCTTATTGGCGTGCCCCCCTGTAGAGCGTTCTCCGGGTGTGTAAGCCGTTCTTTCGCTGTCGGTTTTCGTTGTCTTGCGATTTGGGGGTGCGCAGTGACAGTCACCTGCGTCACATAGAATGGATCCCTGTGGGGAGTCGAGAGTCTGTCCTCCTTTAGTTTTTCTCGTATTTTCGAGGTATTGTGAACACTTAGGGTATCAAAATTCTCACAAACCTAGTTAAAGTTTTTGACAGGAAACTCTCACCAGATGGCCGGCAAGGCTCAAAACTGGTACATCAGAGGGTTACAGAGTTCAATTTGTGGTCAGGGTGGGGACAGAAGACGGCACTTTGTGAGCACGGCGATAAGGCTCTGCGTTTCATGAAATGTGAGCCATTATGTTAGTTGAGGAACCGTCAGCTTCTCAAGGACTCTGCTATATTTAATAATAATAATAATAAAACAAACGTTTCTTCCTGTTTTTCCTCCGCTCTTTCATCTTATTTTCTTTCATTTCGTCTTCATTATACACTAATGTGTTCAGTTTTTCAGTCTTCTGTTTACATTTTCGCTCATCGTCTCCTTTCGCCCCCTTTATTCCTTTCCCGTTTATTTATTTGCATTTCACGTCTACACTTCCTTTCTTCCCAGGACTGCCAACCCTTGGTCTTACCGACATGAATGTTCACACTGCGATAGCCTGACGTTAAGTACCAACTTGTGCTACACCCGGTGACCGATATGAAGACCCTGCAGCAGTCCTTGAACCGCGCCCAGCTCCATAATTCAACCAGATCCAGTAACGGGTCGCCGAACTCTGCTGGATATTGGTGAGATGTGCCGGAAATGCAGCGAGCTGCTCTCCCACCGAATGTAGTGCTGCATGTTCATTACACCGCTCGTACAGTAGCTGTCCTGGCCTAGGTGTTCAGGCTATCTCCAACAAAATTACCATAAAGTGGCCACGAATGACTCCTTCCGATTTCCCTCCACGCGACGCCTTATAGACGATTAACTTGTATAATCATCTGTCGATGCCGATGCTCCTTTCTTGTCATCATACTGGAAAATGAACAGTCGTCTCCACTTTCTGTCTGCCCCATGCTTCCGTCGTGTGACGTCACTCACAAACAAAGTTCTGTCGTCACCTTGGAAACGCGATAACCATGGACTGCTGCCATCATCACATTTTCATATAATTTCCGTGGAAACCACCGAGCTCCAGCGTGGCCGTGGAAACCGTGGTGTGACTCACTCATTCACACCCCAGCGCATTAGTTTGATACTTTGGTGGTCATAGAGCGAGACTGTCAACGTGAATGCGGGTGTACATAGTGGTAAGTGGTTGGACAGTATTGCTGGCTGCTTAATTTGATGGAATTGTTTCGGTATTTGGCTGGAGGGACTGGGAGGGATCACGAAAAAGCCAGAGTCGTCTGTCTTCGCCCCAGTACTGGAACAAAGGGCGTGTTCTGTCTGTGCCTACTGAAATGGACGTAGGGGGGTGTAGGTACAGCTCCTTTCCTTCTTACTGCTCGCAACTGTATGGACCTTAACGTCTTGACCGTCTTAGCCTGGGCAGAACAGCCCCCCGGGACGCGCTGGACAGGAGAAAGGGTGTGGCTCAGAGCGGAGAAGAGGTCTTGCCTCTCCAGCTGAAGTCAGGTATTATTCTGGCCGAGCTACGCCGGAACTGAGTGGTAACAAAGTAAAGTCACCCCAATCGACGCCACGAAGTCCACTGGTGGGTTCTTTACACGGGGGCACGGCGGCCAGAACGTGAACCCCTAGGTGGTTGGAAGAAATTAGAGCGCAGTTGAATTAAAATATAAAATGGACAGGATTTGACGCCGTGTGGTTTGGTAGAAAGTTGCTGGTTTTTCGGGAGGAAGCTTCTGCTTCAGTCTTCAGTGCACAAAACGTGCTGTGAAGGACCGCGGCTGCCAGGGTCTGTACTGTGAACTGTTCTTGAGGAAATCGGCCATGTCAGTTTGATCTTCCTGTGCTGTTCGGTCAGCTGCAGTCTCTTGCCTGATTGCTGGTACTAACCGTGTGACGTTTGATCCTGCGACTGGTTTATGTATCTGTTCGTGCCAATGCCGCACGAACAGCCGTCGGTTTGCACGGGTCGGAACTTTGTAGGACAGGACAGAGCTGGTTAGGACAGGACAGGACAGGAGAGGGCAGAGGTGGGACAGGGCAAGGGTAGGGTAGGGCAGGTTAGGACAGGGCAGGGAAGGGTTAGGGTAGGTTAGAACAGGGCAGGGTAGGATTAGGACAGGGCAGGAAAGGGTTAGGACAGGACAGGGTTAGGGCAGAGCAGGGCCGGACAGGGTTGGGGCAGGGCAGGACAGGGCAGAGGTAGGATAGGTCAGGGGTAGGGTAGGGCAGGTTAGGACAGTGCAGGGCAGGGTTAGGACAGGGCAGGGCAGGGCAGTGAGGGCAGGACAGAACATGGTTAGGACAGGCCAGGTTTAGGGCAGGGCAGGCAAGGGCAGGACAAACTGCGACTTGAGCACACCTTTCAGTCGTGTTGGCTACCGTAGCGGGCAGCACCCCGCTTCCGTCCCTTTAAAACCGGCAGACCAAGGCGGCCGTGTGGTTAGCACACCTGCTTCTTACGTAGAAGGATGCGGGTGTCATGTCATGTCACTTCATTACGTTTATCACGCATCCGTACTGCTCCTGTCTAACTGCGTATTGCAGAATTACAAAGTATGTACAGAGTCTTACACTCTGACAATCATAAAATCCATAAGACGTCATAAAATAAAAATATCTGTATACCGTCCAGTACGATGCAATAGTGAAATTCTGTACTATTATTATTATTATTACTGTTATTCTGCTGAAGCTGCTAAAAATGACCAACGAACAATCCGGCACGTTACAAACCAACTTTACTCAAAACTTAAAAAACGCGTCAACTGAATAAAATGAATGGTTCAGTAGTAAGGATTTTAATTCTTTTCTGAAAGTTGACATTTATCCAATTTTTTTACACTTTATGGCACTTTGTAATGTAGTTTAGTCCCCATATTTACCACACATTTTTTAAATGAAACTGTATTGCAAAATGGCACTTGCAAGTTCAGTTTCCTTCTAGTGTCAGGACAATAAGTAGTCATGTTTTGTTTCAGATTTACTTTATTACTTTTTATGTAACATGACGCCTCTAAAATATGTAAAAATAGTCGCTGTAAGGATTCTGAAGTCCTTGAGATTTTGCCTTCAGGACTTGCACTGATCTGCACCACTAATTACTTGAATTACCCTTTATTTTTACTCTAAATGCCTTTCGGACTTTCACTGTTCCTACCCCCCCCCCAACTCCCCCTACTTTTTATTTTCATAACCAAATCCGTATCTATTTTTGAAAGTTATATTTTTTTTCCCCAAAAGGCCTTTGCGACCTTCACCTTTCCTCCCCCCCCCCCCCCCACTCCCCCAGAGTATTATTACGTATATCAAACGCGATTCTAAGTATGCAAAGTGAATGCTTCTTACCATGTATGGGCTCAAAAGTTCCTCAAATGACTTAATTGTACAAGAGACCTTGCTCAGACTTGAACATAATGACCAAATGTGGACATCCCATTTCAAATTTTCTGCAATGTAAATACCTAAAAGCTGGTCCCAGTGGCCGCGTAGTCTAAAGCGTAGGTCTGCGGTCGCTCGCCTGCTGAGATCGTGGGTTCGAATCCCACCGGGGGCATGGATGTTTGTTGTGAGTGTTGTGTGTTGTCAGGTACAGGTCTATGCGACGAGCTGATCACTCGTCCAGAGGAGTCCTACCGACTGTGATGCGTCGGTGTGTGTGTGTGTGTGTGATCTAGAAACCTCAAGAATGAGGAGGCCATGGCCCGCGTTGGGCTGCAACGTCACAAAGGGGGAACCTAAAAACCTCACTTCTGGTTTATAAGCTAAAAAATTGTTACTAAATAATTCGTGGCTTATTAGTCAGTGTAAATTGATTATAGAATGAAAGAACATTGCTACTGTTTTCTTGACGTTTTTAGAGATTTTTTTTCAAACATTTACTCTGTTTCTTTCGTAGCATATAAAGGGTTTTTTTTGTTGGACAGCATCCTCATTTTTGTTGGACAGCATCATTTTTGTTGGACAGCGTCCTCATTTTTGTTGGACAGTATCCTCACTTTTGTTGGACAGCATCCTCATTTATGTTGAACAACATCCTCATTTTTGTTGAACAATTTCGTCATTTTTGTTGTACAACATTCTCACTTTTATTGGACAGCTTCCTTATTATTGTTGAACAACATCCCCATTTTTGTTGAACAACATCGTCATTTTTGTTGAACAACATCCTCATTTTTGTCAGCAACAAATATGTTTGTCTATTCTGCAAATAACACTAGTATTACCTCTTGGATGTTTAAAGGAAGATTATTTATATACAAATTTAACAAAGGAGGCCCCAGAATTGAACCTTGAGGCACTCCTTGTACTGCTTTGCTAAGCCAGGAAGTATATGTGTGCTGTGTAAAATTTCTGCTTTCCAGTTTGGTCATTTCAACAAACTGTGAAAAGTTATATAAATGAGATTTACACCACAATTTTGTTTCCTCTGATACTATATCGGTTTAATTTATGAAGCAATGTGTTCTGGATTTGAATATAGTATATGTTGTGAGGTGAAGAATATAGTGTATGTTGTGAGGTGAAGAAATGTTCCTACAGCTCGCAGACATTTGTCCATGGCCTCTTGAATACTTTCTGTGAAATTTTGAGTGGTAGTTTCTGGTCCTTTCATTTTCCTCATTCTATTGTGTACTTCTGATGAAATACTACGTTTGTTTACAAAACATTTTAACCTGTCATGCATAAATTTTTATAGTATTTTGAAAAAAACCCGATAAAGTGGATATTCTGTAATTTCGGGCATCCTGTCTATCCTCTTTTTAAAAAGAGGTCTTACGTTTGCAATTTTCATCTTGTCTGGGAAAATACCCGAATTAAAAGAAGCATTAAAACCCATATACATACATACATACATACACACACACACACACACACACACATATATATATACATACACAAGTATACAGTGTGGAACTAAAAATCCAGGGAGTTCATCGAAGTCTGCCGAGATTCAAGTCTTGATCTGCTATCCTCATGTAGGATCTTCGTGGCTTACCTCAGTATCTCGAGCTAAATGCTCTGATGGTTGTCCTGTGCATACCACTGGAGATGCAGCACCTCGGTGCAGTTTACGGTCCGACAGGGTGGTCTCTAGAGTCGGTATGGCCGACGGAGGGAAGTCACATTTATTGCCACTGTTGGCAATCGATCCACGATTTGTCGGATGTCCACCCCGTAGCCTTGCAAGTGTCGTTAAATGAACCATAAATAAATGAGCACATGTCGTGCCACGTGTAGGACCCACAGACCGTAATATTCCATTCCTGTTGCACATAGTGACTGACAGCAGAGGGTTTGCAGGGCGGACTATCGAGATTTGATGCCCGACTCGACTTCCTCTCCGTAAGGCAGGAAGATTTTTTTTACGCTTCGAACAAGGCGACCGGAGCGTGAACCTAGCCACACACGATGTACATAGTGTCCAAGTGGAGTTGTGTGCGTGAGAGCACGGCGTCGGTGCGGCCGTCATGTTTGTGACGCTGCTACAGAAGTTGCGTGTTTCTGTTGCCAACAGACTGGTCTGTCGCGGAACCTGTTCGAAGTCCCCAGAACCCGAAGGCTGGTCGCCGTGCTAACGATAGCCCATCGCTGGACCCAACCTGACTCCATTGAATCCAATCCGCAGCCTCCCTTTGTGCTGTTCCAAACTCCCATTTTAATATTGTGCTGCTGTCCATGCCTTTGTCTAGCAAGGGTTCCTTTCCTCTTATGGTTTCCGACCAAACTCTGTATGGAGCGTTAACCTGCCCTATATTCCGCACCTTTACTTCTTGATTTGGTCCAGGAGCGCACAAATCCCGCGCGCCATGTCGAGTCCTCAAGCGACCTTCTGCAGTTGCTTCCTGTCACCTCTCGGACGCCGTCAGTTTTGAAGAGTCGGCTAGATTTTTGGAAAAACTTTGTGTCCCTGATTTAACCATCTCGTTAACGTTCGTGAAAAACGTAAATTTTAAGCCCTTCATTGCACGGTTTTATGTAGTATCCGGTCAGGAATTTGTTACTCTTAACTCCAAATATTTCCTTAAACCTTTTGTTTTCAGACACCAGCGATCTGCTTCAGATTTCAAGTCATCGCGGTGCTGGCTGAACATTTCTGTCTTCTGGGATGATTTTGGAGTACGAAATTTTCGAAAAACCCGAAACCTCCATCTTCATGGTAGAACTACGGACCAACTCATATCTCCGTGTATGTGCTACTATTTGGCGTCTCGTATCTCGAAGATTCGTGTCTCCTGAGATGTCACGTGCGTTGGGCGAGTTTCGGAGGACCGCATTGCTTCCTTCTTCGTGGGAAAGCAAGATGAAGGCACCACGATTCTCCGAAACGTCGGGCATTGTCAAAACCCAGACGGCTTTTAATTTTGTGAGGACCAACCCGAAATCTGGTCCTGTCAACATCCTTCGCTTTGTCGTGCCTGAGGAACACCGTGTAAACCTGAATATAAGGCGATGCTTATTATTGTAGGTAGCAGTCGCCTTATAAACGAGTCCTTACGTCGTTTCCCAACATGCCGTCAGGGACACGTCATTTCGTAGTCAATATAAGACATGCTGTAGCAGTACTGTATCTCAGTATTACGGTGAAAAGATGTGGCATTAGCCGCAGGGAACGCTTTGATAACCCACTATTACATTTTCTAAATTTACACAGTTTTTTTTTACAAATGCCCCACGGGAAAGCGGGAGGGCTTGTAAGATGTTTTCTATGAAGTGCCTAGTTCCGTAATTTTCTCCAGTTCCTGTTACTTCCTCCCGCTTGTGTTTATGCAGTTCCCTCAGCGCCCCTGTCCGACCACAGCCCATGTTCCTTCGAACGCGCGACAGAACAAGACTGACACTCCCACAGAACAGCCCACAAAACAGGAGGTTCTTAAAGGGCTTTCACTGCCCCTGCTTCGGCTGATCCTGCATTGGGGTGTAAGCTGCAGTTTTTCCTCGTCTTCACCGAATGATGCTGTAATGTTTGTTCCCCCAAGGTCACAGGCGACGTGGCACTGCTCTTCGTTCCGGCATGTCTGCAGCCTCCAGAACAGTTAAGCTGCACTGGAAAGTTTGTGGGAGCTTTCAAGCGGCTGGAATGCGTTTCAGGTGCTTTTACAAGCTTCCAGGTGGCGTTTTTTTCAAAACCGCAAGCACCCGAAGGAGGCAGTTTTTATTTTGTTTTTTAGCTTTTACCTCCCATACTTTACCGGCCTTTTGTTTACCCCCTTTTTCCCCCCCCCCCCTTTTTTCCGT